>Ga0114960_10002096_pt1 | contig 15743 bp, 14 predicted proteins | sample C_130625_MF_Meta_FD_92637 | JGI IMG/M metagenome (GOLD analysis project Ga0114960, IMG submission 92637) | Freshwater microbial communities from Lake Croche, Canada to study carbon cycling - C_130625_MF_MetaG | ecosystem: Environmental > Aquatic > Freshwater > Lake | place: Lake Croche, Canada... | reverse complement strand
CATTTGGTCCTACTGGTAATAATGGTCCTACGGGTCCATTTGGTCCTACTGGTAATAATGGTCCTACGGGTCCATTTGGTCCTACGGGTCCATTTGGTCCTACTGGTAATAATGGTCCTATTGGTCCTATTGGTCCAACCGGTTCTCAAGGTCCATTTGGTCCAACCGGTTCTCAAGGTCCTATTGGTCCTACTGGTTCTCAAGGTCCATTTGGTCCAACCGGTTCTCAAGGTCCATTTGGTCCAACCGGTTCTCAAGGTCCATTTGGTCCAACCGGTCCATTTGGTCCAACCGGTCCATTTGGTCCAACCGGTCCTTCTGGAATAGGTTCTACTGGTCCAATGGGTCCTCCGGGTCCTCCAGGTCCATCTACTGGTATACCGGGTCCTCCAGGTCCTCCAGGTCCATCTACCGGCATACAAGGAATACCCGGAGTAAAAGGCGATACAGGTCCAACCGGTATGATTGGTCCAACCGGTATGATTGGTCCGCAAGGATTAAACGGTGATACTGGACCAACCGGTATAGGAAATACAGGACCAATCGGACCACAAGGAATGCCTGGATTAAAAGGGGATATAGGTCCAATTGGTATAGGAAATACAGGACCAATGGGTTTACAAGGTATACCCGGAATAAAAGGTGAAAAGGGAGAAATTGGAATACAAGGTAACCCAGGACCGATAGGTCCTCCCGGATGGGCAGATTCACAAATAGGTACATTAAGTGCATATACTACAACAGATTCAACGCCACAACCCAGTGGAAATACAAAACAAGGTTTTACTATAATGAGCAGTAGTTTAACACGCAAATTTGAATCATTTATATTCGATGCAATGAAGGAAAAAAAATACACACCTTATACTCAATCGGATTTATTTTCAAATATAGGAAAAAAATTATAGAATGATAATAATATAATATCAAATATATTATCATTTATTGGTTACTAGTAAATCTAAGGAATTCTTCTTGAGTAACAACTGGTGAAAATTTACGAGATTCCAATTGTTCTCGAGATAAATATGTATTTTTTAAATCACTATTTATATAACCCAATGGTCTGGAAATATCATTCGGTGAAGTATAGAAATATGGTGTAGAAAATGTATTATTCATCAAATCATTGAAACGCATAGTATATCCATTATCATTAAATGCTTCACGAGAATTCATTTCCATAATTTTTGTAGCATTTTCGGTTAAATATTTTCTATATTCCCAATTTGATTGAATATTATTTTGTTTGATAATAGATTGATTTAATAAAGCTTCAGGTTGGTATGAAGCAGTGATGGCTCTACCATCAGCCATTAAAGGAGGAAATTCCGGATATTTATTATTGGTATTATATCCTAAAGAAGATTTTGGAATAGTTTCTTTGATAGTAGGATAAGCACAATTCATTTTTTCAGAATTATCGAATGAAAACATATTATAATATATAATTATAATATATTTTTGCATTGAATAAATACTCACTAGTTCATCGGTTTATTCGTCTAGATTAGATTCCAATAATTTCAAAAGTTCTTGTTTCTTTAATTTACTAGGGTCAGATATTAATCCCTTTTCAATAACAATCGATTTCAATGCAGATAAGGTCATTTTACGATATATTTCTTTTTTTACTTCTTTTTGAATGTCGCTATTATCGATTTCTGAATCGTTTGTATTAATCTTTTCGACAATAATATTTCCGTGGGTTGATTCCACATCGATGGTATCATCTACTTCACTTAATTGAATGCTATCGTTCAATGCAACATTAATCACTTTTATTTTATCTTCTTCTTCATCATCAGAGTCTTCGTCTTCTTCGTCTTCTTCGTCTTCTTCATCATCAGAGTCATCGAAATCTTCTTCCTCATCTGAAACAACGATTTTATTATTATCAAAATGAATAATATTATTCATTTGTAATGGTGGATTATGGATTAAATGAGTCATTGAAGGTTGCATATCATTTTGAGATGAATAAGAAGCGGGAGGAGGTGTGATTATATATTTTATCTGTACTAATTCTTGGACAATATTATTGATAATTTCAAACATGGTTTCTGTTTTTTGTTCTAAACTAGATATACGTTGTTTAAAATGGAATACTAAAAGTAAAATCAGTATAAATGTTATTCCTAAACTTATAAAAAAGAAAGTATCGATATAATTGAATAATCCCATTTTACACTAATTCTATAAATTATAAAATAAAAACAAACGAAACAATATCTATAATATTATATATAAGTTCAAACTATGGAAACTAATGATAATGAACCTAAACCACAGTCTATAACACAATCAAAAGAAGATTTATTTAGTAATAAAAATGGTATTATCGTCTTCCTTACACTTTTATTGATATTTTCATTTTTAGGAATAAATATTATTAAAAATATTGGTGATTTATTACAACATATCGTGAATACAATTATATATTTTATTCGACCTTTATTATCCGATGTAACTTTTATAACTGGAAGTGCAATAGATTCCACTGGAGATTTAGTAGCAGACGCAAGTAAAACAGGAATAGATATTGCAAATGGTACAGTAGATTCGGTCGGTAAATTATTAATAAAAGCAAGTGGTCATGAAAAATCAGGAAAAGATATAGACCAATCAATAAATCGTTCTACTATCAAATTACCACCAACTCCTAAACCAGATTCAACTACGAATCCAATTCAAAAACCGATTTCAACAACTAAAACAAATTGGTGTTTAATCGATGAATATGAAGGTAAACGTAATTGCGTGGAAATCGGTGAAGACCAAAAATGTATGTCTGGACAAGTATTTCCAGAACAAAAAATGTGCTTGAATCCAACCCTAACAAAATAAGGATTATAAGCCAGAAAAAATAAAACCAGTATTCGAAGCAGTCGATTTGCTAGTAGAAATTAAACAATCCGTTTGAATAGTATTTGTATTCGTAATATTCAAATAAACACCTGATGTGAGTTCATTAAAAAAACTAGCATAATTTGTATCTGCATTGAAATATGTGTTGATGGTTATATCAATATCATAAACATACCCAGGTTGTGTATATACGTATAAATTGGATACTTTTAATAATCCTAAATAAATTTCACCCGCAAATGAATTTGAAACACTACCGGAGTGAATACTATTTGTAAAGGATATATCGTTATTAGTAACTTCGACGGTTGGTGGTTTTGATAAGGTAACAACCTCACCATTATATTTAACAGTCACTGTAACGTTTGATACTCGAATAGTATTTGATAATGTATAATCGCTTTGAGCTGTAATGTTATTTGTAGTACCACTAAAAAATAATTTAATAGGCGTTTGAAAAGAATAATTATATGCATATTCGCTAATAGTGTTTTGAATCGTTAATGTGAATAATTTGGTAATAATAGAATTATAAAATTGTATATTATCCTTTGTAAATGTGTACCAAGGCGCTTGAACGCCGGGATTGATGATACCATAAGTACCTGTTTTACTAGCATAATTATATAACGGAACACTGGTATCTCGAATCAAATTCATAACAGGACCAGGAACACCCGATGAAGATGTAGGTTGTGGATATAAATCATCATTACATATATCGGCGTTTCCTTTAATAATAGTATATAAAGTAGTATATAAAGGGTTATTAGTTGCATCGACACCATATTGTACAACCCTACTCGTATATGTATCTGGATATTTCACTATAATTTGAGAATAATTACCAGATAGGTCCAATTGATTAAAAATAATATCTGCTGGTATTAGTTTTCCGATTGTTCCATTGACCAGTTGAGCCCATTGACCTTTTTTAGTTATATTATTCGTTTTTGTACTACTAGCACTCGCATTATATTGTAATATTTCAGCTTTGCGACGCATATCAAATTGGAATTTAGTAAATTGTGGAAATTGAACATATGGATTTGGAGGAGTGTATCGAATAGGTGGAACGATATATAACAATCGTTGTTTTCGTTGTTGACATATACTATTTAAATCTAAATCAGTAGTAGACATTTTGTATACTATATAATGTTAGTATACAAAATTACTTCGTTTACATTTTGGAACGATACCAACTTGATGATAAATATGAATAATTGCCGATTGCTTTTTGGTCAGCAGTTAATGTACTAGTTGTTGTGGTAGGACCACTAGCTACGATTTGATTAATATTAAATACATTTAATGCTGAACTGAAATATCTTAAATCTGATAATTTACCAGAAAATCCACCATTTTGACATACATATATATCACCATAATTTTGTCTAGGTACATTTTCTAATACTTTTCTAGCAGAAATTGTTCCATTGATATAAACATCTAATAAGCTATTTTGTAAACGAATAACTACATTAACCCATTTACGAATAGGAATATTATTAATTTCAATGATATTATTAGTATCTGTAGAATTTACGGTATTCATAATAATATGTAAAGTATTATCACTAGGATTTAAATATAAACCAGGTGCATTATTTACTTCGGCAATATTATTTGCATTATATTTATTATCACCTTTATTAAAGATATGCTGAAATTTACTATTACTAACATTTAAATCATTTAAATATAGCCAAACAGACCAAGTAAATTCAGCTCCAGACGTTTCATTATTTGACCTTGCTAAAGTAACCGAGTCTTTATTCTTAGGGTCTTGTGGAATAACAGCACTATATGTTCCATCAATCATTCCTTTTATAACATATGGATTCGCACTAGGTCCAGTAAAATAGGTGACTAACATTATGCCTAAATTAAATAAAAACATAAAAACTATCAATACTAAAAGTAAAAAAGAAAATTTTGCAATGATAGTATTTGAAAAACTAAAACTACTACTAGCACTAGCTTCATTTGAGAATTGATTTACACCTTCGGTAACTGAGTTTTTTATATTTGATATACCCTCGTTGATACTTTTCATACCAGCTTGAACTACTTGAGGCATTTGAATATTAGATGATTCATTTGAAGGACCTTGTCCAGAAGGTTGTCTTAAATAATCCATTTGTTAATATATTACTAATATAATATATTAATATATAACTTTTATCAAATATCGATTAAAATAATTGTAGATTTGCATAATTCATTTTATCTTTTACTATATTTAAATTGGCTCCATATGATTGAAATGAACCCATTGTACTTGAGCTATTTGTAGATAAATATGTAGTCCAAGCTGTTTGAGGGTCCATAGGCTGGGTCCATCTAGTGAATTTTGAAACAACTGCATCAAAAGGAAGACTATTCAAATTACCTAATTTAATAGGGACAGTATCAGCAGGTGGTGTTTGCGGAGTAGCAGTCGCAGTGGTATCTGTACCATATAATCTGGTAGATTTTACTAATTTTCCATCTAAATAACAATCAAGGAATTGATTGTCTAAACTTACGATGACATATACCCAACGTTGAATAGGAAAGTTATCAGTAATTATTGTCGTTTTAGTTGTACCATCAGACATTAATGTATCAAATTTTAAATTAGGAGAAGAAGTATCTAAATATAATTTGATACCACCTTGCGCACCACCTCTGCTAAAAATTGTTTTTAGATTTGTGTTATCCCAAGAATTCACGTATAACCATATACCATATGCATATCTACCAGATGTAGCATTGCTTATACTAGTAATATCAGGGTTAGCTACTTTTAATGATGCGGTTGCTATTAATGTATTTGATGTAGTGTTATAATAAGCGTATAGTAGATATAACAAAACAACTATTATTATTCCTAAACCAATAACTATAGGATTCATTTATATAAATAATATTTATAAATTAATCCTGAATTATATAGTATTTATTGGGGGGTTTTTGAACATTAATAAATTGTATTGGTTTACTATTTCTGATTTGGATAAAGGGTTATAGTAATATCGAATATTACATATCGACCCATATAAACCATTATTACTACCAATGGTAACTATATCACTATCTTCATATTTTGGTAAATTAAAATTAGGTGCAAATGTAAAACTTGTTTCTAAATTACCATTTATAAATAAATCTGCAATATTTGAATTATAATTTATAACAATATTATTCCATTTTTGTTCACCCATAGAGAATTCATAATAATTTTTTATGTCTGTATCGCTAGTTTCGTTTGTAAAATATATTTTGAATTTATTTATTTTATTATTTGATGCGTCATAGTTATATACTATTTTTGGTTTTCTCGATTTATCTTTATTATCATTACCATAATTGAAAATATTGGTTTCTTTCACATATGCGATATCACTAGGTGGTTGTGTATTTATATATACCCACATTGATAATGAAAAATTTTGGTTAGACGATTTACTTTTCTTTTCAACATTAGCTATTAAATCTGATTTTTTATCTACTATTTTTAATTCTGAACCAGTAGCCAAAGTATATTTTTTATCTAAAAATTTATTACCTTCCAGTAATGGTTTCCCTCCTTTCTTTAAGTATAAGTTTATTAAATTGGGTAAATATAAATAACATAGTATAAAGGTAACCTCTAATATGAATAATATAAATATGGTGTTTGTAGTAAGTTTTAGTTCAGTTTTTATGTATTCTATGAAATCAATTAATAAACAAGGTATATAAAAAATAAAATATACAAAAAACCCAGTCCAACCGTTTAATAATTTCAAATTATTATTAAATATAATAAACAACATAGATAAGATAACAATTAAACCTAATAATATAAAAATAGTCAATATATCACTAATAATTAATATTTGAAACTTAGAAAGAAAATTATACATATAATATAGCATTAAAAATAGAACCATAACTGCAGTGGCTCCTGTGATAATCTGAACATTTGTATTCGTGCTACCACCGGTTATATTCGTGGATGTAAAAAATAATACTTTTATTAATGGTAGGACAATTCCAACGAAGAATAATAATGCTTTATTAGATACAAATGTTTTTTCTGAAAATATACTTTTATCGGTGTTATATAAATAAAATGATATTGTCATAAAAATAATAGTAACATATACGACAAAATATATTAAATATGCATTCATTAAATTGGAATCTTTATTTAATTCCGAAAAAAACTGTGATAAACCAGTTGATATTGAATTATAATTATTTATAACACCATTTGGTATAGTTTCAGTAAAAATGCTTCGAAACATAGGAAACTTGTATAAAAGTCCTATAAATGCTATTATACCAAAGACTACCCCAGTTATTGTTATTATTTTATCTGTATCTTTATCTGATAAATTATTTTTTTTTGTCATATTATATTGTCTACCCTTATATATACAATATAATATTTTTTTATAAATTTTCCATAGTTGTTTTCTTTCCGTGACAATCTCTACATAAAGCTACTAAATTATCGATATGGTTACTACCTCCATATTCTAAACGTTGTTTATGGTCGACTTCAAACCACGCAGTTAGTTGTTTTCCGCAATCGCCACATTTCCAATTCTGGTTTGATGCTACATATTTTTTTTTTGTTTCACTCACCGAGCGTTTGGTAGCTTTTTTTCCAGATGATAATAATTTTGATTCAGCAGTAGTTTGGGGCATTTGTACGATTGGGTGGTTATATGAATCATTACCATCATATTGGTCACGGAAAATATTTTGTTTGGATGTAAAATCTAAAATCGGCGAAATAAAACTTGAAGTGTTCTTATCTACTGGTAAATATTTTATATAATCATTAGACGCTGTTACAAGTTGACGTGCTTGTAATGGATTTTTTTTAATCAACCAATAAATCATAATAGCACCGATAGCAATACCAGCCATTTGATAATATTTCTTCCACGATAATACCGTTTTTAAATATTTACCATCCGTATATGTATTGGCCATTAAAAAAGCAGTAATAATAAAAATTATGATTTCTATACGCATTCTTCCTTTCTAATAAATAATGAGATAATTTTAGTCTTCATAATAAATATAAATGAAAAATAATAATGCCAGTATCAATAATATATGAATATAATGTTTTCTAAAATTTATTTTTTCTGATAAGTAAATAGCTTTAGGTTTATATTCAGAATTATATTTATCCATCGCCATCATATAGGATAGTTCTTCTTTACCAATACTATGATTGATTTTATTATGTATAAAATGTACCCAACGAATGAATGAATCTTTATTATCTAAATAAGGAGTAACTGGATATTTATCTAATATTCTACTAAAGTTATTACCTATCTCTTCATTGGGAATAAATAAAGGCATATTTTGTATTAAATCATAATATTTACGTTTTGATATATCATTTGGAGTATCCGGATAAGTTTGAGCAACAGTATGTAAAAAGAACCAATAATGAGGACCCCACACCGCCGAATCAAAATGCATTCTATAGATAATTATATAAAGAGTTGTGAATATAATCATATAGGTTTATCGAATTATAAAAAATGAAGGATAATTATTGTAATAATTGTGGAAAACAAGGTCATTTGTATCATCAATGTAAAATGCCTATTACTAGTTTGGGTATCATATTATTCAGGATTAAAGAAGAACAGATTTTACCACCACCAGGAATTGAAGGTAAAGATGTAGTAAATATAAAAAGTTTCGAATATTTAATGATACGTCGTAAAGATACATTAGGTTATATAGATTTTATGCGAGGTAAATATTCGATTTTTAATAGAGATTATATTATGAATATGTTAAAACAAATGTCGGTGGAAGAAAAAAATAAATTAAAAATGCTTGAGTTCAATGAATTATGGAAAAATATATGGGGTAATGATAACATATCCAATCAATATAGAGTAGAAGAAATAGTATCTAGAGAAAAATTCATTTCATTACGAAATGGTGTAATGAATAAAAATATTTATTATACATTATCTACACTGATTGATGAAAGTTATCAATATGATATTTGGAATGAACCTGAATGGGGATTTCCAAAAGGTCGTCGCAATTATCAAGAAAAAGATTATGAATGTGCTATACGTGAATTTAGTGAAGAAACTGGATTAAATATAAAAAATATAAAAATAATACAAAACGTTTTGCCGTTTGAAGAAATATTTACAGGCTCTAATTATAAATCATATAAACATAAATATTTTATTGCATATATGCCATATGAATATACTCATTTAATTGATAATTTTGAACAATCGGAGGTGAGTAAAATAGAATGGAAATCCTATGATGAATGTATGAATTCTATAAGAACATATAATTTAGAAAAAAAACGTTTGATTGCGAATATTCATTATGCATTAACAAACTATAAGATATTTATATGAGTTGGCTTGAACAATGTTCAAATATGAATAATTATATCTAAGAAGTATATAGATATAATTAACGGTATAATAAAATGTCAAATAATGAATTAGAAAAAAAACAAAGATGTGAAAATGGTACTCGATGGAATAATAAAACGAAAAAATGCGAACCTAAAAAAAGTAAAAAATATACATTTAAACGGGGTGAAGGTCGTGGACAAGTTAAACAAAAACGTAAAGTTAATATTACAGAACCTTCTGTTATACCCGAAATAAATAATTACATTGAACCACAAAATGTTACTGAATTTCATCCTCTCGATGTCAATGAGAATACACCAAATCCTTTATTGCAATCTATTTCAGAACCATCAAATAAACCCAACGAATTAACTGATTTTCATCCTTTAGATATTGGTACAAAAAACAGAAGTCCAATCATACAAAATATAATGGATTCTCTAACTCAGAGTCAACCTATTAAAACTGGTAAGAAAATTATTTTAAATAAAAGCTTACAACCAATCTCCACACAAACATCAATGCATATTATAGAAGATGCTTATTCAAAATATGATAAAATGAAATTAAACGATTTACGTAATATTTGGGCTGGATTAATGGGGTTAGAAGTGCCTAGAAAAACCAAATCTACCGGTAAATTCACCACAAAAGAATTATTAATAAATGAAATTATTCGATTAGAAAAAGAAAAGGAAATTGAAGAGAATAAATCGCCAGATGCTGATGAAAGTAGTGAAATTATTATTCCACCCAAAGACTCGGTGGTTGAGAGTATTGAAGAAGAACCTGAACAATTTCCGGAAGAACCTTTTATAATAAATGAACTTGATGAAGATTCTGAACCTTCTATAATAGAAGAAAATGCTATTATTATTGAAAAGGAGGCTGAACCTTCTATCGAAGATTCGGAATCCTCGACAGAACCGTTCATTGAAGAAATAGAAGAAGAGTCTATTCCTGAAACACAAGATGAAAAAGAACTTAATAAAAAACTTTTACAAAAAGAATTGGAAGAATATGAGAACGCCAAAACAAACAACGATTATGATTATTTGTATCCTACTTTAAATGACCCTAATTTTAATATTAAAATTGCGAAACGTAAAGAATTCAATGATACTAAATATGATGGTACTATATATGATATTCGTAAACAAACCGATTTATTATGTAATGCCGATTTTGAATTAATGCCTCATCAATTGTTTATAAAAAATTTATTATCATTTCAAACACCTTATAATAGTTTATTGTTATATAATTCGTTAGGCACTGGTAAAACGTGTAGTGCAATCGGCGTAGCTGAAGAAATGCGTGCATATATGAAGCAGGTTGGTATTCGTCATAAAATTTTAGTAGTAGCGTCACCTAACGTACAAGCCAATTTCCGAATGCAACTATTTGATGAACGTAAATTAAAACAAGAAAACGGTTTATGGAATCTGAATACTTGTATTGGAAGTGCATTAATAAAAGAAATCAATCCTACCAATTTAAAAGGTGTATCTAGAGAACGAGTCATAAGTCAAATACGTAGTATTATTAATACATTTTATATCTTTATGGGTTATATCGAATTAGCAAACTATATTACCAAAAAAACCGTGGTTTCGGATGAATCGGGGTTCTCGGATATCGAACGAAAATCAATGGAAATAAAAAAAATAAAAAGGTTTTTTAATAATCGTTTGATTATTATTGATGAAGTTCATAATATTCGTATGACAGATGATAATAAAAATAAGAGAACCGCTACATTATTAATGAAAGTCGCTCGTTATTCGGAAAATATGAGATTATTATTATTATCTGCTACCCCAATGTATAATAGTTATAAAGAAATCATATGGTTGGTGAAACTAATGAATATCAATGATAAAAGAGCGAGTATCGATGAAAATGATGTCTTTGATAAAGACGGTAATTTTAAAGAAATCAAAGATTCAGAAGCGATAAGCGGTAAAGCGATAAGCGAAGCGGAAGAAGGTAAAACCGAAGGTGGAAAGGAATTATTACAAAGAAAATTAATAGGTTATATTTCTTATGTTCGTGGCGAGAACCCATATACATTTCCATATCGTATTTATCCATCTACTTTTTCACCCGAGAATACCATAACCCCTGAAAAATACCCTACCATACAAATGAATAAAAAACCCATCGAAGAACCTATCAAAAATATTCCAGTTTATACGAGTATTATCGGCGAATATCAACAAAAAGGCTATGAATTTATTCTAGAAAATATGCGTAAAAAATCATTCAATAAATCGAATACTTATGGTGATGAAACTATAATGCCTTCCTTTGAAAATATGGAACGTTTCGGCTATAATATCCTTCAAATTCCACTAGAAGCATTAAATATTGTTTATCCAAGTTCTCAAATGGATCAATTAATTTCACAAAAGAACATAGAAGACTTACCCTTCAATCAAGAATTAAATAATGAAATTATTACCAATATAGTTGGAAAAACTGGTTTATCCAATATTATGACTTATACTTCCGTATCTTCCCCACAGCCTCTTCGCTATAATTTTGAATATAAACCCAATGTTCTCGAAAAATATGGTAAAATATTTAGTCAAGAACACATCGGAAAATATAGTAATAAAATCGCCAAAATATGTGAATGTGTTATGAATTCCAATGGTATTGTTCTCGTATATTCCCAATATATCGATGGTGGTGTCGTTCCCATCGCACTTGCCTTGGAAGAATTAGGATTCGCTCGTTATTGCTCGGACCCCAATGGTAAATCTTTATTAAAAACACCCAATGAACCATTGGATGCCCTTACATTAAAACCTAAAAGTCAAGTCACTGAAAATTTTAAACAAGCTAGATATGTAATGATTACTGGTGATGCAGCATTCTCACCTAATAATACGGCTGATATCAAATATATTACCAATAGTGATAATAAAAATGGAGAACTCGTGAAAGTGGTATTAATTTCCAAGGCGGCATCGGAAGGTTTGGATTTCAAGAATATTCGCCAAGTACATATCCTAGAGCCTTGGTATAATATGAATCGTATCGAACAAATCATTGGTCGTGGTGTGAGAAATCTCAGTCATTGTATGTTACCATTCGAAGAAAGAAATGTGGAAATATATCTACATTCTACTTTACCATCGAATGGTGAGGAACCCGCTGATTTATATGTGTATCGATTGGCGGAAAAGAAAGCGTTACAAATTGGTAGAGTCACTCGACTCTTAAAAGAAGTGGCGACGGATTGTATATTAAATATAGGTCAAACCAATTTTACTGTTGAGAAATTATTAGAATTAGCCGAGAACCAGAATATTAAAATAAATCTATCTAGTAAAAAAACCATCGATTATAAAATTGGTGATAAACCCTTTACGGATATTTGTGATTATATGGATAATTGTAGCTTTACGTGTTCTCCTAATGCTACCATTAGTGAATCGGAAATTGTCAAGGATACATATAATGATGAGTATGTGAAAATGAATTATCCTATTATTTTAAAACGAATTCGACAATTATTTCGAGAACAACCCTTTTATAAAAAAGATATGTTAATCAATTTGATAAATGTTCTCAAAGAATATCCAAAAGAACAGATTTATTATACTCTTACTCAACTCATTGATAATAAGAATGAGTATTTGTTTGACCAATATGGTAGAAGAGGCTATTTGGTAAATAAAGATGACTATTATATATTCCAACCCATTGAAATCACCAATGAAAAAGCATCTATTTATGAACGGTCTGTACCGGTTGATTATAAACGTGAATCGTTATCTTTAGAATTACCCAAACAATTCGACACTATGAGTATTCAAGAAATAGATAATAACCAAGAACAACCTATCTTGGATGAAGAAAAAAGAGAACCCGAAATATCTATATCGAGAACTTATGAACAAGTATTTGATGATATTAAAAAATCATTAGATATTGCATTAAATTCGAATGAAATTGAAACGGGTGATACTAATTGGTTTAAACATACTAGTTTTGTATTGGATATTTTAAAAGAAGCTCACGAAATACCAATAGAATTTATCGTGAAATATATTTTTTATCATTACTTAGACTGTTGTCCAATTGAAGATAAATTGACATTGATTCAATATATATATAAAAGTGATTACCAAATACAAGAAGATTCGGAATATATTATTAAGAAATATTTCGATGAGAAGATAGGAGAAACCCGAAATACTCGATTCATTGTATTGACTGATAAAACATTATTGAAAATATATATTTGGAAAGAGAACCAATGGATAGAATCACGACAAGTCGATAGAGAAAAAGTAAATGATGCAATTCAAGCCAAATATTTGATTGCACGTGATAATATTAATAAATTTGTGGGATTTATACATCTATTCAAAAACAACGAAATGCATTTTAAAACCAAAGATATTAGCCAACAACGTAATAATAAGGGTGCATTATGTAGTAATGCGGGTAAAAGTGATATTGTAAAACGTTTGAATTCAGTATTGGAAGAAAATGATTACCAAGATGAAAAAATAGAAGGAATATTAAAAATCGGTCTATGTGTCATAATGGAAATGACATTACGATATTTCACCGAGACCAATTTCAAAGGTCGAAAGAAAGTATATTTTATGGATGGTGAAACCACGTTAATCAATAAAATAACGGAAATATAATTTATATCCATATGAATACCCATATGATTTATTTCTAGGTAATTATTTTACCATTATAGTATAAATGAAAAAATATTTTTTGGTATATAATGATGGAACACATAACCGTTTTTTAGACACTTTATTGCACTCAGTGAGAACCCATAATAAAGATTTCGAAATTATTGTTTTTGAGAAAGAACAAATAGATTGTGAATTTCGTAATAAAAATAGTCGAATATTGAATGAAACAAGAGGTGGAGGGTATTGGTTATGGAAACCATATATTATCAATGAAACGCTGAAGCGAATCAATGATGGTGATTTACTTTTTTATTTGGATTCCAAATATTTGTTTATGGAGAACTTTACCGAATTATATGCGAAACATATGGAGAAGAAAGATATATTGATATGGAAAAATAAACCGAATGAACCTGTTTGGAAAATGCGTAATTGGTGTAAAATGTCGGTATTGGAAAAATTCGGGTTACGCGAAAGGGTATTTAATGAGGATTTGGTGGATTCGTGGGCAGGAGCCATTTTTTTACGTAAAACCGAATTTTCAACGAACTTTATAAATGAATGGTTACAACTATGTTGTGTGTATGAAGATATTACCGATGCAAGGAGTAATATAGCAAATTCGAGTGAATTTCGAGAACATAGACACGACCAAAGTTTATTGAGTGTTTTGGTCTATAAATATAGTATCGGTTTAGAATATTTCGAAAAAAAAATATTACAAAATATAAGAACAAGTTATTAGGGTTTGGCTATTTGGTAATTTTCGTGAATGATAATTTATTTATAGGTTTTGTAACAACTGGTTTATCTTGTGTTTTTTCTATTATATATTGCCCACAAGGCCCACAATGGTCTTCGTTCGATAAATCTATTTTTTTATCCATTTTTTGATTACAATAATCTATATTCCATCTACCTAATGGTTTTATATGTGGTTTCGTAAAATATTTATCTATCATACGCTTTATAAAGGACATTTGTATATTGTCTTCATATAATAATAATTATGAATTCAATTTTTTATCCGATAAAATTGATTTTAAAAATGATATAAGAACTATTTTATATCATTATATTAGAAAACCGAAAAATGACAGATACGAGACACACGAATGAACGAAAGATATTTGGTGTTTATATAAAATCGATGCTTACTATGAAAGTACAGTTATCTATTACAGAAATCGGAAAGAATGTTAAACAAAATTTAGAAAAAACGATTTCTTATAAAACAGAAGGAAAATGTATAGCAGAAGGATATATCAAACCAAATTCAGTTCGTGTATTAAGTTATTCATCGGGTATGGTGAATAGTGATTTGATTGAATTTCAAACCATATTTGAATGTATGGTATGTCATCCAGTAGAAGGTATGAATATTGAATGTCATACAAAGACAATCACCAAGGCCGGAATTCACGCCGAAGTAGATGATAACGGAGTGGTTCCAGTGACAGTATTTATCGCACGTGACCATCATTTTACAGATAAGGCATTTGGAAATATTAAAGAAAATCAAAAAATAACCGTTCGTGTTATAGGTGTAAGATATGAATTAAATGACCCATATATATGTGTGATTGGTAAATTGGTCGAACAATCCACGGCACCACAAAAACCCATCGCATATGATAGACAGATAAAACCCGCCATCAATATCATAGAGGATGATGAGGCCTAAATATGTATGGGTTTTACATATGTATGTGGTGGTTTAAATATGTATGGGTTTTACATATGTATGTGGTGGTTTAAATATGTATGGGTTTTACATATGTATGTGGTGGTTTAAATATGTATG
>Ga0114960_10002094_pt1 | contig 15750 bp, 15 predicted proteins | sample C_130625_MF_Meta_FD_92637 | JGI IMG/M metagenome (GOLD analysis project Ga0114960, IMG submission 92637) | Freshwater microbial communities from Lake Croche, Canada to study carbon cycling - C_130625_MF_MetaG | ecosystem: Environmental > Aquatic > Freshwater > Lake | place: Lake Croche, Canada... | reverse complement strand
TCTGAGTAGGCCCCGACGGGCTCGAACCGTCGACCCACGGATTAAAAGTCCGTTGCTCTACCAACTGAGCTAGAGGCCCACTGCCATTGCTGGCATTCCCTTACTTTAGTGGATTGCTAGCCCTGTGGCGATTTTGCCTACTTAGTTTGGGAATGTGACTTCGGGGAATATCGTTGACAATAAAGTTAGCGAAGAAAATGAGAGGTAGATATGTACCCTGCTGGTGATTTATACACCCTAGTTGTGCCGCCTGCTCACGATTTTGAGTCAGGTGTAACTTCGGGGATTGTTCTTGTGCATGGACTTACGGGTTTCATGGACGCTGGTGCTAGTGGACGTCTGGCAATCAAACATATTTTGGAAACTCTGGAAAATCGGCCCGTGGCATATTTTCACATTGATGGTCTCTACGACTACCGAGCTCGGAGACCAAAAACGCTTTTCGATTCTGACCATTATGAATCAATGGACATGCCGCATCTAACGCTCAGCGAAGTTACTGACGCCGAAGGTCAAACATTTCTGCTCCTCCATGGAGTCGAACCAGATTTGGGTTGGCAAAGTGTGGTGCGCAGCATTATTGAGTTAATTCGAACCTATGGTGTGCGCATGACTGTCGGTATTCACGCAATCCCATGGCCAGCACCGCATACAAGACCAGTCGAAATCACGGCACACTCAAGTGACCCGGAACTTCTTGGGATTCATCAGCCATGGGTTGGTCAGGTAGAAATTCCTGGAAGTATGTCTGGTCTCATTGAATTGAATCTTGGTCAGCAGAAACTACCTGCGGTTGGCTACGCAGCTCATGTGCCGCATTACTTAGCCAACAGTGAATACCCGAAGGCTGCACTTGCATTGCTCGATCAGATTTCGCTCAACACTGGATTGATGATTCCGCGAGATGATTTGCGCAAAGCTGCTACCGAAATGGATTCCGAAATCAATCAGCAAATTGCTACCGTCGATGAAAATCGCGAAGTAGTTGAATCACTCGAACAACAACACGATGATGTCATGAAGAGTCGCAGGGAACTCACTGCAACACCTGAAGGCAACTTAGTGAGCGGAGATGAACTGGCCGCGGCTCTTGAGCAGTACCTTGCAGACTTAGATGAAAAAGGCCGAGAAAACTAATCTACCCAAGCGGTGATTACGCTGGAAGGCGCTACCGATTCGCCTGGAAAAACTCGAGCACCGGATTGCAGCACGCTGTTTTCACCCACGGTGGCTGTCTCTGCCACGACTGACTCGATGATTTGAGCATTAGCTCCGATAACAGCGCCGGCACTAACAATCGACTTCATGACATTTGCATTTGTGCCGATCACAACATCTGGGAAAATCACAGATGCATCAATAACCGCTCCATCGCCAATTTTTGCGCCCGGGCCAACGTATGTGCCATTGCGCAAAATTGCAGTTGGTGAAACCTCTGCCGATGCATCAACAAATGCATCACCGACATTCCCCACAACTAAAGGCGAGGGCGCATTGCCCAGAACCAAATCCGCAGATCCCTGCGCAAATGCAAGTGGGGTCCCCAAATCCAGCCAATATCCTTCATCCACCACGCCGATAACCGTGGCACCTGAATTTAGCAAGGCTGGGAAAGTCTCACGTTCAACCGAAACTGGAACACCGTCAGGGATTGAATCAATTACGCTGCGACGAAACACGTAACAACCTGCGTTGATTTGATCAGTAACAATTTCTTCTGGCCGTGTTGGTTTCTCAAGGAATTCAAGTACTCGACCAGCCTCATCTGTCGGTACTAATCCGTAGGCACGTGGATCTTCGACCCGAGTTAAATACAGCGCGACATCAGCCTCGGCCTCTCGCCACTTGTCAACTAGTCCAGCAATATCCAAACCCGTTAGTACGTCGCCATTAAAAATAACGACTGGATCATTCGGGCCACAAGTTAGATGATTGGCAGCATTACGAATTGCCCCACCCGTGCCAAGCGGTTGGTCTTCAACTGCATACACAAGTTCAACACCAGCACTTTGTCCGTGGTCAAAATAGTCTTCAAAAACTTCAGCACGGTAGCTAGTGCCTAAAACAACTCGACTGATTCCGGCCTCGCGGGCTCTAGCAATCTGATGTTCCGTACAAGGAAAACCGGCGACCGGCAACATTGGCTTGGGTGTCGAGATGGTGAGTGGACGCAGGCGTGTGCCCTGACCGCCAACTAACAGAATCGCTTCAATCATGTGTTTATTCTGACACAATTCACTTTGGTTAGGTTAATCAAGAACTAGTGACAAAACTCTTTTGCACGGAAGTTGATTCACCCATTGAATTACTTTGTTTGATTTCAATTAAAATTTTACGTTTCTTCAAATTTGAACCAATTGTTAGTTCAGTCGCTGTCGAAGGTAGTAATTTCCACATGGTCCAACTGGAACCTTTAGTGGTTGATGTGCGATAGGAAATGGTGTCGACGAGGGGCACAGATACTGACTGAACTGGCCAGGAAACTACCGCGACTTGAGCCGAGACTCGCTTGATTTTTACCCCAGACATTCGCGCCGGAATTTTGCCTAAAGTGACCATAGTGGTTTCCGTAGGCAACTGTTTGTCTGCCACAGTGGCGCTCAGTGAAACGGCATAATTGCCCGCTGGAACTAGATGCCCACTGGCATCGGTGTGATCCCATTCAAGCGAAAAATTCGGATTGCCTTGTTGAATTCCTGACTGTACGTAAACAACTGAACCAGACTGGGCATCTACAACTGCCATATTCCAAGAACTCGATATCGGAACTTCAGCAGTCATTGAAATTGGACTCGGATCTTGCGCAAGTTGTTGCAGTGGCAAGACAGAAACGTTCTGAAGACGCATTACTAGTAGGCCAGCAATTTGATCGCGGATTTTTGAAATAAAAGAGTACAAATATTTGCCAGGGCAAACCGTTCGACCAACATCACGATGACCGGAAATAACTGGCACAGTAGCCGTCGTGCCATTTCGATATTTCGATAATCCAGACGTGTCCGTGGATGGAATACTCGCCATAGCGGACGGGTCTAAGTTGTACGGAGCAATTTTCCAGGCCATAAGCCCTGAGATAGCTTTCATCATTAATTGTGCAGTGGCGTCGTTGATCGAGCCAATCTGAAAGTTTCCAATTGCTGAAATTGCGAAAGTATTGTCATTCATCCCAGCTGTATGCGCACCGATAACTGCCCTGGATGGGCCATCACACTCTGTAGCGGAAAGTGTGCACCCAGCCCGACCTTCGTACACAACTCCATACCGATCAACTAGAAAGTTGTAGCCCATGTCAGCATATTTCAAACTTTTGGTGAAGTATGCATAGAGACTGCGCATTTGTGCGGGACCGTCTTCAGGGTTGTAACTATTTGTTGTTGCTGTGTGGTGAATGAAGCCGGCGATAATTTTGCTCGAAATGCGTGGAGAAGGATCCCGCCAGCTTTCGTCAGCGCCCCATTCAGCGCGGGTAACAATATTTGGTCGACTTACCAATGCACCAGATTTTATGAGTGTTGAACCCACCCTTTGGCTAATCCCAACTGAACTCTTCGCACTCTGAAATGTTTGAGCATCCTGCGGTGTCTGAACCGAGTCGATTAATGACACTTCCAAATTCTTGGGAATAATTGCTGAGTTCCCAATTGCTCGGACTTCAATGCCATCACTCTCGGCTGTGATTAATGGATCGGTACCCCGGCGAGCAGACTTTGCTTCTACAGTTCTCGCGTCAGGACCGTGGTCTGGACTGTAGGAAAGTGATTGCCATTTTGACCAGCCCGATTTGTCATGAACCTTCGCCTGAATTTCTGTTCCTGACGATAAATCGCCTAGCCAGGTAACCCCGACTAATGAAAATTTACGGACCCCGACTTTGTGCAAGATTTGGAAACTGAATTTGGGTCCAATCTTGGTTGCCAATTTTGGCGTTGAAATAAATTTTTGAATCGTGACTTTTGGCGGAATCCGGACATAGCCTTGGACAGGTGGTTGTCCTATAAATGCACCCGTAAACATAACTGCAAACACAATTACGTATTTGCGCTGTGAAATCTTGCGGGGAAGCATGTTTTAAGTTTGCCTGATAAACCTGAAAACAGCATTTAATTAACGTTTTTCACTGTGTCGGCAGCCAAATAACTGGATTTTATTTTTTGGGAAAACCAATAATTCGCGTACCATCAATATTGAACAATCTTTCCAAACCACCCGGAGTTAAAGTTAATTAGGAGCGACGTAGTGTCAGGTCGAGGCAAACGCTCTGCTAGTAAAACTAACTCCCATAAGTGGCTCCATAGATTCACTGCTGTAAGTGCAGCTCTTATTTTGACGCTTTCAGCAGTCAGCGCCGGCGCGATTACTGCGATCAACTCGCTCGGCAAGAACATCCGAAGCATTGATACTTCCGAATTGGACAACAGCACTAACCGGCCAGGTACCCCGATTCAGACCGATACCAGTGCAACAAACTTGCTGATCATGGGTTCTGATGCTCGAAGTGGCAAAGGAAACGGCGGTTACGGTTATGTGGCTGGCCAACGTTCTGACACCACACTTCTTGTCCACATCTACAAAGGGCGCAAGAGTGCAATCGTAGTTTCAATACCTCGTGATTCCTATGTGACTATGCCGAAATGTAAAACCCCATCTGGCGGATACGTTGGACCTTGGACAACAAAATTTAATGCCGCATTCTCTGTCGGCGGACCAGTTTGCACGATTCAAACTATTGAGTCACTAACTGGAATTCGAATCAACAATTTTGTTGTAGTCGATTTCAATGCGTTCAAGACTGTTGTGGATTCACTCGATGGCGTTCAGGTGTGTTTCACAACTCCTGTTTACGATCCGATTATTCCTGGTGTTGGTGGTAGTGGACTTAATTTGCCAGCTGGATACAGCAAGTTAAACGGTGAAGATGCCCTGAAGTTTGTTCGAGCCCGGGAATCTCTAGGCGATGGCAGCGACATTGGACGAATTACGCGCCAGCAAGAGTTTGTAAGTTCAATGATCAGAAGTATTAAAGAAAGAGGTTTGTTGAGTAATCCTTCACTGTTCTATGCCACAGCAAACACGGTAACTAAATCACTGACCACAAGTTCAGACTTTGCGAACGTGCGAAATCTTGAGCGCTTCAGTTTGTCCCTAACCACGCTTTCACCAAAAAATATCAAACTTGTTGCAACACCATTCGTCTACATAGCCGGTGGCAACGTTGGTTGGACTGCCAAAACCAAGCAGCTTTGGGCGGCAATCAGAGCCGACAAACCTTGGCCAGCAGTAAAGCCGTCGCCAAGCCCATCAGTTAGTGGAACTGCAAAGCCGAAACCATCTCCAAGTATTTCTACTAGCCTTATCACGCCGCCTGACAGCATCACTGTCGATGTTCTTAATGCAACGGGTAAAACGGGGTTCGCTGCAAAAGCTGCCGAACAGTTGCGAGCTCGCGGATTCATTATCGGCAATGTTGCAACAGCACCGAAAAGACTGGCAAAAACTAAAGTTCTGTACAGCAAGGACTATTTGGAAAGTGCTCGCACACTCGCCTACTCCGCTCGGACAAAACTGGTCAGACAGGACAACACCCTAGGCAAGCGAGTACAACTCATAATTGGCCCTGACTGGACCAATGCTCGAAAAGTTATCTTGGCTGTTTCAAACGCAAACACTGGCGGCGGTATTACTGCTGGAACGCAAACATGTTCTGCTGGAAATAACCGAACGAAGTAATTTCGAGCTATTTTTTAGAGCTAGTTAAGAAGCCAATTCCCCAAGACATTTGCATAACTGTCAGCACCAATGGCAGACACAAAGCCGCACGACCAGCTTGTTTAGCTAATGTGAGAGTCGCGAGCAACACAAGTGCAAGATAGCCAAGTGGCGCTAAGAAACCCCAAAAAACGAGCGGGAATGCAGGCATGTAAGTGCCGAAAAAACCAAGAAGTGTGCCGAGTAAAATTCCAACAACCGCAATTGGCGGAGCAAAGTATCTAAGGGCAGACTTCGTCCGAGTTGTTTCCGGGTGTTCGCGCATAACTTTGTGTCGCCACTGCCCGTACTGGAAATATTGTTTAGCTAATGCGCGCAAACTTGAGCGCGGCCGATAGGTAACCTCGAGCTCGGGGTTAAACCAAACAACTCCACCAGTTGATCGAATCCGAAAATTCATTTCCCAATCCTGCGCTCGAGTGAAGCTCGGGTCGTAGCCCCCGACCCGTTCAAGTGCGGTGCGCCGAAAGACGCCTAAGTACACAGTCTCAGCAGGACCTTCTATGCCGCCAACATGAAATGATGCAGCTCCAACTCCGAGTTTGCTCGTCATCGCTGTAGCCACTGCGCGCTCAAATAGTGTGACGCCTTTGGCAGCCATAATGCCGCCAACATTGTCAGCATCAGTTCGATTTAATGTTTCTACCGCAATGGTTAAGTAGTTAACAGAAAGTTCACTATGTGCATCAACGCGCACAATCACGGACTCCGTTGTAGCCAAAATAGCGGCATTGAGTCCATCTGGTGTTCGCCCAGACGGATTCGAAACTGTATTTATTCGGGAGTCCATATTTTGCAAATTCGCCACAACGGCATTCGTCTTGTCAGTGGATGGGCCAAGTGCCAAAACAATTCGAATGTTTCCAGCATAATTTTGGTTCAGAATTGTGGATATTGCTGACGCTACGTAATTTTCCTCATTCAAAACAGGCATAATTACCGCTACGTCAGGCAAGGTGGGCACGCATCAAGGTTAGCGGGCAAACTAGAATAAACCTATGACCAGACTCTCAGTTATTGGAACCGGATACCTTGGCGTTACGCATGCAGCATGCATGGCAAGTCTCGGCCACCAAGTTATTGCCCTTGATGTTGATCCCGAAAAAATTGCTTCACTCAATTCTGGTGTCGTTCCTTTTCACGAACCTGAACTTCAAGAACTGCTAGTCGCTGCCTTAGCATCAGGCAACCTCGCTTTCACCACAGACTGGGAAGCAGTAGCTGCGCAGGCTGATGTGCATTTCTTGTGTGTTGGCACTCCTAAATCTAAAGACTCAGATGCGGCCGATTTGTCACAGGTAAATGGGGCAATCGCGTCATTGGCACCACACTTAACGAAGCCTGCCCTCATCGCCGGCAAGTCCACAGTCCCAGTTGGCACCGCAGCTCGCCTTAGCGAATATTTGCAGGCTAACTCTCCGGCTGGAACAGATGTGCACTTGGCTTGGAACCCAGAATTTTTGCGTGAAGGCTTCGCTGTGCAAGATACTTTGCATCCAGATCGCATCGTAATCGGCATTACACATCCAGAAGATGAAATTGCTTTGCGCGAGGTTTATGCCGCATCTATCGAAGAGGGCACACCTTTCATCACTACTGACTATGCAACAGCTGAACTCGTTAAAGTCGCTGCTAACTCATTCCTGGCTACCAAGATTTCATTCATTAACGCGTTTGCTGATTTATGCGATGCGGCTGGCGCCGATATCACTCAGCTTGCTGATGCAATTGGCCATGACACCCGCATTGGTCGCCGTTTTCTAAATGCTGGTGTCGGTTTCGGCGGAGGTTGTCTACCGAAAGACATCAAGGCGCTACATGCCCGTGCCAGTGAACTTGGACTCGGTGAACAATTTGAGTTCCTCGCTAATGTGGGTCGGATTAATCAGATGCGCCGAGAACTAGTCCTTGATCGGGCAAAAGCATTCATGGGCGGCGACTTAACCGGTGTGCAAATCACCGTTTTAGGTGCGGCATTCAAGCCAGACAGTGACGACATCCGGGACTCGCCGGCGCTATCAATCGTGCAGGCATTGGTTGATGCTGGTGCAGACGTGGTAGTCCACGATCCGATTGCCCTAAATGTTGTACGCCGAGTTCATCCACATCTAACTTGTGTCGATTCGTTGACTGAGGCAGTTAGTGGAGCAAAGCTATTGATCCACTTGACCGAGTGGCAAGAATATCGGGAACTAGATCCTGCGTCACTGAATAGTGTTGTGGCGGGACGAACCATTATTGATGGTCGCAACATGCTAGATCGCGATAAGTGGATTAACGCCGGGTGGGCCATTAATTACCTGGGTAAACCTGGTTCTTAATTCGGGCGCTAAGTTCATCGCCTTTATCTATGGCTACTTGCCTTAGGTTTGCTTGAAATTCAACTAACTGCTCAGCAGTTGCTTTAGCGACTTCATCTGTCCCACTAGAAATAATGCGAGCTGCAAGTAACCCTGCGTTACGAGCATTACCAATGCCAACGGTGGCTACTGGGACTCCAGCTGGCATTTGCACAATCGAGAGTAACGAATCCAAACCCTCAAGATGTTTCAGCGGAACTGGAACACCAATAACTGGAAGTGTAGTTAAAGAGGCAACCATGCCAGGTAGGTGCGCGGCTCCGCCAGCCCCGGCAATGATGACTCGAAGTCCATTTGATTTTGCCTGCTGAGCATAGACAACCATATCTTCGGGCATGCGATGGGCAGAAACAACTTCGGCTTTTACCCCGATGCCGAATTCTTCTAGCGCTACTACAGCAGCTTGCATTACGTCCCAGTCGGAATCGCTTCCCATAATGATTCCGACTAATGGCTCATTACTCATCGATAACTCCAGTTAAATAGTCGGCTGCATGCCAAGCACGTTGTGTTAAGTCACTTAGATTGTCACCAATTACATTTACATGTCCAATTTTGCGCCCTTGCTTGACCGCTTTTCCATACAAATGCACTTTCACGCCTGGATCACGCGCCATCACATGGCGAAATGCCGAATGTAGATCGTCGAGATCTTGCCCAAGAAGATTGACCATGATTGCGAAGGGGGTAACTTGCGCGGGTGACCCGAGTGGTAAATCTAAAACTGCTCGCAAATGGTTTTCAAACTGGCTGGTAACTGATCCATCCATTGACCAATGCCCGGAATTGTGTGGGCGCATCGCAAGTTCATTCACAAGTAGTTCAGATCCGGTGTCAAAAAGTTCAACGGCCAACATGCCCGTCACATCTAACAAAGCTGCAATTCGTAAAGCCAATTCTTGGGCTGCGACCGCACGATTTTCGCTCAGATCTGGTGCAGGTGCAACTACTTCATGACAAATACCGTTTGTCTGCGTGGATTGCACTACCGGATACGCCACACATTGGCCGTGCGGACTTCTGGCAACTTGAGCCGCTAACTCACGCACAAATGGCACACATTCTTCGGCAAGCACTTCTTGTCCGTGTGCCTGAATGTCTGAAATGACTTCTAACCCTTGGGCCAGGGTTTCGACAAGCCAAACACCTTTGCCATCGTAGCCACCCTTTGCTGACTTCAAAATTAATGGCCAGCCAACAGTGAGTGCAAAATCTTCTAACTGCTGGGCATTTGAAATTTGCTTCCACCGCGGACAAGCAATTCCGGCTTCGGTTAACGCGGCGCGCATCATCAATTTATCTTGAGCGAATTGGAGTGCTTTCGGATTTGGTTGCACGTTGTGCCCGGCATCAACGAGAGCAGCTAACACATAACCTGGCACATGTTCATGATCAAAAGTGATTACGTCGCAGCCTTTTGCAAAATCTAAAACTGCACTGATATCTGTTTGATCTGCCAGAACTGAGTCAGGGACTACTTGTGCGGCAGAATCATCTGGACTACTGCAAAGTACCCGAAGTTGGATTCCTAAATTTATTGCCACAGGTTGCATCATGCGGGCTAGTTGCCCGCCGCCGATTACGCCAACTCTAGGTGCACTCACTTAGAACAGCCTACCTTTCGATTGTCAGGTGTTGTTAGTTGAATGCGCCAAACATCAGAGCCAAAGCGGCAGGAGCATTATTGATCATGTGGCTAATTGCGCTAGCCGCAGTACTTCCAGTGCGTCGCCGTACCTCACCCATGACAAGCCCCGCAGCGAACAAGATCAGGAATCGCTTAGGTTCAAAGTGAGCCAAAGAAAACACGCCAGCCGAAACAGCCAAAGCCAAGAATGGTGCCATTTCACGTTTCAAAAGCGAACCAAGCAAAAGTCCACGGAAAACAATTTCTTCAACAAGTGGCCCGGCAGTCATCACTAATAACCCAAAAACAATAGCAACCAAGCCATGTTCATGTAGCCCTGCTTCGCCAGCGGTGGAAGTGATTGGACCCCACAACTTCGTCGAAAGTAATGCGGCCAAACCTGCGGCTGCCAAAGAGCACAGCCCACCAACGATCGCAAGTCTTAACTGTGGCCGTGTCAGCGACAGCCCTAAATCGATACGCAGGACATTGCCTTTGTATTTAGTAGCAAACATTGGATACAAAACATAAGCCAACCAAGGCAACGTCAAGGTGCCAATTAGTGCCCAACCGTGCATTGAGTCGACACCAGCCACCATCATAATGACACCTGCGAATGCACCTATTACGGTTCCGGCCAACAAAGCCCCGAATGCATCACCCAGACCCCAGTTGGGGTACTTAAGTGGCCTTCCCTGCAAAACCTCTGCGCGATACAGATCCGAGTTTCCAGAGAAAAGCAAACCTTGATTAACCGCTACCTGATCAGGTTGCGGTTCCACCGGAAATTCTGCGGACGAAATACTTTTTCCTAGTAACGGTACTGGTCAGACTTAAATGGGCCGTTAATGTCAACGCCGAGGTAATCTGCCTGTGGTTTAGTTAGTTCGGTCAAGCGCACACCAAGTGCATCAAGGTGCAGGCGAGCAACTTTTTCATCTAGGTGCTTTGGCAGCACATGAACTCCGAGTTCGTACTCGTCACCTTTGGTGAAGAGTTCAATTTGTGCCAAAACCTGGTTAGTGAACGAGTTGCTCATTACAAATGATGGATGCCCTGTGGCATTACCAAGATTTAGTAAGCGACCTTCACTTAGGACGATGATTGAGTGGCCGTCAGGGAAAACCCATTCATCAACCTGTGGCTTAATCGTGCGACGAACAATGCCTGGATACTGAGCTAACCCGGCCATGTCGATCTCATTATCGAAGTGACCGATGTTGCCAACAATGGCTTGATGCTTCATCTGGCTCATCATCTCAACCGTGATCACATCGCGATTTCCTGTTGCGGTGATGAACATGTCAGCAGTGCTGAGCACATCCTCAATAGTCAGAACTTGGTAGCCATCCATCGCCGCCTGAAGCGCACAAATTGGGTCAATTTCGGTAATAATTACTCGAGCACCTTGACCACGCAGTGATTCAGCTGAGCCTTTACCAACATCACCATATCCACAAACAACAGCAACTTTGCCGCCGATTAATGTGTCGGTAGCGCGGTTGATACCGTCGATGAGGCTATGGCGGGTGCCGTACTTATTATCAAACTTGCTCTTAGTTACCGAGTCGTTCACATTGATTGCCGGGAACTTAAGTTGACCTTCAGCAAACATTTCATACAGACGATGAACACCAGTGGTTGTTTCTTCGGTCACGCCCTGAATCTGCTCCGCGATGTTAGTCCATCGCGTGTTGTCCTCACCAAGCGAACGCTGGAGCAACGAAAGAATTACGGCAAACTCTTCAGATTCAGCGGATGCTGGATCTGGCACGAAGTTGGCCGCTTCATATTCAGCGCCTTTGTGAACTAGCAGAGTTGCGTCGCCGCCATCATCCAAAATCATGTTTGGTCCAGTTTCGCCTGGCCACAACAGTGCCTGCTCTGTACACCACCAATACTCTTCGAGTGTCTCACCTTTCCAGGCATAAACTGGCACGCCAGCAGGTTCTTCCACTGTGCCAGTTGGCCCAACGACAACAGCTGATGCTGCATGGTCTTGAGTTGAGAAAATGTTGCAGGAAACCCAACGAACATCTGCGCCTAGCTCAACAAGAGTTTCGATTAACACCGCAGTCTGAATAGTCATGTGTAGTGAGCCCATGATGCGGGCACCCGTTAATGGCTTACTTTCACCAAACTCTGCGCGCATCGCCATCAGGCCGGGCATTTCATTTTCGGCAAGTCGGATTTCGTTGCGACCAAACTCAGCTAACGACAGGTCAGCAACTTTGTAATCATTGTGGGCAAGAGCCATTGGACACTCCTCGTGGGTGATGAAACATCCGCAAAACAACACGAGGCTTCGATAGTAAGCGGCGTTCCTATTGTGTCACGAAGAAGGTTTTCAAGCACACCGCAGGGGCCGAGTCGGACTAACTAAGTCCAGCTTTTAATTCATTGATCGGACCAATAGGGGTAGGGTCAATGCCCATCGCAATTGCTGCATAGACACTCGCCCAATCTGTCGGCACAACTAGTGATGCAACACGTGATAAACGATGGTCGCCCTGCGATTCAATTTCGGTTACTGGAATTTCGCGTTGGGCTGTGATTTGGCGGATTAGTTCAACGCGACGCACAACTGCGTCGTGTTCGGAACCATCGCGAAGCATGACTAAATGAATCGAACGCTTTATGCCATCGATATCTGGATCAGCGAAAATATCTTCACCTGTTGCTCGGCCTGCCAGCACGCCATCAAAAGTAACAATCTGGTTGTGGCCAACTTCAGGTAGGCCACCGTGCACTGCGGGTAGTTTTGCATTCTCGGCCAACTGTGCCATAAAGCGGCCCGTTGCTGCTCGGCCAATCGCACCAGTGCCCCAAACCATTGGGAAGCCTTCGGCCAATGCCACGCCTAGAAGTTTTGCCGGATTTTCAAGAACACTTGCGCGTGGCCCGCAGGCAACAGAAAGTGCATCCATCAAGTCTGCGGCGCGGTTGAAATCGTCATCTGTAACCGCGGCAAGACCCAAGGAGTTAGCGAGCATAAGAAGTGGCGTTGCAATGGTCCAAAGGGATGCTCGAGGCATGCGACCCTGTGCATCAATTGCAAGATGCACAGCTCCGGGAGTCTGTTCACTGATAGCAGCAAGCGGACTTCCGGCCGCACCGATTGTTACGAGCCTGGCACCACGCATACTTGCCTGTTGGGCAACGGAAAGCGTTTCTTCGGTAGAGCCTGAGCAAGATACCGCCACAACCATGTCGATCGGCGAAATCCAACCCGGCAAGATGTGTGTTCGTTCAATCGAAATTGGGATTGACGCACTAGGCCCAGCAACAGCGCTCAGGACATCGCCAGATACACCTGATCCGCCCATACCGGCAATCAGTAATCCACGTGGCTTTCCACCTTCAGCTGCTTTAACCAAAGCATCACGATCGGCTAAGCCCAGACCACGACGCATTTGGGCGCCAGAGCTGGCAACACATTCAAGCATGTTGCCCGGATCCGCTGTGGTCAGGTGACTCTGATCATCCAAAATTGCGTCATCAATAAGCACGATTAAATCTCGCCTCTCATAAGCAATAAGACTTCATCTCTGATTGCTTCCATGGCTGCTACATCATCGCCTTCAACATTTAACCTAAGTAGCGGTTCAGTGTTGCTTGCACGAACGTTAAACCACCAGTTAGGGCCGGTAACAGTTAATCCATCTAGATTGTCGAATTGTGCACCGCGGGCGGTGAATACAGTCTCAATTTTTGCGGTTACTGCTTTGGCATCCGAAACAGTGGTATTAATTTCGCCACTAGAAACATAGCGGGTGAATGGAGTCAGTAATGCGCTAAGCGTTGTTCCGCTTGCAGTTTCACCCAAAGCTGCGAGTGCATGCATCGCAGCAAGCATCCCTGAATCAGCTTTCCAGAAATCTCGGAAGTAGAAGTGTCCAGAATGTTCGCCGCCGAATACCGCTCCAGTTTCCGCCATTGTCGCCTTGATGAAAGAGTGACCAACTCGGGTGCGTACTGGCACTCCACCGTGTTCGCGCACAATTTCTGGAACAGCTTTTGAAGTAATCAAGTTGTGAATAATGGTGCTACCAGGATGCTTTGCTAGTTCCCGAGTCGCGATAAGCGAGGTCAAAGTTGATGGATCAACAATTTTGCCCTTTTCATCAACGACGAAGCAGCGATCAGCATCGCCATCGAATGCCAAACCAATATCTGCACCTACCTCAAGCACTCGCTTTTGTAGATCACGCAGATTTTCTGGATCGATTGGATTTGCTTCGTGGTTAGGGAAAGACCCATCTAATTCGAAATACATCTCATCAATTTGAAGTGGCAACGGCGCGAGGATCTGGTTACCAAGCACTGCTGGAACCGTGAAACCACCCATGCCATTACCGGTGTCGATTACAACTGAAAGTTCACGAATGTTCTCGAGTGGAACTAGTGCGCGAAGGTGTTTTGCATAGTCGACAAGCATGTCTTGTTCGGTGGCAGTGCCAACCGGACCGTCGTAGCTTGGGAAATCTTCAGACTCAAGCATCTTGCGGATGTCAGCTAATCCAGAATCTTGACCCACAGGAGCTGCCCCTGCTCGACAAAGTTTGATGCCGTTGTACTCAGCAGGATTGTGACTTGCAGTGAACATCGCACCTGGGATGTCTAACCGTCCTGCGGCAAAGTACAAACCATCTGTTGAGCATAGGCCGATGTTGATTACATCAACGCCTGCTTCGGTAACACCTTTGATGAATGCAGCGACTAATTCCGGCCCAGTAGGACGCATGTCATGTCCGACAACAATTCGGCCAGCTCCGCCAACATTGCTTCGAATCCCAAGAACCTCGACAAAAGCTGTGCCAACTTGCTTCGCTAATTCAGGTCCCCATTGCTCAGGAACTACACCACGGACGTCATAAGCCTTGATTAGGGCAGAAAGATCTCTCACCCGTCTAAGTTTAGGGGTTTACCGGGGTTGGAAACACCCCCGCGTAAGGGTTAGCCTTCTTGAAAAGTAAGTTCTAATTCGTTGATTCAGGAATATCGCGCAATACTCGCAGGTGTCCGCGCCGGGCGACTTCTTCAACGCTCTGGGTTGGTGCCACTTGGCCAATTTCCCGAACGGCATTGGCCAGAGCCTCTAAATCGTCTGGCTGTGGAAGCAGTGCCTGTGCATCAATCTCGAGTCGTACGACTTCCCAACCGCGCGGTGCGGTCAAGCGAATGCTGTGTCCATCGCATAGGTCGTAACAATGTGGCTCACGGTAGGTGGCAAGAGGACCCAACACTGCAGTTGAGTCACTATAAACATAAGTCAAAGTCCATGTTGCTATTGCATTGCATGAAGGTTTTGAACAGCGTCGCGTTCCCACAATGGGAACCCTAGCCCACCTATGCTGTAAATATGGCTATTGACCTGCAGCGACACATACGGCGCGATCGACATGAACGTGGTTTGCGGGGACCATTATTTCCACACAATATGCCAAAGCGCACATCACCAGATGAAATTTTTCAAAAACGGGTGCTAACTGCAATTACGGAAATTGAACAACAAGTCAGCCAGGTAGAAAAGAAACTCGCTAACCGAATAATGCAGGTGACTTTCAATGTCGAAGCAGTCCCGAGTAAACGAGATGTTGTTTTAAGTGCAGGAACTGTGCCAATGGGGCGGATTGAACGCGGCAACCCGGATGTCGTGGTCTTGTATCAGCGGGCAATTGAGCTTCGAAGTGCTAATTTCGGTCAACAGATTCGAATTATTAAAGATGTACTTGCAGAGTTACTTGGGTTGCTATTAGGCAAAGACCCAACGGAAATAGACGCTACTTACGAGGGTCCAACTAGCGAATAGGGACTATCCAGCCTGAGCACGCTTTAGGCGGCGGCGTTCACGTTCAGATAGGCCACCCCAAATACCAAAGCGCTCGTCATTTTGTAAGGCGTATTCCAAGCATTCAGTCTTTACTTCGCAGGAAGCACAAACTCGCTTAGCATCCCGAGTCGATCCACCTTTTTCTGGAAAAAATGCTTCAGGAT
>Ga0114960_10002093_pt1 | contig 15755 bp, 20 predicted proteins | sample C_130625_MF_Meta_FD_92637 | JGI IMG/M metagenome (GOLD analysis project Ga0114960, IMG submission 92637) | Freshwater microbial communities from Lake Croche, Canada to study carbon cycling - C_130625_MF_MetaG | ecosystem: Environmental > Aquatic > Freshwater > Lake | place: Lake Croche, Canada... | reverse complement strand
GTGCCAAGTTAAAACAATTGCTAGAACAAATTAAAACAAACTAATGAATATTGTGATTGTTGGGGACAGTTTTTCTTCTGACAACTGTAAAGACAGTTGGGTATGCCTGTTAGAAAAAAATCATACTATTACTAATTTAAGTCAACGGGGTATTAGTGAATATCGAATTTACAATATTATTAAACAAAATTTATTATTAATCAATCAATCTGATATTTTATTAGTATGGCATACTAATCCCGATAGAATTTATATACCCGATGATGTTGATTATCCGTCGCGACTAATTCCCAGCCATCCTTTTTGTGATATGGTAGCCAGCGACGCATTGTCAGATACAGACTGGAACAAAATTGCTCAAATATATTATAAAAATTTTTATAACAAGGATATGCAGGAAGATATGTTTAAATTATTAATAGAAAAAATACATCAAATTATTACAACCAAGGTGTTAGATTTTTCTGGGTTTGAAATTTATAACGATCAATTTTTTATTAAATCTTTTAGCGATCTCAGATTTAATCACTCTGGTAACATAAACCATTTAAATTTACTTGGTAATTTATATGTGTTTAATTATATTGAGCAACGTATCAAAGAATGAAAATATTAACATTAGGTGCAAGTTGGGTGCACGGCGCCGGAAGCAGCGATCCAGAAACAAAGTCCTGGCCTGCCCAAATAGCCAAAAAATATGGCATTGAAGTAGTAAATTTAGCACAAGTCGGCTCCAGTAATCAACGTGCTGCCAGAATCGGTATTGAAGAATTATGCCGCAACCCTGATTATGATTGTGTTATATTTCTGCTAGGTCCTGCTTCTAGAACAGAAGTATTAAACAATGGTAAATGGCATCAAATTTGGCCCGGTAGAGAAAATATATCTACTAACTCGTCTCTTGACAAGATTTATACAGAAATGTGGATGCCATGGAACGATTTGCAAAATACTATAATGCTATCTTTTTATTTTATGCATAGTCTTAAAGCAATGGGTATACCTCTGTATATGGAAGGGTGCACCTTTAATGTAAGCCAATATAAAAAAGAATTAAGTTGGATAACGGATTACAATAATGATTATGATTTTAACAAAATAGGAATGCCGTTGTCTCAGTTAAACATTGGAATTAAAGATTTAGATCGCAAATTAAAATCTTTAAAAGCTATACACCTACAAAATTTAAAAATACAGCCATATTACCTATTAGAATCAACGAATTTTTTAAAACTACCCGACGTGCAGAAAAAGTATGGATATTCTTATGAATCTTTTAACGGGCACCCCAATGATTTTGGCTATGCTGCATTGGCTGATTATTTTGCTGATAAAATTGATTTGAACTAAACACCAAAACTAATAAATAATAAAAAGGTTTTGGCTCAAAATGCAAAAAAAAACTCGCAGTTTATTAGAAGAATTAGATAGCATGTACATTGAGCGCGATCAGCGTCATGTCATTGAAACCCGTGCCAGCAACATTATTGCCAGTGCCATACGTTTACTTGAGCAAATTGAAGAATCGTATAGCCCAGAGCAGGCAGAAAATCTACAGCGTAAATTGATCAATGCAATTCGGTTAAAAGATCCTGGCAAGTTTACCCGTACAGTGAGAAAAACCGATGCAAATTCATGAGCTAACACGTAAGAAAAATACCCAGATAGAAGAAGGACTAGGCGACATTGGCGGCGACATAGGCCAAATGGGCGGCGAATTTATCAACACAGCAAGAAATATTGGCGGTGCTATTGCAGCTCCATTTAAAGACGTAGCCCAAGGATATCGATCAGCACGACAGGATCAAAAAGTTAGTGCCATGGCTGACAAGGCATTTCGTGCCTGGCAGAACTATGTGGCACAATTAGAACAAAGTATTGCCAAACAACCAGCACCAGTGGCAGCAAAGACCGATCCTAAAGATCCACCCGATAATCCACCACCGTCCGGTGGAGCAGTAAAGGCCAACGCAACAAAAGATGCGGCCGCTCCTGGAACACCAGCAACAGCAAACGCAACATCTGGAGCCACAGTGCCTCCAACTACACCCGCTCCTGGAACAACCGCAACACCAGCTCCAATAACTGCTCCAGCAACAACCGCAACAGCAAAACCAAATTACGGTGCCCAGACCGGAGCAGGTGCCACGGTTACATATAAACAACCTGCTGGTGTGCCAAACCCAATGGCAAAAACACCACAGCCGACAAGTCGCAACATGGTACAACCACCTGCCACTATACCAGCCACTGTGGCAAGTGCAGCACAAGGGCAACCAATTACAGTAGGCGGACAAAAACTAAAGCCAGGCACTAAAGAATATGATCAAATAGCCAAGGCTACTCTTAAAGAATTACAAGCACCAGTTAGTCCTGCGTTGCAAGCATTTAGAGATAGAACAGATGGCAAGTATGAATCCTATCTCACAGCTTTTGTGCAGAAAAATTTGCTAGCCGGGTTAGGTTTTAAAGGTCTGGTTAATCAACAAGAAATTACCAATGCTATTAAAGCAATTGCCTCGCCAGCCAATGCAGATCCATCCAAGCAAAGACCGTTATGGAATGACCTAGTTAGAGCAGCTGCTCTTGCTGTTCCTGCCGCTGGTGCGTTGACCGGCAGAGATCCGTCCGCCGCAAAAGCCGCTGGAGCTCCTGGCACCACTGCACCAGGAGAAGAGCCCAAGACTGGAGAAGAGAAGCCAGGTGAAGAAAAGCCAGCCGCACCCACAATGACCAAAGATCAAATTAGTCAATGGATCACTAGAAACAGTGAAGATCATGCCGCATTGTCGGCCTTCTTGGCCGCAATCAATTCAGCAGGTAAAGCATAATATGAAAATTAATCAATTAACAACTCCTAAAAATTACCTGTACGAAGGACTTGATGCATCAAGCCTACGCTCAATCAAACTATGGGAAAGTGCTGGCCGTAAATTAGTTGAATATGAAATGACAGCTGACCAAATCACAAAGCTGTTTGGTCAAGTTCAACAAGGTGCCACAGACGCAGGCAACAACCGTACCATGATTGGCAAGGGCAAAGATGCCGTTGATGCTGTGGGTCGAGCATGGGGCGACCTAAAAGGCAAACTGCGCAACAGTGGCCCATTGGAAAACTTTTCTGCTCAGTACGACAAAGCCGCAGAAAAATTAAAACAAGCCACAGGTGGCGATGCTGGTGCCATGAAATATATACAAAAATATCGCGACTTTGCTACCAAACATCCTATATTACAAAGTGCTATCTACAGTGCATTGATCGCCGCCGCCGGCATCTCAGGTGTTGGAGCAGGAGGTGCTGCTGCATTGGGGTTGTTTAAGTTGGTTGATCAAGCTCTACAAGGAAAAGATATTCGCGATGCCATTGGAAGTGGTATTACAACTGGAGCAACAGCATTTGCTGCTGGACAAATTGGCAAGGCATTTCAAGGTAGCGACCAAGCCGCTGCGGCAGTTGGTGGGCCCCCTGTAATTAACCCTAACGACATTGTTAAACAAATTCAAAACGGATTAATAACTGACGAACAAAGTTTATTACAAGCATTAAAAGGAGTTGATGCTCGACAGCAACAAATGATTTGGAAAGTATTACAAAGTCAAGCAGGTGCCGGCGGTAGTGGTGATGTTGCTTCTGTAATCAAAGCATTAGGCGGCGGAGTTACCACAACAGAAAGTATTCGCAAAACTGGATTAACAGAAGCTCAAATCAAGCGTATGTTCTATGTTGCTGGCACTATCCAGGACACATTAACCGAAGGTGTTTGGGACAAAGTTAAAGGTGCGGCCGGACAAGCTGCAAGTGCTGTAGTCAACAAAGCACAAACAGTAGGCACAAATTTAACAACCAAAGTAACCGCAGACAAATTAATGACAGCCTGGAAAAAAGCTGGTAGCCCAACCGACAGTGATGCTGTTGCGGCCATCATGAAACAGGCTGGAGTAGATGATGCTATTATTGCTTCGTCAATGAAAGCTGTTGGTGGTCAATCGGCACCAGCCGATGTTGCCGCACCAGCACCAGTAGATGCTCAAACACAAAAGTTTATTCAACAGTTGGTTGCTTCTTATCAGGCATTGACTCCAGCAGAAAAAGCCACACTCAAGAAAGAATTACAAGATGCGGTCACTGCCAGCGATGTTGGTGGTAATGTGGTCAAAGGCACAATGGAAAGTCGCCGTAGTAAAAAGAGAACAGTTTAATGAGCACCGGTTTGTTTGAAGGCGGCAATGTGTTTAAAGATGCCAATGGCCGTGCCCTAACGCAACGTATTAATCAAACTGATGTTAAAACAACTCTAGCTTGGCTAGAGGAAATGTTACCAGACCTTGATTTACAAAACAACACACTTGGATCAACTGGTATCAAAGACACATCAGGCGACTTGGATATTGCTGTTGATGCCGCCCAATTAAACAAAGAACAATTAGTGGCACAACTTACACGCTGGGCTGTTAGCCAACGACAAAAACCCGAAGACTGGGTTAAAAAAACTGGAGCAGGTGTACATTTTAAAACTCCTATCAATGGTAACCCAGACATGGGCTATGTACAAACAGACTTTATGTTCCTAAACAATGTGCCTTGGTCAAAATTTGTTCTGGGTGCCATGCCCGCAGATTCAAAATACAAAGGCCGTGAGCGTAATGTTCTAATGAATAGCATAGCCAAAAGCATGGGCTATAAACTAAATCAAATTGCTGGCATTGCTGATCGTGCCAACAATGAAATTATCACAGACGATCCAGATGCGGTAGCCAAAATGTTGTTGAATCGTACAGCCACACGTCAAGACTTGGCCAGTGTAGAAACGATACTGCAAGCACTCAGCACAGATCCCAAGCGTGATGCCAAACTAGCAGACTTTAAACAACACATGGAACGTGAAGGTTTACCCTTTATGGAAAGTCAGCCTGAACCTTTGTATCAGGATGTAAGTGATGTGAACTTCATGGCACGTCTACGTGATCGTATTGTTAACCAAGGCATGGTTCCTATCATGGAAGCGGCCAATCCCAGAATTGAGCATCTTGAAGATCTGGTGTTTGAAAAAGGCAGTCGCGGTATTGTAGAAGCCTTGAGCATTATTCAACACGCTGCCGAAGACACAGCCCGTACCGTCACAGTCAAATGGGACGGCAAGCCTGCTATTATATTTGGCCGCAAGCCAGATGGTACATTTGTGCTCACAGACAAGTCAGGATTTACCGCCAAGGGCTACGATGGCTTGGCCACCAGCCCTGAACAAATTGCCAGAATCATGAACATGCGTGGCGGCGAGCGTGGCGAGTTGATCGGCCTTTATGCCAAGCTGTTTCCTATGCTGAGAGCCGCTACACCTGAAAACTTCAAAGGCTACATCCAAGGTGACTTGTTGTACACAGAAACACCGCCAGAAGTTGCTGGTGCTTATGTATTTCAGCCCAACTTTGTTGAATACAAAATCCCAGCAGGCAGCACACTGGGACAGCGTATTGGTGCCAGCGAAGTGGGCGTGGCCATACACACCAGATACAGTGAACCTGGAGGTTCAGCTGAACCCATCAAATCAGTCAAACTAACTCCAGTTCCTGGCCTGTTGTTGATTGAACCCAGCGTTAAAGAAATATCCAATGTCACACCCAACCCTGGCCTAACCAAACAACTCAAGCAAATATTATCTACCAAAGGTCCTGCCATCGATGGCCTGTTTAATCCTGCTGATCTAAGAGCCGCAGGTATTACAGATTTACCACAGCTTTGCAAACGCTACATCAACAGTCGTATCAATACCAATTATGAAAACTTGTTGCCGGGCTTTGGCGACTGGTTACAGAAGAACGTAACACCAAGAAAATTTGCCAACATAGTAGAATATCTACAAAGTCCTAGAAGTAACATGGACGGCATCACTGCGGCATTCACAGCATTCTTGGGCCTGCACGATTTGAAAACAGACGTGCTGACACAGCTGGATCGTCAACAACCTGGGCAAGAAGGCTGGGTTGTGGCCACCCCTGCAGGCCGGGCCAAACTGGTCAACAGATTTGGCTTTAGTGCTGGAAATCGTGCTTTAAATAATCCTGAAACCGCGACCTAAATCACCTTTTTTGTCTCAAAAGGTAAATATTAGTAGGTCCTTTGAGACCATATATTAAGGAGATTTAAAATGGCTTATATTACCCCAGTATCCGGTGGTGCACAACCAGTATTTGCAACTGACGTATTGAACCCAGTTGCAGCAGGCGCATCCACAGCAGCAACACCTGTTAACTTTGCAGGTCCTAAGTTAGACTTTTATCGCGTAGTTGCTAACACTTCTGTTGCCACACAACAAGACGTAAACGAATACGTTTCTAACGTTATTCAAAGTTTACAACGTGTTTGTACAGTTGCTCAGTATCAAGTTGACGGCACAGTACTCAGCTTTGGTACATACCCAGCTGGTGCATTTGGTAACGCACTTGCTTCTAACGCAACAAGTCAAATTGACACAGCAATTTTCTTGAGCTATGCTAACATTACCTACACAGGTTATCAGTTAGATTCATGCACAAGTATTGGTTTCAAACTGGCTGCATCTTAATCAATTGATTGATTACAAAAACCCGCTGAGGCGGGTTTTTTGTTGGCTTGTGTTTCTAGCTTAAATACTAGCATGGAAGTCAGCAAAATTACCGAAGTAACAGTGTTTGAAAGCCCCGACGGTGGACGTACTGTATATGCTCGCCGACCTGGTGAATCTGTACGCGAACTGTACAGTCGCGAACCTGCACTGCAAAAAGAACTAGACGAAATGGAACAAAGTCGACGCTGGGTTGAAATACTAGGTGCTCGCAAAAACAATCCTGCCTTGGATGAATTGTGTCAACAGGTAGAAATAGTCTACGAACTCAGCAGGAAAGACTCATGAGATACGCTTGCCAAACACTGTTCGACATCACTGCCACAGGTATTACTGGTCATTTTAAACCCAATAAAATACCATTTCGAGACCGTGCAGGTCAAACAATCGCTGATCAAGAATCCTGGAATCGCAGCCGAAATCAACAACGCAATTGGGAAACGCTTACCCAAATACTAGGACTAAGAACTCAGTTGTTTGATGTCACTGACCCGGTACAGGACAGCACCGGCAGTCGTTGGATGTTTGAGTTTGAAAACGACCGCGACGGTGTATTTGGGTCCGACACAAATCCCACAGAAGTGTTGGAACTTGATGCTGCCGGAGTGCCCATGCTGAGAGAATTAAACAATGATCCTGACGTTGAGTCTTTTTTAGTTACATCGGGTGCCAGGCAAAACATCTGGTTTGCCGCCATTTCCATAAATACTTGATAGGATCAGCTTCAGAGCGAATCCACTGATATAAAGAGAACATTATGACCGTTGAAGCTACAGACATTGAAAAAAAGAGCTTGGAAGCCCACGTGGAACTCTGTGCTGAACGCTACAATGCACTAGAAGACAAAATGACAGGCATGAGCGAAAATATTGCACATCTTTGTGTCATGGTAAATGAAGTTAAATCCAGTGTCAGTAAGCTGACTGAAAAAAACAATGATCGATTAATTGGTTGGGGTGTTGGCATCATTGGTTTTTTAGCGGCATCAGTGATTTATTTAATATCCCACTACGTTCTTAAATGAAATCCAACCAAGATTTTGAACGCTTGTTTAGGCAAGAGTTTAAAGATATTCTTCCCAACACAATTTGGCAAAACGACGACGGTGTTTACGAAGTGTTTGGTCGCTATCGCATACATCCAGAACGCACTGGATATCGGGTATTTTGTAGTGCCACAGAAGTGGGCATTTTCTCTCAGACAAGAACAGCACTCAGCTGGTGTATAGCCGATAAAAATCGAGCTTATAATACAGCTAGAGAACTGTTAACTTTAGACAACAAATTAACCAGTTTGACCACAGACATAGCTGTTAGAGCCGCTATAGCGGATCGTAGCAAACAGTTTGATTTCCGAGACAGTGTAGGCACCAAATTAGAAACCAAGATTATACAAAAAAAACAGCTGGAAAAACAACTAGCCAAATGTGTCGACTGGGCTAAATATTGTCAACAACGAGGATTTAATAATGAAACTGCAAGAACTGGCCATAGCGTCACCAACAAAACAAGCCGCTAAAGTATTCGAAAGTTACTTTGGTAGTCGTGTGTCTTTTGAATCAATTTCACACAACCAAGCCTGTAGCATGCTCAAGCGTGTTCGCACTTTGGTAGCTGAACATCGTAGAACTCCAGAATTTCATCGCAGTGAAAAAAATCCTTCCTACTTGAAATTGGTCATGTTAGAGCAGGCATTGTCAGCTCGTGTAGCTGAACAAGCCCCAGTTGCTCCTGTACCAGCAACACAAACGGCCACAAGCATGCCCGCTGATCCAGCCAAAGCGGCTGCACTACAATCGGCTCAAGCCGCAGAAAAGAAGCGTCAAGCACAAGATCAAAGCAAACAACTTGATCAACAAATTGCGGCCTTGCAAAAACAAAAAGCAGATTTACAAAAACAAATGAACATGCCTACAATGGAAACTCGTTTGAGTCGTCGCTTGCGTGAAGCCAGCGAAGTTCAACAAGCTCAAGTTGTATTGGCCAGTCAAGACATGGTTGATCAAGTACAGAAGATGAGTGAACAAATCAGTGCCATGCAGTTCAAAGACTTGCCTGCGTTAGTAGACAATATCAAGAACGAAGTCGGTGTTGATCAAGCTACTCAGTTCAACGGTGATGCTAGTGCCGCACTCAGTGGCCTACTACAAAACTTGCAAGGTGCCAAACAACAGTTGGAAGCTGCACTTGGTGTGGTAACTGGACAAGCTCCACAAGTTCCAGGTCAAGACATGGCAGCACCAATGCCAGGTGAAGAACAAGTTGCTGTTGATGCTGAAGTTCCTGTTCCAGGCGGCGAAGAAGATATTGATGCTGAAATGGATGCCAACATAGAACCTGCAGCAGCTGGTCTAGGTCGCGTCCGTAGATAAAGATGCGGATTTTTGAAGTAGCTGATCCCAACGCAATAAAACTCATGGCCTTGAGCCAGTTTTTGATGGGCCGTAGTGATGACGAAGCCGCCAAAAAAGAAATCAGTCAAACTGCATTTATTGAAGCGGCCAAAAGCCTTGGTGTTAATGTGACTTTAGACATGTTAGGCGACCTCATTAGTCGTGACCCACTTAAAAATATTCTAGAACCACTACAGCCTAATTCAGGTGTGGTTCGATTCAAAGGCAACACTGAAGCCGAAACCGGAATGAGTGTAGATCAAGCCAGAGCAGTAGTGGATTCCAATGCCAAAGCGGCCATGAAGCGTCGCCAATAACCAAAATAGTTGTAAATACGCAAGTAACATGTTATAATATACAAAGGAGTATACAATGGCCTATTCAGAAAAAGTAATTGATCATTATGAGAATCCCAGAAACGTGGGCAAAATGGAAATAGACGACACAGTGGGTACTGGCATGGTTGGTGCTCCTGCTTGCGGTGATGTGATGAAGCTACAGATCAAAGTGGAAGAAGGAATCATAGTAGATGCAAAATTTAAAACTTACGGTTGTGGGTCGGCGATCGCTTCATCGTCACTTGTCACCGAATGGGTCAAGGGTAAAACGCTGGAGCAGGCTGGATCAATTAAGAATTCTGCGATTGCAGAGGAACTCGCACTCCCGCCGGTTAAGATACATTGTTCGATCCTTGCAGAAGATGCTATTAAGGCTGCGGTAGAAGACTATAGAAAGAAGCATCAGTGATACCTTCTGATATTAGACTGTTACAAATAGAACCAACTAGTCACTGTAATGCTCGATGCCCACACTGCCCAAGATTTGATTGCATTGAACACGACGTGTTTGAATCTACAGGAACCTTACATCCTGATCTAAATTTGTCACATGTTGACATTGATCGCGTGATAAAAAATCTACAATTAGAAAAATTAACTTCTTTAAAAAAAGTAGTGTTAGAAGGGGACAAAGGTGATCCAGCTATGCATCCTCAAATTGAAAAATTTATAGAAGCTTTTTCTAACATGAAAACACCGCCAATGATAGTATTGACTACCAATGGCAGTATAAGAAATACCGCATGGTGGACAAGGCTGGCAAAAAAATGCTATCCTAACTTAAAAGTAGTTTTTAGCATCGACGGTCTTGCTGATACTAATCACTTGTATCGTGTGGGTATTGATTTTAAAAAAATTATAAAAAATGCTCAGGCATTTATTGATGCTGGAGGATATGCTGTTTGGAAATTGATAGTTTTTAAACACAATCAGCATCAAGTTGAAGAGATCCGCACCTTAAGTCAGACCATGGGATTTGCTGAATACTGGATTAGAGCCGCAGATGATAGCCGATTTAAAGGGCTGGATAAATGGCCAGTAAAAACAGATCAAGGCACACACTACTTAGAAATCAATACTAAAAATTACAAAAAATTTGATCGAGAATATGTTTTTAAATATCCAATTATATCTAATATGACGCAATTTACAAATGTAACTGAGAGACTGTGTCCAAACTTGGTCAAAGGGCAAATATACATTACACATGAAAATTATGTAATTCCTTGTTGTATGATGCATTTTGTAACTGAACAAAACTATTTTGGTCGAGACGAATTTTTAAATTTGGCTGGAGATTTAAAGCAACATGACTTGTCAGCAAACACTCTGGAAGCAATTTTAAACAACAAATTCTTTTCAACTGGTTTGTTAGATAGTCTAAAACACAATAATTGGCACTATAGTTGTGCCAATAGTTGTGGTGCACAAATAAGTGAAAACATCAAAAAACTAGAAACAGTATGATCCAAGTAACCGATGTAGCTGCCAAAAAAATTAAACAAAATTTAGCCAGGCGTGGCTCCGGCATGGGCATCCGTCTTGGAGTCCGAACCACCGGTTGCAGTGGACTTGCTTACGTTTTAGAATACATTGACGCAGTTAATTCTGAAGACATTGCCTATGAACAAGATGGATATGTCATTGTGGTTGATCCCAAAAGTTCAGCATATCTTGATGGCTTAGAAATAGATTATGTACGGCAAGGACTCAATGAAGGATTTGAATTTATTAACCCATTAGAAAAAGACCGCTGTGGTTGCGGAGAAAGTTTTCGGGTTTAAATTTTAAATGACTTACGACATAATATTGTTCACGGGCTTTAAAGAGATGCCAGTCAAGACATTTGGAGCTCACAAATGTGCCCACGAATTAAGACTGGCTGGATTTCAAACCCTGGTAGTAAGCCATCTACACGACTTTGATCTTGACGAACTTAAAAAAATATTAGATTTATCTGTTGGGGATAACACGCTGTTTGTTGGATTTTCAAATACATTTTTAGATCCAGATTTAAAGCTACTACACCCTCTTCGTAAAGGCAAAACAGCGTTTCAGAACTTTTTGCCATATGGCAACGAAATTGAACAAGAATTTGCTGAGCATTTAAAAAGCATTAATCCTGATTGCAAAATAGTATTAGGCGGTTGTAGAACATTTTTTGATATCTATAATCCCAATGTCGATTATGCTGTCATTGGCTATGCTGATTTGAGTATTGTAAATCTTGCCCAGCATTTGAAACATGGCACAGAACTAAAAAAATCTCGTCGTAACATTCATAAAATTACAATCATTGATGACAGTCTTGCTGAAGGATTTGATTTTGCCAACAGTACCATGCAATGGTGTGACGATGATATTGTAATAGCAGGTGAACCATTACCACTTGAAATATCCCGTGGATGCGTGTTCAGTTGTAAATTTTGTAGCTTCAGACTCAATGGTAAAAAGAATTTAGATTACTTGAAGCACTATGAAACTATAAAAAATGAATTGCTATACAATTATGAAAAATACAACATCACTGCCTATCGCTTGCTAGATGATACCTACAATGATACCAAAGAAAAAATAGATATAATGTTGGACATTGTTGAAAGTTTGCCGTTCCAGCCAATTTTCTGGAGTTATGTAAGATTAGATTTGTTGGCCAAGCATCCTGAGACCATTGACAAACTTGTAAGGACTGGCATAAGATGGATGTTTTTTGGTGTTGAAACTCTGGACAAAAAGGTTGGTACTTTGATCGGCAAGGGATATGACCCAGACGAGCAGGTCAAAACCATCAGACATATTAAAAATACCTACGGTGATTCTGTACACTTGCATGGAAGTTTTATTTGCGGGCTTCCTGAAGAAAGCAAGGAAAGTATCAATAATACTATGAACCGATTGTTGTCTAATGACATTCCATTGGACAGTGCATATTATTCTCCGTTGTTTATGATCAAAAAAAGATACGAAGTTTGGCATAGTCAGTTTGGATTAGACATGACTCGATACGGGTTCAAAGAAATACCATCATCTGGTGGTGATCTTGTTGAGGAAGTTAACTGGGAAAGTGATATTATGAACTATGAAGAAGCAAAAAAAATGTGTGCTAGATTCAGATTAAAACATCAGAAAATTGTAAATCACCCTGAAGATTTTTCAAAATTGTCAAACACTGATCCTGAGTTTGTTTCTAAATACAAATCTCAATTATTCAACCATATAAGCAGAATATAATAAGACCACAACATGTATAATCCAAAATTTAATTATCAATCTTTAAGCCGTGTTAGCGAAGATGGCAAACGACTATACGCTACTCCAGATGGAAATCGGTTACCCAGCGTAACCACTATCCTAGACAAAACCAAACCCGAAGAAAAGAAGCAGGCTCTCAATGAGTGGCGAAAACGTGTGGGCGTAGAAAACGCACAGAAAATTACCACAGAAGCTGCCAATCGCGGAACCCGCATGCATACCTATCTTGAGGATTACATCAAGCAAGGTGAACTCAAAGAGCGTGGGTCAAATCCATTTGGTTGGGCCAGCCACGCAATGGCACAAACTGTTATCGAGGATGGACTTGTAAACGTCAATGAAATTTGGGGTGTAGAAGTTCCTTTATATTTTCCCAAGTTATATGCTGGAACTACCGACGGATGTGGACTACATTTAAACGAAGAAAGTATTCTAGACTACAAACAAACCAACAAGCCCAAACGGCAAGAGTGGATTGAGGACTATTATTTACAGTTAGTGGCCTATGCATTGGCACACAATGAAGTCTACGGCACTAACATACGCAAAGGTGTAGTGCTTATGTGTGTCAAACCACCCGTAGATGAAATGGGCAACCCACTTGCTCGTCCGCAATATCAAGAATTCATACTAAAACCTGAAGATTTTGACTATTGGGCAGACCAATGGTGGCGTCGTTTAGAGCTTTACTACCTGCAAGCCTAAACAGCTAAATACTGGATAGAATTCAAGGACAACTAAATTGGCTATTGTACAAATATCCCGTATCACAAACCGCAAAGGTTTAGCTGAAAATTTACCACAATTGGCTGGTGCAGAACTGGGCTGGAGCACAGATACTCGCCAGCTTTGGATTGGCAATGGCACTCTTGAAGATGGTGCTCCAGTTATTGGCAACACTGAGATCCTGACAGAATTCAGTGACATTCTGGCATTTCAAACAAATTATACCTACAAAGGCGAAGCCGCTGGTTACACTGTACAAACAGGCCCTACCCCCAGCACACCAATTAGCCAAAGTTTACAAACATGGTTAGATCAATTTGCTTCAGTTACAGACTTCGGTGCCACAGGTGATGGTGTCACAGATGATACTGATGCTATCAACAGAGCCTTGTATCAATTGTTCTGCAGAGAAGTAAATCCTCAAATTCGTCGTAGTTTATATTTTCCATCCGGGGTTTATAGAATCACTGATCCAATTCTTATTCCTCCATATGCTACCTTGTACGGCGAAGGAGCAAACAACAGTGTTATTCAACTTGACAGCACCGGCGACAGCACACTAAATGCATGTGTGGCCAGAACTGCAGATAGTCGTCAACAAACAGGTGCCAACATTGGAAACAACGGAGCCACACCTCCAACATATATCACTGTGCTTAACATGGGCTTTGAAAGTTTAGACGGGGCTATTGATATTTTCTTTGTGCAAGATGCTACCAATTGCCGTTTTCAAAACGTTAGTTTCTTTGGGCCATTGACCACTGCTGATTTAATTACAGATGCTGACGACACACGAGGTGTTGCATTTGATAGTACCTCTGAATTGGTCTGCGAGCAGATTGTTTTTGATGGTTGCCAGTTTGGCGGAACCACTTATGCCATTGAAACCAATAATCAAGTCAAAGGAATCACAGTTACCAATTCTAAAATTGACACTCATTTCCAAGGCGTTGTACTAGGAAGTGGCACAGTGGTCAATGGCGGTGCCACTGGGTTCAGAATAACCAGCAATTTGTTTGACAATATCTACAACAATGGCATTTATCTTGGCGACGTAGAACTTAATGTTTCTGCACACAATATATTTTATGATGTGGCCAACCATTTTCAAGGCACCACCAATCCGGCCGCCGCAGTAATTTATATACTCAGCAACAATAATGCCAGTGTAGGCGACATGTTTGAACGCAGTGATGTCTATGCACAGACTCAACCAAGAGTTGACGTTAATTCTACTACCAGTTTTGGCATGGACAATTCCGACAATGTACAACTTGGAGCCTATGCAATATACAATGGTGTAACTACAAGTCTGGCAGACAATACCAGTAGTCCCACAACAGTGATATCTCTTGCTTTTGCATCATTTACAGTTGAATACAGAATTGCTCGAGGCACTGCGTTTCGAAGAGGCACAATTACTATAGATTTTAATCCAGCTGGAAGTAACTTGACCTACAACGAAGACTATACTGAAAATACCAGCACCGGAGTAACTCTTTCTGTTACACAAGTTGGAACCAATGCGGTAGTACAATACACTACTACATCAACCGGCCAAGCCGCTACCTTTAACTATTCTATCAATCGTCTTAGTTGATGTGGCACCAAACCTTTAGTGAAAGACTCGATTCCTGGAATCGATTAAGAGAGTCTTGTCAAACTTCCCCTATAGAAACTGCACTGGCCTCCATTAATCAGTGGTGGTTTAAAGCCCCGTGGCGTCCTTATTATCTACATTGGGACGATCAACCAACTTGGCCAGATCCCTGGCAACTTTTGAGCGACAATGTCTATTGCGACCTTGCTCGCGGGCTTGGAATAGTGTATACTATCAGTATGCTGGACCGTACGGATATGGCCTCTGCAACCTTGGTTTTGACCGAAGATGGCACTAATTTAGTCCTGGTTGCAAAAGAAAAATATATACTTAATTGGAATCCTGACAACATCGTAAATACCTTCACGAAAGTAAAAATCAAAAGGCAATACCAGCAGGATCAAATTATCTAGCAGTAAACAGTACAATTAAAACGATAGAGAGTAGAATGACGCAGATTACAGTAGTTAAAAGAAGCGGATCGAAAGAGCCACTGCATATTGAAAAGTGGCAGGCACAGGTTGCCAAGGTTTGTCAAGGCATTGCTGATGTTAGTCAGTCAATGATAGAGATCAAAGCACAATTGCATTTTTATGATGGTATCACCACTCAAGAAATTGATGGTATTACCTTACGAGCCATTGTGGATTTGATTGATATAGAATCAAACCCAGATGTGGGCCACACCAACTATCAATATGTAGCAGGCAAACAACGACTATCAATGTTGCGTAAAGATGTCTATGGACAGTATGATGTTCCGCACCTGTATGAAATTGTAAAGAAAAATGTGGCCACAGGTTTATACACATCTGAACTTCTCGATTGGTATAGCGAAGAAGATT
>Ga0114960_10002092_pt1 | contig 15756 bp, 14 predicted proteins | sample C_130625_MF_Meta_FD_92637 | JGI IMG/M metagenome (GOLD analysis project Ga0114960, IMG submission 92637) | Freshwater microbial communities from Lake Croche, Canada to study carbon cycling - C_130625_MF_MetaG | ecosystem: Environmental > Aquatic > Freshwater > Lake | place: Lake Croche, Canada... | reverse complement strand
TGTCCGCCAATGAGGTCAGTTAGTGCTTGGGCGCCACTTTTGTAGGGGATGTGGGTGATGTCTGTTCCTGCCATGGCGTTAAACAGTGCGGAGCAAAGCTGTGTCGTACTACCACTGCCAGCTGAAGAGTAGGTTAGTACGCCAGGTTTTAATCTGGCTTCAGCGATCAGTTCTTTCACGGTGTTGAATGGTGAGGTTTTAGGCGCCAACAAAACAAGTTGTGCATTGCTAATCTTTGTGACGGCTCTGAAATCTTTGTCTGCATCGTATGGCAGTTTTTTGTACAAACTGGTGTTGAGGTAATGAGCGGGCGATGTGAAAAGAATTGTATGGCCGTCAGCAGGTGCTTTGGCTACTGTGTCAGTTCCTACTACGCCGGAAGCGCCTAATCGGTTGTCTACTAACACCGGAACACCCAGGTCTTCTGACATGCCATCGGCAATGGAGCGCGCAACGATATCTAGGGCAGTGCCAACGGCAAATGGAACAACGATTCTAATTGGCTTGCTAGGAAAAGTCTGCGCACTGGCGGGAGATGCACCAAGGAAAAATGAACTGATTGCCAGTGAGGCAAGAAGGCTAAAAAATTTCATACTTTCTTCTGTGTGTGGTGAACAAGTAGCTCAATATACTTCAATAGTGCTGGGCATGATTTTGATTCAGCAGCCTAGCGATGCTGGAGCTGAGCATCTAGCGATGACTCTTTAAATGACAACTACTCCAAAAAATTCCCTGCCGTAAATTTCACTGGCTCTGCGAGTGGGTCGAAGCTAACGCCAGCGGGGTCTTTGCCTTCTTCTAGGGCTTGGAGTTGTTGCATGAGTAACCTGCGAAGTTTTACAATGCCGCCGTCAGACGATGCTAAGTATTCTTCTGAGTGCTTGGCAATGGCGCCTTGGCCCACCATGGCTTCGTAGTCGCCAGGAAATTGTTGGTGCTCTTCTTCGGTTAAATGTTCCCAAAGTTTGCCGTTCAAGCGCGATCGCATTTTGACCAACTCGCCATTTTCTTTAACACGCCCCACAACAAAAATTCTGAATGAATGATCGTCGATGGGCAGCACCCAGCCTAAAGATTCGACCATGCCATAGCGGCCAATGCGGGGGCTTGGAATGACGCGAAGGGTGGGCAGCCCGGCTTCACTGATTCGACGGAGTGTTTTGCCATCGGGCAGTTGTCTGAGTGAAACTGTTCTGACACTGTGCTCTTGCGTATCCCAAGTTACTTTGGGCATGAGCGCCATTTGTTCTACAAATTGGGCACCACTGAAAGATGAATGCAGTATGACGACATGAAAAGGATCGACCAAATTTTCGTAATGCTGCAACCAATTGCACGGAATGATTTGTGGGCCGCCGCCGCCAATGCTGTCATCATTGGTCTCTAAAAACTCGCCTTCCTCTAATGTTTCCAAACATTCATAGCGAGGCAATACGGGCTTTTTGTTTGGAGGGCCCAAGTAGGCCCAAATGAGGCCGTACATTTCTTGTACGGGGTACCAAGGCTGCCTTGCTTCCTCTAAGTTGATGCCACCGCTGGGCTCGCAGGGTTGTTCTAGGCAGTGGCCCTTCACGTCAAAAAGCCATCCGTGGTAGCAGCATCTAATGCCTTTTTCTTCTACCTTGCCATAAAACAAAGAGGCACCGCGGTGAGCGCAGTGGGGGTAAACCAAGCCTGGGTTGCCCGATTTGTCTCTGAATAAAATCAAGTCCTCGCCCAACACTTTTACTTTTTTAGGTGTTTCAGTGGCGTCTGCCAACATGCCAATGGGATGCCAATATCGGCGCATTAATTCACCCATGGGGGTGCCTTTGCCAACTTGCGCCAGTTCTAATTTAGAGGTGGGCTCTGGTTTTCCGTAGGCGGTGCCGGTGTCTATTTGAATGGGAATAACACGTCTTCCAGAAGCTGCAAAATCTTGCATCACATTGACCTTTATTGAGCCGTTACGCCGGCAGCTTTAATAAGTTCTGCAACTTTGGGAAAGTCAGCTTTGAAGACTTCGGCAAACTGTGCGGGCGTGTTGCCTAGTGGCTCGAACCCAAAGTTTACCAGCCTGGCTTGAATGTCTGGCTGCATGGTAATTTCACGCAAAGCCGTAACCCAAGTGTTTTGAATGTCTGCGGCCAAATTGGCGGGGGCGTACATGCCAATCCAACTGTCCACGTCAAATCCCTTATAGCCTTGCTCTGAAAATGTGGCCACGTTGGGCATGGTTGAAACGCGTTTTGTGCCGGCAATACCCAGTACTTTGATCTTGCCTGATTGAGATTGGTTTCTGGCTGTGGACGGGTTGGCCCAAGCAAAGTCTAGGAGTTCACCAAATAAATCGTTGTGCGCAGCAGCTTCAGATTTGTAGGCCGCATGCACCAGTTTGCCGCCAGATTGTTGCGACAGCAATTCACCAAATAAGTGAGCAGAAGAACCGGTGCCCCAGGTACCGTAGCTCATGCTGCCTTTTTTCTTGGCAAATTCAACAAATTCTTTGACATTGTTGAAAGGTGCATTGGCGCGAGCCACCAACATGGGGCCGCCAGTTGCCAACATGCTTAAGGGCGTAAAGCTCTTAACGGGGTCGTAGGGCAATTTTGTTTGAAGTATGGCGTTGTTCACGTGCGTTAAGGGCAACGTCATCATGACGGTGTAACCATCGGCAGGTGCTTTGGCTACGTAGTCTGCGGCAATGATGCCGCTTGCACCTGGCTTGGCATCGATCACGACGGGCTGTCCCCAGCGCTGCTGAAGCTTTTCGCCATAGATTCTGGCCAGGGTGTCGATGGGCCCGCCCGCTGTACCAAAGGGGACAATTTTGATAGGGCGATTGGGAAAGGAGGGGCCGCTTTGAGCCCAAATGGGGGTGGCAGTAAGTAAGCCCAGGGCAGAGCTAAAAACCCGTCGTGAAACCTTCATATTGCATCTCCTAATCTGAAGAACACAGTTTAAGAATTTGCGGCCAGATTGCAATAGTTCTTACCCTGCAAAATAAATGGGGTCAGATTTTTGGCTAATGCATTGACGCCGCTAACAAGTCCATTGTCATAACCATCTTGCGCATCCCCAATTAGCTGGCTCATGTAGCGAGCCTTGTATGCCTCAAAGTGGTTTCATGAGGAGAACAACATGAACGAGACTTACACTTTTGAAGACATTGACACGGTGGTTTGGAATTGTTTGCAGGGGAGTGAAAATGCACACGATTACTTGGCGTATGTGAAAACCATGATGGGGTTCAAGGCGCATCAAAAAGAGGCGCTGAAATTGGCCAGGCAGTACTGGGACAACGCAGACTCCCAAGCCTTTTTCCCGAAGGCTCTTGAAACCGTCACCGCCATCGCAAACAGCGGCAACACCGCTGCCATGGCACATCTGGGCAGGTGGTACAGACTAGGCTCTGGTGTCGAAGTCAACCTTGAACTGTCTGAGCAGTGGTACCAAAAAGCAGTCGACTTAAACGACGGCAAAGGCCACACAGGTTTAGGCAGACTCTGCTGGAAATCAAACCCCAACAAAGCCGCTGCGCATTTCAAAATGGCAGTTCAAATGGGCGAGCTCAACGCCTACAGCCACCTGGCCGACCTTGATCGCGAAAACGAACTTGAGCATTTGGAAAACGCACTGCAAACTGGCGAGGCCTATGCTGACTATGCATACGGCCACTACCTCATTCGCGAGTCCAAAACCGAAGAAGAAAAAGCCAGACACATTCACTGGATTGAGAAGGCTGCCAAAAAAGGCTACGGCTACGCCGCCCTCGTGGTGGCCATGCACCACTTCAAAGGCGAAATGGGTTTTGATGAAAACATTGAAACCGCCAAAGAATGGTGCCGCATGGGTTGCGACACGGGTGAATTGGCCTCACTCATGTGGTTTAGCAACCGCTTTTTGTACATGCCCGAATCTCAAGAGGAAGCCGAACAACACCTCATGTCTGCCTGCATGCTGGGCGACAAAGTAGCGCAAGGGTATTTGGGGGGCTGGCTGGTCAGTCGCGGCAAATCGTTTGAAGAACAAGCCAAGGGCATAGTTTGGCTTCGATCAAGTGTGGCGCAAGGTCATCCTTCTGCCATGTACACATTGTCTGATGCGCTGCGCAAAGGCAAAGGCGTTGAGGTCAATACAAAAGAAGCGCATGCTTTGTTGGAAGAAGGCGCCAACTTGGGCAATTCCGAATGCCAATGCTTTTTAGGCATTGACTACATGTACGGAGAAGGCGTGCCTGCCAACAAAGAGCGCGCGCACGACTTGTTTCAAATTGCGGCATTGCAAGGCGATTTGTGGGCCACCTTTTTGCTGGGCATTACCTACGAATCGGGCGATGGTGTCAAGCAAGACTTGGTCAAGGCCTTTGAATGTTTTACGGAGGCCAGCAAGGCAGAGTTTCCTGGCGCACAGTTTCGCGTTGGCAGGGCGCTGATGCGCGGGCATGGTGTATCTAAAAACAAGCCCAGTGGCGTGAAGTGGTTGCTAAAAGCTGCCAACGCCGATCACACCGATGCCATGATTGTTTTGGGCGCCACGCTCATGTCGGGCGATGGGGTCGAGGTGAACTACCGACTGGGCGCGTCTTGGTTTCAAAAAGCCGCAGACCTAGGCAATGCCGAAGCCATGCACGAGTTGGCCACGTTTCACATTGAAGGCGATGGCGTAGAAGCAGACTTTGAAAAAGTGAAGCACTGGATGTTCAAGGCGGCTGGTTTGGGCCAAGAACAGGCCGTTGAATGGGTGACCGAGAATTATCCTGATCAACCCAGCTGGTTGAAAGAACTAAAAAATGGTGTTACAAAGCTTGAAGACAAAAGTGACTCAGAATGAATTTTAAAAAACTTGCCGCAGCCTTTTTTTTACTCCTTTGCTCTGCAGCCTTTGCGCAATACAAACCTGCCTATACAGTGGTTAAAAGCAACTCGCGTTATGAGGTCAATAAAGATGCCTCTTACACCCAATATTTAGAAGAGCAAGATCGCGTCGATACACCCCAAGGCCTTCGTCTTTTGGGAGAAAGAAAAATTACCTACAACTCAACGCTAGAAGATGTGGAGGTACTAGAGGCCTACACCATTCAACCCGATGGCACGCGCATAGTGGTGCCTTTGGACAAAATTCGCACGCAAGACGAAACGGCCGATGATGGCTCCATTTACAGCGACAGCAAGTCCAAAGTCATCATTTATCCAAAGCTAGAGGTAGGAAGCCAGGTCTATTACCGGGCCAAGTCGGTGCAACACACACCAGAGTTTCCAGGACACTTCTTTTTGTGGGAGCACTACAGCCCGCATGTTCGCTACGAAAGTGTCAATGTAGAGTTGGTCCACGACATTGGCATTGAAGTGGGCGTAAGCACCAAGGGTATGCTGGGCGGCAAATTAGACGTGTCTTCAGTAAATAATACATTTGCCTACAAATACACCTTCAGCCAAGACCAGGCCTACCCCAATGAAGAGTCTCGCGCTGACCTTTCTGACTTTGCGCCCAACTTTTCTGCCAGCACCTTCAAAACATATGCAGATGTAGGCCAAGCCTACCAAATAAGGGCTAAAGAAAAGGCCAAGGTCACACCCTCTACACAAGTACTTTCCAATGAAATAGTTCAAAAAGCCAATGCCAAAACCATCTTGGAAAAAGCGAAGGTGCTCCACCATTGGGTGGCCCAAAACATTCGCTACTTGGGCATCTACGTAGGAGCAGGAGGTTTTGTGCCGCACGACGCACAAAGTATTCTTGACAACCGCTACGGTGACTGCAAAGACCATGTTGTCATTTTGGAATCTTTGCTAGCCGCAGCGGGCATTGAAAGCTCGCCAGCGCTCATTAATTCAAGCAGCGCTTACCTGCTACCTCTGTTAGCCACGCCAGGCATTTTTGACCATGTTATTACCTATGTGCCAAGCCTCAATGTATTCTTAGATTCCACCAGCCGCTTTGCGCCTTTAGGAACCTTGCCAAATGGTGACATGGACAAGCCAGTGGTGCTCACTGCTACAGGCGCCCTAAGCCGAACGCCCCAAACAGACCCGCAAAAAGACCGCACTCAAGCGCACATTCAAATGAAAATCACGCGCAACGGCAGCATTGAAGGTAAAAGCCAAGCCAAAATGATGGGCGTGTTTGAAGTGGCTTCTAGAGGTTCTCAGTTCAATTATCAGAACAAAAATCAAGCTGACATTGTGAACCGATTGTTGTCACGCTTTCAAGAAACTGGACAAGGTGAAATTGGTAAAACCGACCCGACTAATTTTGATACCCCATGGCAAGTTGGCTCTGAGTTTAAGTTAGATCCAGTGGTCAATGTGCCCGGACCCAGTGCCATGACCATTCCAGTAGGACTTGCACCTGGGCGCATTAAAAACTTTGCTGACGTGGTTTTGCCTAAGGAAAGACGATTTCCAACGGTCTGCAATTCGACGCAGCATGAAGAATGGATAGAGCTTGAATTTTCCAAAGAAATGAAGGTGACACGGGTACCTAAAAACATGAATTTTTTAAAAGACAATTTAAAATACCAATCAAGCTACGCCCTCAAGGGTCAAGTGCTCAAAATTAAGCGAACCTATCTAGCGCTGTATAAAAATAGAATTTGTGGCGAAGAGGCAGATAAGTTGTTTTCAGAATTTACTCAAGTATTAAGAAGAGACCTGCGACAGCAAGTCTTCTTCGAATAAAATAATCTAGGGTAGATTAAGAAATTAATGTTGATCTGACCCCAATTATTTTTTAAACACACACTGCGAGACACAACAATGAACATTTACAAATTAATCATTGCTGCAGAAAAATCTATTTTATTTTTCATTGCGCTGCTGACGGTTTTTAGCGTCTTTAATGAAATGTATACCGTCATTCAGAATGGCAAAATTAATTTAACAGACCTTTTGCTGATGTTCATTTATGCAGAGGTGCTGAGCATGGTGGCAGCTTTCTACCAATACAGAAAAATTCCAATCACCTTGCCCATTTTCATTGCCATTACGGCGCTCTGCCGATTGATCATTCTTCAAGGCAAAGGCATAAGCACCATCGATCTTATTTACGAAGGTGCCGCCGTTCTTTTACTCGCCATTTCTACGCTCATCATCCAATTTGGCATGAATTACTTCAAAGAAAAAGATGAAGAATAGAAACTAGCTGTTTGTTTATTTCTTAAAAGGGTAGTCACACCATGGCCCATTTGTACGGACGTCAGGCGTTTGTCGAGCTCCTCATCAGCGAAGGAGTCACCCATCTTTTTGGCAACCCTGGCACCACAGAGTTGCCCATCATGGAGGCCTTGCCAGACTACCCCCAGCTCAAGTTCGTTTTGGGCCTGCAAGAATCTGTGGTCATGGGCATGGCCGATGGCTTTGCCAGGGCCTCGCGCCAACTTACCGCAGCCAATGTTCATGTGGCCCCCGGTCTTGGTAATGCCATGGGCGCTTTGTACAACGCCAAATTCTCTGGCTCGCCCGTCATCCTTACCGCAGGCCAACAAGAGCAAGGCCATGGCCTCCTAGAGCCCTTGCTTTACGACGACCTGGCCACCATGGCGGCCCCCTTGGTTAAATGGTCAATTGAGGTCACCAGGTTGCAAGACCTGCCGCTCATCATGCGCCGCGCAGCCAAGATTGCCATGACGCCCCCCACAGGGCCAGTCTTCATCAGTTTGCCGGGCGACATTCTGAATGACATGGCAGAAATTGAATTAGGCCAATCGGTGCGCATTGACAACCGGGTAAGGCCTTCCGACGCATCCTTAAGCGAATTGGCCAATGCGCTTCTGTCTGCCAACAACCCTGTCATTATTTCTGGCAAAGAACTCAATACCCAACAAGCTTTTGCAGATGCCGCAGAGTTGGCCACTTTACTGGGGGCAGGTGTGTTTCAAGAGTCGGTGCCCTACAGCACCAGTTTTTCTACATCGCACCCCCATTACCTTGGCATGCTTACGCGCAACCAAGACCATGTGCGCAAAACTCTAGACCCCTTCGATCTGGTTTTATGTTTCGGCGCCGATTTGCTTCGCATGTCGGTTTACAGCCCCACCGAGCCATTGCCCGCTCACTCTCGCGTTGTTCATGTCAGTGACCGCAGCTGGGAGTTGGGAAAAAGTTACAGAACAGAACTGGCCGTGCAAGCCAATGTGGCTGAAACATTGCCAGCACTGCTGGCCTTGCTTCGCTCGCGCACAGACGCCAATTACCAAACACAAGCACAAGCTCGTTCCCAAGCATTGGCCGCGCAAAACTGGACCCTTCAACGACAGAAATCAGTCGCCCAAGTTTTAATGCAAAGCGCAGCGCGCCCCATGTCGGCCGCCACCTTTGCCATGCACATCAGCGCTCAACTTACACCCGATGTCATTGTGGTTGAAGAGGCCTTAACCTCTACCTTCCCACTGCCGCAGTTTTTGCATCAACACCACCCTGACAGCTTTTTTGGCCTGGCCAGTGGCGGGTTGGGGTTTGCTATTCCAGGCGCAGTAGGCGTCAGTATGGCCAAACCCAATAGGCCCGTGGTGGCTATTGTGGGAGACGGCAGCGCCATGTATGGCATTCAAGGCCTTTGGACAGCCGTGCATTTCAAGCTGCCCATTACGTATGTCATTGCCAACAACAGAGGCTATCGCATCATTAAAGAGAGGCTTGTTTCCATGCAAGGCACTGACCGGTTCATTGGCATGGACATGGACGACCCTGCCATTGACTATTGCCAATTGGCGCAGTCAATGGGCATGCGTGCTGTCAAAGTATCCAACCCTGAAGACCTAGACACCATGCTCAAAGCCGGTATTCAAAGTGGCCAACCCAATCTCATAGAGGTCATGGTGTCTAACGGGTTTGGTAAATAAATCTCAACGAAAATTTAAAAGCAATATGACCATCAGAGGAAAAGCCTGCATCGCAGGCGCCTACGAACACCCAACGCGCAAAGCGCCCGACAAAACTGTGGCACAGTTGCACGCAGAGTGTGCGCAAGGTGCATTGGCCGATGCCGGACTGAGCCTCCAAGACGTCGATGGCTATTTTTGTGCGGGTGATGCGCCAGGCCTTGGCGCCCTCAGCATGGCCGATTACATGGGCTTGCAGTGCCGCCATATTGATTCAACCGATACAGGTGGATCGTCTTACCTTTTGCATGTTTCGCACGCAGCACAAGCCATTGCAGCAGGCAAATGCAACGTTGCGCTCATTTCGCTTGCAGGTCGCCCGCGCTCAGAATCAAGCTCTGGCACCCAGCCACGAAACTGGGGCCAAAACGTGCCCGATGAACCCTTCGAGTTGCCTTATGGCGTGGTCACTGTCAACAACTATGCCTTGGTGGCGGCGCGCCACATGCACGACTGGGGCACCACGTCCGAGCAGTTGGCTTGGATCAAAGTGGCCGCTTCTCACCATGCGCAACACAACCCGCATGCCATGCTCCGTGATGTAGTTACCGTTGCCGACGTGCTTGCATCACCCATGATTTCAGACCCGCTGCACCGCATGGACTGCTGTGTGGTCAGCGATGGCGGCGGCGCCCTGATCGTCACTCGACCCGAAATTGCCAAATCACTCAAGCGCCCCATCGTCAGTGTTCGGGGTGCAGGTGAAGCTTTGAAAGGCCCTCGCGGTGGCCGTGTAGATTTATCTTACTCAGCCGCAGCATGGTCCGGAAAAACAGCCTTTGAAGAAGCCGGCCTCACGCCCGCAGACATTCAATACGCGTCCATTTACGACAGCTTCACCATCACGGTGCTCATGCAATTGGAAGACCTGGGCTTTTGTGCAAAAGGCGAAGGCGGGCGCTTTGTAGCCGATGGCAATTTAATTTCGGGTGTGGGCAAACTGCCTTTCAATACCGATGGCGGCGGCTTGTGCAACAACCATCCTTCAAACCGAGGGGGCATGACCAAGGTCATTGAAGCCGTGCGTCAATTGCGAGGCGAGGCGCACCCACAGGTTCAAGTTAAAAACTGCAGCATTGCATTGGCACAAGGCATGGGTGGCCAGCTAGGTTCTAGGCACGGCAGCGCTACACTGATACTTGAGAGGGATTAAGACCATGACAACACCTTATCAGGAACGACAGATCGCAGAACCTGTGATCTATCCAGACAACGAGGTTCTGTGGCAATCGGCTTCCAAGGGCACTCTGATGCTCAAGCGCTGCCAATCATGCAATGAGTTTCATTGGTACCCAAGGCCTGTCTGCCCCCTGTGTGGAAGCTCCGACACGGTTTGGTTTCAAGCCAGTGGCAAAGGGACGATTTACTCGGTCACCGTCACGCGAAGGGCTGGCCCTGTTGCATTTGCGTTGGCCTACGTCACTTTGGATGAGGGAATTACCATGATGAGCAACATCGTGGAATGCGATCTAGACACCCTGCGCATTGGCGACAAGGTGGAAGTGGTGTTTAAGAACAGCCCTGCAGGGCAGGCTGTGCCAATGTTTAAACCTGCACTGCCTCACACCTGAAGCATTTATTCGGGCTTCAAGCCGGCCTCGGCAAATGCTTTGCCCCAAGCACCTAACTGATCTTGAACAAACAGGCCAAGCTCTGCAGGTGTAGAGCCGCCCAAATCAAATCCGAGCTTGTCAATGCGGTCGCGAATTTCTGGCTTGGACATGGCGGCATTGATCTCTTTGTTCATGCGCATCGTAATGTCAGCTGGCAATTTGGCAGGGCCAAATAGCGCAGCCCATGTGGCGGCAGGCAACACAGGAAGCCCTGCTTCTTGAGCGGTAGGCACATTGGGCAATTGGCTATAGCGCGTTGGCAATAGCATCGCCATGGCTTTGAGCTTGCCTTCCTTGATGTGCTGCATGGTGCTAATAGGCGTTGCAAAAGTAAGCTGCACATGCCCACCTAAGATGTCTGTGATGGTGGGCGCCTCGCCTTTGTAGTTGATCAAATTCATGTCAACTTTGGCATCTAGCTTCATGCGGGTGTGCATGAGCTGCGTCACGCCGCTGTAGCTGCCGTAGTTGACTTTGCCAGGATTGGCACGTGAATAGTTCAACAACTCGGTCACATTTTGCGCAGGCATGGCAGGGCTGGTGACCAGCACGTAGATGTACCGTCCTATCAGCGAAACAGGCGTGAAGCTTTTCACGGCGTCATAGGGCGGGTTCTTTTTGAGCAAGGGCACTTGCATCATGGGCGTGTTGGACGCTAAGAAAAATGTATAGCCATCGGGTTCAGCCCTGGCCACATACTCGCCTGCAATGGCACCATCTGCGCCGGGGCGGTTTTCAACCAAAACGGGTTGACCCAAAGAGGCGGTCATGGATTGCGCCAAGATTCGGGCCACAGCATCTGTGGAGCCACCCGGGGGAAATTGCAAAACAATGCGAATGGGTTTTGAAGGCCAAGTCTGCGCAACAGCCCAAGGTGCCATCAAAGCAAGACAGCCAAGAATGAGGAACTGGTGAAGAAATTTTTTCAACATGTTCTGCGCCCTTTAATTGAAGAGAAAACTATCCCATAAAAATCTTCAATGCACTGCAGGGATTACCCCTGAAGTGCAAGCAGACTGACCATCAGTCAAACTTGATGCCCGATTCTTTAATGACTTGAGCCCATCGGGTTTTCTCAGTGGCAATGAAAGTTCCCAGTGCCTCGGGTTGAGCGGTGCGAACTTCGGTGCCCAGCACAGCAAGTTTGTCGCGCATTTCTTGGGTGGCCAAAATTTTGGCAATCTCTGCATTCAACTTGCCCACCACATCGCGAGGTGTGCCTGCAGGTGCCAGCAAACCTTGGTAAGAACCTGTTTCAAAACCAGGCAGCGTTTCTGCAATGGTTGGAACTTCGGGCGCCGAGCCCACTCGCTGTGCACTTGAAATAGCCAAGGCCCGAATACGGCCCGATTTCATGGTGGGATAAGTGGCCAGCATGCCATTCATAATGACATTGGCTTGTTCACTGGCCACATCGGCCACTGCTTGTGAGCCGCCCTTGTAGGGAATGTAGGCCCAGTTAATGCCGGTGCGCTGTGCAAACGCTATGCCTGCCAAATGCGGCGCGCCGCCTGTGCCAGAAATGGCGAAATTGAGTTTGCCAGGATTGGCCTTGGCGTAGTCAATGAGTTCCTTCACGTTGTTCACTGGCACCGATGGATGAACGCCAAATGCATGTGGCGAATACGCCACCATGCCCACCGGTGAAAAATCTTTCACCACGTCATAAGGCATGTTGGGGTATACGCTGGGGTTGATGGCCAAGGCGCCTACGTCAGAAAGCAACAAGGTGTAACCATCGGGTGACGATTTGGCCACGTGGTCGGCGCCTACGTTGCCATTGGCGCCTGCGCGGTTTTCAACCAGCACAGGCTGCCCCCAAGACTCGGTTAACTTTTGGCCTATGGTGCGCGCCAAAATATCAGATGTACCACCAGCAGCGAAGGGCACGACGATGCGAATGGCTTTGGCGGGGAAGGTGGTTTGTGCTTGAACAGCAGTGACGGCCAAGAGTGCTACACCCATGAGTGTTGAGCAGGCTATTTTTTTGAACATGCAAGAGTCTCCTATAATTTTTTAGCATCAACACCCATTGTGATGCTTTATTTGAATCAACTGCGGTACTTGTCTAAGACAGAACGATCTACTTCGATGCCAAGCCCAGGTCGTGATGGAATGTTCACCAAGCCATCGACCAGTTCTATTGGCGTGGTTATCAGTTGTTGTCGGAAGGGGTGAGAAGATCGATCGTATTCAAGAAACGGCTGCTGCGCAAACAAAGAATGATGGGCCACGGGAAGCGCTGCAATCAGTTGAAGCGATGCAGCCTGAGCAATGGCCGAACCCCAGACATGCGGATTGACTTGAACACCATGTGATTGAGCTAGCGCAACAATGTGACGACCTGCGCTAATGCCCCCACAAGAACCCAGATCGGGTTGCGCAATGTCCAGGCCACCCGCACCAAGCAGCTCGCGATAGCCGTAAAGCGTGTGTTCGTTTTCACCGCCGGCAATGGGCATGCTGAGTTTTTGCCTCATTTCTACATAGCCCTGAATATCTTCAGGCACCACTGGTTCTTCGTACCAAAGAAGGTCAAATGCTTCGAGTGTGCGTCCAAGACGCAAGGCCTCAGCGCGGCCATAAGCATGGTTGGTGTCGATCATGAGCTTGATAGGTTTACCCTGAATCGCTTTGCCAATAGCATTCATGCACGCAATGTCGTCGTCAACGCCGTAGCCGAGTTTGACTTTCATGTGGGTGAATCCAGCCTCGAAATGTCGAATGGCTTCATCAGCCAAACGCTGCGCTTCACCTTGCCCTTTGATGCGATAAAAGCCAGTGGCGTATGGTTTGACTTGAAGCCGAAAGGCACCCCCCAACAACTTGTAAATGGGTTGGCCGTAGAACTTGCCAGCAATATCCCAGAGCGCAATGTCCACTGCACTGATGCCAGAGATGACCGAACCTTTTCGACCAAAGTCACGCGTCATGTTGTACATGCGGTGCCACAGCACTTCAATGTCCAGCGGGTCGGCGCCAATGACCAATGGCTTTAAGGCCTTGTCAATCACAGTCGCTGCAATTTCTGGAGGCTCAAGTCCTTGCGCAAACGATTCCCCCCAGCCGCTAATGCCCTCATCTGTCAAAACCTCAATCAGAGTAGCCGATCGCTGCTTGACCCAACCTTGAGAAAAAGCAAAGGGCTCAGCAAGAGGACTCTTGAGAACGTGAATTCGGATGTCGGTAATTTTCATGGTGTGTGAAGTCAAATTAATTGGGGTCAGAGCAACATTAATTTCCAATCAAAAGGGGCAGAGGCTAAGGGGGGCTGACGATTTGTGGTACTCCACCATGAGGAAGCCCCCCTTAGCCTCTGCCCCTTTTGATTGACCAAATTAATGTTGCTCTGACCCCAATTAATTAATGCCATCGATCAACTGGCCGAAGGCTTGTTGCATTAGGCCTGTGTCGGTGCCTGCGGCGAGCATGGTGTAGCCCATGCCTTTGGCGCGCTCTATCCAAACTTGATCGGTGGCCATAAAGCCCGCTACCTTGCCATGCTTGCGCGCAACTTGTGCCACATGCGTCATGGCGGCTGTGAATTTAGGATGGTCAAACTGTGCAGGAATGCCCATGAAATTCGACAAATCAAAATGGCCCACCCACAAAACATCGACCCCATCTACCGCTGCAATCTCTTCCACATTTTCCAAACCCTTCTCGGTTTCGATTTGCGCAATCAGCAAAGTGCGCTCATGGTACTGGCGCATTTTTTCGGCCACATCACCGCCCATGTAATCGCATTGAGCAAAACCAAATGCCGCCCCCCTGCGGCCCACACCCGGATAACGGCAAGACTGCGCCAAGCGTTCGGCTTGTGCGCGACTTTCCACCATGGGCACCATAACGCCGCGCGCACCAATGTCCAAAGCACGGGCAATCCAGGTGTACTCGCCGGTGGGCACGCGCACCATGGGCTCAATGGGCAAACCGCGGCATGTGGCAAACAACCATTTCAGAGTTTCATAACCCAAACCCGTGTGCTCCATGTCGTAGATGGCAAAGCGAGCGCCGGCATTGGCCAAAATGTTAGACATGCCCGGTGTGAAAAATTCAAAGACCATGGCGCCGGCCACTGTTTGGCCAGACATGATGGTTTGCTTCAGGGGTGCTTGAGTGTTCATGTGAATCTTTATAAAAAATGAGGAAGACTTAAGAAGTGACAACATGCGGCGGTTTTTTACCATGCATCACATCAACCACTGCTTTGAATGCACTTTCAGCCAGACCTTGCAGACATTCATCGGTGAAACAAATGCCATGGGGCGTGACCACCACATTGTCCAATTGCAGCAAAGGGTTGTCTGCGGGGGTGGGCTCAACTTCAAACACGTCTAGGCCTGCACCTGCAATTTTTTTCTCCAACAAAGCGCGGTAGAGCGCCGCTTCATCGACGATGGGGCCGCGTGCGGTATTGATCAGGTAAGCCGTGTTCTTCATGAGCGACAACTTGCTGGCGTTGACCATGCCGCGTGTTGTGGCATTCAAGGGGCAATTGACGGTTAAAAAATCTGAGCGTCTAAACAACTCATCTAACGCTACCAACTCCACACCCACAACGGCCATTTGTGCCGTATCGGCATAGGGGTCGTGTGCGATGAATTTCATGTCAAAAGGCTTGGCCAATCTAAACATCTCGGCGCCAATATTGCCCACGCCAATTGAGCCCAAGGTGCGACCAGTAAGGCCCGTGCCAATGTGATCAGATTTTTCTGCCCACCGACCCGAACGCGTGAGGCGGTCTTTGATGCCCACCTTGTGTGCCAGCATGAGCATGAAAGTGATGGCAGACACTGCCACAGGGCGGCGCACGCCATCAGGCGCAATGGTTAGATAAATGCCCGCCTTTTGGCAGGTGGGCACATCGATGGTGTCATAACCCACACCAAACCGAGCAATCAACTTCAAGCGAGGCTTGTCAGGCCCAATACTTTCCGGCGTGAAGCGAACCAGCATGGCACAAATGGCATCGTAACGTGCGGCATGTTCGGGCCGAATGACCGGCGTCTCTTCCATGTATTCCCAAACCAGGCCTGGTTGATTGAGCCATTCAAACACCTCTTGCCCAAAGATAGGCTGCCCCTGACTGGTTAAGACATCGTGCGTGATGCCAACACGAAAAACACCCGACTCAGAATCGCTCATGCTTGCTCCTGTTAAACCCGATAGAACCCATCTTTCACAGCTTGCCAAGCCATTTCCTGATGCACTCGTCTATGACTTGATTTCATTTATCTGCATTATCTTGACCTGCCTGATGCTGATCAGTTATATACCCGT
>Ga0114960_10002089_pt1 | contig 15764 bp, 8 predicted proteins | sample C_130625_MF_Meta_FD_92637 | JGI IMG/M metagenome (GOLD analysis project Ga0114960, IMG submission 92637) | Freshwater microbial communities from Lake Croche, Canada to study carbon cycling - C_130625_MF_MetaG | ecosystem: Environmental > Aquatic > Freshwater > Lake | place: Lake Croche, Canada... | reverse complement strand
TGTTAAAAAAGATATGAATGAAATTAAACTATTGCTTAAAGCATTATTAGAAAAAGGTTCAAATGGCTAATACAATTTCTCTACTCAGTTACACGAACACCTTTGGTGAATGGGTTGTTGCAACCAATGATTTAATAAAAGAAAATAATGATATTGCAGAAAACAATTATACCAAACCAACTGGCACACTTTTTCTAAACGATCCAAGTTTAGGTTTACAGGTTGCAAATAATGCTATTTTTGGTGGCGAACTACAAGTTCAAGGTATTGGTTCTTCTGCATATGTTCAAAATAACCTTCGTGTTGATACTCAGGTATATTTTACAAATACAACACTAGGATTAACAAACGCTGGTCAAGCCAACATAGGCGGCCCAATTTTAGCTTTAGCTTCAAATACAGGTTTAGATGTATCAAATAATGCAATTATTCGTGGTAATTTAATTGTTGGTAAAACTGCAACATCTAATAATATTGTTGCAAATACAATTACAGTAAATACATCGTTGACAACGCCATCACTTTTCGTCAATAATTATCTTTGGGCCAATAATTCTTTAGGAAAAATTGGTAGTTTAGAGGTTTTGGATCAATTAACTGTAACTGGTGCATTTGTCATTACCGGTCAAACTTCTTATGATACCAATGTATTTACAGTTAATACAGGAAGCCCGATTGGAATAAATGGTTATTTTAACGTTAATCGTGGAACTTCTGGCGCAAATGCTTCTATTCGTTGGAATGAAGGATCAGGATATTGGGATGTATTTAATGTAACTAATACAACTTATTATAGACTTCTTACATCCGATATATTAAGTGATTCAATTACTTCTACAAGTTCAACAACACCAGCTAGTTCTAATACCGCAAATATTTTAAATAATTTAATTATTTCATCTAATACTGCAATGAAGTCTTATGTTGATGCATCTAATACTGCATTGAGAGCTTATGCAGATGCAACAGCAAATAGTAATTCTGGTTTAGCGCAAGCGGCTTTTAATAAAGCAAATACTGCAGGTTCAACACTTATTGGTACATCTGGATCTGCAACACCAAATAACACAATTATTTCTTTTACAAGCACAAACGGTATTACAATTGTTGGTTCTTCAAATACTTTAACATTTAATACTCCACAAGATTTAAGAACTTCTGCAAATCCTACATTTGCTAGTTTGTCTTTAACTTCTCCTTTGCAAGTTGGTCAAGGTGGCACAGGTGCAACATCTTCTACTGGTGCATTAGTAAATTTATTACCGGCTGGCGGTGGTAGTGGTCAAGTATTAACTACTGGCGGTGAAGGTTCTTACTACTGGAGTACTGGCGGCACTGGTGGCGGCGGAGGCTCAGTTGGAACAACAATTAATACTACACGTTCATTTCCAACTGCAAATGCCGGACAAACAGTATTTTCAACACCAACATATGTTGTTGGTTCAGGACAACTTCGTGTTTACATAGATGGCGTGAGACAATTTCCTTCAGCTTACACGGAAACTTCAAATACTTCTGTAACTCTTACAAATGCAACTTCTGCTGGTGATGTTATGTTGATGGAAGTGGATGGATATACTAATTATGTATATTATGCAAATAATATTACATTTACTTCTCCGTATGGCAACATTCCTACTTCTGCAAATACAGTTCAATTGGCAATTCAAGATTTAGAATCTAGAAAAGTTGCCACCTCAAGTAATGCACAATTTTTAACAGTAGGTGTCAACACTTCACCAGATACTACAAATCCAGGAACAATTCGTGCAACTGGTTCAATTGTTGCATCGTATTCTGATGAAAGATTAAAAAATAAATTAGGTAATATTGAAAATGCGTTAGACAAATTAATGTCATTAAATGGTTTTTATTATGAAGCTAATGAAACTGCTCAATCTTTAGGATATAATACCAAACGTGAAGTTGGTCTTTCTGCACAAGAAGTACAAAAAGTTTTACCTGAGGTTGTTGTATCGGCTCCAATTAGTGATGAGTATTTAACAGTTCAATACGAAAGAATTATACCACTAATTGTTGAAGCTATTAAAGAATTAAAATCCGAAATTGATGTATTAAAAGGAAAATAAGTAATGACAACAAAAGTTAAATCATCAGTAATTGATACTGTAGCCAATACACAAATTACTGGATTAATCACATCAGGACAAATTGCTACTGTAGCAAATACACAAATTACTGGATTAATTTTACCAGAGCAAATTTCTGTAAATATGGTTCGTTCGGTTTTAGTTACTTCTCCTATAACAAATTCGGGTACGAATACCGAGCCAAATATTAATATACAAGCAGCTTCTTCCAGTCAAAATGGATATATGTCTAGCACATATGCATCAAAATTAGATGGAATTGCTTCCGGCGCAACTAACGTAACAAATAACAATCAATTAACAAATGGTGCTGGTTATATAACTTCATCTTCACTTTCTAGTTATGCAACGCAAAGTTATGTGACAAGTCAAGGCTATATAACTTCATCCGGACTTTCTGGTTATGCTACATTAGCTGGCACCAACACTTGGTCTAATAAACAAACATTTGCACTAGCAATTGATACTGCAGGTATTGGAATAACAGCTAGGGACACAGGAATTAATTTTACTTATCTTCCTGGATGCAGTATTACTGGTGATAATATTACAGGAGTTGCAATTCAATACAATTATGGAACAATTGCTAGTTTTTATAGTAATCGATTTGTTGTAGAAACAGATAATGCATATAAACCTTCCGGTGGTCAATGGCTTGCCAGTTCTGATCGCAGACTTAAAGAAAATATTACAAACTATACAAAAGGTTTGAATGATATTAATACATTAAGAACTGTAAATTTTAACTTTACTGGTAAATTAGGTCAACAAACAAATAAAAAAACTATTACAGGATTAATTGCACAAGATGTATTACAAACAAATTTTGCAAATATTGTTGGTACTAGTCCTGATGGAATGTATAATATTGATTCTAGTGAGTTGATGTATGCGTTAGTTAATGCGGTTCAAGAATTATCAGCGGAAGTTAAAGCTCTCAAAGCTAAACTACCAAATTAGAAATTTCGAAATTTTGCGTTCCGGCCCAAGAATTTTTGGAACGCAAGCTCAGATTCCGAAAAGCGAATTTACTTTTAGATTGTTACCAAAATACAAATAGGTGGTAGCATAAATATCCTATAAGGATAATCATTCAGGACATTAAATGCCAGCAGGATATCAAGAACTTTATTTAGAACAAGGTACAACATTTTTTACATCTGTTGCTTTAGATGATATAGATGGTGTTCCATACCTTTTGGATGGCGCAGAAGTTAAAGCACAAATTAGAAAATCTTATTATTCAACGCAAGTTGCGGCAGAATTTATTGTTGAAATTCCAAATCCTGATGTTGGAGTGATTGTTCTTTCTTTAGAGGCTTCAAATACTGCAAATATTTTTCCTGGCCGTTATGTTTATGATGTATGTTTAAAAGATGCAGAAAATGCAGTTACTAGACTTTTAGAGGGCATCATAACAATTTCACCACAAGTTACGAGGTTTTAAATGGCAGGTAAAACAATTGGAACAGTAAATGTTCAAATCGGTGGTGGACTAACCAATCCTAGAGTATCAGCAAATTATCACGGCGCTTCAGGTGTTGGTGGTGCTTCTGGTGCTACGGGCGCTACTGGTGTTGCAGGTGCTTCAGGAATTGGAGCTACTGGTGCTACAGGTTATACAGGTAGTGCTGGCGCTACAGGTCCACAAGGTGCTACCGGTAATCAAGGTGCTTCTGGAATAGGATCAACTGGTCCTATTGGTGCTACAGGTTATACTGGTAGTGCTGGTGCTACTGGTTACACAGGTGCTACCGGTAATCAAGGTGCTTCGGGTATTGCTGGTGCTACAGGTTTTGGTGCTACAGGTGTTGCTGGTGCTACAGGTGTTGCTGGTGCTACAGGTGTTGCAAGCATAACAGTAAGTAATATTAATGGTGCTACTGGCGGTGCAACAGGTTCTATAAGCAATTCTGTAACAGGCGTTACAGCTATTAGATTTGATAACGACACAGGATTTAATGTTTCAGATTTAGGTTCAGGAGAAGTTAAAGTAAGTCTTGGATCTGCATACAAAACTATCAAAGTTGATGGTCAAAGTGATTTAATTGCTATAGGTGAAGATGTATTAAAAATAGTTGGTAGTACAGGAATTACAATTACCACTAATGCAAATACAAATCCAAAACAATTAATTATTAGTTCTAGTGGTGGTGCAGGTGCAGGTGCAACAGGTCCTGCTGGTGTTTCTGGTGCTACAGGAATTGGTTTAACTGGTGCTACAGGATCAAACAATTTAGTTTGGGGTGCCACAGGTACAACAAGAACATTAACTGGTTATGTTGAGAATGGTACAACATCAACAGTTCGTACTGCAGCAATTACAGGTGGTATTCTATCATTAACATTAGCAACATTCACTCCATCAGTTAGCACAGTTGCGTTGGCATCCTCTTCATTGAATTGGGATGTACCTTGCACAGGATTTACAGCTACAGCAGATAATCCATCCGATGTTGTTGATCAATATGTTAGTAGTGTTGCTTCAATTGCTCAAGTATCTGGTTCCGTATCTACAACATTATCAAACTACTCAGCAGGTTCTTACACCAATACACCGGCTGGTGGCGTAGATTGGAGTATCAGTTACACACCAAACAATTCAACTTCTTACATTAGATCCACTTCCACAACTATTACTGGTGGCTCAGCAAGTGGTACAATTACATTTAATTATTACAATGGTTCTTCATTCACAACATGGCCAACAACTGCATCATTTAGTGTATCGTGGGCTACACCAACTCATAGTATATCTTTAAGTTCATTGACTGGTAATACATTTTTACAAACATATACTGGCGTAGCTTACACAGTATCAGGTACAGGTATTACAACTTCAAGTAACAGAGTATATGCTGTTACAGCGACTGGTGGTACTGTAAGTAGTGCAACAGGTTCAGGTACATTTACCTTTACTACACCAATTCATAAAGACAATACTGGTACATCAAGGTACACAACATTATCAACTACATTTACAAGACCAATTAATGTTACTGGTGCTTCTTATACTGCAACTTTAGGTCCTACAAATACTTCTAATCCTTCAGCATCATTTACATATCCATCATATTGGTTATGGACCACAAGTATTGGTACAGTACCTACAAGAGCAAGTATTGTTAGTGGTACAGGAGTTCAAGCTGGCGTTACCGTTTTAGGTGATCAAGTTAAAACGCTTACCACACAAGCAATAAATAATACAGATGCAAATCCAAGAGCCTTCTGGTTCGCCGTAAGAGCATCAGCATCACAACCTACAACATTCAAAACTGGCGCAAGTGCTGGTTTATTAAGTGACGTTTCATACACAGATGCTGGTACAATTGGTTTACAACCAGATTCTCCACCTGGTGGTTATAGTGCTGAGAATTATCACCTATATGGATTTACTTTACAACCCGGTACAACTTATGTGAGTATCTCTTAATGTCAAGCAACTACGATGGTTTAACACGAAATGTATGGCCTGGTACCTGGAGTACTGGCACTAATGCACCTATTGCTCTTGATACAGAGCTTAGAGGTACATTACAAAGTATTAGTGGTGATTCTGGTGATAGATTAACAAATATTCCTGGTGCAAGAATCCAGGAAGGTATGTTGGTGTATGTAAAAACAGGTTACACAGCAAACAGTTATACAAGAACTGGTGATACATACTACACTTATAAATTAGGCGGCGGTGAATCTCGTAGCGCAATTACCGGTGCTGTGCCTAATGCCGAAAGTAATTGGTCAGAAGTATCATTTGCTGGTGGCGCACCAACAACTACCACAATCACTACATCTGCAAGTAATACGAATGAAACAGTAATTGATTCATTTGATCCAGCAACAATAAAAAGTATTAAATATGAATTACAAGTAAATCGTAATTCAGATTATCAAGCAACTGAAATTAGATTAGTAACAGATTTACCAAACATTTTTTTAACCGAATATGCAATCATTGGTACTCCATTAGGACAATTTAATTCTTACTATTCACCGGCAACCAATAATTATGCATCACCATATATTAATAATGGTGGCATTTCTGTATGGAATGGTACAAATTTTAGAGTGTATACCTCCAATAATACTGTGCAATTAGCATTATTATCTGCTAACACAGGAACAAATATAACCGGTTTGGATAGTTCTTCAAATACATATTCAATTACTTTAGGTAATCCATTTACAGAAACTAGTAACGGTGTATATGACAGTAGTGTAACAGTATCACAAAGTCCGGCTAAATTAATTAGTAGTGTAGTGTGGTCAGGATCAGGACTAACCGAATTAAGGTTTAAACCTGATAATAATTCTACAACAATTAAGTTTATAACAACAACGATTTTATAAATATAAGATAACCAAAACACCACCCCCATCAAGGAGAAATAACTGTGGCAACCAATAATTCAAAATTCGTAGTTAAAAATGGCTTAACAATAAGCACAGCCATTGGTCAAGTAGATGTTATTAATGCTACTGGTCAATGGACAGGCGCTCAAGCTGCTGGTGGTGCTACTGGTGCCACAGGCTTTCAAGGCGCTTCTGGTGCAACCGGTATTGACGGTGCAACAGGTTATACTGGCGCCACAGGTATTCAAGGTGCTTCAGGTGCTACAGGCATCGATGGTGCAACAGGTTATACTGGCGCTACAGGTATTGATGGTGCTTCTGGTGCAACCGGTATTGATGGCGCTACAGGTTATACTGGTGCTACTGGTGTTACAGGTGCTACTGGTGTTGATGGTGCCACAGGTTACACAGGTGCTACCGGTGAAATTGGTGCTACAGGCGTTCAAGGTGCTTCGGGTGCTACAGGCATTGATGGTGCTACAGGCGAAACGGGTGCTACAGGTACTTCCGGTCTTGATGGTGACAAATACAACACCACAACAACAACAACTTTAACATTATCTGATTATGCATTAGCTGATACATTACAAGTAACTACAACTGATTTAAATTTAGATTACAGTCCACAACAAACTGTAATTATTGCTTCTACTGCAACACCTTCAGTTCACATTCATGGTACTGTATACGATTATACTCCAGCTACCGGTGTATTAAATTTAATTGTTACAAATATTGATAACGTAGATAGTACTGAACGATCATCATGGACAGTTAACTTAGATGGTGCTGTTGGTGTTCAAGGTGCTACAGGTTATACAGGTGCTACCGGAGTTCAAGGTGCTTCAGGCGCTACTGGTGCTGATGGCGCTTCTGGTGCTACAGGCATTCAAGGTGCTAGTGGTTCAACCGGTCCAACTGGTGCTACAGGTTACCAAGGCGATCAAGGTGCCTCGGGTGCAACAGGACACACAGGTGCTACTGGACAAACAGGCGATCAAGGTGCTTCAGGTGCAACCGGTCCACAAGGCGAAACAGGTGCAACAGGATTCCAAGGCGCTAGTGGTTCAACTGGTCCAATTGGTGCAACAGGTTATCAAGGAGAAACTGGTGCCACAGGTACCGTAGGTGCTTCAGGTGCTACTGGTTCTCAAGGTGAAACTGGTGCTACAGGCATTCAAGGTGCTTCAGGTGCTACAGGCATCGATGGTGCAACTGGTCTAACAGGTGCTACGGGTGTTTCGGGTATTGATGGCGCTACAGGTTATACTGGTGCTACAGGCGAAACGGGTGCTACTGGTGTTCAAGGTGCTTCAGGTGCTACTGGTATGGATGGTGCTTCTGGTGCTACTGGTGCTGATGGTGCTTCTGGTGCAACCGGTATCGATGGCGCTACAGGTTATACTGGTGCCACCGGTATTGATGGTGCAACAGGTTACACAGGTGCTACAGGTATTGCTGGTGCTTCAGGTGCTCAAGGTGATCTGTACGCAACAACATCAGGTTCAACATTTACTATTGGTGGAACAGGAAATGTTCCATTAACAGTTGCTGCGGATCTTTCTTATTCAATTGGTCAAACAATTATTGTTGGTTCTGTTGTTGATCCAGCAAATTGGCAATTAGGTACTGTAGTAAGTTATATTGGTACAACTCTTACATTCGCTAAAACAACTTATGTTGGTGCCGGTGAATTTAGTGAATGGACAGTTAACTTAGATGGTGCTCAAGGTGTTCAAGGTGCTAGTGGTATTACAGGCGCATCAGGTGTTCAAGGTGAAGTTGGTGCTACGGGTTATCAAGGTGCTTCTGGTGCAACCGGTATTGATGGTGCTTCAGGTGCTACTGGTCTCCAAGGTGCCTCAGGTGCAACAGGTTATACTGGTGCTACTGGTATTCAAGGTGCTTCAGGCGCTACTGGTGTTATAGGTGCTACTGGTCTCCAAGGTGCTTCGGGTGCAACAGGTTATCAAGGCGCTTCAGGTTCAACCGGTTTAACAGGTGCTACTGGTACAGGTTTGACACAAGGTAATGGTCCATTAACAACTACAATTCCTAATCAAACAATCGATTCTTATGATGGTACTGTATACAGAACTGCAAAATATATCATTCAAGCTACAAACGTTGGTGAAGTACATTCAACAGAAGTTATTGTGACACATAATGGTACTGATGCTTCTGTAACTGAATATGCTACTATGTATTCTGCTAATTCATTAATGGAAGTAACGGCAGATTATAATTCAGGAATGGTTTATGTTAAAGTATCTCCAACATATACAAATACAACTATTGACTTCTTACGTGAAGCTGTATTGGCTTAATAGTAAATCAATAAAAATAAAAACAATAATTTAGGAGATTAGTTGTGTCACTACCAACAAATGATATAAAATTTAATGTTAAAAACGGATTATCGGTTGGAAATACTGGTATTGAAGTAATTAATAGTTTAGGAGATTGGACCGGCGTTATAGGTGAAGGTGAATCTCCTTACGGTGCTACTGGTGCTCAAGGATATCAAGGTGCTACTGGTGCTCAAGGTATTGATGGTGCCTCTGGCATAACAGGTCCCGATGGTGCTCAAGGTATTGATGGTAATTCGGGCATTGATGGTGCGTCCGGTCCAACAGGTCTTGATGGTGCTACCGGTGCTACTGGTATAGAAGGTGCTACTGGCGCTATGGGTCAAACTGGCGCTGATGGCCAGCAAGGTCCAAATGGTGATCAAGGTGTTTTAGGTATAACGGGTGATCAAGGTCCAACCGGTCCTGATGGTGATCAAGGTGCTACAGGTGCTCAAGGTATTGATGGCGCTTCTGGTACAGTTGGTTATACTGGTGCAACTGGTAATCACGGCGCAAGGTATCACACAACTTCAAATACAACTTTATCACTTGCAACTGGTGCTACAGGTGCTATTCTTAATGATGAATATTTAAATTATTCTGTTGGTCAAACAATTTTATTGGCAGATGGTGGCGGTAAACATATTCATGCTGCTGTTGATTCCTATGATCCTGTTACAAAAATATTAGCATTTACTCCTATTGACCATGTTGGTAGTGGTACATCAAATTCATGGGTAATTAATCTTGATGGCGCTGAAGGTGCTGCTGGTGCAACTGGTATTGTTGGTTACGATGGTGCTACAGGTGCTACAGGTTCTATAGGCACTCAAGGTGCTTCAGGTTTATTGGGTGCTACTGGTGCCGATGGTGAACAAGGTACAGTAGGACTTACAGGTGCTACAGGTATTGCCGGTGCCACAGGTCTGCAAGGTATTCAAGGCGATGATGGTGCTACAGGTTATACTGGTTCTACTGGTGCTGATGGTTATCAAGGCGCTACTGGTTTTATGGGTGATAGTGGTATTGATGGTGATCAAGGCACTCAAGGCGATGATGGTGCTACCGGTGTTATAGGTGCTACTGGTGCTCAAGGTGGTGATGGATCTTATGGTGTCGGTGAAACATCATATGAGAAATCAACAAATTGGAGTACTGTTTTTTGGGTAGATACTTCTTTAACGGGTGGTACTGGCCATAGAATTGAATATATTTCTAGTGAACCAATGGGTGTCGCATTAAATGCATTAAATATTGGTGATACAGTTACTCTTAGATGGAACTATAGCTATGGCGGCGGCCTTTGGACTGCTGATCAAGTACTCACTGTTACTGAAGCTTGGTCCAATGGTACTGGTTTAAATGCTCCTACTTATATTAAAGTTGATGCTGGACCATTTGCATATAATACTAATTTACTCCTTTTTTCTGATACTAATAACGATTTAATCTTTACAAATTCTGGTTCAGGTCCAACAAACACAGGTTATACTGGTGTTATAGGTGCTACAGGTGCTCAAGGTTATGATGGTAATGCAGGTATTGATGGTGCTTCAGGCGTTACAGGACGTGATGGTGCTACTGGTTATCATGGCGCTACTGGCGTTACTGGTGAAACCGGTGGAACTGGCGGAGATGGCCAACAAGGTTCTAATGGTGATGACGGTTATACAGGTATTGACGGTGCTACTGGTTATACTGGTGCTACTGGTGTTCAAGGTATAGATGGTGCTTCTGGTCCTACAGGTCAAACTGGTACAGATGGTGCTTCAGGTCCTACGGGTGAAATTGGTACAGATGGTGCCACAGGTTCACATGGTTTACAATTCAAAGCAACCGCTAATGGTAATTTTTCAATATTAGCTGTAGGTACCTATCAGTCAGCAGTTCCATTTCAAGCTGATCCTAATACAGGCAATACGTTTTACAATTACTCTGTTGGCCAAGGCATTGTTATGGCTAAAGATGCCAATAACTATATGTTTGGTGACATCACGGCAACAGATGGTACATACATTGATTTTATAGTAACTAGATCAGTAGGTAATGTTACAGGCGTAAATGGCTGGACAATTAACCTTGATGGTTCAGTAGGTGTAATTGGTGTTGATGGTGCTACCGGTTTAGATGGTGCTACAGGACTTATTGGTGCTTCTGGTGCTACAGGTATTCTTGGTGACCAAGGTGCTACTGGTGCTGATGGTGCTTCAGGTGCAACTGGTGCTGATGGTGAACAGGGTTATACCGGTGATGATGGTGATCAAGGTATTCTTGGTGCTTCAGGTTTTGATGCAGACCAACTTACTACAGGTAATCCACGTGGTTTATGGGATTCTGCTACAACATATTATCCAAATGATATTGTAGTTACTATTAACTATGATTCACACAGATGTTTAGTAGAAAACACAAATGAGTATCCAGATGGCAATCCAACATATTGGAATAACACAGCTTTTGCTGGTGCAAGTGGTGTTCAAGGTATACAAGGTGCTTCTGGTGCCACAGGATATACTGGTCTAAAAGGTTTTAGCCTTGTTACAGGATCTACAGGTTTAACTGGTACATCTCAAACAATCATTAATCAATTTGCTGCTAATCAAATTGGTACTGCTAAGTATCTTGTTCAAGGTGTTGACGGTTCAAACAATGTTCAAGCTACAGAAGTTATTCTTACACAAAACGCTACTGGTGTGTGGATGACTGAATATGCTACAATAAAAACCGGTGATAAAGTTATGGATGTAACTGCGACAACAAATGGTTCAGTTGTATCATTAAAAGTAACTCCAACATCTGCCACTTCAACTTTCTCATGGGTTCGTGAAGATGTAGTTGGTCGTATTGGTGGTACTACAATAGATGATCCAAGTCACATGAATATGTTCAGTTCATTTACACATAGTGATGATATTAATATTCCAATAGGTAAAGCTTATGTTTATCCAAATACTTTCTGGTCAAATTTAATTGATTTCAGTTCACTAATTGGTCAGTCAATAACATTTGACGAAGCAGGTATTGGTCCAATAAATCCAGCAATTGGTACAGTCGATAGTTGGGATGGTATGACATTGATTATAACTACTATTTCCGGTAACTTTACATCAAGAACAGATTTCGATGAGATCACCTATGGTTATTAATAAATAACACATAACAATTCGATTAACCATGGGGAAAATGAACCTTGGCAACAACAAATAAAAAATTCTTGGTAAAAAATGGTCTTGCCGTTGGTGGTGCTAGCGGAATAGTAGATGTAATTGATTCAACAGGCGCATGGATTGGTGCAACAGGTATATTAAGTGGCGCTACAGGTCCTGCCGGTTCAAATGGAACCAATGGCGCTACTGGTACTAGAGGTTCAACAGGTCCATCCGGAGCAGCAGGCATTAATGGTGCTACCGGTGTTCGAGGTGCTTCAGGTGCTACCGGTTCTGCCGGTACGAATGGCGCCACAGGATCAGCAGGTATTGATGGTGCTACTGGTGTTGCTGGGTCAAATGGAACCAATGGTGCTACCGGCTCTGCTGGTGCAAATGGCGCCACAGGTTCTGCTGGGTCAAATGGAACCAATGGTGCTACCGGCTCTGCTGGTACTAATGGTGCTACTGGTGTTCAAGGTGCCACAGGCGTAAGTATTCAGGGCGCTTCAGGTGCCTCAGGTATTGATGGTGCCACAGGCATTCAAGGTCCAGCCGGACAATCTGCAAGTTTTTATAATTACAAAGCTAAAACAAATTCACAAACTAATAATCCAGGATCTGGGTTTTTACTTTGGGATAATGCAACTTTATTATCAGCTAACAATATTCACATTAATCATGTTACTGATGATAATGTAGACATTGATATATTTTTAGCATTAATAAATTCTAATGATGTATTAATTATACAAGATCGTAACAACTCTGCCAATTATCAAAAATGGCAAGTCAATGGTACTATAGTAATACACCCAAATTCTTATTATGAAATTCCAGTAGCACTATTAGATAGTGGTGGTTCAGCCATTACAGGAAATCAAACAGTACTTCTTGCTATTGTATCTACACCTGTTGATGGTGCTACAGGCGTACAAGGTGCTTCGGGTGTTGCTGGTGCTACAGGCTCAGCAGGTACTAATGGTGCTACTGGTTCTGCCGGTTCTGCCGGTTCTAACGGAACCAATGGTGCTACTGGTTCTGCCGGTACTAATGGTACTGATGGCGCCACAGGTTCTCAAGGTATTCAAGGTGCTTCAGGCGTTGCCGGTTCAAATGGAACCAATGGCGCTACCGGTCTTAGTGGCGCTACCGGTTCCGCTGGTTCTAATGGTACTGATGGTGCCACAGGTTCTCAAGGTATTCAAGGTGCTTCAGGTTCAGCAGGCACAAATGGTGCTACTGGTATTCAAGGTGCTTCAGGTACCAATGGAACAAATGGTGCTACTGGTCCTGCCGGTTCAAATGGTGCTACGGGTGTTACTGGTGAAACTGGTGTTCAAGGTGCTTCAGGTTCGACAGGTATCAATGGCGCTACTGGTGCTACAGGTTCTATTGGTGTTCAAGGTGCTTCGGGTTCGACAGGTATCAATGGTGCTACTGGTGCTACTGGTGTTCAAGGTGCTACTGGTGTTCAAGGTGCTTCAGGTACCAATGGAACAAATGGTGCTACAGGTTCGGCCGGTGTAAATGGTGCTTCTGGTTTTGTTGGATCTAATGGTGCAACAGGAACAAATGGCGCTACTGGTGCCACAGGTATTATTGGTAGTGTAACAGCATTAGGTGCTTCGGGTTCTTATTATCCTGTTCTTGCTGGTTCAACTGGTCCATTATCTGCTGCCTATCTCAATACAAACTATACATTTAATCCAGGTACAGGTTTATTCTCTGCACCATTTGTTAATGCTACAGGTACAATTACCGGTTCAAATAATTATGGTGCAATTTCTTATGGCACAATAAGTTATTCTGATGTTAATTTGTTGGCATCATTTGCAAGTTCTGTTAATACATACAATCAAATATTATTACAGAACCTAAGTAGTGGTACACAATCATCAACAAATTTTGTTGTATCTAATGACTTAGCAACCAACTCAACCAATTATGGTGAGATTGGTATGAATTCATCACAATTTGATGGCGGTAGTGCTTGTGCATTTCATGTAGCTAATACAGTTTATTTGGCATCACAAACAGTTGATTTGGCTGTTGGTACTTACGGAACAAATAATGTTCACTTTGTAGTTAACAATAGTGTTGTTGATTCAATGACCATCAACGCAAACACTTCTATTCAAGTTAACTCACCACTTAAAATAACTACAGGTGCCACAGGATTTACCGGTGCTACAGGTGCTGTTGGTGCTCCATCTGCTTACTTTAACAGTTTGTATGTTAATGGTACAGCAGTTACAGGCGGTGCTGGTGGTGCATCAATTACTGATGATACTACCACAAATGCTTCATATTATCCTGCAATGTATTCAGTAACAACCGGTTCACCATCCGTTGTATACACCTCAAGCAGCAAGATATATTTTAACCCATCAACTGGTACATTAAACTCCACAATCTATAACTCTTTATCTGATAAGAATAAAAAGAAAAATGTTAAGAAAATTAAAGGTGCTATTGATGTTGTTAATCAATTAAATGGTGTTGAGTTCCAATGGAAAGATACTGGTGTAAAATCTTATGGTGTTATTGCTCAAGAACTTGAAAAAGTATTACCAGATTTGGTAACAACAGATGATAAAAATAATAAATCGGTTAACTATAATGGATTGTTTGGCTTCTTAATCAATGCAATCAAAGAACAACAAAAACAAATAGACGATTTGAAGAAGAATAAATAGAAATATACTAAATTATTAATTGAGGAGTAACTATGTCAAAGGTGAAGTTTCATACAGTTGACCAGCCGGATTCAGATACAACCACATTTGTATTATCATGTGACCGGTTGGATGTCTTAGAAAAAACCCTAGAATCTTTTTATAATACCAGAGATTACGTTACCAAAATGGTTATTTTGGATGATTCGGCCAAACCTGGTATCTTTGAAACACTTGTTGAAAAATACGGCCATGATTGTGATGTGATTTGTTTTCCACGAAATCGTTCACAATGGTTTGCCATGGATTTTATGGTTTCATATTGTGATTCAGATTATATTTTCTATCTCGAAGATGATTGGGAACTTACACAACCAGGTTATCTAAACAAATCAAAACAAATTTTACAAAAGTACCGTGAAGTAGGTGTGGTAGATATATCATGGAGAACTTTTGAATTTCAAGGCATCGACTCATACGAAAAAGGTTTAGTTGATGATACGTTCTTTTGGAAAAAACCATGGAAGATTACTGACCATCATGTAGCATGGCATGCTTGGTGTGGTTCTCCAAATCTCAGAAGGCGTGATGACCTTATTATGTTAGGTCGTGTAGAGAAGTGGCATAACGAATGGAACATTGATCGTAAGTTTACTGCCTTAGGATTTAAAGGTGTATATCTGAATGGTGAATACGCCAGACACCTAGGTGATCATTGTTCTAAGATGGCAGGCCAACGACCAGATGATACTAAAATTCCATATGATTTTTATCCAAAAGAATTATTGGACAATCGTAGAGCACCATATATTAATTACAGAGAAATGGATTCTATCTATGAGTATCCAGCTGATGTAACTTTGGTTACTATGGCACTAGATATCAATAGAGGTGACCGCAACTTTGAAGAACACTATATCAAAGGTCTAGACAAACTATTATCGGTTCGTAATCCATTGGTAGTGTATGCTGATAAAAAATACCATGAATATATTATAAACAAACGAAAAGAATTAAGTATTGCCACTTCAAACAATCAGGTTCAAGTAAGAGAGATTGATCTTGAAACTTTAAAGAACCACAGGTATTATAATAGAGTTCAGAATATTATTTCTACCAATGAAT
>Ga0114960_10002088_pt1 | contig 15766 bp, 6 predicted proteins | sample C_130625_MF_Meta_FD_92637 | JGI IMG/M metagenome (GOLD analysis project Ga0114960, IMG submission 92637) | Freshwater microbial communities from Lake Croche, Canada to study carbon cycling - C_130625_MF_MetaG | ecosystem: Environmental > Aquatic > Freshwater > Lake | place: Lake Croche, Canada... | reverse complement strand
ATATACCAATAATATGCCAAGGATTACAATAGAGGAAATAGACGAAACAGAAACAGAAACAAACACAATGTCCAAAAACCCAACACCAACTCTTTGTCTTAATATGATTGTAAAGAACGAATCTAAAATAATAAAAGACAAACTAGAAAAACTATGTAAAAAAGTCAAATTTGATTATTGGGTGATTTCCGACACTGGATCCACCGATAATACAATCCAGATCATCAAGGATTTTTTCCAAGAATTAGGTATCCCAGGTGAACTCTTTGAAGATCCTTGGCAAAATTTCGGTTATAATCGCACTCAAGCCATAAATGAAGCTTTTCAAAAGACCGATTACCTTTTTATATTTGACGCAGACGATGAGATTATTGGTGATTTCAAGTTACCGGATGATTTCGGCAAGTATGACTCTTATCACGTCTATTTCGGCAGTGAGAATTTCAAGTATTTGAGACTCCCTATTGTAAATAACCGCAAAAGATGGAGATATGTGGGTGTCTTACACGAGGTAATTTCAGAGGTGGACAAGGGTCAAACCAGTTCAAGTATTGAAGGCAATTACTTTTTTGAATCTGGGCGTTCCAGTTCCAGAAATGAAAACCCAAATAAATATTATGACGATGCCCAGATTTTAGAAAAGGCGTTCCAAACCGAATTAGATGATCCAAATGGCGATATAGGTCTGGCACATAGATACGCCTTTTACTGCGCTCAAAGTTACAAAGATTCTGGTCATAAATATGTAGACAGTTCAATTGAATGGTATAAGAAAGTACTTACACTTAACAACTGGGCACAAGAAAAATATGTTTCCTGTCTAACCTTAGGAGATCTTTATAAATCCAAGAATGATTATGAAAATGCCTTGTACTATTGGTTGAAGACTATTGAATATGATCAAGAACGCATAGAAGGAGTTGTAAGTGCAACCGAAGAATACAGAAACCAAGGTTGTAATCTATTAGTCAATGCAATATATCATAAATACCGTAATTACAAGAAGGACTTCTCAGATAAGCTATTCTTGCATAAGGATAAATACAATGATGTTCTTGAATATCAAAATAATATATGTGCGTATTATGTAAATGATTTTGAAACTGGATATGAGTCATCTAAACGTATTATAATCAACCGGTTACTGTCCCTCAATATGGTAAGATCAGCATTTGCGAATATGGGATTTTATTTAGAGCCATTGAATTCAGACCCAGATACTTTGCAGCTCTTTTATAAGGTTCAAGATTTATTAGCCGATTTCAAAAAAACTAGTCAGTCAAGTGATGACGGCTTCTTCAAAATATGGAAAATTTTGTTTGAAAAAAATATGCAGCATTTTATCAAAAATCCAGAAGCAAGTGTTATAAATTCTATTCCACCCAATTCTGAGAAACCAACAATATTTCTCTCTTTCACTACTTGTAAGAGAATGGATTTATTTCAAAAAACTATTAATTCTATTTTGAATCAATGGACTGACTATAATAAAGTGGATTACTGGTTTTGCGTTGATGATAATTCAAGTGATGAAGATAGACAAAAAATGCAAACCTTGTATCCTTGGATGCAATATTATTTCAAAGATATCAAAGAAAAAGGTCACAGGGAAAGTATGAATATTATTTGGAAAAAGTTAGACGAACTCAAACCCAAATATTGGATTCATATGGAAGACGACTTTTTATTTCATGATAAGATGCCCTATGTTGAAAATGCTATCAATGGTCTAAAAATTCTGGAGCCATATAATGTCAAGCAGATGTTATTCAATGTTAATTATTGCGAAACGATTGATGCTTATAATGTCAAAGGGGATGAACAAATTTCTGGTGATCCAGAATATTCAGTACACGTGCATAAACAAGGGACTTATGACTACATGAATAATCATTATTGGCCACATTACAGTTTCAGACCTTCACTTACAGAGGTTAGCACAATTTTGTCCCTAGGAGATTTCAACTCAGATAATCAGTTTTTTGAGATGGACTATGCAAACAAGTGGACAAAAGCTGGATTCAAAAGTGGGTTCTTTAATAAGATTACTTGCAGACATATTGGTCGGTTGACATCAGAACGCGGAGATAATACCCAGATCAATGCATATCATCTGAACGATGAGTCGCAGTTTTATAATGGCGAGATAAAAGTAAGGAAGGGGTCTGGAATGGAATTACCATTTAAAGTGGCACAGTTGAAAGATTATATGCCTTCTCCCAAAAAAAAGACGCACATTAAAGTAGTAAATTTATTGAAGAGAAAAGACAGAAAAGCATTTATGATTGAAACCCTTAGCAAACAAGATTTTGAAGAAGATGATTATGAATTTGTTGAAGCCGTGGATGGGTATGTTTTAGAAGCGACTCTTTACTTGAGTCAATTATTCAAGGGGAATGACTTTGGTTGGAGATGTGGATTTATGGGATGTGCACTTACACATTTGATGTTGTGGAAGCATTTACTCAATGATAAAGATAATGATTATTATGTTATATTGGAAGATGATGTTGAGTTATGCAAAGGTTTCAAAGAAAAACTTAGAGTACTTGAGAACGAGTCTAAAGACAAACCTATCATTTTTTTCGGTTATCATATGTTTGGTAAAGAGAGAAAGAAGGTGGAACATTTATATAATTCTGAAGAGTCATCAACAAAAACTACCTTGTATCCACTAGATAGGAATCTTTATATTGGTGGCACATTTTGCTATTCTGTGAATAAGGCTGGTGCACAAGCAATGATAGACTATATTGAAAAGAATCGCATCAAACACGGAATTGATTATGTTATCAAGATCAATAATTCTTTATCAGAATTTGAATCCAGACCTCAACTTGCATTTTCTGACTGGAATGAAGATGGCAAACAAATAGATAGTGATATTCAAAGTAGTTCTGCTGCACTGGATTTAAGCGATAAGATTTTAGAAGAAAAGTTGAAGGCAGAATTTGTATTTGTAAAAGGAAAAGACCAAATTAATAATGATATTTATGGACAAAGATCTAGGGAAGAATGTATTGAACTATGTCTCAATGATTCCAAATGTGTTGCATTTAATACTCTTGGTTTTTTGAAAAGTAAAATAACAAAACTCACACACTCGCAATATTTCGGTAATAATGATGGAATTTATATTAAGAAAGAGGTTTATGAAAGTTTTCTAAAAAATGGAGAAAAATTATTACCAAATAAATCCAATTTATCCTCTGACTCAGTTTTACAATCTTATAAACAGCCAAGAAAAAAAGAAACTACTAGGATAAAGGTTATGTGTGACTGGTGTAGTTCTCAACAGTTGTGTGATAATTATAAAAAAATGTGTAATGACCCAGATAATTATTGCTGGAACAATATACAAATTACATGGGAAGATGAAAATATTGATTATTATGTTCTTATTAATAGACCACTTTATGGAATAGATGAGTATTATGATCCAGAAAAAACGCTTGTCTTCCAAATGGAACCTTGGGTTTACAACGACTCTAAACCTTGGGGTGTTAAAACCTGGGGTGAGTGGGCTACTCCAGATCCAGTAAAATTCTTGCACGTGAATTCACACAAAAATTATTTGAACAATGTTGAATGGCACTTGGATAACCCTTTAGCCGAAATCCAGAAGCCTATCACAACAACAAAAATGGATAAGATCTCAGCAATATGCAGTAGTAAAAATTATGATGAAGGACAAATGTTGAGGAATCAATTTATTGGTTATATATGTGAACAAGAAAAAGAGGAGAAGACCCAATCTATAATAGATGTTTATGGTAAGTTCAATTACCATCATTTTGAGTTTTACAAGGGATCTTTACAAGATGATAATAAGTACAATGGGATGCATCAATACAAATACCATTTAGCTTGTGAAAATAATGCAGAGGATGGATATGCAACAGAGAAAATATGGGACGCCATTTTATGTGAAACATTGTGTTTTTATTGGGGGTGTCCGAACTTGGAGCAAACTATTGACTCTGATGCTTTTGTTAGACTTGATCTGAATGATAAAGAAGGATCTTTAAGGACTATTCAAAAGGCTATTGAAGAGGATTGGTGGTCGCAACGCATTAATACTATAAGAAAGATGAAGACCAAGATCTTGGAAGAACTAGCTTTCTTTCCAAATTTACAGAAGATTTTGGAGTCCAAGAGAGAAGTGATAGAAATATAGATAAACTTCTCTCTTCTCTGTAAAATATAAATAATATTTGAACATATGAATTCGTTATTTCAAATATTATTTCTTTCACTTCTTTTCTTACAAATCAGAAAGATTTTTCAAAGAAAATGTATCCCAATTAAAATTGCTCCATTTCACTTTCTCAGATAAGTCGCTATATCCTTCTCTCTGAATAATCGGCTGATCAACGTGTAAGAAGCAATTATATTCTTCATTGATATGTTTTACATAAAAATGATCTATTGTCTCCTTCTTCTCTGCATATTCTCTCAGATTACAACTATCAAATTTTTGTAAAATAATATCAAACATATTACTATTTACAATATAAGCGTGATTACACCAAATAGTACCACGGACCCAATTCTCTAATCTAAAAATGTATTCAGTTAAAATGCCTCCAAAATAAAGCATATCCCAATGATCAGGAAGTTGTTCACCTAATTTATTCAAACACTCTACAGACTTTATTTCAGCGTCATCTTCTAGTATCATTACATTTTTGAGTCCCTTCTCTTTGGCGTATTTTATTGCACCAATATGCGCCTCAAAACAACCAATACAAGGCACCCAATGCAATTTATTAAGAATTACTGTATGTTTGATACCAAGCGAATTCAAATGATTGACAATGGTTTTTGTCTTCTCTGGTCTCTCTTTTAGTGATAACACAACTACTTCATCCACATAGTCGTTGATTTTGCATATCATTTGGGACGTCTGGACAAAGTCTGGTTCACTTATTTCCAACACCATATTTTCCTCAGATTTAAGATCTGGTTTAGGGATATTCAAAAACGGATTTGTCAAAAGGTTGTGATGCAATATGGTCTCAAACAGATGTAGACCATATACGTTATCGTCTCTAGGAGTATCACTATTCATAGTCGCAAAAGCATCTATATTGGACCAGCCAATAGAGAAAAACTCCTGGGCGTTTAACACACAAATATTGTATTTAAAATAATAATGGGGATTTTCTTTTAAAAGAAGGGCATTAGAGTCGCGAATGTGATAAGCCCAGACGTTCATACGTAAACCAGTTTTAAAACTATCTAGCCAGATTTTCAAGAATTCATTCTTGGGTTTGGATGCAATAAATGCATTGATAAGTCCTTCTCCATCGGCATTTTCCCTGGAAATATAGAAGTCGTGACCTGATTCAAATATTTTTTCAAAGTTCTTGAAAATAAGCATATCAATATCCAAGTAAATGCCACCACGTTCATACAGCTTCTCAATGCGAACAACATCAGCTTTGTATTGAAAATGTTTGAGATCAAATCCATCAAAAGTGGTTGGGGGTTCTATTTTCTCAATATTTACAACTGAAAATGTCTTCAAATGATCCCAGTAAGCATTACCAATCGGTTCCACTTTGTTATAAATTAATATTTTATAATTCGGCATTGCATTAATCATAGAAGTAATGCACTTGTAGTGATAAGACTGAAATTCCGTTTCACCGAAAAAAAGCAAATGAATAATCTTAGGAATAGAATCAAATTGAGACTTAGGATAAAGTTCTTTCAATTGTTGCTCTATTGGTAGTTTCATATTAGTGTCTAATTTATTTCCTTGATTCAATAAGGTCTCCAATGTCTTAATAGAATATTCACGATCCACATTTTTTTTTGAAACCGCGTCATAGAATTGTATTTGTCTTGTATTATTTTCGTCTATTTTTCCAAAGTAAGATAAATACAAGCTGCTAATAATATCAAATGTTTTTGTTAGTCCATTATGAGAAAATGCGTTACACGCTGCATTGTAAAGATCATTCTTATTCATATTTTTGTATTCTGAATAATTACACAATGGATTACCACTTGAATCAAAATTGTAAAACCCTGTTGCCATACCACGACCCAAAAAGTAATCAAATTGTTCAACTTCAGTGATATATTTTTTCTGTATCATTATGTCCCAAGCACTATTAAAACCTTGGTTCCAGAAAGCATAATTCTCTCCTTTTCTAATAACATTATTCAAAATTACTATTGTGTTTGAGTCTGAAAGCAATGCACATTTTGATAAATCTGAGTAAGGAAGATTATCTCTACCACCATCAATAAAAATAATATCAAACTTAATATTGTTTGAAATAATAAATTCATCTAATGTAGTTAAACTATTGCCTGGAACTAATATGTGTCTATTTGGAAAATTATCATCAATATATTTTTTTGCAATTTTATGATAGTCTTGATCAAAAACATCAAATGTAAATAATCTGGCATTACTATTCAAAAGAAAAAATGCAGCGCTCTTTCCTAATCCAAAACCAACTTCTAATATATTTTTAGGATTGCATACATCAATAATCTCTTTAAGTTTTTCCATTTGAGGTGGTATTTGAGCAATGCATCCATCATTAATTGGAGTTTCATACAATTTGTCTAACTCACCTATTATTTTTTGGTAATCCATTTTATACTACTGAATAACTATTATTTTAAATATTAAACTAATTAAAATAATTAAAATTTATTAATTAATAATTGTTTCATTTTTTTATAATAAAAAATTTTCAATAGCCAAAATTTCTTGGTCTGACAAGAGATTATTATCAGATCCATCCAAAATATTCCTTAGTTTATTTATAACAATCTGAATACGATTTCTCCGAACTTCATAAACACAAAAATGTTGATTTGTTATTTCAACCAGAGTTTCATCTACTTCAGAATTAGAATCCAGTTGAGAATTCTCATCTTCAATAATTTCTACTAGTTCTTTATGATCTGTCCTAATATCAAGAGTAGATAAAACAAGGTTTGAGTTTTGACTGTAGAATCCATCTGAAAATACATAACACTCGCCATCATCAAGATTTTGTTGTTCTTCTACTTGTTCTTCTACTTCTACTTGTGGTTCTTCTACTTGTGGTTCTTCTACTTGTGGTTCTTCTACTTGTGTTTTAGGTACTTTTTTAATGCCACTATTTTTTGCAAAGACAATTTTAGATTTATTGAGTTGAGAATTTTTCTCAGGCTCAACTAAATTTTCGGATGAAGAACTTTCTTTTTTACCTCTTCCAAAAATCTCTCTGTGTTTTTTGGACAATTTTCTCAAGTTACAAGTGAGAGGATCAATTAATCCACGATCTATAGCAGTTTGACAAAGTTTCGCATTTGCAGCAGTGCTTGTATCTGAGGTAAGCCCCATTCTACTGTCTTTTAATGCAGATTTGATAACATTGATTAAGTCATTATTTCCGCTCATATTTATCTCTTTACTAAAGGTAATTCCAAGATCCTTACCAAGACATTTAGATTTAAAATCTATTTCGTGTAAGGTATAATTATTTGACCCATTGTTGTGTTTGAAAAGCGATTTTTTACCATAGTTTCTGTCATCTTTATAAATAAAAGCCGCGTCTTCAGGTAACAATGGATTAGATTCAACATTTTCTTCGTCATCATCAAAACAACATTCATCGCTTGACTCATTATGAAATTTATTTGAATAAAAAACAAATGTGGTATTAATTTCCATAACTGCACCATCGTAATTTATAGATGCATAAGGCGAAATATAATCATTTTCCAATAAATTGCGAATATGAGTTACTCCATTAGACACTTTCAATTCCACCCACTTTTCCTTCTCTCTACTGTATTCCTTCCAATTAATATTGCCTTCAGCAGTAGTTTGACGAATAAAATACAAACTCAGTCCTGATTTTTTCAAAACAAATAATTCCTTATATGTTGAAAATGGATTGCACTTAGGATCCTCAAAGAAATCATAATATGCAGTCACTTGTACACCATTTACAGTAATACTTGTACCGCGTTCAATAAATCGCGAATATGTATCTGCAATTCCTTTGACAATTTCTATTGTCAACAATTCCTGTTTTTTGATTGAATAAATACAATCACGAATATTACTTAATAACAAAGTAGAACCTTGTTCAAAAGGATGATACTCTTTATAATCTGCTTCACTAATATGCCTAATTCGCGGATTGTAGGAAGAATTCACATCTTGCTCATTTGACATCTTTATAAAATCGCAAATGACTTCAACATATAATGCAGAACCATCAGGTTGCATAATCTTCGTATATACATTCAACTTGATTGCAGCAGTTAAAGATCCTGCTTTCATTCCAACTCCAAATTCCGAAGTTTCAGAGTCATCCTCGTGGGCACCTTTGATATGTCCCATATTGAAGGGATTCTTATTTCCTTCACAATCCAGATTCTCAAACCCGTGTATATAATTATCTGAAATAGTGATTTCCAAGAGTTTTCCTCCATCATCCACCTGCGTGTTTATGACAATCTTATCAGTTTTTTTAATAACATTGTCAATGAATTCGTTCAACACTTTTGCCAATGTGTAATCGGCGTGTCTGTGTTGCTTCATAAGAGATTTGAAGTGTGGTGCACCGGTATTTAAAGATATTGTGGACATTGGATTTATTGTAGATTCTATGATAGATTATAACAATGTCTTTAAGCTATTTTGTAAATTTATTATATTTCCGTTGAAAAGAAGAACACTTGAAAAAGCCGTCCATTGTATTTGTTATCACCGAAATAGTCCATAGACATATGATAGTTCTTAGAGTTGAACAAGATTAGCCTATTAAAAACATTCCCGACGCGGTCTACTTCTCTCCATTTTGTCATATCTTGACTAAAACGATCCGTCTCAGGTTTAGATTGTGTGTATTCTTGGTCTTCTTCACTCATTGTTCCATCACAAAATTGGTAAAATGATGTCCCACCAGAAAGGGGTGCATCAGGTGTCATAAAAAGTACACCTGCCCAATTATTGAACGCATCCACGTGTACCCAAGAACGGTCCCTACTTGTCGTATATTGAAATGCCCCATTATAAGAGTCTTTATTTGAAGGAAATTCTGTAATTTTTCCAGCAAACGGCATTATATATTTTTGTATGGTCGCTTTTAGTTCATCATTTGCATAAGATTGTGTACGTTGACCAGGATAATTTCCACGCACTTCAAAATCCTGTGTCAAAATATAGTTACGTGTATCCATCGGATTATTATAAAAATTATCAATAATGATAAGACTACAACTGGGCGATCTTTTAAGACCCTTATTTTTTAATTCCATAAATTGTTCCCTTGAAAGTGCCTTTTTTTCAGTTGTGGATGTGTCCATTAGTTATTACTGAATAACTTATTTTTAAATATTTACAAAAACAATTATATAAAAACAAAAACACAGTAAAAGATTATAAGATGTTAGTTGAAATTAATAAGAAACAATACCAAGTTTGTGAGGGCGAGTTTGAGAAAATCCCTCATAAAGAATACAATAATTTGGTAATCCGAGATAAGGTCGGATTCTATGAACGCATTATTTCTCTCTTGACATCCATTGGGCAAAGCATTTGTATCAAACGCGCATTATTTTATGGAATAACTCACGGTGGTTATTTACCTCTGAATTGTTCACAAAATTTTGAAAAAGTATTTATTACAAAAACAGAGGAGAAACACAAATTAAATATATTTAAAAACTTAGAACAAGAAAATGTGGACTACCTAGATGATGAAGATACTATTCCAGAAGATTGTATTACTTTTTCTGAAGATTTGGAGGATATTTATATCAAAAATATAAATTTATTATCAATAATAGTTGCACCATATATTGAAAATTTGGCATCAAAATACAATCCAGAAAATATTTATTTTCTCTCTAACACTAATTTATGTGTTTATATTCCAAATGATTACATTGATTCTTGGCTTTTAAATTTTAAATATTATATTGTGGTGGATGATACTGGGAAAAAAATGTTAAACTATGATAATCTTATTAACTTGTGTGTTATGGTGAAAAATGGCGGTCCACAATTTGAGACAATGTTGAATGAAAATAAACATTTGATTGATCAGTGGACAATTTTGGATACTGGTTCAACAGACGATACTGTTGAAATTATAAAGAAGGTTTTGGCTGATAAAAAAGGGAAATTATATGAAGAACCATTTATCAATTTTCGTGACAGTCGTAATAGATTGCTTGAACTAGCAGGACAAACTTGCAAATATACGGTGATGTTAGATGACACCTATGTTGTGAAGGGAGATTTGCGTGAATTTTTGAATGAAGCTCGCGGAGACCAATGGGGTGATTCTTTTACGCTTTATATTAAGAGTGATGATGTGGAATATGGTTCCAATCGTATTCTAAGAAGCGATCGCAATTTGAAGTATTTATACAAGATTCACGAGGTGATCCAAGATAAGAATAATGTCAATGTGGTTATTCCTATTGAAAAATCCCATATTTTTGATGGCCGATTTGAGTATATGGAAGAGCGCACAATGACCCGGAAAAAACTTGACTTGAAGCTCCTTTTTGAAGAATTAGAAGAAGATCCAAATAATTCTAGGACACACTATTATCTTGCGCAAACATATAATCTATTAAAAGAACCCGAAAAGGCGTTTCACTATTTTATTGAACGCGCAAATCATCCAAACGAAGGTTTCATTCAAGAGAAAATAGATGCTGTTTTTGAAGCAGCCAGGATTGCCAACTTTCAGTTGAATAAACCTTGGTCAGAATGCGAAGCACTTTATTTAAGAGCATATGAGCTTGATAAAAGTAGACCCGATTCAATTTATTTCTTGGGGATACATCATTATATGGAAGGAAATAAGGCAACAGCTTATGAATATTTCAAATTAGGTTTTGAAATTGGTTATCCAATTCATTGCCAATACAGTTTGAAACCCACTCTAAGCTATCATTTCTTGCCTAAATTTTTGACACAACTTTGTTATGAATATGGAAATTATCCACTAGGAGAGAAATGTGCACGCCTTTTTCTAGATAATAATCTTCCCAATGCTGACACTTATCCTGTCATAGAATCTTGGTATAAAATCTTTGTACTAATAAACAAAATAAATGATCAAAATTCAATAACAGAAAAAATAAATTTTTTACCAAGTTTTGAAGATAATGTGAAGCCCTTGTTGTGTTTTGTGGCTGATGGTGGATTCAATCAATGGTCAGGTAGTACCATTTTATCAAAAGGTGTTGGAGGGTCAGAGACGTATATTATTGAAATGGCGCGTCATATTCAAGCCCAAGGTCATTTTCAAGTAGTAGTCTTCTGTAATTGTGAAGAAGCAGAGGATTTTGAAGGCGTCCAATACCTCCATCTTTCACTTTATTTTGACTTTATTAGAATAAAATATGTGCATACTGTCATTATCAGTCGGTTTTCCGAATATTATCCTGCAACTACTTTTGGAAATGTTGATAATATTTATATGGTTGCACACGATTTGACATTATCTGGCTTAGTAATTCCACTTCATAGTAAGTTACGTAAGATATTTTGTTTGACTGAGTGGCATGTCTCGTACTTTGTAGAGCAATTTCCTATTTTAAAAGATTATTTGGTGCCATTTTATTATGGTATCAATCTATTGTTTGCGTCAAATAATTCTGAGCCAAAGCAAATAGAAGATTTAAGCGAAAATCTTAAGATGGAAATTTCTGAAATAGAGCCAGCTATTACAAAACAGAAAAATAGTTTTATTTATTCTTCTTTTCCAAATCGCGGTCTTTTGCAACTGCTACAAATGTGGCCAAAAATTTGGAACAAATATCCTGATGCATCTTTGCATATATATGCGGATATAAATGGAGAATGGGTCAACAGAGTAGAACCAAAAATGATGCAAGAGATTCGTGATCTTCTCTCTTCCCTAAAAAAAGAAAACCCAAATTATAACATTCACTGCTATGGTTGGGTTCCTAAATCTAGTTTAGCGGATGCTTGGAAACGCGCAGACTATTGGTTCTATCCTTGTACATTTATGGAGACTTTTTGTTTAACTGCATTGGAAGCGGCTCTTACAAAAACCACTGTGATTTGTAATGACTTGGCAGCATTGCAAAATACAGTCGGAGACCGAGGTCTAGTTATTCCTGGCAATACAAGAGAAGCAGAATGGCAAGATAAAGCCTTAGAACAACTATTCTTGTTGATGGAAGACGAAGAGAGAAAAAGCAATCTAATAGCCAAGAACTATGAATGGGCACAAAAGTTGTCTTGGGAAAACCAAGCACACAAGTTGTTAAACGAACATTTATTAACAAACAAAATCCATTATGTTGGAATGTTTAATTGGATCCATGACCTACCTTCTGGACAAAAGGCAAGAGAGAAGTTTGAAAATGCGATTGAACATTTCAATTTGAATAATAAGAATCCTGAACCAAAGATTTTGGAAGTAGGCACTTATGCAGGAACTTCTCTCTTGAATATAATTTCAAGAATCCCAAACAGTTTGGGTTTCGGAATTGACAGATGGGAAGATTACAATGAAGATAATATCAATATTTTGCACTCTATCAAGTCAAATCAAGTGGAAAAATCTTTCTATTATAATATGCAAGTTTCTGGATTACAAGATCGTGTAAAAGGAATCAAAGGTGACTCGGCAAAGGTTTTATTGGAACTTGTGAAAAAGGAAGAAGTATTTGATTTTATTTATGTAGATGGAAGTCACAAATGTTTGGACGTTCATTTGGATCTCTTTCTCTCTTGGAATCTTTTAAGAAAGGGTGGTGTCCTTGCAATAGACGATTATATGTATCATTGGGACAAGGTAAAAGAAAAACCTTATGAATATCCATTTGAAGGAGTCAATAATTTTTTGAAGAAATACGAACAAGAATATTCCATTTTAAGTAAAGATTATCGTGTATTTCTTGAGAAGAAATAGTTTTACAAAATATATATTAAAGATTCTTAAATGAATTAATAAATATTATAAATTATGATTTATAATGTTCAAGTAAATAATGGCAATCGTTCATCAGTGATAAATTACATAAATAAGAATAAGATTTACGAGAAGTTTACTGTGGTTGATGTTGGAGGAACAATGGGTGGTTGGTCAGAGCCCTATATTGATGCACTTGTGGATTTCAATGAACAAAAAGAAGACCCAATGGAAAAACTGGAAGAATCCAAAAAAAAAACTAAAAAAATACCATTATTCTTTAAATGTGATATTAGTCATCCAAATAGTTGGGTCCCTATCTTTGAATATATAAAAGAAAACGGAAAGTTTGATTTTTGTATTTGCACACATACACTAGAAGATATTATGAATCCTGGGTTTGTATGTGAACAAATTTGCAAAATTTCGAAAGAAGGTTATATTGCATTCCCATCAAAATACAGGGAACTTTGTAGAAATGTGGACAATGACTTATATAATTATAGAGGATATATACATCATCGTTGGATTTTTACTATTAGAGAGAATGACAAAAAAATAGTAGCCTTTCCAAAAATAAATTATTTGGACAGTCAACCTAAATTTGACCAAATAGTGAATCCAAGTAATGAATGCTGTGATCTAAATTTTTTCTGGAAAGAAAACATAGAATTTGAATATTTGAATAATAATTTTTTGGGACCAGATGTGAGATCAGTGTTGAAATATTATGATGAATTATGTAGCACTAAATATTTATAAATAATATTATGAATAATTGTAATATTATTTTGATTGTTATATCAAATCCATTTATAAGGACCATTTCCTTTTACTTGTGTTGTTTCAATATCTGGTTCAATTTCAACATCTCCTCTTTTTCCTTGAACTAACCAAAAGAATTTTGTATTTTCACCATAAACAGTAAATTGATTATTTGTAACTTCGGATGTATATAATTGTCCTGTTGGTTTTTGTTTTTTGTTATAAATTGGAGTGATTTGAACAGTAAATTCGTTTGCTAAACTTTCTACATAATTTGGTAAATAAATAATTGTAAATTCATTATTTTTAATCTCTCCTTTGCCACGGTAGTAGACTCCAGATTCTGGGCCTTCCAAACAAGCATGAACTAAATATTTATTTTTGTTTAAAGGATGAGGAATAACAAATGTTTTACTTTGTGCACTTGTAGCAGCAGTACTTCTTACTATTTCATTTGTTGTTGTATCATATAATAACATACTTAATGCTATTGATACAGCATGTGTATTTATTGGTGCAACATAAAATGAAGAAGCATTTGCTCCGGTTACTGCATTTGTTGATGAATTTATTATAATAGAGTTTGCACCTTGTCCGACTGTTAAATTTCCTGCATTGTAACCAATCGCAATTGCGCCAGAACCTTGATTAGTAAGTCCTGCTCTTGAGCCAATCGCAATTGCACCATTTCCTTGATTCGCATAACCTGCTCCACCTGTTGTTGCATCTGCAGAACCAATTGCAATTGCATATCTTTGTTGTGTTAATGAAGCAGCATTTACACCAATTGCTATTGCAGAATTCCCTTGCGTTCCTTGACCAGCTGAATTACCTATTGCAATAGAGTTTGATCCTTGACTTGTTGAACCACAATTGATACCAATTGCAACAGAATATTGTCCTTGTGTTGTTTTTCCAGCTGATGTTCCTATAGCAACAGCATTATCACCTTGAGCTGTGTAAGCTGCTGATAGACCAATCGCAATAGCCCACTGTGCCTGAGAATCACGACCTGCATCACTTCCTATAGCAATGGAATTTCCTGAAAAAGTATTTTGGGTAAAACCCTGATTATTCAACCCAGCATTTTGACCAATCGCAATACAAGCTGTACCTTGTGTTGATTGACCTGCATTAACACCTATCGCAATTGCATTTATTCCTTGTTGTTTAATTGCACCAATAGTACCTGCACCAGCATTATAACCAATTGCAATTGCACCACTTTGTTGTGAATATGCTCCAGCACTTATACCAATTGCTACTGAATTCGCGCCTTGAAACTGTGTTGCTAAAGTTGAAGAAAATGATCCAATTCCTGCATTATAACCAATTGCAATCGCACCAGTTTGTTGTGACCAAGCTCCTGAATTTACACCAATAGCAATTGCATTAATTCCTTGACTAGTAACGCCTGCAGCATTTCCAAGTGCAATTGCTCCTGAACTTTGTTGATAAAATCCAGCACCTTGTGTAATAATTGATCCTACTCCAATCGCAACTGCATTTGCTCCTTGTCCGGTTGATCCTGCATAATAACCAATTGCAATTGAATTAGATGATTGAGCTGTGTATCCGGCACCTCCACCAATTGCAATGGCATATGTTCCTTGAGTATTTCCACCTGCATTTGTTCCTATGGCTATAGCTTGAAAACTTTGTGAAGTTGAACCTGCAGAATTACCTATTGAAATAGCACCTTGGCCTTGTGTTCCTGAACCTGCTCCCAAACCAATAGCAATTGCATTTGTTCCTTGTAATGATAATCCTGCTTGATAACCAATCGCAATCGCATTTGAAGACTGAATCAAATAACCAGCACTATCACCAATTGCAATTGCACGTTGGCTTTGGGCAGTATAAGTAACTACACCAAGTCCAGAATTAAATGTAAATGTTGAACCACCAGCTGCATTGAAACCAATTGCAATAGCATTTGTTCCTTGAAATGTTTGACCAGCACTTTGACCAATAGCAATTGCTCAACTATTTTGACCTTGTCCAGCTTGATATCCAATTGATATTGCATATTGTGCTTGAACATAGTATCCGTTCGTATTTCCTGCACTTATTCT
>Ga0114960_10002087_pt1 | contig 15766 bp, 17 predicted proteins | sample C_130625_MF_Meta_FD_92637 | JGI IMG/M metagenome (GOLD analysis project Ga0114960, IMG submission 92637) | Freshwater microbial communities from Lake Croche, Canada to study carbon cycling - C_130625_MF_MetaG | ecosystem: Environmental > Aquatic > Freshwater > Lake | place: Lake Croche, Canada... | reverse complement strand
GCGGGTTGCCGAGGTTGCTGATGAACTAATAAGCTACGGTGTTGACCCCGCCACGGCTCAGAAAGACGCTGTTGCTAAAGTTGCGGAGGAAATTCGTAACGATGCTGCCGCTGCCGCACAGGAGAACGTAAATGCACAACAAACTGCACCCCCGGTTGCGCCCCCAGTTACCCCAGCCGTTACACCTATCCCCGGAGCAGATCAGCCAAGCAATGGAGTGCCTGTACTTCCAACTACCCCCACAGGGCAAACTACTACAACTGGAGCTGCCCCACTGGGAGGAACTGAGTCTACTACTGCTAGCCCTGCTGGAGGAGCGCAAGCACAATCCGCTGCATTAAAGACGAAGCCTAACAACTTTGTACAAGATAATGCTCGTACTCTTACCGAGGCTATACGAAAACAAAATCCTGCGTTATTGGATCAAGTAACTGCGCTACATGCACAGGATTTAACTGCGAATGAGGTAGCATCAAAACTTAGCATCAGCACCGACCTAGTTAGGGAGTTGCGCATTGGATTGGGACTCCCAAGTCAGGGGAAACCTTCTGGTGGTGCAACCATGCAAATACCGGGGGATGCAGAAGAGCGCACTAAGTTTGAAGCGTGGCGTAATAACTATAACCAACAAAACGCTTCTATAGCTACCCGAGTTAAGCCAGCCGCTATTAATTTTGCGCTGAGAGCGGTGTTACCGGCTGATTCGCCTACGGGTAAGAAGCAGTGGCAAGTAATGGATTCCGCTGGTGTACTGCTTAGTACTCACGACAAAAAAACAGACGCAGACACGGCGGTTAAGCAAATACGGGCGGAAGCGCGTAAAGCCGCTGGGCAAGCCCCTGCGGGACGTAGAGGGACACTAACTCCTGAACAGCGTGCGGCTAACTTGCAAACTACTAGGGCAAACACCAACGCTGCTAGGAGTGCCCAGACCGCAACCAAACAAAGCATTACCGATACCAGTGGCGTATTGGATGAAACGTTTGATGAAGGCCCGTCTGTAGACGATGAAGATAACAACAGAAGAAAACAAGAATTTGATACCGCTAGGATAGCCACTATTGCACAAGCTATGCGAGTGGCAGAGGGCAAGCTAAAAAATACTGAAGCGGGGAAAGCGGCTAACGCCGTTCTTGCTCATAAGAGCATTACTCCGGGGGAACGGTTTAAAGCAGCAAATCAAGTCCGTATTGCCGCTGGGTTAAAGCCAATACTGAACCCCGTATCTCGTTCGGAACGTGATACTAGCGTAGGGGAGACTCCAGAGGACTCTACTGACGCACAAACTAATACAGCGTACTTGAAGTTTGAGACCGCAACGCAGGCGCTCATTGGCATTGGTAAGAACCCAAAGTCCACGGCCTTTGAAAAGCTTGTTGCAGCGCGTATCGCTCTTTTTGTTCGTGATGTGCGTATCGTTATTGTAAATAAAAATACTGTGTTGCCTCCTGTTGTGCAAGCAGAGTTTGATAGCGACGCAGCGGGTGTTTACCATAACCGAGTTATCTATCTAGACGCTAAATACGGGATTAACAACACGGTATTTCTGCACGAGGCTTTACACGCTGCGGTCAACCAGCGAATTCTAAAGTTCTTTGCTGCGGGTGAAAAAGGGCTTGATACTAATATTGAATTTGGGCGGCAAATTATTGCACTAAACAAAATCATGAAATTAGCTAGAGAACAGTACAACGTTCTTAATAAAACTGGGCTACTTGATGCTCGTATGAACAGCGTGCCAAAAGAGGCATTTACCAATATTTTTGAGTTTATCGCCTACGGCATGTCGCATCCTGCTATGCAGGAGTTCCTTTTACAGACCTATAGCGTAAATCAGCTTAAGAAATCACCAAACCTATTAAGCAGGTTTGTAGCCAGTATCCGTGGGTTCTTTGGCATGGGGCCACAGCATCAGTCGGCTATGCAGGATTTGATTGTTATTACTGATCAGCTATTAGCTCAGCCTACAGGTGCAAAAGTAGCGGTTACGGAGACTATCGCGTCAGCGGCTAAAAAGTCTGCTCCTAAGATAGACAAAGACATGGAGAAAGTAAAAGTCTCCAATAGCGCAGCAGAAGTAACGGGAGTCCTAGATGACGGCATAAAGGGGCGGGACTTTACACAGGACTTAAAAGACGATCTGGAAGCACGGATGGGTGCTATGGACAATGCCAGTGCTAGAACATTGGCTTCCACCTTGCAGACCTCTGATATCTTGCGTTGGAAAGGTGATGAAGTACCCGGTCTGATCACTATAGATTCCCTTGCCCAAGATATGGCTAGTACACGAAGCAACATGCTGGAGAAATCAACGGTACTCGCAAAGCAAGTGGCGGCGTTTGTGCGTAAGCATGGGCAAAAAATCCTCGGCAATACGATGCATTTGGCTAGGCTAAAGAGCGTACCGGTGCTTAGTTACTCAGATAGAGCCGATGCCCTAGCCAACGATAAGCTTGTCAAGCACTATGAAGGTAAGATTGCCACTACCGGCATAACTCCACAGGTCTTAGGGGGATACAAAGCGGCCCTCAATGCCCGCAGAGCCGACATCAACACGGTGTTTGATCAGTGGGAAGCGCTGGGCAAGCAAAAGGGTGGGCATGAGACTTACGCGCTGATGCGTAAGTTCTATCTGGATAACTACAACCTCACCCGTACCGTATTGAATAACCAAATAGCTGCGCTTCCAATAGATGCCACAGCTAAGGCGAAGCTGTTAAAGACCGTGCGGCTGATGCAAGAGGATGTAGAGACTGATGAAGGAGATTCCTCAGACGCTCAGAAGATAAAGCAGATAAAGCAGTCCTTGCGTGAGTACTTCCCCTTCAATAGGTATGGGGAGTATTGGTTGCGTGTTGCCAAGGGGCCTGCTGGCCCAGAAACCCACTTCTTTGAAAACGGTAAAGACAGGAATAAGTTTCTTATCCAGCGTTCTAGGGAGCTTGGCCTAGACAAAGAAGACTCTAGTATCTTCTCTGTGGGGGACGATATTGCTGCACTGCGAAAAAAGTTTGGTTCTGAAAGCCAGATGTTGCAAAAGATGTTTGTGGCAATAGAAGAAGCCAAGCTGACTTCCGATGCAGAACGAGAGGCGCTGAAAGATCAGTTGTACCAGACGTACTTGATGATATTGCCGGAGCGTAGTATCCGTAAGCAGTTTCTGCATGCCCAAGAAAAAGCAGGGTTTAGCAGCAATGTGTTTAGGAACTTTCAAACCTACGCCAATAGGTTTGCTAACCAGATACCCAAGCTGATCTACGGGGATAAAATTCGCAACGCTATCTCTGCCTCTAGGGATAACCTTAAGGATCAGCCCACCACGCAACGAGGGCGTAACGAGATATTCCTAAACACTATAGCTAAACGTGCTGAGGAGACGTTAAGCCCTCCGGAACCTAGCAAGCTTGTTTCTAACATAAATCAGTTTGCGTTCCTCTGGCTCTTAACTAGCCCAGCTTCTGCAGCAACTCAGATGGCGTCCATACCAATTATGGTTATGCCTACATTGAATGCAGAATACGGATACGCAAGGGCTGCTGCTAAGGCAATTAAGTACCTAGGCATATGGAAATCGCTTGGAGTGACTGAACGCACTGCAAACGGGGATGTCACCTATACAGCTCCTTCTGTTGGTAACTCTAGGATGGTCAAAGGCAATCCAGTTTTGGAACGTGCATTTGAAGCGGGTAAAGAACGCAACGTATTTACAACTAATACGTCGATACTGACCAACACATTACGCACACCTGAGAGTGCAAAAGCTACTCTGCCAAGCTACGCGCTTCAGACCACTTACAACGTTATGACTTCGCTTTTTAACAGCGCAGAGCGCATAAGCCGCGAAGCTGCGTACATGATGACGTTTGAATTGGAGTATGCAAAGACCAAGAACTTTGATGCATCGGTGGATAAAGCCTCGGGGCTAGCCCATGACCTGCTTGGGCGCTACGACAACATGAACCGGCCAGACATACTCAGGAATGACATTGGGCGCACGCTGGGGCAGTTCAAGATGTACGCCGTATACATGACTTCTTGGTTCATGCGTAACGCCTATAACTCCCTGCGTATCTCCGGTATCTCAATGGACGAGCGTATCAAAGCCATGCATAAACTAGCGGGTACTCTGGCTATGGGTGGCGTGTTTCATGGGTTAGTTGGTATGCCGTTGTATAGCACTATATGTATGACCATTGACGCAGTGTTGGACTCCCTCGGGGACGATGAGGAGAAGAAACGGCGTATCCGTAAGAACCCATTGACCGCTTCTGATTCCAATATGCGGTTCCGGTATGAGTATTTGCCTGCTAACTTTGGGACTATCACGCTTCCGGGGCTTGATATGCGCCAGCATAGGCTAAGTGAAGTATTGGAGAAAGGGGCTCTGTCAGCTCTAACGGATATCAATATTGGTTCGCGCACTAGCTTTGACAACATGTGGTTCCGTAACCCGCAGCCGGGTAAGGATTGGATGGAGACTGCTAAGAACGTAGTCCTAGCAAACCTTGGCCCCGGCGTTTCCACAGGGGTAACCATGGCGGGTGCGATTGATGATTTTAATAAAGGGCACGTTGTTCGTGGCTTGGAGAAGGTCTCCCCCGCGTTCTTCCGTGGAAGCTTGTCTGCATATCGCTTAGGTACCGAAGGTGCAGAGACTCGGCGTGGCGATGACATGTTAAAGCGGTCTGAATTGAACGATGCCAACCTAGTAGCTCAAGTACTGGGCTTCCCCCCTGCGCGTCTTGCCCGTATCCAAGAGCAAAATATCGCCACCAAGCAAGAGCTTATGGATGCACAGAACAGGCGCAATAAGCTTCTTGACCGTATGAACGATATTATCTTTGACCCCGAAGGCAGCAAGGAAGGGTTGAAGAGCGTGTTCCAAGACATAGGAAAGTTCAACAGACGCTATCCTATAGATGGACTGCTTATTTCTTCCGACACAGTTCAAAGATCACTGGATTCTTACGCGAAGAGGTCAAGCACCATGCTGCGAGGTCAGGCTATGCCACCAAAGCTCATGCCTTACATGGTGCCGTTGTCTCGTGCAACTAACCCGCTGCCCTAAAAAAAACCCCCGCACTCAGGCGGGGGCAAGGCGGAAGTAACCAGCTTCCAAGGAGCACAGCAATTAAGCCGTACACAAGTAGTATAGCTTAAAGTTTCCACACACGGATACCACGGACTCCATCCTCTATACATACTTTAGTAAGTATAGGTATCTTCAGGCGTTTGCAAACTTTCTGTACCTCAACCTTGGCTGATGCGCAACCCAGACAGGGTATGAAGAACGAAGTCCCCGCCTTGAAGTTCCTCCAATTTATGTCGTAGCTAATCTGCTCTATTAACACTGTCTACGCTAGCAGCCACAATATTATCCATGTCTAGGAAGTCTGGATTGGAGCAATCAAAGATAAGAGAATGCACCCCCGGCGAGCTAACTTTCATACCTTTGGACATGCGCTTATTCATGGTGCCGAGGAAGGTGCCCCGAGCTTTTAGCTGGGCCAATACGTCTTTGTAGTGAACCTGTCCAGTTACGCAGTCCTTCCTGAATGGGGCAGATGGGATAAACATCTTCTTGGTGTCAGGCTCAAACCGGATAAGCAACTCCCCCCGTGGCTCCAGTACCGGGGCAGCATGCAAGCTAGTACGCTTATCAACCTCGCAATTAACTACAAGGATGTTTTGCATATGGCGATTGATAAAGTCCCCGACTACGGCTGATGCATCGCTGACGGGTGCCGTCACATCTTCTCTCAGGCTGGGTATCAATTGCATACAGTACTGGTAGATTGCCTTCATATCAAGGTCATGCAGCCCTAGATTACGAGCTATAAGACCCCCGGCTATGTTGCAAGCGACTACCGCCGACCAGAAACGTTCCCGGTTCGTCAGGCGTAATTCTTTGTCTATCTTTGCTTGGATAGCCAGAACCCCACTCTGTACTTCCTCAAGGTTCCTAACCAAGTACTGGCAATAGATATCCCCAGCAAGTCCGTAGTTCTCCCGCAATTGGTGGTCGAATAGGTTCTTGGCGATATGCGGGGGGATAATTGTCGTAGGGTTTATTGAGTACTCCAGCAGGCGCATCATCTCCCCATCTGGACTATTCTTGAGGATGCCTAACTTCTCATAGAAGCTAGCGTTGGAACTCGCCAAAGATATAGTTTTCCATGTGGTGTTATTGGCACGCAGCTCGTTAGACTGTGACTTAGCCCGGTTTGCATAGCGCCCTTGAGACATACTGTAGGCTAGGTTGGAGAAGTCCTCGGGGGGCATGTTTGTTATTTCATCCACCGTAAACGGTAGGTTATTCATCACCCCAAGGTGGATCATCTTGGCTGCAAGAGTGTCCTTCCAGATAGCAGCGAGTCGTTCAGGGTGCCCGTATACGCTGTTGCACATGTAGAGGATGGTCGATTTACCCGTGCCAGAACTCTTGTGAATGAGGTTTATGATGGCCCCGTTCTGGCCCACGAATCCGAGTAGGGGGGAACCAAAAGCAGTCAGAGAAGCAAACGCATGGGGCTCTAATCCCGGCAGCGCGTACATGTTGAATACCTCTTTCCACTTCTCCAGCGTCCCCTTGGAACTCATGAACTCCGCAAAGTGCTTGGTGGCTCGTGACGGGGGGCTGTGGAATATGCCGTCTTTGGTAATCTCCTTATTGCCTATGATGAACTTACTGTAGTTGTCTACCCAGCCAAACTGCGTTCTCATGGTTTCTGCTTTCCTTTTATATTGCAGTTCTTTAACCGACAGCATCACAAACGTAGTTATGCTTTCCATCTGCTTAGGTAGTCCTGCTACCCCGTGCTGTGCTAGTTCAGTACGTAACGCCTCTTTTACGGCTATTACAGACAGGGGTACCGTAAATTCCTTGACCCCATCCTGTGGTAGATGTAATCTCAATAGAGCGAGTTCACCTTCGTCAGGGTCTACCATTCTCTTGACAACATACAGGTCATGTTCGTAGATGCAGACCGGCTCCACTTCTTGTTCTGCATCTTTAGGGGGCATCACAAAAATCCCCCCATTTTTGCCCCTAAAAAACGGGCGAGGGAACTTGGGTATTAAGTACTGCGGGGCGCTAGATATCTCTCCTAGTGGGACTTCTTCCCTAACGTCGGTATCGCTATCAGATTCATTAGGGTCTTCCCCTTCTTCGGGAACAATAACTTCTCGGCCCAACGATAGCGGCGTTTTAATCCTCCCTTTATGGGGGCACCCAGCACAACCTCCGGGGTTATGCGATTCAAATACCGCGCAACTGTGAGCACCCTTGCTCTTAACCTTTGACTCAGTTTCATTAGGGTCGTACTGCGGGTGCTTCTCAGATATTTTATGCATGGCTGAGATACGGTCATCGCAGCAATCCGCAACTGATAACGCATCCCACCAAAGCGGTTCGCCAATTGTTTCTTGGTTCTGATACGCGTAGAGTAGTTGCGCACACCCCTCTCCTTTTGCACTCTTCAGCATGATCTTGCTGAACTTGAGCGTTGTGTTGCCAAGGAACGATTTTTGGAGGTCGCTTAGTTCTTCTTTTGGTGCGGGGGGTGGGAGTACTATAGCTACTTCCTTAACCCCAAGTATGTTGCGTAGCGTATGAAATTCTATATCTGCGCAATCGCTTATGAACTGCACTTCAGAGGGTGGCTCGTCCTTGAAGTTAAACGTGCCGGGGATGCGCAGCACTCTAGCGACTTCAAATACACTGGGATCGACATAAAAGTTATGCAGCGCACAAAGGTCTCGAAATTTCTTAGCTACGGGTTCCCACTCATGGCGGGTAATCGGGTCAACTAGGGGCCAGTAGGCGTGTATACCGCGTCCTGAATCTACAAGTAGAGGGCGCTGTAGCCCGATTAGCTTGCAAAAACTCTCTAACGCCGCCAGTCCCGTAGGTTGGTCAATGTATCCGTCAGGTCTACCTGTTACTGGATTGACTGCGGTTTTACCGGCCCCGCAATCAATATCCACCCAGAAAGCTTTTAGGGCTCTAACATTGTCCTGTTTACGGTTTTTGTTGGTCTCAAATTTAGCGCACCCAAAGTAAACGTTTCGTTTTTGTTTCACGAACTTTGCTGCGTGCGTATTGACCTCTTCCCGCGTGCTAACCAATTCCTGATGTGTGCTTTTCCCCTTTATGCCAAGTACAGCGAACCAGCCATCGGGGGCTAGTACTCTGTCCAATAGATCAATCATTGGCATGTCTTTCATATAGAGGTAAAAAAAGGGGGGACTAGCCCCCCTTGAGAGTATCAAACGCTGTTACGGTTTACTGAGCTTGCGGATAAGGGTGCCTACCATACTTGCCATTTCTTTCTTTGGCGCATACAGCCCAACAAACCAGTTGTATACGGTTTGTTTGCTCACCCCTACCTGTTCAGACACGCTAACTACTGGGACATCCAGCGCAATGCAAAGCCTACCTAATGCGACCCCAATGTTAGCCTTGTCTGCTTTTTTATTCAGCAATATAACTCTTGCGCTGTATCCGTAGCTCATTGTTAAACGTCGCTCCATGCACTAACTACGTCCGCCAAGTTCTTCTTTGGCGCAGCAGCGGGGGGTTCTACTTTCTTAGACGCCCGTTTTGTAGGCGGTTCCACTGGTGCATCGGGCTCCATCTCTTCATCGGCGGGTGCCGCAACTACTTCTGGCTTAACCTCTTGTACCTTGGGGGGGACTGCGGCAGGAAGCTTCTTTACCCCATCTTGTTGCGCAACAGTCAACTTCACCATGTTAATAGCTTCTGGAGTAACAGCGGCAATTTTGACCAAATCCAACTCTTCATTGGTCATATGACGCAGCGGGGTGAACTTGCATATCGCCACATCCGAGTCTTGGTCAAGACTAACTTCAGTAACCACACGGTCAATGCTCTTGTTGTTACCAGACAGGAACTTGAAGTAGCTCTCAAACGGGTGCGTATTACCCTCACCTTTGCCAAACAGCGACTTGGATGCGAAGTTCATCTGGTACACATCTCCTGATGCATCCCCTTCCAGCAGTACCGCAACGCGCCGCATGAAACGACACGCACGGCCCCCACGCTTGCCAGAGCCTTCAATGTTCTGAGGGCATGTAGCACAGCTTGATGCTTGTGGGTTAGGCGCTGAAGTCTCGGGCTTATCCCCAAGGTTAGACCAGCAATCGGGAAGGGTTGGTGCCGCATCAGAGTTATATTCGCTAGCATAGAACTGACGCGATACTTTTGGCAGAGCGTTGACGATGATAACGTTTAGCTCGCTAGTGTTTAGCTTTGCCATCTCCTCCCCACCGACTATCTTACGGAACTTGTTACCACGCATGGAGATACGTCGCCCAGAGGTGCTACCTGCCAGCGTTCTGGTGAGTTCACTTATGCCCTCTGCTGCACGGGCCGATACGGGAAGGTCTTGCTTAAAGATACTGATATTACTCATGCTGACTTGCTCCTTCTGACTGACACGGTATATTTACTATCTGCTTGCAACCCCATTGGTACTCTAGTGGGGTTCTCTTCCATGAACTGCTTCAAGTTGGATTGATGCAATCGCCTCTCAAGTAGCGGGTACGCATCGTTTTCCTTTATGAAGATGTACATAGAGTCCCAATCATTCGTCCAGTACCGTGTATCAACTTTACGAATTATGGTACCTGCTTTAGTCTTGATGCTTTCTGCGTTGTTCTCTTTACATAACACCAATATTTCTGCTGCCACTGTATCCAGTTGCCCCTTCAGTATTCCATCTTCCTCTTCGAATCTGGCCTTAAGGGACTCACGTTTGTCACGGATTTTTATGTATATACCCGCAAGTGTATCGGCTGGATAATCAGTGTATTCCTGATCTTCTTCTGACATGCTGCGCTCCTATGAAGTACAGGCTCTAAATTATAGCAAAGACTTTGACTTTGTCAAGCTATGTTTAAAATTTCTTCTCGGTATAGGTCAATTATTTTCGTATGGCTATTGATATTACTACTGAGCATGTTGTACAGCCGTGCTTCCACCTCACTTCCATTGATATGCACGATGGTCATGGCGTTCTTTTGCCCCGGCCTATTGATCCGTGCGTTGGCTTGCAGATAAGTCTCTACGCTGGTTATTGGTGAATACCATATGATGGTATTGGCTGCGGTTAGGGTCAGTCCGTGGGATGCTGCTTGCGGTTGAAGCACCAGTACGCGTGGGTGGGACTGCGCTTGGAACCGTTCAATTATATCGTTACGTTTGTTCACGGCTACTTTGCCGTTGATGACTTCACTGGTGATACCGTTCTTAGTTAGGTAGTTTTGTAGTAGGTCTATGGTATGCGTGTAGGGCACGAAAACTAATACCTTATGGCTTGACTCTTCGATAACTTCCTGTACCACGCGAAGCCTGTTGCTAACATCAAAGTCAATGACCTCTCGGGTATCTGTGTATACGGACCCACCAGATATCTGCAATAGCTTATTGATCTTGGCAGCGGCATTCACTGCTGATATGCCCTCTCCATCTGCTTCAATACGCATCTCGCTCTTGAGCGTCTTATACGCTGCGTTTTGCTGCGCGGTCAAAGGAGCATCTCTTTGCACGAAAGTAACCTCGGGTAGGTCTAAGCACTGCGCCCGTTCGAAACGTATCGCTGGCTGTAATACTTTATGCACTATGGCATCGGACCCCGGCTTTTGCGCCCACTTGAACTCAGAGACTTTGAACAGGACTTGATCACGAAACTGCCCAAAGAACTTTGGAGTCTGCGTAGGGTTTACTAGCTTAGCTATGCCATAGGCATCTACCGGGGACTGTGCTGCTGGGGTGCCGGTCAACATCCATAAGCCTTTCACCCCTTTCACTAAGTCCCGCAGTATCTTCCAGCGGTTGGTCTGTGAGTTTTTGTACGCCGAACATTCGTCAACTACGATCAAATCAAATTTACAATTGGCGATGTCCTCCTTTACTACTTCTACACCGTCAAAATTAATGATGACGAACTCTGCGTTCTGATCCAGTATCTTTCTTCGCTGCTTTGCATTCCCGTAGGCCACATCACAGGTACGATGTATTGCGAACTTGAACAGGTCGCCCTGCCATGCAGACTTCATAATCGACAATGGGCATATCACCAGCACGCGGCTTACCAGCCCTAAACTCATAAGGTAATCACAAGCCCATATCACGCTGGCAGTCTTGCCTGTACCTTGTTCGTTGAAACAAAAAGCCTTGCGGTTTAACGTTAGGAACTCGGCAGTCTGCTTCTGGTGCGCAAAGGGGGGGAATACCCCCGGCCAATCGTAGTCACTAAGGATGTTACTTGGGGACATTTTTCTTGACGGTATGGTCTGCATTGCGGCTGAATGATCGGTTGTCGCTTGCGGATTTAACCCGGAGGTTGCTTTTGGTGCTTGTTCCTCCCTTGCTAAGGGGCGTGACATGATCGACATCCTTCCCATCTCCTTTGTGAACTGCGCCTTTTTTGGCTAGCTCGTTACGCGCCGTGTTACGTTCTGCTCGTTTCTTGATCTGGTCTGGCTTACCTTGGTACTGTTCGTACTCTTTCTTGTAGGGTCTGGGCTTATTAACGTAAGGCATTTGCTCCTCCTATCCATCTGATTGTGGGTATACAAGCTTGGACAACGCTCCGGCCCTCTGTAGGAATCGTATGAGATCGTGGCTTTCAAAGCTGCCAAGTATAGTTATGGTAATTTCCCCTAGGGCTCCAATTTCTATAGTTTCTTCCTCTTTTCCTCCATGCTGTCTAAGTTCTACAGTCATTTCATAACCAGACATTTGGTCGGTGCGAAAAGTAATGTAGCTAGAGGTACTCATTTTCTCACCCGGTGTAGATATCCCTACCGCACACTCCATTGCCGCTACACCGCCGTTGGCATTGTTGTACTCAAATTCAAACGCTGACATTACCGGCGCTCCTTATAGTTATGACACGTTTTGACCGGGCACCAACCACATAGCGGCCCAGATACTGCGTTCCATACTCCGTTCTCCATAGCCTGTTCTAGTCGCATCAAGTCTTGTTGGAACGGCTGCATATATTCTTCGGTGCTATCTCGTACATGATCCTTGGTAATAAACTCGTTGCTGACGAGGAACAACAGCCCTGATCGGATAGTTTGTACTTGGGGGAAATGCGTAAACAGCGCCGTGGCTATCAAATCTAACTGCTTCACATCTGCGTACTTGGCGTTCTTGCTGGTCTTATAGTCTATTGAAAAGGCTGCGTTTCCCTGAATAATCAGCAAGTCTGCAACACCCCTCCACCATGCGCCTTTGTCAAAAAACCCACAAGGCTTGTAAGCATCTCCCTCTTTAAGTAGCCCCAGTCTAAGTTCGCAATACTTGTCGCCCTCAATATCACGTAGTACTTCAAGTACAGGTTCAGCGTAAGCAAACTGAGGGGGTATCGGAGTACGGTGCATAACATATTGTTCAGCCGCCTTGTGTACTGCGTTACCGTATATGGTTGCCTGACTGCCTGAGTCCTTAACGTCTTTGGCAACTTTGAGGTGGTAATACTTTTTCGGACACTGTTGAAATGTTTTAAGACTGCTGTAAGACCAAGTAACTGACATGAAGGTCTTTCTTGTTGTAGAAGTCCCTATTATACCTTGACTTTATCCAACTGATCTAGTGCGTACATCTTCATCCCACGCGCAGCTACAACAATCTCATCGGCGCAATCGCATGCGGTCTTCCAATCGTGTCGCAGGAGTGCGTCTTGTGCTTTCTTACGCATAGCTTGTATCGTGAGTAGGGCGTCAGAGTAATCGGGGATCACGGTTGTTCCTCCCATACCGTTCTAGGATAGATGTACTCTGTTGCCTCCAGCGCACTGCACTTGTCGCACACATGCCCAAAAGGTTTATCCGCATAGCTTATGTTTATCGTGTGTTTAAACTCTCCCCCGCAATCGCACATCAGGTGGTCTACATGCCACGTTATTGGTGCTGATTTTATGCTGATCATCCTCTATACCCTTCCTATTTTCATGTTGCTCTCTTCTGCGGCAACAAGCCGTTTGGCAACGTAATCCATACCAACCATGTTTGGTTGGGCTTCTTCCGTCTCAATGGTTGCCCCCATCGGTAATGTTGATCTAGCAAAAGCATGAAACTTCGGCGCAGAGACAGCGCAGGAAAAACTCTTCCATGTAAACATTCTGACCCCCCGTATATGCTCTTTCACCATCACCGTCTTTCCGCTTTGCAAAGTACGTTTGTGTTCCGCAACACTATGTATTATTGGCTGCGTATTCCCATTAACCGTTACCGTTTTCCCGCGATCTTTGAAAAAGTATTTTGTCATATCTTGTGGCACAGAAAACTGTACGCGCTGGCTACCCTTTCGGACGGCAACAGTCCATTCGTAGTCTCTCAGTTTCCAGAAGTGCGTTAACGCCCAGAAATCAAACCGCATATTGGCATCGTTGTTACTGTTTTGCGATGTCCCGTTTTTGTTCTTGTTTGTATCGTCAACAAGGGGGTTGTCGAAGACACTCTTTGAATACGCTATGCGCGTTTTGTTGTTTGGGTATTGTGCGACTGACTCACCTCGACGCATCCTGCAAAATGTTGTGGCCCCTGTTGTTGGGTTTACAACCAGATAACTGCGTATCCATGTAATGTCCTTGGAGAAAGCAAAACCTTCTCCAAATTCAAAAGCTATGCCTCTGTGCTGCTCAACGTACCAAGGCAGCTTTTGCAGCTTAGTGGCATACATGAATTCCGCGACTCCTAAATCTGCTTCTTTCTCTTTACCCTTCTCTGTATCAAAGCAAGTCTTCATGCACATGAAGCTAGACCTTTTTATCAGGTCGAGATCAATACTAGGCACGAAGCCAGAATCATTTTTATGTTTTTCGGCATCGCGGGATGCGTCATCCCTTACCGCATAGCATGGGACTACGGGGCCAAACGTCTTGATGCCCTTGATAGTTTGACGGTCAGTCCCCAGCGGATGGTGTCCTGTCGGAATGCTGAACAAATGGAAAGCCCCCTCCATCGAATCCAAAAGTTCCGACAGATTTTTCTTGGAGTGTATCCAAGATTTATTCTCTACGGTTTCTTCCAGTTCGATGGACTGAAACGGTTCCCTCTTGATGGGGAAGTAGTGTTCATGTGAGATGGCACCTTTGAAGAAAACCCCCAACCATTCCAACATTCTCTCAACAACTTTCATGTGTTCTTCTCCTCTCCTAGAATTAACCACTCAATGCCCGTGCTGTTATCTTTTTTCATCTCTTCCTCGGCGTAACGCTCTCATCCCTTATCGGGTGGCGGTATCTTGGCGGGAACGGGGTCATTGAGTACATCGTGTGCTCTGTCTGGTACTTGTCGGACTCGGCGTAGTGGATAACCCCTTTGACCGCCATGTCCATCAGCGTTATCCCTAGCAAAAATTCTTTTTGCTTGCCGACGATATCTTCAATTTGCTTGAAGTGCTTGGGTTCTGTCAGGGCTTCTTTGATCTTGTCGCTTAGTCGCATGATGCCGCCCTCTGTACTCTTGCCTTCCAGATTTCGCCGTCTTTCCATGGCACCCATATCGTCGTTCCGTACCCCTCATTGGGATATCTGTTGCGGTAGGTTTGGATCATCTCCAGCAGTTCGTCCTTTGTATCAGCTACTAGCTCGTGGTCGATCATGTTGTCTCCAATAGTTTTTTGGCTTTTTTAACAGCATCTTTCTCGTCATCGTAAAACCGATCTCCTGCTTGCAGAAATTCAATTACATGTAACAGTTCGCGGATTGATTCAGTGAAATTAGCTTGTAGCTTCTCTGCCCACAACGTCACGCCCTCCTGCGCCGTTGCCAACTTTGCCGCATCAATGTCCCTGCACATTTCTAGTATTCTCTTATCCATACCGTCACCTCCTTTCATCATGCGGAACAAATTTAAAATCAGGATTGGCGTTGTTTAAACCGTAGTGACATGCAGTCCACGTCCTATTGCCACGCCAATGATCGTAGCAGTAGCCTGTTGTGCTTTTAATTTCGCACTTGCACTCTCGGCAATACTTCCACGGGCTGCGCTTTATTTTCTTTCCATCAGGCATTGTTCTTCTCCCTTAATTTATCCTCAATCTTCTTGAACATCTCTCGCGTATAAGCACCAATCCCGCCGGGGTCATTACGCCCTACGATAGCTTTGATCTCCTCATCCGTCAGACCTACCCACTCACGCTCTGCGGCTAGTGCTGCGTTCACCAACGTGAGGATTTCTTCGCTACAGTCCTTCACCTCTTTAAACGCCACACGGTTTAGGTTTAGCTTGTGAAATAAGATGTTGTATTCGTCCCAGTTCATTTTTTATCCACCGTTCTTCTCCTTGAGTTTGGCTTCAATATCCCTTACCGCCCACCATGGTTGGTCGTTATGCAAGTGTTCAATATCATCGTCTGTCAGACCTACCCACTCACGCCGTACCTCCAAGGGCCACAACTGCCCAAGCGGTGTAAACAGCGGGTCGTTCTTGTCGATGCTAACGTGGTGATTCGTTGGGTCGTACCATGCGAGTGTCATGTGTTCTTCTCCTTGAGTTTTGCTTCGATTGCACGGCAAACATTCAACCAGTCTGCGTGTTTTTTATTTATTTCATCGTCAAGAAGTAGACGCATCTCCTCATCCGTCAGGCCAACCCACTTTCTTTGTTCCCGGTAATGCCCCAACACATCCCGCAGTTCTGACTCAAGCGAATCAAGTAGTTCGTCAAATGTGTCGGCATGACCCGTTGCCAAATCAAACGTGCCCATAATTCGTATTAGTCGTTCTTTTGC
>Ga0114960_10002083_pt1 | contig 15787 bp, 9 predicted proteins | sample C_130625_MF_Meta_FD_92637 | JGI IMG/M metagenome (GOLD analysis project Ga0114960, IMG submission 92637) | Freshwater microbial communities from Lake Croche, Canada to study carbon cycling - C_130625_MF_MetaG | ecosystem: Environmental > Aquatic > Freshwater > Lake | place: Lake Croche, Canada... | reverse complement strand
TATAGATAACAAAATTATAAATAACAATTTCATAAATTCATTATCAAAAGAATGTTTAGAATATATATTATTATCATTTAATATAATTATACTAAAACACGATAAATTAAAAGTATTGTATATTGACAATAATACTAAAAAAAAATTACTATTATATAATATCAAATCAATCTATGATTACATATCACATAATAATGAAGAATACTACAGATTACTAATAAATGATATAATCAATAATAATAAAATTTCAAATAAGATTCACGAGCCAATAGATTTACAATTAAATAATATATTTTTTAAATATATCTTCAAAATATATAAAGAGCAAAATAAAAAATATATATTTTTTATGATATCATATGATGGTTTAGATAATAAAAAACATATCGATAAAATCGTGAATGAATTATATTCTAAGAAAACTTTGAAATATATAGAATACAGTTTATTACCACCTGCAGATACATATGATAATATTACCATTTTATTTTTAGATATAGTTGATTTTTCTAATATCTGCGAAAAAACATCAAATAGACGTTTAAATAAATGGATGATAGATTTTCATGACATCATCCATAAATATATATCATTATATCAAATAACAAAGATTGAAGTAAGAGGTGATTGTTATATATGTCTAGCAGGACTTGAAACAAATTATTTTGTTAATCATTATAGTGATGATTCTAATAAAAATAAAATGACAAGAATGGTAAATTTTAGCATAAAAATAATAGAAGAATTGAATAAAGTAAATACTCATTTAAGAATAGGAATACATACAGGAAAAGCTACTATTTCTTATATAAATGATTATGATTTCACATTAGTTAAAACGGTTTATGGGAATGATGTAAATATTGCTGCAAGAATGGAACAAAGTGGCAAAACAGATTTGATACATATGACAAAAACTGCAGCAGAAATATATGCTAATGAAAATAATTTAAATTTGGATATTTTGAAAACTAATTATATCACTTATAAGAATATTCAATTTATGGAAACCTATTTATATGATACTTATTTGAAAGATTTTGTAAGCATTGATAATGATAATTATTATCATAATAATATCGATATAAGCAAGTCCTAAAAAGGAAATCTTACATTTTGCAAATATTTATTTTCTAAAAAATGCATTTTTATGTTATGTTTATGTAAAATTATACTCAACATACTTTGGTCATGTCTATGTTCTATGAAAAAACTACTATTTTCAATTGTACTTGCTACATCTGTTAAATCATCGTGGTCGCAACACATATCTAGCCATTCTTTCATATACATTATTGTTTTTTCTGTTTTTTTAATGATTAAAGCACCAGCCCAGCAATCTTCAACATTCTCATTAAAAACCTTATCAAACATATTATATTTATGGATTACATCCATTTTGCACCATTTTTTCATATGATAAACTGATTCATTTGGTCTATTTTTCCATACTAGTATATCATTTGTTTTCATATAATCTAAATATAAATTTGTAAAATCTTCAATAAAATAATATTTAGAATCAAGATAAAAAATAATATCATCATCATTTATCTTTTCTAATGTTTTATTGATTATATAAGGTTTCCACAACCAATAACCGCCACCGCGCCCATAATTTAATACATACATATTTCTTTGATAAAAATCATTATCAATCTCACATCTATTATATACAATAATCTTAAACTCTTTCCCATATATTTTTACAGATTCTAATAATTTTTCTAAATAATCATTATGTGTATTATCATTATAAACCAAAAAATATAACATCTATTTCTTAGTTCTTTATTTTTTAAGTATTTTAAGCGAAGAGTGAATCAATATTTTTAATTTTCTTAATCCACTTATCTGGTTTATATTTGAGACTATCAGTAATTCCTATGAAAAATCCTAGACTACAAGCGGTATCATAAACCTTTTTATTTGTTTCGCGATTAGAATAAATATCAGTAATTGTCATTAAACTTAAACGATGATTTAATTCCTTCAAATTAGTAATTATCTCATCATTCGTCATATTTTCAATATGTTTAATATTAGTATTAAAGAATGCATTTAATTGCTTTACGTGAAATCTTGGTTTATGTGATGTATGATGTTTGGGGTCTCTCGAAATACCTTTTGATAATATTTTATCTTTACAAATATCTGCAATAAGATTAGTAATACGAAATGAAGGCACATCTTCGTCAGTTAAAGGTTTATTATTATTAATTTTCTTAAATAAATCAATAATATATTCATTATCTTTTTCTATATTATCAATTTTAATAGCATTTACATAAACAAATTTATTACATTCCATTTGAATATCATCTTTCTCCAAATAAAGTTTTATCGCTTCATATCTATGCTGTCCATCAATTAATATAAAATTATCTGATGATTTTTCTTTAACCGCACTTAAATGCCATTTGATATCATTATTTTCTTTAATTGAATCATAATATTCTTTAACTTTACTATCATCTATACTGCGATTATAAACCCAATGGTCAGTATGACGTATTAATGGTCTAAATTCGATTTTAATAAGTACATTAGTATCACTTTCATCCAATATAATATATTCATTCGATGGTAAAAATAATTCATCCTCCATTGTTGGTGTTGATATGAAAAATAAAATTATATGATTATCATTTTTTTTTCTTTTCACTTACAATTTTATTTTTTTTAATTTTTCCTCCACTACTTACTTCTATTTGCATAGGTATATTTATTGGTTGATTAATAGCAGAAGATATCTCTGGTACTTTTACACTTTCTTCTTTTTCATTGATAATATTATTTAAATAATGAAAAGATATTAAAAGTTTAAAATATATAGAATTTACTATATGAAAAAAATTTTCATGTACAACTTCTTTATCACCTATTTTTTTCTTAATAAAATTTGAAAAAATTTTAAAAGAAGTATCAAAAGTATTTACTTTCTCTGTCATAAATTCAATTGAATCATTTTTAAAAAAATTTATATATTTCTTATTTTTAAGTCCTGGAATATTAAAACAAATTATTTTAAAATATTTTTCCTCTAATTCTTTGTCATCATATTTATTCGGTACTACTTTATTTGATTTATAATCAAATGTTAATAAATATTGATAAAACTCACAAGATATTTTTGTATAAATATTATTATCCTTGAATATATTTTTAATATATGTTAACGTATTCTGTATTTTTTTTTCTTTTTTATCAGGATTTCCTCCTACTCCTACGCGCATTTTTTTATCAAGTTGTTCAAATATTCCTGCATCTATTTGTTCATCTATTTCTTCTCGAATACGTTTTTGTAATACTTCTTGCATTGGTATATCTTGCGATGATTGTTGTTGTGCATATAGTAGTTGTTGTAATTCTAGGTGATGTAGTGCATCTGGTTTTTCTACTTCTTGCTTCACCTGTTCATCTAAAACAGGTTGCTGTAGTTTTTTTATTTCATCTTCTTTTTCTTTTATTCCTTTTTTTAAATTTGCTATTTTCTCTTCATTCTTTTTGATTTCTATATTTCTTTTATCATTTCTAGATAATAACTTAACAATAATTTCTAAAATTTGTTTATTATTGATCCCAGGTCCATTGGTTTTAATTATATCACTTGTATCAGTGTCTATGTATGTACGTGGTATTAGTTTTAATCCATCATCTTGACTCAGTATACTTTGTAAGATTTTCGTATTAGCAATCTCTTGATTAATTAGTTTTTGTTTTTCAATATTTTCTTTTTGATGTTTTCCTATTTCTGCTTTATCTTTAATTATATCCTGTTTAATTTTATGAATCTTCATTATTAAATCTCCTATTTTTTTATGTCGAGCATCATTTAAAATTTTAGGTATTATTTCAAATCTTGCTCTTGCATTAGTCCTCATAATATCAACATTTGGTGACTTATTTTTTAAATGTAAAGAAGTTAGTAAATCTTTAGGATCTATACTTCCAGATTTAGAATCTATTCGTGAATAAATATAAAAAAATTTAAGCCATTCTTTGTGATTAGATATACTATTAATAATATTATCTATTTTTACTGTATTTATTTGCCATTTTCCATCATCATTTATCTTAATACATAATTTATTTGATTTACAAGGAGAATTACATATCTTATGTGCCCATTCATAATTACATCTTAATGCCATATTAATAAATTTAGTATTTGCATCAAGATTAGTATTAGGATTGTCTCGAATGCTATCAATATAATTTTGAGTAATTTGTCCAGCAAATTCATGTGCGGAAACTGGGTTTTTAACAGCATTTATTAAATTAATATTTAATGGTCTAATTATAATGTCCAATAAATATACATTTGCAATTTCTTTATTTTCATCAGGAGACATAGGTATTAAATGTTCGCATTCTGGACTTGAAAATTCACCTTGTTTTTTTTGTTGCAATGATTCTGCATCGGTATGATAAAATATTTTATCTTTATCTTTATATTCATTTTCTTTACATTTTTCAAAATCTGCATTTATAGGTTTAATTTTAACACTACATAAATAACACGTTGTTCCAGCACAATTAATTTTATTTAGAGCATAAATACATTGTTGCTGATCCCCAGTAGTTGATGTATCTGCATTAGGATCCATTCGTTGAACTACATCCATTCCTCTTGAAGGTTTTTTAGGAGTTTTAGCAGAACTCATTTTTACTTAATAATTATTAAGAAAATTAAATACTAATCTCAATAGGTTGATATTTATTAAAGGTTGAATTATAAATACATTTATATTTAATTGAAAATGATGCATTTTTCTCTTTGAAAACATTACGCATCATTTTACTAGTTTGTAAATTAGGAATAAATGCAATACCTATTTTTGTTGATGTAATAATATTTTCATTGTCATATAAATTATACACATCTGCATCATCTGTTTTAGTTACCCATAAAATCTTTTCTTCATTATTATTAACGTTAATATTAATTTCAATATTTGATGTTGAAATTATATTATCTTTGTAATCATTTGGAATAACACTAGTTTTATTTTCAAGTTCCTTAAATTCTGTAATATCTTTTGATTTTCTATTAACACTAATAATAATATCTTCATTGAAGTTATATAATTTAGGTTTATGTTTAAAATTATAAGACCAGAAATAAATACCTCGACAAGTATAATTTAATTTCTTTGACAATTCAATTAAATCATTAATGCTTTTTTTAGATGGAAAATAATAATTTTTAATTTTAAAATCGCAAACATCACAAGTATTATCAGGTGTATATTTAGTATCAAGCATTTCATAAATAATTTTCAATCGTTCTGGTAATGTTTTATTGTCAAGTTTCTTACCTTCATAACTAAAAATATCATTAATTATAAATATCCATTTACCATTATTAGTCTTAACCATCTCACCGTCAATTAGTGTATTCTCAAATAATGAGGTATCAAACATACCTCTAGATAAAATAATTCTTGGCTTTTCATATCCAGGATGAATCTTTTTATCTATAAAATAAATAATAGGTACATCATTATTTTTCGTAAAAAAAATATAATAAGGATTACCATTTGTTCTTAAACAAATTAAATGTGGTATTTTATTAATGTACTTCGCATTATTTTCATCTAACTTAAAATAATGCTTTTGAATAATTCTAATACCATATAGAGAAAAAATATTACTTAAAATTTCATCTTTAATATCATTCGATTTAATATTATACGCTACTCTATCAGCAAATGATATTATACCTGTATGCATTTTAATATTAATTGTTTAATTATTTAAATATCATTTTTTTTTATATATAATATTAAGATGGAAAGTCGTAAAAAAATATATAAAATTTATAATAAATTTAAGAGACCAGTAGATATCATAGATGCAAATGAGGTATGTAATAGCAAACATGGATTTAAATTAGAATTGCAACAAGAATTTTTAAAAAAGTACATAATAGATAATTTTACTGCCATTAATAAAATCTTATTATATCATTCAATCGGCAGTGGTAAAACATGTACTTCAATAACAATCGCCGAAGAGATTATGAGTTATAATAAAAATTATAAAACACTTGTAATTTTACCTGCAAGATTGAATTCAAATTATATAGATGAATTAATATCTTCTTGTGGTTTTAATAAATATATATCAAAAGAAGATTATAATAATTTTATAGCATTTGATACACCCTTAAAAGTTAAGAAAATAATTGAGAGACAATTTATGAAATTAATTAATGAAAATTATACATTCTATTCGTATGAGAAATTATTTAATTTGGCAAAGAAACAATCAAATATTATTGAATGGGTTCAATCAATAACTAAAAATAAAGTAATAATAATAGACGAAGTACATAATTTAATTAATGGCAAATATGATATTAAAGATAAATCATTAACTCAATCATTATTCTATCATTTATTTTTAACGAATCTGGATAAATCGTCAAAATCTTTCTTCCTTACTGCTACACCTATATTTGACAATTATGGTCAATTTATTGAACTGGCTAAAGTATTAAATACCGATGTCAAAATCGATGGAAGTGAAAATATTAAAAAAATTATTAATTTATTAAAAGGTAAAATTAGTTATTATGATGCAACTAACTTAAATGCATATCCATCAATTGAATATAAGATTGAAGAAATACCTTTAACTCAAATACAAAATAATATTATTTCATCATTAAATAACACAGATGAAGATAATGATGAAATAGATAATACAAATGAAATGTTTTTAATAAAACAAAGACAATATTCAATAACGACAATTTCTAATATTTCATCTATATCTAATAACAAATTATCTTTGTATGCACCAAAATTAGTTAAAATTAAAGATAGTATTATTGAGAATAAGGGAAAACATTTAATTTATTGTACTTTTATTAAAAAAGGCTTACATATCTTAGAAGATATATTAAAAAGATATGGGTACATTAATTATTATAATGATAGTACATTAGATGCAAGTAATAATTATAAAAGATATATAATTTGGGATTCGAAATTGAAAAATACACAAAAACAATCCATTAAAAATATATTAAATTCTTATGAGAATGTTGATGGTAATATAATAAAAGTAATTTTGGGTTCTCCTTCTATAAAAGAAGGTATTTCATTCAAGCATATACAACATTTACATATTGTGGATCCAGTATGGAATGTTTCTGCAATGAATCAAATAGAAGGCAGAGCAATACGTTTCTGTTCTCATGTAGATATATCACCTACTGATAAAAACTTAAAAAGAACTGTAGTTCTTCATTATTATAAATCAATTGCTAATCCCTCTCTTGTCAATCCAATATCTCAAACATGCGATGAAAGAATTTATGATGTCATATTACCTAAAAAAGAAATTATAATTAAAACCTGTGAAAATGCTTTAAAAAAAATAGCATTTGACCATTATTTATTTAATAAACATTCATTATACAACGACGATGACGATTATTCTTTGATTGATATTGAAGATTTAAAAGAAATACCACATAATATTAGCATAAGTAAAAAACTTAAAAATAATTGCCCCAAATCAAGAAGACCTATAAATGATGTATGTAGAAAAGGTTATATGATTAAAAATAATGCGAATGGGTTCAAATGTTGCTATAAAATTCGTAATGTAATTACTAAATCATCTTGTCCAAAAAATAGAAGACCAATTGATGATAAATGCAATGATGGATATTCTAATAAATTAAATAAAAAAGGAGACAAATGTTGTTATAAAATAAGAATTAAAAAATGTCCTGATACAAAAGAAATACATCCTATAACAGGTAAATGTGTTCCTTTATGTAAGGAAGGTAAAATAAGAAATAGTAAAGGTAGATGTATAACTAATGGTAAGAATCCTAAACCCAAGCAAGAACCCAAACAAGAACCCAAACAAGAACCTAAGCAAGAACCCAAGCAAGAACCCAAACAAGAACCCAAGCAAGAACCCAAGCAAGAACCCAAGCAAGAACCTAAACAAGAACCTAAGCAAGAACCCAAACAAGAACCTAAGCAAGAACCCAAGCAAGAACCCAAGCAAGAACCCAAACAAGAACCCAAACAAGAACCTAAATCTAGATTAGAAGCCAGACCTGACCTTAAGTCATCACTAACCTTAAATGATAAGTATAAAAAATATAAATTATTAAATGAAAAATTAAGTAAAATTAAAGATGCTTGTTTAGTTCCTACAGGAACTAATGAATTTATCTTAGATAATAAAATAAAATTATTTGAATATATTGCAAGTGGTGCTTGGGGAGTAGTATATAAAGCAAAATTATTAGAGAATGATGATAAAGATAATTATTTTGCAGTTAAAATTCAAATTAACAACAGAGAAATGCAGAAAGAACTATTTATATTAAATAAATTAAAAAAATATAATAATACAGAATTTAAAAATCCACATTTACCATTAATATTCGACGAAATTAAATGTAATAATATTGATTATTCTGATGAAAGAATTAAAAAATTATTTATTAATGTGAAAGAGGGCAGACATAAACATTATTTAATGTTATATAATAATTTAGCCGAAGGTGATTTTGATTATTACTATACACATATTGCTAAAAATAATTTTAGTTTATGGAAAAATGCAATAGAGCAAATTTATATGTCTATAGCATCATTGCATTCATTGGGTGTTATACATAATGATTCGCAACACCATAATTTTTTATTTTATAAAATAAAACCAGGTGGATGTTTTCATTATATAATGGATGGTGTAGATTATTATATTGAAAATTTAGGTTATTTATGGAATATATGGGATTTTGGCCTTTCTTTATCTAATTATAGATATTCTGATTTTATTAAAGATTATAACCAATTTAATTTATCTTTAAGAAAAAATGATAAAAGTAAAAGAACAGAAAAATTTATTAAAAAATTTAAAGAAGCAGATATATCTGAAAATATAAAATGGGGACTTATTTTAGAACACAAAACAATACCAAAAGAAATTGAAGAATTAGAAAAAAAATTATGGGAAATTACTTATACAGATACGGCAAACCTTGAATATTTATTCACTAAAAATCAAATATATGAATCGATGTGGTTTAAAAATGAATTATTAGATAAAAATATTTTATTTTCAAATAAACCAATTGGTAATATAATTTATAATATAAAAATTGAAAGTCCATATTATCATACTTATTATGAAAACTATCATGATGATAGGTCTAAATTTTATATAAATTTTCCAGAAAGACTAATAGGAAAATAAATATAAATATAATTTATATAATATATGTTTAAATTATTGTGTTGTTTTTACAATAATGAAATAACTTTGGATAATTTATATGATAGATATAAACATATAAATAGAAAATTTAAAGAACATGATAATCCAATTGAATTAATTGAAAAAATTGGTCAAGGTTCTTGTGGTGTTGTTTATAAATCAAAATTAAAAGATGATAAAGAATATAATAATTATTTTGCTACTAAAATTCAATTGAATTTTGAAGAAGTAGATAAAGAAATGTTTATTGCAAATAAATTAAAAGAATATAATAGTGCAGAATTTAAAAATCCACATTTACCTTTAATTTTAAATTCTAATATTATGCTATGTAGTAATTTAGCAAATGGTACTTTTGAATATTATTATAAAAAGATAGCCAATAATGATGTAAAATTATGGAAAAATGCAATAGAACAAATTTATATGTCTATGGCTTCATTGCATTCATTGGGTATTATACATAATGATCCTCATCATCAAAATTTTTTATTTTATAAAATAAAACCAGGTGGCTGTTTTCATTATGAAATAAATGGTATTGATTATTATGTTGAAAATATAGGTTATTTATGGAATATATGGGATTTTGGTATTTGTATTACTAATTATAGGTACACTGAATACATCAAAGATTATAACTTTTTTAATTTATTTTTGAGAAAAAACGATGAAAATAAAAAAACAAGGGATTTTATTGACAAATTCAAATATTATATTGAAAATCATGTATCAGAAAAAGTCAAATGGGGAAAAATAGATAAAGATGTAAAAATACCAATCGAAATACAAGAACTCGAAAGAAAATTATGGGCTATAACGGGTTCTGATATAAGAAATTATGAAATTGAATTGATTCGAAGTAAAATAGATGAATCAATTTGGCTTAAAGATTTATTAAATAAAAATATTTTATTTTCCAAAAAACCCATTGGTAATATTATTGCTGACATTGAAATGTCTTTGCCATTATATACTGGTAAAGTAGTTAATGATACATCTAATTTCTATATTCCATTGCCATAAAAAATGATATTTATTATAATTATAATAAATATGTCAAAATACTTAGGTGCCCATATAAGCAAAGAAATTACTATTCTAAAAACATTAATAAAAATAAAAGAAAGCGAGGGAAATGCTCTTCAGTTATTTGTATCAAATCCGCGCAGTGTTGCTATGCCAAATTTGATTAAAATTAACAAAGAAGCAGATGATATTAAAAAATTCTGCAAAGATAATGAAATTAAGATGGTTATACACGCATCCTATACAATAAACCTTGCAAAACCTTTTAATAATGGTAAGAAAGCAATAGAAATAAAAGATTGCTTATGGATTAAATCGCTTATTGCAGAACTAGAAGTAGCGAATTTAATTAACGCTTGTGGTGTAGTAGTTCACGTTGGTAAATATACAACTCAAACAAAAGAAGAGGGATTAGAGAATATGCATAAAGCCATTAAGTACATTTTAAATGAAATAAAAAAATTAAAATTAAATAGCAAATTAATATTGGAAACACCAGCAGGTCAAGGTACAGAACTATTAGTTGATTTAAAGGATTTTATTGATTTTTATAATAGTTTTAGCAATCCTGAAAAAGAACATTTAAAGATTTGCATAGATACCGCACACGTATGGTCGTCTGGTTATAATCTAATAGAAGCATATAATTTAATTACAAAAACAAATAAGAATGATATATTAGTGATGCATTTAAATAATAGTAAAAAATTAAAGGGATCTAAAGTTGATACTCATGATGAAATTTTTAAAGGTAAAATTGATTCAGACGATTTAATTAATGTTTATAATAAAACTAATAATAATATTATTATAATTCTTGAAAAGCCTTCCGATAACTTAAAAAAAGAAATTAATGATATAAAAAATCATTAATCTTCCTAATTTTTTTTAATTTTTATTATTAGAGAAACTAAGAATAAAAATGCTTAAAAAGGGAAAATGTATGAGAAATGCAATCAATTTTACTAAACTTGAAAAATATCATAAAATAGATAAAGGTTTATTTGATGAAACAAAATTTAATTTAGACTTAGATATCAGATCTCCAAAGATGGTTAAATTACTTGATAAAATCAGAGAATTAGATGAGAACGATTTAAAAACCGATGGACATTTATATAAACATATAATTTACAGCGATGTTAAAACTTCATCTGCAGGTATTAAAGTAATAGCAGGAGCATTAACTGCTAATAATTATAAAAATATATATGATAGTAAATTTAAAATAGATGATGGATTATTTCGCAGAAATACTAATAATAATTATGCATTATTAACTAGTTTAAGTATTTATAATAAACCTTTCCCAGTTAAACTTAAAAAGAAAATTTTAGAATTATTTAATGAAAGACCTGATAATATTTATGGTGAAAATATAAGATTTTTATTATTAGATCAGGGATATAAGGAAGGTATTGATGTGTTTGATGTTAAATACTTACATATATTTGATGACCTTTTAACAAGTTCAGACCAAAAGCAAGTAGTTGGCAGAGGAACTCGTTTTTGTGGTCAAAAAGGTTTGGAATTTATACCAAATGAAGGATGGAAACTCCAGGTATTTAAATACAATCTTTTAATACCTGAAAATCTTCAAGAATTTTATGGAACTGATAATTCTTTTGAGATTGTTATGAAGGAAAGTGGTTTAGATATAAATAAATTAATATTTGCAAGTGAATTAGAAAGAGCATCTATCAAAGGTTCAGTTGATAACACCTTAAATAAAATAATTAAAGCAGAGATTGTATTAGGAGGTGGAATCAAAGGTAAAAGAAAACGTCTTGAAAATAAAGGTTATATTCTTCATAAAAATCCAATAAAAATTGATAGAAAACTTTCTTATGATGAAATGCAGAAATATGTGGAAAGATATTATAGAAAATATAAATTAGATGAAATTAAATTTGAGAATGGTTGCATTGAAGACATAACTGATAATTCGAGAATAGTTAAATTTACAAAAACTCAAGATTTTGTTTCTAAATTTTTTAATCATCAATTACCTTATAAAGGTATGTTATATTGGCATAGTGTTGGAACTGGAAAAACTTGTTCTGCTATTGCGACAGCAACAAGAGGTTTTGAAGAGGCTGGTTATACCATCCTATGGGTTACTCGCCATACCTTAAAAGAAATTATATGGAAAAATATGTTTGATAAGATTTGTTCTGTTGTTTTACGAGATAGATATAATAATGGTGAAAAAATACCTACAAGTAAAGATAATAATTCTAAAAGTTTCTTATCTGATAGTTGGAAAATTTTACCTATGAGTTATAAGCAATTCTCTAATTTACTTCAAAAGAAGAATGATTTTTATAAACAATTAGTATCTATAAATGGTACTGAAGACCCCTTAAGAAAAACTCTTGTGATTATTGACGAGGCTCATTTATTATATTCAAATGAACTTAAAATTGCCGAAAAACCAAATGTTAATGTACTAAAACAAAAGATTAGAGATTCATATCGTATTTCAGGTGATGATAGTGTAAGATTATTATATATGACAGGAACTCCTTATACTACAAATCCAATGGATTTAATTAAATTTGTAAATATATTTAAGGATGACCAAAATGATTTATTACCTGAAGATTTCAATGAATTCAAAGAAAGATTTTTAGATGAAAATAATAATTTTACTATTGATGGCGAAAAAGAATTTTTAAATTCAATAACTGGCTATATTTCTTATTTAAATCGCGGCGATGATATAAGACAATTTGCATATCCTGTATTTAATAATATAAATGTTATTATGAGTTCTCATGGTATTAGTGCTTCTGTTCAAGAAACAGAAGAAAAGATACAAGAATTAGAACAAAAATTATCAGAAACTGATGATGCGAAAGAAAAAAATAAATTAATTAAAGAAATAAATAAAAATAAAAAAGCGATTATAAGAGAAGTTAAACGAGACGATAAAAATTCATTTGACCAAGAAAATTTCTTTAATAACTGCTTAGATAAAAAGAAGGAAACAGATAGTACATTTGAATTACAAGATTTAATACCAATTGAAAAGAAAGAAAAGAAAGAAAAGAAAGAAAAGAATTGTGTTGATCCGAAAGAAATACATCCAATTACAGGAAAATGCGTTGAAAAATGTAAAGATGGTAAAGTAAGAAATGATAAAGGTAGATGTGTAAATAAATAAAAAAACTAATAATATAGAATAATCGTATGAGGAAAAAACTTTTAGTATATCTAGATGATAAAGATATTAAAAAACAACTAAAGAAATTTAAGGAGATTATCACAATAAAAACAAAATTTGACGAATCATCTAAGTTTGATATTATTTATTTATGTTCGTCTAATATTAATAAAATTATTAAATTATTAAATCCAAATAGTATTCTATTAGTATCTATGCCAATAAAAAAATTAAATAAACTGATATTAATAGATATAATTGATAATACATATATATATCAGAAAAAAATTAAAGGTGGTCATTATAACCAATGTAGTTTTTTTAGATTTAAAAAAAATCCTGAACAAATATTATCACAAAATGAACGAAAAAATAATTATATTAGAATTGCACGTGAATTAAATCAAGAATTTCCAAATGATTATTATTGTCCACATCAACCACAAATAATTGGTAGTAGAATTAATTTATGTAGTCCACTAAAAACATCAGGATATTTTGCATATATATATGAATCTAATTATGGTAATCATTCAGAATATGATATATTTATAAAACATCCTATAAATTTTGGTAATAATCCATATGTTAAAATGTATCAAAATAATATTACAAATGAAAAAAGTATATTAGAAACTACGACAAATGCTGTTATTAATGGAAAACATATAAATTTTATTTTATTATATAAAACATTAATATGTAAAGAGAATTATTTATTTTTAATGGAAAAAGCACAAGGGGATCTTGATACTTTATTTAAAATTCATTATAATAATCATATAATAATTTCAAGATTATTGCGACAATGTATAATGACAATATTGTCATTACGTAAATTGGGGTTTTACCATAATGATGCTCATTCTAAAAATTTTTTATATTTTAAAATACAAGATAATGCAAATTTGTATTATAGATATAAAGGTAGAAATATATTTTCAAATTCGAACGGATATTTATTAACATTAACAGATTATGGTAGTAGTTCTTATGAACGAAATTTGCATATCATAAATTTAAATATAAACGAAAAATTTAGAAATAAAAATAAATTGGCGATAACTAATATTATGAATCTATGGGATTATTACAGAATAATACATGATTTTACTATTATAGGAAATCAGTATGCTATATATTATAGAGATTATATTGAAAATACACATCATATAACTGAAGAAATTTTTTTAAATTCCATATTTTCAAATGTACCATTTATAAATATAGATAAACCAACAGGATATATTTATAATAATATTCCTGTAATTTTATAGTTATTTTTGTTATTTTATAATAAATATATAGAGAATATTAAAATGAAGAAAAAACTTTTAGTATATTCAAATTCTGATGATATTAAAAAACAATTAAAAGTATTTAAAGAGTTTATCACAATAAAAGCAAAATTTGTTGAATCATCTAAATTTGACATCATTTATTTAGTTTTATCAAATATTAATGATATTAATAAGATGGTTAAATTATTAAATCCCGGTGGTATTTTTATGTTATCTATGCCAATAAAAAATTTAAAAAATCTTAGCAAAAAACTTATATTCATAGATATAATAGCAAACACATATATCTATGGGAAAAAAATTTCAGGTGGTGGTGATAAAGAAGATATGGAAAAAGAACTGAATAAACTTTTAGATGAGGGTAAATTTGATGAATTTAGCAAATTATATGATATATATAAATTAGTTTATCCTGATAAACAGAAAATCGACCTACATGCAACAGTCGAAATTCCTAAAGATAATGGCTCTGCAGCACAAGTCCCTCTTCAAAATAGGGGTTCTGATGAACAGAAAATCGACCTATATGCAACAGTCGATATTCATAAAGATAATGGCTCTGCAGCACAAGTCCCTCTTCAAAATAGGGGTTTTGTAGCACAAGTCCCTCTTCAAAATAGGGGTTATGTTGCACAAGACCCTAGATATGCTCCATCTATTATAGCAAGAGCACTAGATAATGGATATACCGTAATTCATACAGACGATAAAGGGAACCGAATTAATGTAAAAAGAAAAGCAAATTCTGGTCTTGAATCTCAACCTGAACCTCGAATAGAACCTAAACCTGAACCTGAACCTCAACCTGAACTTAAACCTGAACTTAAACCTGAACTTAAACCTGAACTTAAACCTGAACCTAAACCTGAACCTGAACCTGAACCTGAACCTGAACCTCAACCTGAACTTAAACCTGAACCTGAACTTAAACCTGAACTTAAACCTGAACTTAAACCTAAATCTAAATCTCGTTCTAATGATTATGATTTACAATATTTAACCGAATCTCAACCTGAACCTGAACTTAAACCTG
>Ga0114960_10002080_pt1 | contig 15799 bp, 13 predicted proteins | sample C_130625_MF_Meta_FD_92637 | JGI IMG/M metagenome (GOLD analysis project Ga0114960, IMG submission 92637) | Freshwater microbial communities from Lake Croche, Canada to study carbon cycling - C_130625_MF_MetaG | ecosystem: Environmental > Aquatic > Freshwater > Lake | place: Lake Croche, Canada... | reverse complement strand
GATAAACAAGGTGCATGGGCTGTGTCCTGGCCGCTTCTTTTGCTGTTTTTGATTGCCGCCAACACCGGTTGACTCTTGCTGTTTGAATTTTTATGAACTCCAATACCCATCCTCCCATCGATTTGTTGGGATTGCCGTTTTTTTGGCAGAAGGGCGTGTTGTCTCGAGTTCACCATGGTGAAAACGTTCTAGCTTGGCTAGAGGTTGACCTGAATGATGAATTAAGCTTTAAAAAAACACTGCTTATTTTGACCGATCAAAGGGTCATCTCTTCGGACGAGTCTCAAAATAGTTGGGATTTCTGGGCATTGACCCCTGATTTGAGCCTTCGAGTGTTCGATCATGCCGGTGTCGGTACATTGTCTCTGCATCAAGGGGGGCAGAGGTTGGGGGCCTTGCGCTTCACGCTGGGACTTGAGGCCGCCGTTCTCAGGTGGAAATTGCGCTTTGAAAACCATCTTCTTGGACAGACGTCAGCGGCCACATTTTTGGGCCAATCTTTGGCCTCCACGCCCGCAACGGATTCAGAATGGTTGGAGCCGGGGATCGGCCAGATGCGGCATGTCTTGTGCCCTATTTGCCAGAATGTTGTGGACGCGTCTGATGAGGAATGTGCCGTTTGTTTAGAAAAAGATCAGGTTCCTCCCTCAACCTGGACCTTGTTCAAACTATGGCGTTTTGCGCGGCCTTATCAAGGGCAACTCCTGCTTGGTTTTGTTTTGACATTGTTGTCAACAGCCGCCACCTTGGTTCCGCCTTACCTCACCATGCCCTTGATGGACGATGTCCTCATACCTTATCAAAACGGCAAGAGCATCGAGCCTGAAACGGTATCTTGGTACCTCTTGGGTTTGTTGGCGTCTGCCATCGTGGCTTGGAGTTTGGGCTGGATCAAAACTTACATCTTGGCACTCGTTTCGGAGCGCATCGGCGCAGATTTAAGAACGACCACCTACCAGCATTTGCTTAAGTTATCGTTGGAGTATTTTGGGGGCCGTCGAACCGGTGATTTGATTGCTCGCATCGGCAGTGAAACAGACCGCATCAACGTATTTCTGTCGCTTCACTTGTTGGACTTCGCCACCGATATCTTGATGATCATGATGACCGCTGTCATCTTGTTCTCCATCAACCCGACCTTGGCCTTGGTCACACTGCTGCCCTTGCCCTTCATTGGCTGGTTGATTCATGTGGTCCGTGAAAAATTGCGCACAGGCTTCGAGAAAATTGACCGCGTTTGGTCTGAGGTCACCAACGTGTTGACTGACACCATTCCTGGCATTCGGGTGGTCAAGGCTTTTGCCCAAGAAGATCGGGAGGCGCAGCGCTTTATCGATGCCAACAAGCACAACTTGGCCGTCAATGATCGATTGAACCGAGTTTGGTCTGTTTTTTCGCCAACAGTCACACTCATGACCGAAGTAGGTTTGTTGGTGGTGTGGGGTTTTGGCATTTGGTTGGTCTCAAAAGACCAAATCACGGTGGGCGTACTGACGGCATTTTTGGCCTACATCGGCCGCTTCTACACCCGTCTCGATTCCATGAGCCGCATTGTGTCCTCCACCCAAAAAGCAGCTTCGGGTGCCAAACGAATTTTCGAAATTTTGGACCATGTGTCCAGCGTGCCTGAGCCGCTTCATCCTGTTGCTTTGCCCAATGTAGAAGGCCGCATCACTTTGACAGATGCCAGTTTCCGTTATGGCAATCGTGCGGTCATTAAAAAGTTAAATTTAGACATCAAGCCAGGCGAAATGATTGGCTTGGTGGGCCACAGTGGCTCGGGTAAAAGTACCTTGGTCAACTTGATGTGTCGCTTCTACGACTTGTCGGAGGGCAGTATTTCATTGGACGGTGTGGACATCAAGCAGCTCAATGTGGCGGATTACCGCAGGCACATTGGTTTGGTTTTGCAAGAGCCTTTCTTGTTCTTTGGCACCATTGCAGACAACATTGCCTATGGCATGCCCGAAGCAACACGGGATCAAATTGTGGCGGCAGCCAGGGCGGCGCATGCCCACGAATTTATTTTGCGCATGCCCCAAGGCTATGACTCACTGGTGGGCGAGCGCGGACAGGGCTTGTCTGGCGGTGAGCGACAGCGAATTTCCATTGCACGCGCTTTGCTTATCAATCCGCGAATTTTGATATTGGACGAAGCGACGTCGGCCGTGGACACTGAAACAGAAAAAGAAATTCAAAATGCGTTGGACAATTTGGTTCGCGGTCGTACCACCATTGCCATTGCCCACCGCTTGTCCACCTTGCGCAAAGCAGATCGCTTGGTGGTCATGGACAAAGGACTGATCGTGGAAGAGGGCACTCACGATGTGCTGATTGAAAGCCAAGGCGCCTATTGGCGCTTGTACGAAGCGCAGCAAAGGCAAGCCGAATCTGAAGGTGCTGTTTTGAGAGAGTCGGTCCCTTCATGAGCACTCAATTGATGAACATCCAATTCGATCAAGGCCCCTCTGGCAAGTGGTATTACGTCAGTGCAGACGAGCAGCAACATGACCACGTGATGGGAGTCCGGTCTTTTCCCGTTGCGGCGCCTGAAGAGGGCATTGCCTTGGTGGATGTGGATGGCAAAGAGTTGTTGTGGATTCCACATTTAAATCTGCTGGCAGACCCCGTGCGGACCCAAATTGTGAAGGCCATCAACCAGCGTGAGTTCATGCCCCAAATATTGAAGTTGTATGGCGTCAGTGGATTTGTAGCGCCCAGCACCTGGGACATTGAGACCGATCGCGGTCGAACCAGCTTGTTACTGAAAGGCGAGGAAGACATTCGCCGTCTGTCTGCTTCAGTGTTGCTGGTGACAGATGGCCATGGCGTGCAATTTCTCATTCGAGATTTGGCACAGATGGACCGCTACTCTCGAAAGCTGCTGGACCGCTTTTTATGAATTGCTGCGGCAGCTGGCGTGCACATCTAACTTTTCTTGGTAAACCTCGCTGCTGACGTTCATCAGGCCTAAGACCGAATGAAAGTAGTTGTCGTGAGTCAAGGCGGTGTCGGTTTTGTTTTTCAAACAAGTGTTGATCAAACCCGATTGCTTTTCAAAACGTGGTGATAGCCACGTGATCCAAGGGACACGCTTTTGGACATCAGGTGCCACACGGTAAGGCAGACCATGCAAGTACAAATTGTTTTCACCCAATGATTCTCCGTGGTCAGAAACATAGAGCAAAGCGGGCGCTGATGCAGCTTCTGATTTCTTGAGCCATTGAATGGCTTGCCCTAAAAAATAGTCGGTGTACAAAATGGTGTTGTCAAAGGAATTGACCACCTGCTCACGCGAACATTGTTGCAGTGCATTGCTGGTGCATTCAGGTTGAAATTTTTTGAAATTGTCAGGCACCCGTTTGTAGTAGGCAGGGCCGTGGCTGCCCATCTGGTGCATCACGATCACCACACCTTTGGCGCGGCGTTCTGCAGGAAGCGCTTGAATGCGTTGATCAATTTCTTGCAACATGATTTCGTCAAAGCATTCACCGTCTTTGCACAAAGTAGGGTGCTTCAATTCCTTAGTGAGGGCTTGAGGTACGCGTTCACAAACGCCTTTGCAACCCGATTGATTGTCAATCCAAAGGACAGCCAAGCCTGCATGATTCAAAACGTCGATCAAGCTTTCGTAATTATTTTTGCGTGATTCAAATTCTTCTTTGCCCAAATGAGAAAACATACAAGGTACCGACGTGGCCGTGCTGGTGCCACAGGACATCACACCTTTTAAACTGACGATGTTTTCTTTGGTCAACTCTGGCGTGGTGGGGCGCTCGTAGCCATTGACACCAAAGTTGCCCATGCGGGCAGTTTCGCCTAACACCAACAACAAAAGTGGTGGCTTCTCGCCAGGCTTGAGCGCTGCAACTTTGGCGTCGCGCCCCAATGGCAGCAAAGTTTTATTCTCGCGCTGGAATGGCTTGGCTGCCACCGTGCCAATGGCGTAGAAGCTGTTCAAGGGGTTGACCAAATAACGCAACTGGGTGTGATTGCGCATGATGGATGAAAAATCTTGAAACACAGCCAAGGATGTTGCAACGATGACAACAAGCGAAGCCAAACCCATGAACGTGTTGTTCAAAGCTTGCTGACGCCAACGCAGAGCTCTAACGGGCGTTTTCCAAAGGAACCAACAAGGCAAAATGCCCAGCAGCAAAAGACTGATCAGCATGCGCCAATTCATCAAATCCAAAGCTTCTTTGGTGTCCGTTTGGACCACGTTGGTGATCATGCTGCTGTCAATCACAATGCCGTAGCTCACCATGAAGTAGGCGCCACTGGCGGCGCTCAAAAAGAAAACAGTGAGTGTTGGTTTGAGGAGCCATCGCCAGTTGAAAAAACTCAACAAAATCATGAGAGTTGCCGCAATGATGAGGCCAAAACCCAAGGCAAAAGCAAAGCCTCTAAGTCCAGTGACCTCAGGCAATTGGTAGACCTGCGTCCAAAGGGCCATGTTGCCAATGCTGGACAGCCATAGACTGCCCAACACAGCAACCCATGCAGGGTGATATCCGCTGTGCTGAGAATCTGAAGTGCGCTTGCTTTTGGATGTCATAGGGCTGAGTTTAAGGCTTGCACCAAACTTAAGCCCCAAACAAACCTTTGAGTTTGTCGGTCCAGCTGTTGCCTGTCGGCATGTGCTTGGCGCCGCCTTTTTGCAAAGACTCGTCAAACTCTTTGAGCAATTTGCGCTGGTGCTCTGTGAGCTTCACTGGTGTTTCCACCGTGATGTGGCAATACAAGTCGCCAGGGTAGCTGGCGCGAACGCCTTTGATGCCTTTGCCCCGCAAACGGAATTGTTTGCCAGTTTGAGTGCCTTCAGGAATGTCAATGGCCGCTTTGCCGCTGAGTGTGGGCACATCGATTTCACCGCCCAGAGCCGCTTTGCTAAAGCCAATGGGGACTGAGCAATGCAAGTCATCGCCATCGCGCTCAAAGATTTCGTGTTTCTTGAGGCGGATCTCAATGTACAAGTCTCCCGGCGGGCCACCATTGGTGCCCGGCTCACCATTGCCAGTGCTGCGAATGCGCATGCCGTCGTCAATGCCTGCAGGGATTTTGACCTCGAGTGTTTTTTGCTTTTTGAGTTTGCCTTGGCCGCTGCAAGACGGGCAGGGGTCGGAGATGATTTTGCCGGAGCCGCGGCAATGTGGACAAGTTTGCTGCACACTGAAAAAGCCTTGTCGCATTTGCACAGTGCCAGAGCCTTGGCAAGTGCCGCAGGTTTTGGCGCTGGTGCCTTTCTTGGCACCCGAACCGCCACAGGGGTCGCACTCTTCCCAGCTTGGAATGCGAATTTGGGCATCTTTGCCAGCAGCTGCTTCTTCCAAATTGACTTCCATGGCGTAGCTCAAATCGCCACCGCGGAACACTTGTCGACCGCCTCGGCCACCACCACCTCGTTGTTGACCAAAGATGTCGCCAAAGATATCGCCAAAGGCTTCACCAAAACCGCCGAAGCCTTCAGCTCCACCGCCAGCGCCCCGCATGTTGGGGTCAACACCAGCGTGACCGTATTGATCGTAGGCCGCACGTTTCTGTGCGTCAGACAACATCTCGTAGGCCTCTTTGACCTCTTTGAATTTGGCCTCAGCGTCTTTGGCCTCGTCGCCCTGATGACGGTCAGGGTGAAACTTCATGGCCAATTTGCGATACGCTTTTTTAATCTCTTCTTCAGAGGCGTTCTTGGCTACACCCAATACTTCGTAAAAGTCTTTTTTGGCCATCGTTTTTTGCTACTGTTGGAACAAGAACGCCGCGCAAGCGATTTTCCCAATGGAATACGCTAACGCGGCGGCTTGGGCTATTGCCCTTGAGAAAAAGGTTTAACCCTTTTTGACTTCTTTCACTTCTGCATCAACCACATTGTCGTCGACAGGTTTGGCTTCTGCACTGGCGCCAGCAGGCCCGCCAGCAGCGCCACCGGCGGCCGCTTCTTTGGCTTGCATGTCGGCGTACATTTTTTCACCCAATTTCTGGCTGACGGTCATGAGGGTTTCGGTTTTCGCAGAGATGGCGTCTTTGTCTTCACCTTTCAATGCGTCTTCCAATTCTTTCACAGCCGCTTCGATTTTGGTTTTCTCGTCGGCTTCAATTTTGTCGCCGTACTCGGTCAGGCTTTTCTTCACACTGTGAACAGTGGCTTCGCCCGAATTTTTGGCTTGAACGATTTCGAGTTTCTTCTTGTCGTCTTCGGCATTCAATTCAGCGTCTTTCACCATCTGCTGAATTTCGGCTTCAGACAAGCCAGAGTTGGCCTTGATGGTGATTTTGTTTTCTTTGCCCGTGCCTTTGTCTTTGGCGCCCACGTGCAAGATGCCGTTGGCGTCAATGTCAAAGGACACTTCAATTTGCGGTGTGCCACGTGCTGCAGGTGGAATGCCTTCCAGGTTGAACTCACCCAGCAGCTTGTTGCCACTGGCCATTTCACGCTCGCCTTGGTAAACCTTGATGGTCACAGCAGGCTGGTTGTCATCGGCGGTGGAATAGGTTTGGGCAAACTTGGTTGGAATGGTGGTGTTCTTGGTGATCATTTTGGTCATCACACCGCCCAGGGTTTCGATGCCCAAAGACAAAGGCGTTACATCCAACAACAACACGTCTTTGCGATCGCCCGACAAAACCTGACCTTGAATGGCAGCGCCCACGGCCACGGCTTCGTCAGGGTTCACGTCTTTGCGGGGCTCTTTGCCGAAGAACTCTTTGACTTTGTCTTGCACTTTAGGCATGCGAGACATACCGCCCACCAAAATGATGTCGTCAATGTCAGACACGCTCACGCCGGCATCTTTGATGGCCATGCGGCAAGGTGCAATGGTGCGTTCGATCAACTCGTCAACCAGGCTTTCCAACTTGGCACGGCTGAGTTTGATGCTCAGGTGTTTAGGGCCTGTGGCATCGGCTGTGATGTAGGGCAAATTGATGTCGGTGCCAGCGGAGCTTGACAATTCGATCTTGGCTTTTTCAGCGGCTTCTTTCAAGCGCTGCAGTGCCAACACGTCTTTGGACAAATCAACGCCGCTTTCCTTTTTGAACTCGGAGATGATGAAGTCAATGATGCGCTGGTCAAAGTCTTCGCCGCCCAAAAAGGTGTCACCATTGGTGGACAAGACTTCAAATTGCTTTTCGCCATCGACGTCGGCAATTTCAATGATGGATACGTCAAACGTGCCGCCACCCAAGTCATACACCGCAATTTTGCGATCGCCTTTGTCTGTTTTGTCCAAACCGAAAGCCAATGCAGCAGCAGTGGGTTCGTTGATGATGCGTTTCACATCCAAACCAGCAATGCGGCCTGCGTCTTTGGTGGCTTGACGTTGCGCGTCGTTGAAGTAAGCAGGTACCGTGATCACGGCTTCTGTCACTTCTTCGCCGAGGTAGTCTTCGGCCGTTTTCTTCATCTTGCGCAAGACTTCAGCACTGATCTGAGGTGGCGCTAATTTGTTGCCGCGCACTTCCACCCATGCGTCGCCGTTGTCGGCTTTGGCAATGGTGTAAGGCATCAGGTCGATGTCTTTTTGAACTTCTTTTTCAGCAAACTTGCGACCAATCAGGCGCTTCACGGCATACAGCGTGTTGCGCGGGTTGGTGACAGCTTGTCGTTTGGCGGACGCGCCGACCAAAATTTCGCCGTCTTCTTGGTACGCAATGATGGAAGGGGTGGTGCGAGCGCCTTCAGCGTTCTCAATCACCTTGGTGGTGTTGCCTTCCATGATGGCCACACACGAATTGGTGGTGCCTAAGTCAATGCCAATGATTCTTCCCATGTTCTTCTCCGGTCAATCTAAAAAATGCTTGAATGGTTCAGAAGTAGGGGCGGTTTGGTCAATTTCAAGGCTAAATCGGTTGAAACTGAGTCTTTTTTGCCCTTTTTGCCTCAAAAGAGGCTGTTTTCTACTTCCAAAGGTCTTTATTTAGGGGCTGTGACAGTTACCAAAGCAGGGCGTAACACGCGTTCGGCAATGAGGTAGCCCTTTTGCAAAACTGTGACGACCGTGTTGGCCTCCTGCGCAGCGGGAACCACACTGATGGCTTGGTGGTGGTGCGGGTCAAACTTGGTACCGGCGACAGGGTTGATTTCAATCACCTTGTTGCGCTCTAAGGCACTTTTCAATTGGCGAAGCGTGGCTTCAGCGCCTTCGCGAATTTGCTCTGGCGTGACGTTTTGAATGGCCAAACCGGCTTCCAAACTGTCCAACACGGGCAGCAGACTGTCGGCAAAACCTTCCACCGCAAACTTGCGGGCCTTGGAAATCTCTTCGTCTGCGCGGCGGCGGGCATTTTGCACATCGGCTTGGGCGCGCAAGTATTGGTCTGCCAAGGTGGCGTTTTGCGCCTTCACATTGGCCAGTTCAGCTTGCGCATCGGCCAATGTATCTTGAGGTACAGAGGCTTGCTGCGCCTGGGTGTCTGTGCCCATGGCAGCAGCGGCTGCGGCCAAAGCTTCGGCCGTGGGCATCACACCCACAGTTCCAGGGTTAGGGGTTTGATTTTGATTGGGGGTATTTGGTGAATTGGAATCAGACATGAAATGCATCCGCAATAAATGACAACGCCCCAAACTTGGGGGCGCTTTGACAGATTTCAAGACCCTTGGCGCAAAGTGCCGAAGGGCTTGAATGAAATCAAGACAGTTCGAGCAACTCGACGTCGAATTTCAAAGTGGCGTTGGGAGGAATGACGCCGCCTGCGCCGCGGGTGCCGTAGCCTAAATCGGAAGGAATGATCAGGGTGCGCGCACCACCGATTTTCATACCGGCCACGCCTTCGTCCCAGCCGCGAATGACCATGCCTGCGCCCAAAATGAATTGGAAGGGGTCGCGGCGGTCTTTGCTGGAGTCAAATTTAGCGCCTTGCTCGCCGTCTTCGTACAGCCAGCCGGTGTAATGCACGGTGACTGTTTGGCCTTTGGTGGCTTCGGCGCCGTCGCCGACCACGGTGTCTTCGTATTGCAGGCCGGTGGCTGTGGTATTCATGAGTGCGTCCTTAGGAGGGGTCATAGAAAAGCCAGTTCGAGACTGGCCTAAGGGGTGAATTATGCCAGTGGAACAAAGCCCATTGGCACAGCGTGTGCTCAAGGTTTCAGGCTGGGCTGCCGTTTGGCCAAATCTTGCATCAAGGCCCGAATGCCGTAAGTCCAGGGCGGCGCCACATCGGATGTGGTGACACGGTTAAACAGTGTGCCCAGCTGTGGCGTCGAAATAGCCACGGTGTCTCCAACCACATGGGTGAAGCCCTGACCAGGTCCATGGCGGTCTTGGGTGGGGGCAAACATGGTGCCCAAAAACAAGACCAAACCGTCTGGGTATTGGTGGCAGGGGCCGATGGCTTGCGCCGCTAAGTCCAAGGGGTCGCGGCTGATTTGACTGAGCGAGCTGCTGCCTTGCATGACAAAACCTTCAGGGCCTTTGACAGTCATGCTGAGGTCGGTGGCGCGCACACTGTCGATGGTGTAGTGCTCGTCAAACAAGCGAATGAAGGGGCCAATGGCACAGCTGGCATTGTTGTCTTTGGCTTTGCCCAAAAGCAGTGCGCTTCGTCCTTCAAAGTCGCGCAGGTTGACATCGTTGCCCATGGCTGCGCCCACCACGTGCCCCTTTGAATTGATAACCAACACAATTTCGGGTTCTGGGTTGTTCCAGGAACTGCCAGGGTGCAAGCCCACATCAAAGCCTGAGCCCACGGCGCTCATGGTTTGTGATTTGGTGAAGATTTCGGCGTCTGGGCCAATGCCCACTTCCAAATACTGCGACCACACACCTTGCGCCACCAAAACTTCTTTCAACTTCATGGCTTGATCGGAGCCAGGTTTCACGTTGCGCAGGTTGTCGCCCATGACGTCGATCACAGCTTTGCGAACGCTTTCAGCTTTGGCGGCATCGCCGCGGGCTTGCTCTTCAATGACGCGCTCCAACATGCTGGCAACAAAGGTCACTCCCGCGGCTTTAATGGCTTGCAAGTCTGTGGGTGCTAGGAAGCATGCTTCTTTGGGGTTGTGATTGGATGGGTTTGTATTGGCCCACACTGAATCCGTGGGCCATGTTCGGCCGGTGTGCTGCGCGACGCTGGTTGCCGCGTGCTCCAGCTCCATCAGGTCACTGCTGGTGAGTGCCAATGCAGACAAATCAGTTATTTCATGCGCACCCACTTTGACCAAGTAGGGGCCTTCTCCGGGCACCCAAATTCGGCCAATCAAAACGGCATGGGCAGCATCGAGGGGCAATGTGTCTTTCAAAGACGGAAAGCTTGAAGTCACCACGAGACGTTCTCCTAATGAGCATGCCTAAGTAGCTGATGTCACAGCAGACTTAGAGATAGATTTTTTGCAACAGTGTGACCAATGTTTGAGCTTGGTTGGGAGTGAGTTTACCGCCTACATTTCTTTCGAGCTCTGATGCCGTGGCTTCAGCTTGCAACATCAGTGCACGGCCTTTTTCAGTCGGGTGTAATCCGACGGCGCGACCATCATGGGGGTGGGGCAGGCGTTCAATCAAACCCCGAGCATCTAAAGATTGAATCAGACTGACCAAATTGGGCGGCAAGATGTTCAAGGATGCACACAGTTGACGCGATGTCACGCCAGGGTTGTGCACGATGACGGACATGACAGAAAAATCAACAGGCTTGAGTCCGTAGACCGCCATTTTTTCTAAAAATTCTCCAATGATGGCCAATGCAGCACGTCGAGCGTTGTAGCCAATCAAAGTTTCTAAAAAGCGGGTGTCGACTTTTTCAACTGAAGAAGATGGATTTTTTAAACTGCTTCGCATGCTTGTCCAGATCGGTTTATTTCTTGGCTGCACCTAAATAGGTTTCTATCACGCGAGGGTCTTGCGCTAAGTCGGATGCTATGCCTTGCAAACTGATTTCACCCATTTCGAGCACGTAGCCATGATCTGCCACGGCCAATGCTGCGCGTGCATTTTGTTCAACCAATACGATTGATACACCCGTTTGGCGAAGCGTTTCGATGATGTTGAAAATTTCTTTGACGATCAGTGGGGCTAAACCCAAGCTAGGTTCGTCCAACATCAGCAAAGAAGGGCGCGACATGAGGGATCGACCCACCGCCAACATCTGACGCTCACCGCCGGACAAGGTGCCAGCTTCTTGAAGACGGCGCTCCTTTAAGCGTGGAAATAAATCGTAGACATCATCTATGCGTTTACGCCATTCAGAATTGCCCAAACGCATTTGTCGATAGCCGCCAAGCACCAAGTTGTCTTCGACTGTCATGGTGCTGAAGAGTTCGCGTTTTTCGGGTACCAATGAAATACCTTCCATCACGCGTTCCTCTAAGGTCAATTCCTTGATCGATTGGCCATTGAATTCAATCACCCCCTGCGCCGGCAAAATGCCCATCAGGCAATTTAAGAAGGTAGATTTACCAGCGCCATTAGGGCCGATGACTGTGATCACACTGCCTTTCACGGCTTCGAGACTGATGCCGTGCAGCACTTGCGCTTTCCCGTAACCAGCATGCAATTGTTGTACTTTGAGAATGGGGGATGTCATGTCAGTGCTCCGTTCCCAAGTAGGCCGCACGAACTGCGGGGCTGGCTTGAATTTCTGCCGGCGTACCTTGAGTGAGCAATGTGCCAAATTCCATCACCACAAGATGGTCACAAACTTCCATCACCAAGTCCATGTCGTGTTCAACCAACAAAATGCTCATGCCTTCAGTTTGCAGTTGGCGCAAAACTTTGATGAGGTCTTGTTTTTCTTTATGACGCAGACCTGCAGCCGGTTCATCAAGCAACAACAAAGCAGGGTCGCAACATAGAGCGCGTGCAATTTCCATCAGACGTTGTGGGCCCATGGCCAAATTGCCTGCTTGCTCATTCAGGTAATTGCCCATGCCAATGCGCTCCAACTGATGCTGCGCCTCTTTCATGAATCGTTGCTCTTCGGTATGGTTAGTGCCTAACATGGAAGAGATCACGCCAGACTTTCCTCGGGTGTAAGCACCCAAAGCCACGTTTTCCAAAACGGTCATGTCGGGAATCATCTTCACGTGTTGGAAGGTGCGCGCCATGCCTTGACGAGAAATATCCCGCGTAGGCAGTGAAGTGATATCTTGACCACGATAAGTCACTTGACCTGATGATTTAGAAAGGACACCGGTGATTAAATTGAAAGTGGTCGACTTGCCTGCGCCGTTAGGACCAATGAGACCTATGATTTTCCCAGCGTGAATGTCAAAACTGATGTCATTGACTGCTACCAGGCCGCCAAACTGTTTGCGAATTTTGTCGACTTTCAAAACCAGTTCACCCATGACCGGTTTGGTGCGAGCACTTAATGGCGCTGCATCTTGCCAGTCCATTTTGCGAGGGGGTCGCGGAAACTTGCGCGCCACCAAAGACCAAATGCCTTCTGGTAAATATTGGAGGACCAAGACCATGGCCACACCAAATACAATCACTTCGTAGCTGCCGCTGGTGCCAATCAATGCGGGCAAGGCCACTTGTAAATAATCGTCAAGTAACTTGATGAGGCCGGCGCCCACAATGGCGCCCCAAACATAGCCAACGCCGCCAATCACGGCCATGAACAAATATTCAATGCCCATCTTCAGGCCAAAAGCCGATGGATTCACAGTGCGTTGAAAGTGCGCCAACAACCAGCCTGCCACCGATGCGAACAATGCCGCTATCAAAAAGACAGTGACTTTGTAACGAAATGTGCTGATGCCCATGGCTTCTGCCATTTGCGAGCCACCTTTCAGAGAGCGGATGGCGCGGCCAGGACGTGAATCTAACAAGTTGAGCAATGCAATGGCCCCTGTAATCAGAATGGCCCAAGTGAGTACGAAGAACAATCGACCTTGGCCAATGTCAACACTGCCTATTGACAAACTTTTTAGACCCAACAAACCGTCATATTTGCCCAAGGCGTCCAAGTTGCCCATCAGGTAATAGAGTGACAAGCCCCAGGCAATGGTGGCCAAGGGTAAATAGTGACCTGACATGCGCAATGTGATCGCACCGACCACAATGGCGCTGACGGCCGTCAGGCCCAAGCCCACAAATACCGTCAGCCATGGTGACATGCCCGTATTCAATGTGAGCCAAGCGGTGGTGTAGGCACCTACGCCCACAAACGCCGCTTGTCCAAAGGAGGTCAGCCCACCCACGCCAGTTAACAAGACCAAGCCCAAACACACCAATGCATACAAGCCGATGTAGTTCAGTTGTGCAATCCAGAAGTCAGGCAAAGGCAGCAGGGCAAGGACAGGAACTGCTGCGGCCAGCAGCCATATAAATAGTTTTTGCTTGTTCATGTCAGTGATCCTCGTCTGTATGGCCACTGCGCAAGGAGCGCACGAGGAGAACCGGCAAGACCAAAGTGAAGACAATCACTTCCTTGAACGCACTGGCCCAAAATGCGCCAAATGATTCCACAATGCCAACGAAAAGTGCACCCAGGAGTGCGCCCGGATAACTGGCCAGACCGCCCATCACTGCGGCAACAAAACCCTTGAGGCCGATCAAAAAGCCCGAGTCATAAAACACCGTGGTGGTGGGGCCAATCAACAAGCCAGACAGTGCGCCAATGAGGGCCGCCATCAGGAAAGTAAGTTGCCCAGAAGTGTGGCTTGAGATACCCATCAAGCGGGCACCGGTTCGGTTGACGGCGGTTGCGCGCAGGGCCTTGCCACGCAGTGAACGTTCGAAGTAAAGCCACATCATGACAATGAGTGCCAATGATGTGATGAAAATGATGATGGTTTGACCTGTCAATGCGACAGGCCCTAGGGTAAAGCGTTCATCCCAAAAGCTGGGGTTGCGAAAGCCTTCTGCACCGAAAAACAACAAGCCCAAGCCGGTCATGGCAAAGTGCACGCCTACTGAAACAATCAGCAAAACCAAGGGCGTGGCTGATTCAAGAGACTGATAAGCCACACGGTACACCAGCGGACCAAAGGCCGTGACGATGGCGACACTTAAAACAGCTTGACTCCAAAGCGGAAACTTTTGCGGGGCAGCCCATATTGCTACCAACGAAACCAACACAGGAAACACCAAAGTCTTTAGCGCAGTTTGTAAAGCAAGTGCCACATTGCCATGATGGCGCCAACGCTCAATCAATTCCATCAAGGAAGCCACGCCTGCAATGATCAGCAACAACCAAACCGTACCAGGCGTTTTACCGGTTTGTAACATGGCTAAAGTGAGGGCGCCGTAGGCCACAAATTCGCCTTGTGGGATAAAAATCACACGCGTGACCGTGAACACCAACACAGTGGCCAACCCTAAGAGGGCATACACGGCGCCGTTGGTGACACCGTCTAGCAAGAGGATGCTGGCGATGGAGAAGTCCATGAAATATCCGATACAAAAAACACAAGGTGCAAAAGATGGCGCTTCATGAGGCGCACACAAAGCGCGCGATCCTTTGCAAGCAAGCCTGAGGTCTTATTCGACCTTGAACTTACCGTCGACCACTTTGGTCATTACGCCTGTTTCCAGGGTGTAACCCCAGTGGTCCGCAGGCGTCCAATTCATCACGCCATGAGAAAACACTGTACGGCCCATGGTTTCAAGGCTGTCACGCATAGCGCTACGGAATTCAGCAGTACCAGGCTTGGCTTTTTTCAGTGCCAAAGGGATGGCTTTTTCCATGGCCACTTGGAAGTCATAGGAGTGACCTGCAAACTGGTTGCGAGTGTTGGCGCCAAATTCTTTTTCAAACTTCTGTACAAAGTCCAAAGCCAGCTTTTTGGAGGGATGATTGTCAGCCAATTGGTCGCCCAACAATGCAGGGCCAGAAACGACGAAGGTGCCTTCAACAGCTTTGCCGCCAATGCGCGACAAATCTGGTGTCGCTGCTGCATGAGTTTGGTAAACCTTGCCTTTGTAGCCCCGTTCTACCAAGCCCATTTGTGGCATGGCTGCACCAGAGCCTGAAGCAACCACCAAGATTGCGTCTGGATTTGCAGACGTTAATTTGAGAGCTTGTGGTGTGACGCTGGTGTCTGTCCTCGCAAAGCGTTCAACGCCCACCATCTTGATGCCAGCTTTTTCAAGTTCTGGTTGAACAGCGTCCAACCATTGTTGGCCATACACGTCAGCGTAGCCCAAAAAGCCAAGGGTTTTGATGCCTTGTTTTTTCATGTGCTCGATCACGGCATGACCCATCACATTGTTTGATTGGGGTAAACGAAACAGCCACTTGTCTTTGCCAGGTGGCACGCCCACGGGCGAACCAGCGATTTGCACGGTACCAGCTTCAGAAGCGATATCGGTCATTGCGGCAGCAACAGGTGTGAGGCAAGAGCCGAAAATGATGTCAACTTTATCTTCAGTCACAAAACGGCGCGCATTGGCAGACCCTTTACCTGGATCGGAGGCATCGTCCAAAAGAATCACTGTGATTTTTTCACCGCCAATGGTTTTGGGGAACAGTTGCAATTGCTTTTGCATTGGCGTGCCCAAGCCAGAGCCTGGACCTGTGAGCGATAAGCTCACACCAATTTTGATTTCGGCCAGCGCTGCAGTGCTGGTGACCGCGGTGATGGCCAAGGCCAGCATAGTTTTTTTCAGTTTCATTGTTGTCTCCTGAGGGGTTGGGTTGGTAAAAAGTTGATGGAAAAATTGGAATCAAATACTGGCAATCAACTGCACAGTGCTTTGATGTCCGCAGGAACAGTTATGGCTTTGATGCGATCTGGATCGTCAGGGTGCTTGATGCAAAACGCACGAACTTCGGTGCCTTCGCACAACACCGTGTCGCCGCGCATGACCACATGTTTGTGGACAAAGGTTTTGTCACGCCACTCTTGCACGCTGGTGTG
>Ga0114960_10002077_pt1 | contig 15819 bp, 20 predicted proteins | sample C_130625_MF_Meta_FD_92637 | JGI IMG/M metagenome (GOLD analysis project Ga0114960, IMG submission 92637) | Freshwater microbial communities from Lake Croche, Canada to study carbon cycling - C_130625_MF_MetaG | ecosystem: Environmental > Aquatic > Freshwater > Lake | place: Lake Croche, Canada... | reverse complement strand
ATCCAGCTTCACCTCCATCATGCTTTTCTTCGACTGAAAATGCGAATTCCATCGTTTAAAATAATTGGAAAGCTCTTCCGGAGAAGTATGATTAAAACGTTTTTCGTTTTGAATGACCTTATAAATTCTTTTTATTTCAGGAATGTCTTCTTTGTTTGCTAAAAATTTTGGAAACTGTTGACGAAAATACGAAAAATTGTTGTGTTGTGCCCTTGAACGGTCAATCAATTCATTGTAATATTCTTTATTCGTGTCTTTTAGTTTGTCTATCCTTTCGAAAAAGTTTTGTATTGGTGCATAGATGATATTTAAGAGCGTGAGTTTTCCCAATATTTTATCCGTAATCTCCACCTCGGAAACCTTTCCCGAAAAAGGAATTTGATACTTCTTCAAAATTTCCGAGTTGAAAAAACAGCAATAAACACAGAGCGATGGCCAAATGTAATAAAATGAATCGGTCGACCTTGGAAATTGAAGTTCATCTTCCGAATTTATCGAAGCCATGCTGTCCAAATCTCCGAGTTTATATACATTGTTTTGAACTAATACATTCTGAGGTTTGATATCGCCATGTATAAAATTATGGTGTTGTAGAAGCTGAACTGCCGAAAATATATTTTCGAGTTTTTTCATAATGTCGTGGAAATCGAGTAGAAGATCTTCCACAAACGGGGTTTGAAATCGAATTCTTTGAATTTCGGCAAAGAGATCATTCGACGCTCTCTCAGAAATAATCATCAAGTTTTTTTGATGTATTTCGATGTCGTTTTCTATCAAATCGTCTGTCTTGCTATCACACATTTTTATAGGAAGCACGAAATAGTCAGACAAGTTTTTCACATCATTGAGTGAACTTTTTTCTATTCGTTCCTTGATTTCATATGCCGAAATCGCAGAAAATTCGTCTTTGAATAACTTGGATACGTTCTCATAATCGTATTTGGTTTCGTCATTACATCTCAATCTCGGATCCCCGTAATATTTTCCATAGGATCCTTTACCAATTTCTATGGCCCCACCGTCAAACGAAATGGAATTCTTTTTTTTCGTGTGTATTTTTTTATTTCGATTTCCTCGTGTTTTCATGCTAGACTATCTTGAGAAAAATATATAGTTCATATTGTATATACAATGTCTACATATTCATTTCAGGGCGTGTCTCCGAAACAAACGTTAGTCAGTTATCGCGATTCGGAAGACGTGATCGATCGCAAAACCGTTGTGAAATCATGGAATACAATTTATGCGAACAACAAGGTCCAGGGAAAGACAAAGGCATACGGTCGCGTAACTACGCCATTCCGTGCGGTGAACAATTTAGGAGATTATTTGGGACGTGTACAATACAATAGTGGCGGCCCCAATCCCATCAACCGCACTTACCCCGGATTACAAAGCAATCTTGGCACCATGTGGAAAAACACAGACAATACCGGAATTTCTGCAACGAACTGTAATCCTAAATTTGTGTCGGATTCTTCAGATTATACCACGTTCCGAAAACAGCAGGCCGTGAACCGTAATTACAACGATTACTCTTTCGGAGGTTACAACAATGCCGCTTATGTTGCAACGATGAGAGTTCGCCGATTTTAATTCTTTAAGGGTATATATACAAAATGTTGAACTGGATAAATTTACGCAAAAATGGTCAGGCTACTCCCACCGAAATTAACAATAAAATACTCCCCGCGACCAAGGCGATGCCTGTGAAAAACATTACATCGGACAATACTGGCGATTTTGAGTTGGGAAGAGCAAGTTTTGCCAAGAGTTATTTTCCTCCGTTGAAGGCGGATTATGTGAAAAATGTACAAAAATCTTTGACACCTCGTTTACAGCCGGATCATTACAATTTATGGGCTGGAAATTTTAACGACATGTCCTCTCCGATCGGTCCCAAGAATGTGGTCATTAAAAAGTGGACGGCAAATCGTGACGCTTCAGACATTACGCGCAATCGCCGGGTGAATTCGATCGGGAATGGGTCTCTCAATTTGAATGGAAACCCGATGTCGTTTAATACGTCAAACGATAACAATACAGAACGACAGGCGATCGTTCGGGCGCGCGCCGGAGGCGCATCTACACCTAAAAAGGTCACGCACAAATATATGTATACGGCCAAGATTGTACCCTCAGTCATGTAATCCATCTATTTACATACAGGAATGTGAATGTAAATAGATTTTTAGATCTTGATAATGTAGTTCATACACAAATATGGCTGCATAATGCTAAACGCATTACCGCTTCCGGTAGACGCCGTTGTGAATGTGTGTGTATGAGATCCAGATGAACCCGTCGTAAATCCGTGGGAATGATCGGATACCCCGTTAATTGTTAATGCAAAGGATTGGTAAATGTTCAATTCCGTTCCACTATTTCCATTATCAAAACCAGTGGGCGTCACACGGTCACCTCCGTAACTTTGTTGAATAACACCAAGATTTCCAGCACTACCTGAATTCGAAGGATTTGAACCGACTGCGTTGTTCGTATGACTGTGTGATCCCGCGTCGTTCGTGGTTCCGGTGTGGCTGTGAGCTCCGGCCGCATCCGAAGATCCGGTGTGCGTATGGCTAGCAATTTCATTTACACTCAAAGAATGCGTTGCTGATCCACCGGAATGACCGAGAAGATAGGTATTCGTGTCTGAACCAACCGGAACTTTTCCTTGTAAATTCGGCACATTGAATGTGGTCGACCCGTCACCCGAGCCATAAGTTGTTCCGATTGTCAAAAACAATTTTTCATATGTTGTTCTAGAAACCGCGGAACCGTCGCACATCAGCCATTCCACCGGAGCCGACGCGCCAGCATACATGTTTATAGTACCAGTAGGAACGAAGCTTTGTAATTGCGCAAAAATAATAGCCTGTCCTTCTAAATTTCCGTTTCCAACATTGTTCAGAGTAGAACCGTTCAAATTCAACCCTTTTTGATCTGCGGTAAGAACAGACATGTGATATATATATACATATTATTAGATATTGTTTTTTCGCAGTAAAAGATATACAACAACAAACATGTTTGAATATTTAGTGGAGTTTTTAGGAACCGCATTTTTCGTGTTTATCATAATTTCCACGGGAAATCCATTGGCGATTGGCGCTGCTCTTGCTTTAGTCATATTGTTGGCAAAAAACATTTCCGGTGGGCATATGAACCCCGCGGTCACGATTTCGATGAGCGCAATGGGAAATCTTCCTTCTACACAAGTCATTCCTTACTGTATCGCTCAAATCATGGGCGGTTTAGTCGCGGTACAATTGTATAAAAGAATACAGGTATAATCTATTTCCCTTCGAGAAGCCTGTAAAATATGAGAAGACCTATCACCGTGAGTGATACGAAATAAAAAGTAGTCACGTATCCGTTTTCGACCTCGATAAAGGTATAATTCTCCATGCCTTCTTTTGTTTTAAATATAGAGGGATTTAATGTTGCCTTGTCTTCGTCTGTAATATAATTCTGATCCGTATTTCCACTTGCGTCAGTAATAATAGTAACTTTTGAACATTTCGGCAAATCCGTGGATGTAGAATTTTTCACAAAATTCGCCGTAGACACACCTTGCAAGGATCCCATCGCAGAATTCAAAAGACCGTGGTTCGCCTTGTCGTAGTTTCCAGACGTTTCTTTGAAAAAAGCCATATTGTCGACAACGATATTTCTTGTTTGCTTGTTCTTATTTTCATCCAAGCACATCATCGGCGTTGGTTCAAAATGTCTCTCGCCTAAAGGGAGTGAGGTGTCATTTACATCGTGTATTGCGATCGATTTTCCGGTAACAATTACGTCCTGATATGCCTGAAACATGGCATCCGCATTGCTAATATCTTGGAACGTAAACTGGTCAGTCTCTACAATTCCCAGTTTTTTTTTCAAGTTGATTGGATCGTATACGTTTGGGAACGTAGACATTTAGTATATCCTCCTAAAAAAGTATTTGAAGATTTACTTTGGCAAATCTTCAAGGTTTTAACCCATATAAGAAATCGTAGTTGTGATTTTGTCTTTATATTTATCCATGGTATCTTGGTAGGTTTCGTTCAGAGCAACATCCACGCATTTTTGTTGATAATCAATCACATCTGAAATACCATTTATACCGACAGTTTCGTCCATTTCTTCAGTGATTGCTGCCAGTGTTTTGCTCCTATAATATCCAATATTTGGTAACGATTTCGAAAAAAATGCCTCATTTGACATTAAAATACTTATCAATGTACCGGAATTTTCGGCTACATTCCGGGAATTGTCGGGTGTAACGTTTTCTTGGTCGTAATCTGAACTCGCGGCCCTTATGCTTTCGATTAAATTGTTCATCTTCAAGAAATTATTATGAAACGTGGTATCTAGAGTATCGGCCATTCCTTCTTTTGTCGCGGGTTTGCCAAGAACAAACACCGCGAACCCAAGAAAAATAAGAATAGACGTCCCGAAAAATACATAATCGATAGACGTACACTTCCTCCTCATTATATTGAACCTAGAGATTTTTACACCGATGAAGATTTACAGGTAACGTTTCCCTAAAATCTTTATTGAGAAGCCCTCTCGACACGAAGGACTTCCCATTATAAATATTCAAGGGTGTATATAGAAACAACGTTTGTATATACGTATATGTGCGGCATTTTTTCTCTGTTAAACCACGAAAACCAATTTTCAAAGGAATGGATCGAAGAACAATTTCAAAAAGGCGTGAACCGGGGTCCCGAATTTTCTACGCTGACCCGGCCGGAAAAATATCTCATGTTTGGGTTCCATCGTCTCGCAATCAATGGTCTAAATCCGGAATCCAATCAGCCGATCGAAATTAACAATGGCTCGATTTCTCTGATCTGTAATGGCGAGATTTATAACTATAAAGAATTATACAGCATGATGAATATTACGCCGAACGGACAATCCGATTGCGAAGTCATTGTTCATTTATACAAAAGATATGGTATTGAACATACAATACAAATGCTCGACGGAGTTTTTTCGTTCATGCTTTACGATCACAATACAACAGATACGTATTCGAAACTCTATATTTGTCGAGATCCATATGGTGTGCGCCCGCTCTATATATTGAAACCAGCGGCGCAGGTTACCTTAGACGCTTGGCCAATTTATGCGTTTGCTTCTGAAATCAAGGTATTGTCCGAGTTTTGTGTTCAACTCAATGACGTAAAAAAGAAATACAATTTATTTCGATCAACTAGCAAATCGGCAATTCGTTACACCGTGGACCATTTTACACCCGGAACCTATAGTGAATTTCGAATGTCTTCGAAAGTATCTTCGCATTGGACACCGGTACTCGAAAACGTAAGATATTCGTCCCTCGGTTTCAATAGTACCATCTTTTCCTATGACCATTTCAACAATGAAGATATTATTCAGGGAATTCAAACCTATTTGGTGTCGGCAGTAAATAAACGGTGTCTTGTGACCGAGCGCCCCGTTGCGTGTTTGCTTTCTGGCGGTCTAGACAGCAGTTTGATTACGGCTCTCGTCAATGAATTTCAAAAAAAGAACGGCTCGTCGCAGCGACTGGAAACGTACAGTATTGGTCTGGAAAATTCTGTCGATCTATACAATGCGCGAATTGTTGCTGAGTATCTGGATACCAATCACACCGAAATTGTATTGACCGAACAGGATTTTTTGGATGCCATACCGGAAGTTATACGGGCCATCGAGAGTTACGACACGACAACTGTTCGAGCGAGCATCGGAAATTATTTGATTGGGAAATATATATCGAAACATAGCGATGCCAAGGTCATTTTTAACGGGGACGGATCGGACGAGTTAACTGGGGGATATTTGTATATGAGCCAATGTCAGTGTCCCATTGAATTCGACAAAGAAGGTCGACGATTGTTGCGCGATATACATGCGTTTGATGTATTGCGGTCGGATAAGTCGATTTCAAGCCACGGACTGGAGCCACGGACGCCATTTTTGGATCGAAGTTGGGTAAATTATTACCTGTCGATTTCCCCGGCGGCGCGTTTTCGACCGGCCATCTTAACTCACTGCGAAAAATACTTGCTACGATCTGCGTTCATATTTGAAAATTATTCAACTGTCTCGGACAAGGCGCTTCTTCCGGAAAGTATTTTGTGGAGACAAAAGGAGGCATTTAGTGATGGTGTCTCGGGTCAATCGAGATCTCTCTTTCAAATTATACAAGAACACGTCGACGGATTAATCGAAGACACCGAATTCGACGAATGCGCTCCGAATTTTACACACAATCGACCGACGACGAAGGAACAATACTATTATCGTAAGATCTTTGAAGAATACTATCCCGGGTTGGGAAATGTTGTGCCTTATTTTTGGATGCCAAAATATGTCGACGCAAAGGATGCGAGCGCACGAACGTTGACTTTCTACAAACCTGTCGCTACTTCGGCGTTATGAACTTTAGGTTCTCTTCGTTCATCGCGATCAACATTACACCAAAGACAATACTACAAACTCCAAAAAAACCATAATAATTCACGTTTTCTTTCAACAAAAAATAGGCAAGAAGTAGCGTAAACATCGGACTAGAATATACAAGTGCCGAAACAATATAACTTTCATGATTTTTCAGTATGGTGTAATAAATGATGTTCGCTAAAAAGATGGTAAAGCACGTGGTAAAACCAAGAAGAAGAATATCATGGTTTGTCGAACTCGCATAATCGCTGTTTACTTTTTTGTAATGTATAAAAAAGTAGAACAATACACAGATAAAATTCACAGTAGCGGTTAGTAACATAATACTAGCAGGACTGTATTTATTGATCATGATTTTGTGAATGATCGGCGAAAATCCCCATAGTAAAGATACAAATAGAGCAAACACTACTACATCTGTATTCATTTTCCTATTCTATAGCTATAAGAAAAATTGAATTGAAAAGTAACCTATAAGAATAGGTATAAGATGGAAGACCCCTTCTATGTAAAAGAAGGCGTCGAATTACACGAGTACAAAATTCACAAATTTGTATACAATCTTGGTGTAGTGAATGTACCGAAAGTCTATAATTATGATCGAAAAACTAAACGCATGACTATGCAGCGAATATTCGGCGACAGTTTATCCGACTTTTACGGGGAAAACGAAAAAAACATTAGTGAGGACATGTTTGATCAAGTTCGTGACATTATTCAGACGCTGAAACATCATAATGTAATTTATGTTGACATTACCGGTTATAATTTCATTTTGGATAAGAATGAAAAGTTGTGGATCATCGATTTTGAACACGCGTGTTATGTTACCGAAAAAAACGAAATTCCGGAATTTGTGGAGGCGTTTTGCGGAGGCGAAAATAAATGGAATTCGGAATTTCGATAAGATGAACCTTAGGTCGAAGGCGTCTGAATATTTCGTAGTGTGATTTTTTTCCTTTACACCTCTTCAAAATTTGTACTATTCAAGAGGAGGGTTTCAAAGGGAACCTAAGGTTCCCTTTGTTTCTCACCCTATAGTAGTAGAATGGTATTTACTCCGAAAACAAAATCAGAATTAAAACAATCAATACGCGATTATTTATCAGGAGATCGCACGCATGGAATTATGAATGACTGGGACGTTCGGCAAATTACCGACATGTCCAATTTATTTGCATATCTAACAGAATTTAACGAACCTTTAGATAAATGGGATATGACCAATGTTAAAGATACGTCGTATATGTTTTTTCAGTGCAAGAATTTCAATCAACCCTTGAATTCGTGGAACGTTGGTAACGTGAAGTCTATGGTATATATGTTCGGTTCATGCAAGAAATTCAATCAGTCGTTGGAGAGCTGGAATGTCGAAAACGTAGAAAAAATGCTTGGTATGTTTTTTTATTGCGATGTCTTCAATCAACCCTTGAACAATTGGTCCGTACAAAACGTAAAAGAAACGAACAGCATGTTTAAAGGATGTATCGCGTTCAATCAACCGTTAGATAATTGGAAGCTAGATACTTGTCTACATACATCTGGCATGTTTTTTGGATGTAAAGTTTTCAATCAGCCGTTGGAAACATGGAATGTAAGCAAGGTGGAAAACACATCGCAGATGTTTTGTGGATGCGAAATGTTTGATCAAGCGCTGAATAATTGGAATGTAAATCAGGTGAAGATCATGGGTGAAATGTTTGTCGATTGTAAAATGTTCAACCAACCTTTAGATAAATGGAACGTAAATAATGTCACAAATATGACGGGAGTGTTTCGCGGTTGTAAACGTTTCAATCAATCCTTGAATTCTTGGAAAGTGGAAAATGTTGAAGTCATGGACGCGATTTTCCAAGATTGCGAAATATTTAACGGTTCAATTCAAGATTGGAACACTGGAAACGTAGTGAATATGTCGAACATGTTTACTCGATGTAAACATTTTGACCAAGATATTGGAAATTGGGACGTAGCAAAAGTCGAATGGATGGAGATGATGTTTCATGGATGCGAAAAATTTACTTATTCTCTGGAAAATTGGAAAGTAGACCGCGTCGAAACTATGATGAGTATGTTCAGCGATTGTAAAAAATTTAATCAACCCTTGGGAAAATGGAAGGTCGGAAACGTAACCAATATGTGTGGAATGTTTTATGGATGCGTATCCTTTGATCAACCTTTGGAAACATGGAATGTCTCCAAGGTTGACGATTTTTCTGTCATGTTTTATGGATGTAAAAAGTTTAATCAGCCCTTAAATGCGTGGAAAATAACCAAAGCATACGACATGGCTGGCATGTTTGAAGGTTGTAAAAAATTTAATCAATCTTTGGAAAGTTGGGACGTACGTGGCGTAATCGTGGATACGATATTCCATGGTTGTACGAGCTTTGATCAACCCGTCGATACCTGGAAACATTGGAAAGGAAAATTAAAGCCGCATGTTTTGAATTCGATGTTTATCCGAAAGAAAAATCAAACGGTTCCGACCTTGCGTTCCTTGGCCGCGAAAGCTTCTCTTTCACACCACGATGATACCACAATAAGAAACGTTATTACAAAGGGCACATTTGGTGGGTCACGAAAACGAGGTCTAAAAAAAAATAGACGTCGTTCGAATACGGCGAAAAAACGATAGTTAATTTATCCAAGATCTTCGCGTCGTGCGAATTTGTCGATCGGTTATCTCATGTTTCGACTGAAATACAGAACACGAAAAGTCAAAAAAAACCAGGTTTTCTACGCCCATATTTGTAAATAGATCGATCAAATCAAAGAGGGTAACGCGATCTGTTTCGTGACCGATCGCAGCCAAGAGATCAAACACGTCGGGTTCTCCTTCGACATTATATAATACAATTTTATTGAAGTATTTTTTCTCCGACCGAACTCGTAATGCCTTGAGTTCATCTTTTGTGAATTTTTGAAATTCTTTGTTGTATATGTTGTCGTATGCGCTGAACGTGGCGACTTGAAACGCACGATCATAGGTATGAAGAAACTGACGAAACGTTCTCGACTTCAATTTTTGCTTTCGGACTTCGACTACCGTGTCAGAATGAGAGCGTATTAATTCTTTCTTTATATCATGAACCAATTCTTGTACGGCGGTTTTGTTTCGTGTCGCGGTCCAGTCGATCGCGCTTTCGTCGATCCTTTTTTTCGTCATTTTCCCAAGTTTTTGGTAAGTTTCAAGCGTTGAAATTGTTGGGCTTCCCAAAGATGCTAAAGCAAAATGTATAATATAATTGTTTTTCACGGTTCGTGTTTCCGGTTTTAATTTTTCATCGAGCGGAATTGTTCCATGTAGGTTCAATCCTAGAAAAAGGGTTTTTGGAAGTTCCATTAACTAATCTATAGTTAGATATACATAAACTTGTAAATCTATTACAAGTGTATTATATAGAATACACTTGTACTGTTAGCATTTATCGTAACGTTTTAGGAGAATTTATAGGCATTTTTTGTTCTATGAGTGAACACTATAGCGATGCCTAGCGAACACGAGAGCAACGAACACGAGAGCAACGAACACGAGAGCAACGAACACGAGAACAACAGTAGCAACAATTCATTGTCTAACGTCTCATCAAATGTAAGGGTTATTGTCGACCTTAGTGGATCTGTAACATTTATCGATCCAAGCGACTGTGATGTGATCGAGCCGTCCGACTTAAGTAGTAACATCGTAAATTATACACTGAACCAAATCGACAAAGAAACTGGATATACCGTGGTCAATCAACAAGGCACGGACCCATCCGGATCGGAAATTACGTTTACCTCATTTACTACGACGGATCCATCCTCGAATATACAAATCACAGAAAATTTAAAGGGGGTTGTCGAAAAATATTATGACGATGAACAGGACGGAGAAACCGCGATTATTTTACAAGATATTCGAAAATACGCCGCCCAAATACAATGTTCTGATTTCCATGGAAAAGGTACGATCAGTGATTATACTGAGTTGTTTAATGCGGCTTCAAGAATAGCAAATGAGACAAAACAAATGCAGCTCGACGTAGACTTAGAAGGGTTCAACGAATTCGGACAAGCTGCCGACGATTTGAGCGCGCTTTTCAGCAGTTTTATTGTGAAATTAAAAAACGTAAGCATCATTGAAGACGTCACATTTTTAACCTCTGTTTCTATCGCCCTACAGAAAATATGTAACCTGTCGAATATTTTTGGTAAATTCAAAGAAACCATCTTGGCGACATCTACGCTACAAGTCCCGAAATCCGTCCATGATACAACGATTGTAATTCGAGGGGTCATGGACGAGGTGAATTGCGCAATCAAATATATCAATCATTTTGTAGACCCATCGTTGGATGTTAGCGGTACTCCTTATGATGCGGACTTGAGTACAGAAGAACATAACATTATTAGCAAAGCGGTTTCCACGATTGATAATTGGAATGTTTTGTGCGAACAGGGCGTGAGTGTTGCCATGGCAAATGACCCGGACATGAAATATGTGACATATGCGAATAATCAATTAAAAACGAAAACAAACGTTTTACAACACGCGACGAACACGCTTCGGTCAAAACTCGCCACGTTCAATTTGAACTGTTAGCTCGTCTCCGACGACGAACAGTTTTCCTCTTTCTTTTTCCACCTCTTGACCTGGATCGCTTTTTCGGAGATCCAGGGGACCCAGGAGATACATTCGACCGATTTGATGAAATTAGCGCAGCAAATAATTTTTCTTGTTCTTCGTCGCTAATTTCCGGCTCTATATCGCGTGTTTTCTTCTGGCGTTTTTCTCGATCTTCTTGTTGGAGTTTTCTATGGCGCAATTTTTCTTCCAATTTTTCGATTTTCTTGGGAGAAGATACCATTTCTCCAATGGTGATTTGTTCTCCGGGGTTACACAACATAATTTCATCATGAAAATCACTATAGCCTTTCATTGGCATTTTTTGGGTCGCATATCCGTCGAAGCCCTGGCCACACAAATATTTTGAAAATTCAACGTCTTTTTTGAATACGGAGTCTCGGTAGTCGAGTTTATGGGTACTCGTGTTGTAACCATAATTTTCTCTCATAATTTTTTGAATATTGTGTGGAGATTGATCGTAGAGGTGTTTTGCAGTGTTTGGGTCGTCTAGAGCAACTAGAGATAGGTCCCTCGTAGGTACAATTTTTACGACAACGCCATAATCTTCGGCCGGCAATTCAGAAGTGGTTACAAAATAGGCATTCTTTGGGTCAATTTCTGATCGAGAAGAAAAACCACGATACAATTCAGGATAGTCTTTCGGTATTACATAAAAAGACATTTTTCCCAATTCATCGTTATACAAATGTGTAAAAAAGGCCATCTTGATATATTCGGATAAAAATATATCAAGTCAAGCAAATAAGAAGCGATCGATCGCCGTGCGAACGCAAAATAGTCGATGTGCGAATATCCCTAAAACGAAAATTCCTAGCAAGGTTGGCAAGTATGGCGTCTTGGTAAACCAGGTCAAAATCCATGTACAAATCATCGTGACGACAACGTCGAATATGGCCACGCCTAAAATTCTGTATTTACGCATTCCATATGGTCCGGGTTTTCCGAATGCGTCTTTGTATTTACAAAGATCCATGTACAATCTACTCATATTTTCTTTGTGTATAATATAGGATGAAAAGGAAAACTGGAAGAATTTCACGTAAAAAATGGGGAGGAGATGTAGGTAAATGGGAAAATAACGGTAAATCCGCTGTTGGAAATCGTATATGGAGTTATAAAGTAGACAACGAAAACGAAATCTTTGCCATTTATAACGGAGATGGCGAGCCACAGGTTAAGTTGCCGCCGGATGATAAATGGGAAAAAGAAGAAGACGGTTTATACGTAATCAAAGATGAAAGTAAAGGAGAAGATAAAATGATATCTACAACACTGCCATCCAATTTATCACTTTCTGTGTGTAATAACAATGAACTCCAGCCAATTTGTAAAATACAATCGCCGCCGCCGCCACCGCCGCCACCAAGGGGCGGCATGCGTAAGAAGCGCCGGTCAACCAAAAAACGTCGCTCAACCAAACGCCGCACCGCGTAAACCATATAAGAAAAAAAACATAAACACAACTCTCGTAATTACAATAAAATCTGGTCAGTATATTATTTAGGAGACACACATGTCTATCACTACAAACGCATTTGTGGAACCTCTTCTAAAAGAAGACGACACTCGGTACGTTATGTTTCCGATCCAGGACGACAGTATCTGGAAAATGTATAAAAAACAAGTCGACTGCTTCTGGCGAGCGGAAGAAGTCGACCTTTCCAAAGATTTGGCGGACTGGAAATCCCTTAGTGAAGACGAAAAACATTTTATTTCACATGTGTTAGCATTTTTCGCAGCGAGCGACGGTATTGTTTTAGAAAATTTGGCTGCTCGGTTCATGAACGACGTTCAGTTGTCGGAGGCCCGGGCATTTTACGGTTTCCAGATTGCCATGGAGAACATCCACAGTGAGATGTATAGTGTATTGATCGATACCTATATTCGCGACGCGGAAGAACGAATGCGCCTTTTTGACGCGATAAAAACGATCCCGTGTATTACCAAAAAAGCGGACTGGGCGAAAAAATGGATCGGAGACAATCGTTCCGGATTTGCCGCGCGATTGGTCGCATTTGCGTGTGTCGAGGGCATTTTCTTTTCCTCGAGTTTTGCGTCGATTTATTGGATCAAGAAACGCGGGCTCATGCCAGGGCTCACGTTTTCGAATGAATTGATTTCCCGCGACGAGGCACTACATTGCGAATTCGCCATCTTACTTTACCAAAAACTCACCAAGAAACTGAACAAAAAGAGAATTCTTGAAATTGTTCAGGAAGCGGTGGCGATCGAGACAGAATTCATTACCGTGTCTCTTCCTTGCAGACTTATCGGAATGAACGCGAAGCTGATGACGCAATATATCGAATTCGTTGCAGATCGATTGTTGTTACAACTCGGCTACGACAAGGTATACCAATCTTCCAACCCCTTTGATTTTATGGAGTTGATAAGTGTGGAGACCAAGGTGAACTTTTTTGAACGCACCAATCCGGAGTATGCGCTGGCGAATAAGACGGTCGACAAAGACGTTTTTGATCTTGATAGCGACTTCTAGTGTAAATGTTCATTGGTGTAACTCAGGTTTTTATGTTTGTAATGTATACCAAACATAAAATGAACAAGTTTTCGAAAACATTAAAACGATATTCCGATCCCAAACGGGCACAGCAAATGGCGTATCGTTATTTAGGAAAAACGGCGAAAATTTATCCCGCGAACAATCCGGTAAAAAAATACAAGATTTTTGATCCAAAGAATAATCGTTGGGTCAATTTCGGACAACTCGGATACGAAGACTACACGAAACACAAAGACAAATCTCGTCGCAAAAATTATTTGACACGTAGCGGTAAAATCAAAGGGGACTGGAAACAAAACAAATATTCTGCGAATAATCTGAGCCGGCGTATACTCTGGTAACCAAGGTTTGAAATGAAAAAAGTGTTTTACACCTTTTCCATTAAGAAACGATTTCATCATTCAATCTTCAAATTTTTATTTTCTTCAAGGAGTTTCATATTGAGAGCGAAAAGAGTTTCGTTTTCTTTTCCCAACTTCTCTACAAACGAAATCATTTCGCGAAGTTTATTTTCTAACGTGGATGATTCTTGAAGAAGTTCAAAATAACGGGCCTCCCAATCCTGTGTGAAGTGGTTTGGCTCCCAGCCAAATCCCATCATACGTTCTTGAAAGGAATTCATTGTGTAAGCGTAGATCTAATGTTTTAGTTTGGATAAAACTGGAAACAAAATAGTATTTCAATTTTATACCCTTGAAGATTATAAACCGCAAAAGGCGGTTCAGTCTTCAAGTGCAACGTTACCGATAAATGAATTAAAACGCAAACCTCCTACGGGTGCGGATTTAAATATTCATCGGTGTAAAGTTCCTTATCATTTTTCATAACAATTATTATTATGAAAAATCTATATAAATTATTCTGGGTTCCCGGTGGATAGTGCTAGTTAAGGAGGGTTGGCAAGGGAACCTTGGTTCCCTTCGTCGATCCGCTTTGGCGTCAACGATTTCAGCGTCGACACTCGCTTGGCATCCAAAATACGTAACGTAAAATTTCGCCCCGTAACATTAAAAAACAATGAAGGAATATTCACCAATTCATGGGTGTCTTTGTCATACACTACATCCTTTGTCTTCAACAGCTTCCCCTTTTCCAAGCACTCCACAAAAAAACGCTTCAATGACTTGACGTCGTTGACTGGCAAAGAATGCTCTTTCCCGTATTTTTCCGCAAACGAATGTAGCTTCTGGATTTTCACTGTTTTGTCCAATTTATTCCAAGGCGCCGTCTTGTTTTTTTGTTTTTCATTTTCTAAAAGTTGCTCCATCTTGCTGTAACTGGTTTCATTCGCATCCTCTGGACGCGTGGTTGAAGAAGCAAACATAGTATATTGACCTTTCTTTATACTATAATCTAGCCCGCAATGTTTATCTCCTTTCTTAAATTATAATATTTCGACGACGTGTCTTTCGTTTGGCTTTGGTGGATCTCTTTTTGGTACGTTTTCCACCAAGTTGATCGAAACGTTTTGCGATCGGCAACATGCTCGTGGGAAGTTGGTACTTCGACAATGAGGCCAACGATTTAATTGGTGAGCTCGGCGGTCGTTTCTCCATAATTGTTTTCATTTTGAAAATTTCGTTATAGTCATAAAAAATAAACGGAGAGCTGTCCAACAATTTGTTCTCTCCTAAATAATATTTGTTGTGTTGAGTGAATAATTGATTTGAGAAAGCTACGTTCAATACGTCTACTACTATATGTATATTGTTGTCATGCCTCTCTTTGAATATGATTATCCATCTCGATCCCGGATAAACCTGTCCATTTCCAACCTGTCCATTTCCATACATAATATATTTTTTACCAGGCACTAATTCACGTAGTGGAACAGTGTCAAAATTGTTTAAATTTATCGTTTTCCAATACACCATTTATGATAGGAGTATATATTTTTGGGGTTCTTCTACATAATAAATGTGTATTCGTAACACATGGATAGCACAAAAAATATTGTTTTGTCGTTGACGCCGCATAAAGAAACGAAAAAAATAGAAAAACCGCCCAAGAAAAAACGCGTGGTGACCGAGAAAAAATCTTGGAAAATCGCGGATCACGAACTCTGTTCGGAGTGGCAATTTCAATATATAAAAAGTGGCGATATCGATCTGTCGTCGAACTTTGAACAACTCTTACATTCGCAAATACAACAAAAACTCTCTGGCTACAAATACCAAGATTTAGAAAATGAGTTGTATTGTCCAGAAAAAATGAT
>Ga0114960_10002076_pt1 | contig 15823 bp, 29 predicted proteins | sample C_130625_MF_Meta_FD_92637 | JGI IMG/M metagenome (GOLD analysis project Ga0114960, IMG submission 92637) | Freshwater microbial communities from Lake Croche, Canada to study carbon cycling - C_130625_MF_MetaG | ecosystem: Environmental > Aquatic > Freshwater > Lake | place: Lake Croche, Canada... | reverse complement strand
TTTCCAACACCACGACCATTCCAACTATCCGCGCATGAAGCCCTACGTCAGGGTTTCAGAGACGGCCACAAACGACAGTTGATCATGGCGCCCACGGGTGCTGGCAAGACTTACCTTGGATTAAGAATCTGTAATGAGGCATTACAAAAAGGTAAGAGAGCAGTATTCCTGTGTGACCGCACCACGTTGATAAACCAGACCTCTACCGTGGCCGACGGCTACGGTCTAAAAGAGCATGGAGTTATTCAGGCGAACCACTGGCGGCGTATGCCTGACCTACTGTTGCAGATTGCCTCTGCGCAGACTATCGCCAAGCGAGAGTATTGGCCACAGCTAGACGTGTTGGTGGTGGACGAAGCGCACACCCAGTACAAGGTGTGGACTGATTACGCGATGGAGAGCGGCGCGGCCATTATTGGCCTATCAGCTACGCCCTTCTCTAATGGTCTTGGAAAGATATTCACAAACCTCATAAACGCCACCACGATGCACGATCTGACCCAGTCAGGTGTGTTAGTGCCTATGCGGATTTTTTCTTGTACTAAACCCGATATGACAGATGCGGCTACCGCAGGCGGTGAGTGGACAGACAAGGCGGCTGAAGAGCGCGAGATGGGTATCGTGGGTGACGTTGTCAGGGAGTGGGTAAAGTTTGCAGAGAACCGCAAGACGATTGTGTTTGGTGCAACGATCAAGCATTGCGAAGAGTTAGCCAAGTCATTTATTGACCAAGGCGTCATGGCCGCTGTGTTTACTTCTAACACCACCGATAAAGAACGTGAAGACCTACTGAAGGAGTACCGCAAGCCTGATAGCTACCTACGAGTTCTGATCTCTGTAGAGGCGCTTGCAAAGGGCTTTGACGTGCCTGACGTGGGTTGTGTGTGTGATGCACGTCCACTGCGTAAGTCGTTGTCTACTGCCATCCAGATGTGGGGGCGTGGCCTGCGGTCGCATGAGGGCAAGAAGGATTGCTACTTGCTGGACTTTAGTGGCAACATCATTCGCTTTGCTGAAGACTTTACTGACGTGTTTTTTAATGGTCTTGAGAAGCTTGACGATGGTGAGAAGCTCGACAAGAAGATCCGCAAAGACGAGGAGCTAGAAGAGTCAAAGGGTTGCCCTAAGTGCGGCTACAAGCCCTTCCACAAGCGCTGTATGGGCTGTGGCTATGAGCGTCCTGCTAAGGCGATGGAAGACGCCGCCCACGGCATCATGTCTGAAATTTTCATCGGCGAAGGCAAGAACAAAAAGAAATTGGCTGACAACGCTGAGCACCTATGGCATCAGGTTGTACGGTATGCAAAGGAGCACAGCCAGCTAGACAAGCAACAAGGGCGTGCGTACCACCTATTCATGAAGATTGCAGGCTACGACCCTATTTGGAAGTTCACGACTGCACCAGCGGTAGAGATTACGCGTAACGTGCAGAACAAAATTTTGCAGATGAATATGGCATACAAGAAGGCGGTGAAGAAATGAGGCCGCCTAATTACGGAAAGCTTCACACCAAATATATAAGTGGTGAAGTTAGAAATATTTGGTATACGAAAAATGAAGAGTTACCAGATTTACCTAAGCTCGATCCAATGCCTTATTTTTGTACTGGTTTGAACAGTGTAGAAAACAAGCAGATATACGAGTTTTTGTATAAGAGAACAAATTTACAAGGACAAGAAAAACAAGTTTTTTATATGCGTTATGTTCTTGAAATGACTTTACAAGAAGTTGGTGATTGTTTATTTGTATCAAAAGAAAGAATTCGCCAAATAGAAGGCAACGCATTAAGAAGATTAAAAAGGGTTGCAAACTTAAATGATATTGTGAAATATGGAGATAGCTATGAGTTTCATTGATTTTGCACGCGCCCATGGCGTAGAGATTGAACAAAACAACCTGTACCCCTCAGAACGTATTCGTCGCTGTGGGACGATAGATAAACCTAAGTCAACCAACGGCGCATTCTTTTACGATGGCAAGCGTGGTTGGGTGATGAACTGGGCAGAAGAAGCCAGAGTGATCTGGTACGAAGATCCAAACGTCAAGCCATGGACTGAGACGGAAAAAGCTGATTGGGCGGCGAAGCGTCAGATGATGAGTGCTGACAGGAACCGCTCATACGACATGGCCGCGGATCGTGCGGATATGCTTTTGCGTACAGCGAAGATGGAGAGTCACCCCTACCTAGAGATTAAAGGCTTTGCGGACATGCAGGGTTACGTGATGGGCGGCAAATTGCTGATACCCATGCGTAACGTGGTGACCAACAAATTTCAGGGCTTGCAAGAGATCTATTGGGATGAGCCAAACCGCAGGTACGAGAAGAAAATGATCCACGGTATGCGCGCTAAGAATGCTGTGCTGTATATGGGCTCCAGAGAGGCTTCAGAGACGTGGTTTGTTGAAGGGTATGCCACAGGTCTATCCCTGCACAAAGCCCTGCGTAGCACTGGCTCTAACGCATCTGTGGTGGTTTGTTTCTCAGCATCCAACATGGTCAATGTGGCCAGCCAAGTCAAAGGCGATAGATTTATCTTTGCTGATAACGACGAGAGCAAGACAGGCGAGAAGGCGGCTATAGAGACTGGCTTGCCTTGGACGATGGCTGACGAGGTGGGATACGACGTTAACGACCTGCACGATAAGTGCGGTTTGATGGCAGTTGTTAAGAAAGTTATGGACTTACGCAAAAAGGCATATGCAAACAAAATAGAAATGTCTGTATAATAAAAACTGTTGTAGTCGTTCACAACAGTTGAAAGCCGTTACTCATGCATTGGCCTCCTTCACAGGAGGGAACGACCCAGTGCAGTAGTAACGGCTTTTTGCATTTTGACGACCGCTGTATCGGACGCGCACTGGCGGTAGCGATACAGGGACACCTCTACTACGGGATAGATGTTGAGATAGAGGCATGGGTGGCGAAGATAGCGCCCTAACATCGAACGGCTGTCGGGTCATGTGGCTCCAGTTAGCAGAAACATGTGAAGGCTTAGCCCCCTGTGGGAGGGCTGAGTCTGTCCACCAGAAAGCAGTCAAACAGGGATTAAGAAAGGGTTAATAAGGTAATAAGGAGTACAGGGGGGGTGACCCCTTTTTTTGTTTACAAACAGTAATAAACTGTTATAGTGTGATTACCACGATGTTGTGGTTTAAGGAGAAATTAAATGGCTACACCAGCTTTTCCACGTCCATTCAGTTTGGATACCCGTGAGGCTTTTGACGACAGTATTGCTCACCCTGCCCATACGGGAATAACAATTCAAGATTACTTTGCGGCAAAGGCTATGCAGGCACTTATCAGTTGTCCTAATTGGCGTGAAGATGCAGGAGATGAGGTTGGAATGGATGCATCCGACTACACCGCTAAAGCGGCTTACATAATTGCAGACGCAATGATTAAAGCGAGGTCTGAAGCATGAGTACACCGCAAGAATATTGGGATGCATGTTTAATCAAAACATGGCGCAATGATGGAAAGATTATTGACGCCTATCAAATGTTTAAAAGCATTACTGGTGAAACTGTATTTAACAGAGAGCCACCACTTTTACGCACACCAAAAGAAAACGTGCCAATAAAAATACCTGTACGGGCTTACGTGGCTCAACATTTGGAAAAAATTAGCAAAAGACTTTGGGAGCAAACACCAGACAAAGATGTTTTTCTTCTGAAGAAATTGCAGACGTCAAAGTACGACACAACAAAGCAGGGAACACAGCCAGACAGAGAATTAACTAATACTCAAAATCAACACAGAGCAGACAAAAAACGTGTTGCAATGAATGCCCTTCAGTATTCGGTAAGAAACCAAAAAACTGATTGGCGTGTAACCAAATGACCGAAGAACAAATTGTCATTGCCACAGCTAAGCACAACAGTCGCTCAAAAGCATTTATGGATGCTGGACTTGCACGTGAAGCGGCTTGGGATTTGGCGGACAAACTTTTTGAGCGTGATTTAGATTCACAAGACGACAGACGCCTGTGCTTTGAGTGCAGGCTCTTTGACACCAAATCTGGGACTTGCCCCAAAATTGTTGATAAGAAGGGCAAGCCTCAGCCAGCGCTGAAGTTTGTTTTGCAGAGGTGTGATTGGATACAACTTAAAGGAAAAAAATGAGACGCATAGGAATTGACCCGGGTATCTCTGGCGCGATAGTCGTGCTGGAGGACAACATACCCGTTGAATGGGCTTTGATGCCCACCATGAAGATTGGATCCCAGAACCGCGTAAACGCAGTTGCTTTGGCGGCACTGCTTCGCGGCTATGGCCAAAGTTACAGAGAAGTAAACGCATACGTTGAGCAAGTGCACGCCATGCCCAAGCAAGGCGTATCTAGCATGTTCAGCTTCGGGCATTCTTGTGGTGTGATTGCAGGCGTACTAGGTGCGTTTGAGATACCTGTGACCTACGTCACCCCACAGATGTGGAAGATGCGCGCGCACCTGACAAACAAAGACAAAGATGCGGCTCGGTCACTGGCTATACAGATGTGGCCACACTGGCGTGAGTTAGATAAAAAGGGTCAGGGTCAAGCCTTGGCGGATGCGGCTTTATTAGCGAGGTATGGACTATGACCAAAAACGACATGGTGTCGCTTTTGAAAAGCGTAGGAGTAGACGAAAACACAATTACAGCAATGAGCAATGCCTATGACATTGGTTATGAGATTGGCTGTTCAGACACAAAAAAATATGTAGAACATTTTGGATATGTATTTCCAACAGGAGAATTAAATGAATCAAAAACAAATAAATGACGCAGTCGATTACATCTACACACATGGACAAAAATACGCCCAAGCAAAGGCCGAACTGACCTACATGGAAGAGTACCGTAAGACACTTAAAGCAAAGCTTATGAAGGAGGCGCTTGCCAATGGCTGTAGATCAGCCGCTACGGCGGAAATGGAAGCTTATGCAGACGTAGCCTACGAAGAGCACCTACAAGCCCTTAAACAGGCCGTAGAGGTTGCAGAAGGCTATCGCTGGGGATTGGTGTCAGCACAGGCCCGTGTAGAGGTCTGGCGCTCTTTAGAAGCTTCTAATCGCCTCATGGATAGGTCGGTGGCGTAATGGAAGACGAACTCTTAAAAATCACAGGCAAGAAGTACGACAAAGCTATTGCTGGCATTGCATCAGTTTGGCAGGGAAACCAGCGTGTTGAAACCCTTATCTACAGTGGCCAAAAGCTTATGGAAATATTCATGGACGAAGGCATGACAGATGAGGAGGCCATAGAGTGGATCTCATTCAACATTGAGGGCGCATACGTAGGACTATCTACGCCAATCATCATGTGGGAATACGATGAATAACAGCATGACCGCAAAGGAGCGCGCATATGTAGGGCTAGTCAAGCTCATGCCTTGCTCAGTGTGCAAACAGGAAGGTCCAAGCGATGCACACCACGTCAAACAGCACAGGCAATACACAGTGGTTGCCCTGTGTAAGTCCTGCCATCAAGGCTCAAAGATGGGCTGGCACGGTGAGAAGCGTGCATGGGCTATTGCAAAGATGGACGAAATTGATGCTTTGAATAAAACAATCGAGAACGTCATCGAGTATTTAAATCAAAATTGAAAACACAAGTACACAAACTAGGGTGGCGTATTAGGGTTTTCCTTAGAAAAATAGTCTGTTTAGGGTGTTCTAAACCCTAATTTCTTGTTATGATTCCTTACCGCAACAGAAAGCGGGTTTAACTTAAAGGAAATCATCATGACAGTAGTAGCACAGATCCAGACCGAAGCAACAATTGTTTCTTTGGCAAATGACATCGACGCACTTTACGTGCTCGACCAGCAAGCCAAAGCATTGGCTAAGCAAATAGAGGCCATGAAAGACGCTATCGCCAACAAGTATGGCGAAGGTGAGCACACAGGCGAGTTGCACTCTGTGACCGTCCAAATGGTTGCAGTCAAAGGCACCGTTGACTACAAGAAATTGTGTGTCTCTTACGGCATCCAAGACGATGTACTCGACACCTTCCGCAAAGAAGGCCGTGCAGACATCCGCGTAACTCCAAAGAAGTAAGGAGCACAACATGATTCGATTTAGCAAAGAAAACTTAATCAACGCTTTGGAAACAAAAATTGCAAAGATGGAAGATATATGGGGTTTTGTCACCACTAACGGTACAAACCAAATTAAAGACAAAACAGATTTTGATCGCGTTATGGCTTATGGCGAGTACATCTCATTGTTGGATATTTATGAGTCTGTCAGAGATAACACATTTTTAAACTAGGAGCACAACATGAAACGCATGTACATCAAAGCATACAACGCGCTCAAAAAGATGGGCGTACCAGTCTACGTCCGTGAAGACATGGATGGACGGTTCCAGATCAGCGCTGAGGATCCAGAGTCCTATAGGTGGGCTGACTATTACGAAGGCGACTTCCACCAAGGTTGGATCTTTGGCGTGAACCCAAAAATTGAAGAAACACTGCGCAAGTCAGGATTGTTTTGCGAGTGGATAAACCCCGGCGAACTTGGCGTATACGAGGCATAACATGACAAATACATACTGGAACGACAGAGGCACCTACAACGACGAAGCTAAGGCTTTGCAGACGCTTATTCCTATGGTTGGTGCCGTGCCCTACCGCCGCACAAAAAACCAGCACCTAGAGCGGTTTCGTAAGGTTGTGAACGCGTATTACGATTTATACAACAACGGGCTGTGGAACCGCGCACGTGAGTTTGCAAACCTGTTTAAGTTGTACGGCCTGCGTGAAGTAATGCGCTACGGTGACCTTAACGATAGCACTACTAAAGCAATTGAAACCACCATGGACGAATACGTGCTACTCGCGTATAAAGAGCAGGTTGCGCTTGGCAACATCAAAGCAAAGGAGGAAACCCATGCTTAACCAGACCACTAAGGTGTTCCCACGCAACGTGGAAAAGAATCCAGTAATCGAGGGACCGTTCCACAAAAAGCCATCCGAGTTTGGAATCTTGATGGCCATCATTTTTGTAGTTGGTTTAGTTGCTGTAATTTGCGACCTATTTATTTGGAGAAGTTAATGAAAGAGACAAGCCAACTTGCACGCCAATTACTTGGCCAAGAACATGTGAAGTTTTTCACGCAACAAGAGTTTGATGGTGAACTGGCAATAGCTAAAGCAGAGATCATGGCGGTAGCCATTGAGACGACTAAGCGCGCCATCATGATCGAGCGTGAAGAGTGCGCCAAGCTGGCCGACGAATGCGTGGACATCGAGAAGCTAGGCGACGCAATCCGCAACCGTATACCAATACAGAGGCAATAACCATGGACGCAGAAGACGAAGAATTCAACCGTGTAGAGATGGAGTCTCGCATCAAGCAGGACTACATCCGCAACATGAAGCAACCATCCAGAGAACAACTAATGGCAGAGGTAGCTGTGCTAACTGAGTTAGTGCGCGTGCTGTCTGACAGAGTCAAAGAGTTGGAGGGCAAGCATGACTGAAGAAGATGATGACATTCAAGACTACAAGCGGCCTTGGGTTGGCTTAACAGAAGAAGAAATTAAAGAGTGCTTCACGATTACGCCCGACCAGTATTTGCATTGGCATATTTACAAAAAAATAGAACAAGCTTTGAAGGACAAGAACACATGATTGACCTCATAAGCACACAGGAAGGCATAGAAGACGACACACGCAATGCGGCTCATCTGGTCGCCGGCGTGATAGCAATGGCCATAGAAGACCTATGTATGGTGCCCACGGACGAAGAGCTTAGGTACAACTGCAACCTGAACTATCACGCAATTGGATCACTCAATTTTTTCTTCAATCCAAAGTCTATGTTCCCTGCATATGCATCCATGATTGGGCTGGAGCACACCAGCTTCAGAGCGGCACTAGAGCGCCGTACATATGAGGACGAGAGCGATAAGAAGACCAAGATCCCTTATCTGAAAGTCAATGACATCAAAGCTATGCGCTTACGCATCCATTGGTGGCAAAAAAGCCCTGTACAGAGCAGGCAATTGGAATTAGAACTTTAGGAGAACATCATGCTAGAGACAGTTGCTTGGGTTGTACTACTTCTTACTGCGGGATTTGCAATATTTGCACTGGTGGCAGTGGTCATGCTGATGATGGATCAAGATGATTAGGGCAAACACCTAGTAAATACTATAATTTTCTGTTATAGTTACATCACTGCAATAAGCAGGTTTAGGAGAAAAGAATGGAATTTAAATTTAACGACGGTGGACGCAAAGCCGCAGGATACAAAGGTACAGCGGGTGATTGCGGTGCTCGTGCCATGGCTATTGCCCTTGGCCTTGATTACCAAGCTGTGTACAAAGAATTGGCTCAAGCTAACGCCGACAACGGTCGCGCAAAATCTGCCCGTAACGGCATCAACAAAGACATTTATTCTGAAGTGCTCAAGCGGTATGGCTGGGTATGGTGTAAGGCACCCCAGTTCTCAGGCCGTAAGGCACGTTGCAGTGACATGCCAACAGGCGTGGTGATTGCCAAACAAGCTCACCACTTTGTAGCTGTGATCGACGGAACTGCTAACGATGTCTGGAATTGCACCGAGCGTATGGTGTACGGATATTGGGCTAAGCAATAATTTATGAGGGGGGCTTGACACCCTTCTCTAATTTTCTGTTATACTGTCATTACTGCAATCAAGCAGGTTTAGAAAGGAAATCAAAATGCAATCATCAACACAACTCCGCGGTAACTGCCAATGCTGTGGCCGCCAACAGGCCGTAGTAGGTAGATGGATGGCCAAGCATGGCTACACAGTCGAGCACGGTTGGTTCCAAGGTGCCTGCTCTGGTGAGTCTAGTGAGCCTATGCAAAAGAGCCGCACACGCACAGACGGTATCGTGGCTCAAGTCCGCGCTGATGTAGCTAAGCTGTTAGAGCAAAAGAACAAGCTTGAAGCAGGCACAGCTAAGCCAGAGTTCATTAACCGCGGTACAGAGCGCAAGCCTGACCTAATCCCATTTGCTCAAGGCGACGACTACCAGCAACGCATAACCATCAGAAAAGTCATTCACGAGATGACATTCAAAGCTAGCATGGGCGCCCAGTTTGCTGACATGCTGGTAGAAGTGGCCGACAAGTACCACGGCACACCATTGATCGAGGTAGAGAAGAAAGAGCCACCAACACCTATCTACCGCGGCGACAAGAAGATATCCCAGAACAAGAGCTACACATACGAGTGCAGACGCGTAGAAGGTGGCCGTGTGTATTACGTGTTAGACAAGAACGGCGCTAGCCTCAATGGATGGATCGGTACACAAGCTTGGCGCAAGCTAGAGAACGCATAACAACAGGGGGCTCAGTCCCCCACCTTTTAACTTTTAATTGGAGAACACAATGACAAAAGAAGACTTTCAGACAATGATCAAGGGCAAGGAATACAACCACCACATGTTTGTGGATGCATATGACGATGATTCAATATGGATCAGCATGTCGGTGCCTAGCGCACGTTCACACCTGACGCTTACAAAGGATCAGGCCAAAGATATGATCGCGGCATTGATCCGAGTCGTTAACCATCTGGATGCTGAATAATGTGGCCATTCCCAACACACCCGCTGGTACCGTGGACGCCTAAGCAGATCCGCGAGTATGAGCAACAGCAACGCAACAAATTACCAGAGGCACCACTATGACAACAGCTAAAAAACCCGCGGCAAAAACAACTAAGAAGGCAGAACAAACCTTCTCTATGCCTATGGAGGTAAAAGACTGGATAGATCAAGCATCTAGTAGGATGGCACACATGACGTCAGAAATCGCGCGCCTCAAAGAAGAGAACAAAGCTCTCAAGCGAACCCACAAGCTAATGGAGCAAAGAGTAATGGGTATGAGTAGTGAATAGCTTAGATAAGTTCACACAGCTACAAAGCCTAATGATGGGCTACGACAGATGCGCCCTGTATTGGAATAAACACCTTAAAAGCTGGGCGCTCATAACAGACGACGAAGAGCACACAGCTACTCTGGTAGACAAAGATTTAGATAGGCTGATAAGGCTACTACTGCACTCAGATCTCTGAAAGAGTTGCCACAAACCAAAACTTCTTGTTAAACTCGGCTCATCTAAAGTAGACGAAGTTAGAAGGAGATGACATGGCACTAGGACAAAAGACAGGCGGTAGGGCATCAGGAACGCCCAACAAGGCCACAAACGACGCTCGACAGGCCATAGCCTCATTCGTTGATGGAAACGCTCACAGGCTCACTGAGTGGCTTGATCAGGTTGCCAATGGTGTGAAGGTGGTGGAGATGGAGGGGGATGAGCCAGTAGAGAAGTACGTGGTGCCGCCTAACCCAGCTAAGGCGTTTGACATGTTCCAGTCGGTGGTGGAGTACCACGTACCCAAATTAGCGCGCATGGAGATCAGTGGGGATGATGACAAGCCACTGGTGATTGAGAACAACGTCACCGTATTTGGTGAGTTACTCAAAAGCATCAAGCTACAGCGCCAAGCAGAATGAGCGCGCTAGACGATATCCTCTCTGATCCTAAGATCAATGAGGAGTTTGCTAACAGCCCCGTCCTCCAGCAGATAGTCATCAATTGGCAGTTGACTTGGCTAAGCACGCAGGCACACAAGCATCAGATAGAGCCAGCAGGCGATTGGTGGAGCATATGGCTGATGCTGGCTGGCCGCGGTGCAGGCAAGACCAGAGCGGCGGCAGAGACGCTGGCCTATTGGGCGTGGGAGCAACCCAACACACGATGGCTTGTATCCGCGCCTACCAGCGGCGACGTGAAGGGCACCTGCTTCGAGGGTGACTCTGGCCTGCTAAAGGTCATACCAAAGGAGTTGATAGCCGACTACAACAAGGCACTGCACGAGATCAGACTGCTTAACGGGTCGTTCATCAAAGGCATACCAGCGTCGGAGCCAGAGCGCTTCAGGGGTCCACAGTTCCACGGTGGATGGTTAGACGAGCTTGCGGCTTGGGACTACCTACAAGAGTCGTGGGACATGATCCAGTTCGGTATACGACTGGGTAAGCGCACCAAGCTCATATGCTCGACCACGCCCAAGCCAAAGGACGTTGTGCTCGACCTGATAGGGCGTGAGGGCGACGACGTGGTGATCACGCGCGCCAGCACGTACAGCAACATCAAGAACTTAGCCCCATCGTTCCAGAAGCAGATACTCCAGTACGAGGGCACCAACCTAGGCCGTCAGGAGATCCATGCTGAGATCATCGACCCAGAGGAGGGTGGCATAGTCAAGCGTGATTGGTTCCGCCTATGGCCAGATGGAAAGCCTTTCCCCAAGCTGGAGTACATCATCCAAAGCTATGACTGCGCAACCAGCGACAAGACCATCAACGACCCTACAGGATGCATCACACTAGGTGCATTCAAGCCATTGGATGGTGGCATGTGCGTGTTGGTGTTGGACTGCTGGCAGGAGCACCTACAGTACCCTGACCTGCGCCCCAAGGTGATCGAGGAGTTCGAGGTGTTCTATGGCGAGGGACGCGAGAAGAAGCGCGTTGACCTACTGCTGGTGGAAGATAAGAGCGCTGGCATAAGTCTTATACAAGACTTGCAACGTGCCCACCTGCCCGTGATGCCGTACAACCCGGGTCGAGCCGACAAGACACAGCGCCTATCCATCGTGGCCAACATCATCAAGGCTGGTAGGGTATGGGTGCCAGAGCACAGCCAACGCAAGGGCTACGTAAGGGATTGGGCTGAGGGCATGGTGTCCCAGATATGCTCATTCCCTGAGACGGTACATGATGAGTTTGTAGACTGCATCAGTCAGGGCTTACGGTACATGCGTGACGCTGGATGGATCAGTATCGATATCCCACCGCGGGACGACTATGACGACGACGACATCTTCGACGCTGACGAGCACAACAGGAAATCCAAGGGCAACCCGTATGCTTTGTAATCCCGCACCGGGTGCGGTATCAGGAATCCTTACTGAGTATGGACTCAAGACTGCACCAAAGGCATAATCGATGTATCCCACAATGAAGGAATAGCCGTGGCTGACAACCAATCCGTTCCCATGCCCCCACACATAAAAGCAGAGCTAGCAAGGCTACGTGCTCTTATGGTTCCTGACGCAGAAGCCTATCGACGCCGTGAGATCGGATCTAAGAGGTCGGAAGAAGAGATGAAGAAGATCCAGCCCCTGCGCCCACTTGGAGCGGCAGATACCGATCTGGAGTACCCATTGGCGGCAAAGGGAGGCAGGATTCAACACAAGTGGCATGGCGGCCCAATCGTTGACACACTGGTTAATACATTCCCATCACTTGCCCCAGTAGCCAACGCAATAGGTGCAACCAAGGTTGGGTTGTCCGAGAAAGAGTTGCCTACTGATGATATGTATTGGTATTCAAACGGTGCAACCAGAGATTTGATAGGCAACGACAGACGTGGAGATGTAAACCCAATGCTGGGTGTACCACTATCGACACAGCCTACTGACCTGCCAAAGAGCATCAAGATGTATAGGGCAGACCCAACAGGCAAGTACGGCGGTAAAGAAGGCATTGAGACACTGCCACAGCCTAGGTTTGACGTGGGCGGCGACAGGTATCACAACAAGGTTGAAGACCCAACGGTGTCAGACGTATACGGTGACTCAAGCAAAGCCATACAGCAGTTGTACAGGTATGCACGCCTCAATGGCGCGGCAAACAAGTACGGTTACCCTTCACTGTCACCAGAAGACGTGGCGGCTATGGCATTGAAAGAGGGTCGGTCTGACCTTGGATTCAATGCAGTCAACCTTGGGCATCCTGATGAATTAAAGTTCAACAAGATGCTGAGGGACACATACAACTTAACATCAAACGACCAGAACTTCTTGGCCGCTTTGTTTGCCAAGCAAAGGGTGGCTGACAAGTTCAATATTCCATTTGCTAATGCGTGGAACGGTACTGGCGTAAACGATGCTGGCCAGTCTGGCAAGGACTACGCAAAGAACTATGAGCACCACAAAAAAGCGGCGCTACATCCAAACAACCAACAGTTGATGGAGCTAGTAAACCGTGCGATTGAAGACGGCAAGAAGCATGGGTTACCTTTGAGAGAGAACTCCATTAAAGACTCAATGCGCCATTACATCCCAGTGCCATACAAGGCCAGTGGTGGCGTGATAGACATGGACAGGATGCGCCTAGAGTTGATGAACGGCAAGAAGAAGTTCTTGGGAGAAAGCAAAGTCAAAGAACGCCTGTATCACGGAACAAACAAAAACATTAGGAGCTTTAGCCACAAGTTGATCGGCACCCAAAGCGGCAACCGTGGCTTCTTTGGCCGCGGGTTCTATCTGTCAGGTGACCCAGACGTGGCAAACAGCTATGCTGATACAACTGGTGGCAACGTAATGCCATTGCATGTCAGCCTAGACAACCCATTGGTCATTGAAGACAAGATATCTCACAAAGCCGCACAGGCGTTGAACCATGCTTTGGAAACCGATGCATTCAAGCCCGGCATGCAAAAAGAAAACGTTAAGAACGGTCTATCAATGACTATGGTGGACAACCCAGATGTAGCAGACATGATGACAGACAAGCTTATAGGTCGTGGTTATGACGGCGTTGTGTATGGGAACAACCGTGAAGTTGTAGCTTTCCATCCCCACCAGATCAAGTCAGCCATTGGTAACCGTGGCACATACGACACTACTAACCCAGACATCACAAAGGCCAAGGGTGGATCCGTCAAAGAGCCTAAGAACACCGTGAAGGCGTACAAGCTGTTCAGAGTGCACCCCAAGCACCCCGGCAAGCTTTTCCCCCTATTCGTCAACGCCAATGAGCCTGTAGAGATGAACAAGTGGGTGGACGCCAAAGAGGGTGAGATGGCTGGTGACAAGGTGAAGAGCAAGATTGGACCGTTGGCCTACAGACCCGGCTGGCACGCAGGTGACCTACCCGTCGCTACTCACATTGGCGAGAAGTCAGACCCTAACCTCACGGCACCTGATGTACGCCCAGCTAACCATGTATGGGCTGAAGTAGAGATGCCACATGACGTTGATTGGCAGTCTGTTGCTAATGAGCGCGGCATGAACCCCAAGGGCAAGCTGATAGCACGCAATGCACACATCACCGACCAAATACCAAAGGGTGGACACTACAGGTACAAGACTAACTCCAACATGACAGGCAACTGGCTGATTGGTGGAGCTATGAAGGTCAACCGCATACTGCACGACAAGGAAGTCAAAGCTATCAACAAAGCGGCTGGAGCGGCAGACTTACCGCGTGCTAAGCCGTTCAAGGCAAAAGACTATGGCTTTGCTAGTGGTGGCTTGGTAGCCCCTGACGAGTGGAAAGCCGAAGAGCATGTGAATTACATGTCTAAAGGCGGTTCAAACATAAAGAAGATCACGCCGTACATTAAAGAACGCGAAGGTCAGTATGGCCTACAGCGCTTACAACGTGCCTCTGATGAGATACCAAGACTTAGCGATATGTATTCAGAAGATGCGTTGCGCAGAGCGTTTAGCGGTGATAACGCCAAAGCATTGATGACTATGGACCCTGCTGAATTCGAGCGTTACGCCGAAAGACTTGGACGTTTTGAAGATGAAGATTCAACTCGCTTCACAACCAGCGGGGAAAAACTAAACTTCAATGATTACTTGGCTCATCTGGCAAAGATTAAAGGCGGATTTGCAGATGTGCCGTTTCTTGAAATAGGACGTCGCAAGCCTGAGTACTTGCCTAGCATTGAAGGGCACGAAGGCCGTCATCGCTCACGTGCATTGGCTGGCAAGGGTGTGAAGAAGTCTTTGGTGCAACTCATACCAACAGGCGGAATGCGTGAGCCAATGCCACGTCGCTATCGTGAAGACTTTATAGAGGCTATGAAAAAAGAGTTGGGTGAGAAGCGCTTGGTTACTCCTGAAGGCAGATCGTTGTTGCCAGCTGACCTAAGTGCCCAAGAGCATCGCAATCTTGAAAACCGTAACCTATTGGCGGCTAACCGACCACAGTTGCCAGAGGTATACAAATCTGGCGGAGCTACACACGCCCATCACCTAGATATAGAAGAGCGCCCACTATGAAAGAACTTGTTGGACAAGGCAAACCCTTTTACTCTGCTGTAGACAAAGCCGCGGGGTTGTTGAAACGTAAGGTTGGCACTGGCGCTGAGTTTATGCAAGAGCTAAAAGGCTTGGGTGGCATCAAGCAATCAGAGATTGAAGACCGTGGCTTGGGTGAGATCATGGGTGCCCCAAAGATGACGCATGAGCAGTTCATGAAGGCGTTAGCGGCTAAGCCTGCGCCAGCAATACGTGAGAAGGTGTTTGGTGGAACTAGAAGCATCGGAAATGTTGCAACTGGGGTGGCCCCGTATCACAGTGAATACACCTTACCCGGCGGTGAAAACTACCGTGAGATGCTTATCAAATCTCCAGCAGGCGTTGACAATCAAGAAAAGATTTCAGAATTAGATTCAAAGATTAGACGCATACCAATGTTTGACTCAACTCCTGAGCAACAGGAAGAAATCATTAGGTCTTATGAAAAACTAAAGGCTTTAAAAGAAGAAGAGCAAAATGCACCCAAGGCATTTGGCGGCGTATATCACCATTTTGGTGGTGAGCCTGCCATCCTAGCCAGCATGCGTCTCAAAGACCGCACTGGCCCCAACGGTGAGAAGCTATTGCACCTTGAAGAGTTGCAGTCAGACTGGCACCAGCAAGGGCGTGAGCATGGATATCAAGATCCACCTAAACCAGTAGCAAGAACAATGGCAAATCCTTTTGGGTTTGACAGAATATATGACAAGCAAGTACCAAACGCCCCATTCAAAAAGAACTGGGAAGAGATGGCGTTGAA
>Ga0114960_10002075_pt1 | contig 15826 bp, 9 predicted proteins | sample C_130625_MF_Meta_FD_92637 | JGI IMG/M metagenome (GOLD analysis project Ga0114960, IMG submission 92637) | Freshwater microbial communities from Lake Croche, Canada to study carbon cycling - C_130625_MF_MetaG | ecosystem: Environmental > Aquatic > Freshwater > Lake | place: Lake Croche, Canada... | reverse complement strand
TCGAATTTTCTCCACAAGACATTGAAGACGTAAAAAAAGAGTTTGAAGCATTGAATGAATTTGAAAAAACAACGTGTAAAATTGGCGTGTATACAAAATGTTTTAGCACGTATAACCGACTAGAAACAATGACATTTTTTTGTTGGTTCCCTTGGGAAAGAGAACAGATTGAGACGTATTTACAATGTACGGCCTAGGTGAGAGAGAATTGCGTTCTCAAGTGGCAAGTACCTCTCATTGTCAAGTTGCTTGACGAGAACATTGAACGGCGTCATTTCCTTGAGAGCATCTATGCCAACTTCGCAAAATAGATTGAGAATGGTGGGATCATATCCACTCATCATAGAACAGTTTCGCTCACTCGAAAGAACTGGAAATCCATTCGTTTTTCGAAGGTTCCAAAAGAGAATGTGAGGAGGGTTCATTGGTTTTCCATACATACGCATTCCAACTTCCCGATATTTCTCTCGGATTTTATCATACATCGTTTCCCACCTTTTAGACGCAACGACCTTTTGTTCTTCTGATGGATTGTACGTACATACACCAGTCATGTCGCTCAGGTTGTCGTCAATTTGCATATCGGAAAACACGGCCAATATAATATTCTCAGCGTCTTCTTGTGGTACATGCATTGTTTCGATCGCGGTCAATATCAGATCCAGAGCCTTGTAAAAGTCGGTACTCATTCCAGCATTACTAGTTCGAACAATCTTTGAAACCATTTTTGTAAACGTATCGCAGTCGTCAAGGTTGATCCATTCCGGATCGCGCGAAAAGGTCATGACGCGTTTTCCGAATATAGATTTTTCTGCTACACGACAACCTAGCGCAATCGCTGCGTGAAGAGGATCTCCATTCATTGACCCAGAAGTATCTACAATTGCAATGACCGGACCAAGGCCATTCGCATTTTTTTGCGAAGCGTTGTCGCGCCATTGTGAGTTTATCACATAGACTTCTTCGCTGTTTTCATATGAATGTATTTGTTCGATGGCCGATCGAGTAAACATATCCAATCCGACGTGTTTTCCCTTGATTTCTTTTCCAGATTGTTTACGCTTCGCAATAAAGCTCTTGAAATTTTCGGCGCATTGAATACGATCCGGATCGTTGCTTCGCTGTACATTATTATTACGTAAGTTCAAAAACGCTTTTTTGTTTTTTGCCATTGTAATTGATGTCGTTTTGGAATGATCAATTGTTGCCCACTTCTTTCCGGCTTGCTTGATTTGAACCGTATCAATGTATCGGTTCAACGTCGAACATAATATGCGGTATTCCGTGAGACACTTTTTTTCGGCCTTCTTGATTGACAAATTAGAAGCACATGTTATGTATTCTGGGTAAAACGCACACGCCAGCTTCTTGGTAAGCCATCCAAACCTTGATTTTTCTCTAGGTACCCACTTGCTGACGAGAGATAAATTGTCGGTATCCTTACACGTCTCCATATCTTTTCTCAACTGTTTGTTCATCAGGTCAATACACGTAAGAATGAGTGGGTGATTTATGTCAGAACCACGATCGATAATATATTCACAAAAGTATTTGATATCCTTCCACGAACCGTATGGTTTTTGGTCGAGTTGGTGGACAAAGAGAGAAATCGCCACCTCTGCCAATTCTGGAAAGTAGGCATACCATTTCCATATCATCATGTAAGATAGGGTATATTCGCCCTTGCCGCTCTCAATATCGCGTGTTTTTCCGATCATTTTATAGAGAAGAACCAAAAGAGTATTATCTCCGAACGTCGTTCGTACCTTGAGTTTTGTCAAAAGATCATCCAAAATGTTTCCCAGATTTTCTAGGCCATCATGATCTGTGCGCACGCACTGAAAATCGAACTGAACGAGTTGTTCCTTAATAACGGTAGACCATTCATGTTCAGCGTGTCCGTTTTCACCAGCATGAAATGCTGCCATGAGGCTATCGATCGCTTGTACAAGAAATGACATGTTAGGCTGTAAATAAACTGAAAATTCAAGTCGGAATTCAATTTTCTACCAAAGGTGTAAAAATGTATTTCATCAGATTTTCCTTACACAATTTTGAAAGTTTACGTTTTTTGTTCGTTTTTTCGTCGACGCAATAAATGTCATCCAAACAGTCGGGTTGACTACGAATATCGTCGATAAGTTTTATAAAGGTTCCGAATTTCGTTAGAATGGCCTTGGCCGAGACGTGGCTAATTCCGGGTATTTGTGACAAAAAAAGTTCGCCAATGTTTTCTGCTGTAATATTATCTTTTTTCGTTTTTTTCACTACACTCGCGTATTCCGGAGCCGTTTCGGTAGGTTTGGAAAAGGCTAAACCCTTCCCTTTTTCCATGTCGCGATGAAGTTTGTCAGAAAAATGAAATATCCAATCGGAGGTTTCTTGTAGAGATGCGGTTCGATATACGCTAAACCCTTTGAACGCATTCAGAGAAGTTATACAAGAATATACGAGTTTTTTCTCGCTAGGTGAGAGCGTCGTCATAATTCCCTCGATCAAATAAATGATATGGTGGGAATGAATTCCACTAGAGTACAACAATCGATGGGATTGTTCTTCGTACCGTCCATCCTTGATACTTGCAAGCAAATCTGATAGCGATTTTCGTTCGATAATAATTAACGAAATATCGTCTGACATAAATACAATATCGCCAAGGGCGAGAACGCATTTAGATACACTATCGGATGGATGTTGTTCAGTATATTTTTGATATAAACTATGTTCGCGCTCGTCAAATACAATCTTCATCGTCTGCATAGTCTTGGCAAATTGCGTATATATTGTTTGTTTTGTAGATTATATCGTATGTGAAATAAGATATAATGTCCAATATTTAGTTGGTTCCAGGAATGTGCCAGTAAGTGCGACCAGCCTCGACGTCGGAGCCGATGGGTCTGGATTGAGACACCTTCAATTGCCAGAAGTTGAGCTTCATCAATTGAGTTCTGGAGCAGCATTTGCGGCCAGATGAATTCGCGTTAAAGAAAGGACTAGAATTGTAAGCCAATGATGCCCAGGAACTTTTTCCGACTTGGGGAGGCAAACCAGCTTTTTTGTCTCCACCAGCCTGGTTTTGATTAACTACGGCAGAACTAGACATTCGGGAGCGGTTAGATGAATTAAAAGGGTTTCCCATATGAATATATACTGTCTAAATATATTTCTTTGGTGAAATGAATATAAATCAAACGAATATAAACAGAACATGCGATAGAATAGGAGTAACATTCATTTTATTTGTGAAATAAAATGAATACGTCAATGGCTGCTTTTGGTGGTGATGATGACATTCGTGTGGAAAAAAACCAATATGGTGTAGAGACATATATTTTCGATCCTTACAATTCGCTAAATCAATCGATATCCGAAATAGAGGTGGAAAACATTTTGAAAAGTTACGGCATTAACGCTCCGATCACAAATATGAACTTGTATCGGCGAGCATTTATTCACAGATCTTACACGAAGAGACCGAATTTGGAAAACCAACAAAACAATATTGTGATTGTACCTAAACCTGATGATTGCTTACCGTTGTTTTCAAAGTCAAACGAACGTTTAGAATTCATCGGAGATGGAGTGTTGGAATGCGTTACAAAGTATTATTTGTACAGACGTTTTCCCAAGGAAAATGAAGGATTTATGACGGAGAAGAAGATCGCTCTCGTAAAGAACGAATCCATCGGGAAAATGGCGATGGAAATGGGGCTACATAAATGGGTCGTACTCTCCAAACATGCCGAGTTGAAACAAACGAGATCCAATTTGAAGAAGCTCGGGTGTTTATTTGAGGCGTTTATTGGTGCGCTGTTTCTTGATTTTAATAAGATCACCGTCAACGACGAAGATGAGTGGTTCAAGAATGTCTTTGTCACGGGACCAGGGTTTCAAATGGCACAGATTTTTATTGAGGCGGTTTTCGAAAAACATGTAGATTGGATGAGTTTGATCATCAACGACGACAATTTTAAGAATATCTTACAGGTCAGAATTCAGAAGGAGTTCAAGGTTACACCGGATTACTTGGAGATGAAACAATATCATAGTGAATATGGATATCACATGGGTGTATTTCTGTGTTTGGGTCAACCGATACACGATTTGACACCGGATCAAGCTATGCCACTCTCTCGGTTTACATCATTCCAAGACATTCATCAACATATGTCTCTTAATGGGAAAATATTTGTTCTGTTAGCCGACGGAAAGCATAAGACGAAGAAGAAGGCAGAACAAATCGCTTGTGATTTAGCAATCAAGAACATTAAGAGTTTTTGATAAGGAGCCGTTTCAATCAAAATATGTCGGTTTATACTATACGATACTTGAATATGAATGTGGGGTTACATTTAGAGAATTTAAAAAGAAAACCAGTACCCGGTCGAGGTCAGATCGAAGGAGTATCTGTTCTTTTTGGTTCAAAAAGTTCGGATGTAGAACCCTTGAAAATTGTGAATGTAACAGAAGAAAAAAAAATAGATCGCAGTCAAATTTTAAATCGACTACGAGGTCGCGACATTTTAACTGTAAAAATTGAGTTTCTTCCCGAAAAATCGGTTACCGAACCTCCAAAAATCATAGATATGGACGAAGTCGAAGTAAAGAAAGAGCCGATAAAAGAAGAAAAAGAGGACAAGGCGGAGCCGGATAAGCCAAAGGTGGACAAGGCGGAGCCGATAAAAGAAACAGAAGAGCCAATAAAAGAGGACAAGGCGGAGCCGGATAAGCCAAAGGCGGACAAGGCGGAGCCGGATAAGCCAAAGGCGGACAAGGCAGAGCCAATAAAAGAAACAGAAGAGCCAATAAAAGAGGACAAGGCGGAGCCGGATAAGCCAAAGGCGGACAAGGCGGAGCCTAAAGAACCAAAACAAAAAAAAGAGGCACAAGAGATCGATATCCCCGAAGAGATAAAAATCCGAATTCCAAAAAAGAAAGAAACGAATATTATCAAAGCATCCAGCTACTATCTTTCGAACCGAAGGTTGTTTATACAAAAAATCAACGAATTATTCTCTGGGTACCAGAAAGAATTAAAAGAAAGCACCGCAAATATAACTTGCGAAAGTAGGTCGTCGGGTGACGGATTTGATTTATTAACACATCAAAAAATTGCCCGAGACTATTTAAATCTTTATACCCCATATCGTGGATTACTTTTATATCACGGTCTCGGTGCTGGAAAGACGTGTAATTCAATTGCTATTTCCGAGGGAATGAAATCCAAACGAAAGGTGGTCGTCATGACACCGGCTTCCCTGAAAATGAATTTTTTCAGCGAGCTCAAAAAATGCGGCGACCCAGTATACCAAAAAAATCAATATTGGGAGTTCGTATCTATTCAAGGTCAACCCGAATACAAATCGATATTGGCAAAGGCGCTTTCACTTCCGGTCGAGTTTATTGAGAGTGCAAAAGGAGCATGGTTAGTCGACGCAAATAAGTCTGCGAATTTTACCGAATTAAACCCCAACGATCAAGCAGCAATTGATAAACAACTGAATGCCATGATACGCACGAAATATATCGACATCAACTACAACGGGTTAAATCGCCGAATTATTTCCAATTTGACCGAGGGCGGAACAATCAATCCATTTGACGATAAAGTGGTATTAATTGATGAAGCTCATAATTTTGTTGGTCGAATTGTAAATCAACTCAAAAATACGAATTCGATTTCTTACCAGTTGTACCATTTGTTGATGAGTGCCCAAAATGCGAGAATTGTCTTGATGAGTGGAACCCCCATTATTAATTACCCGAATGAAATCGCGGTATTGTACAATATTCTTCGTGGGTATGTGAAGACCTGGACGTTTTCTTTACAGATTACCACGAAAGAAAAAGTAAATCGCGATACGATATTGAAGTTATTCGATGATGCCAATTTTAAAACATATGATTATGTTGAATATAGTGGAAACAAACTCACTATTACGAGAAACCCGTTTGGATTTATAAATGTGAAAAAACGAGGCGTTTTGAGAGGAACTAAAAAAATCGGCGGAAAGGGGCGAAAACGAAAAACCGAGAAAAAACAAAAAACCCCGGAAGATTTAGAAATCAAACCTGAAGAAAGCGCCGAGATGTTTTATCGTTTGGAAAATACAGGAGAATTCGAGCTACATGTTGGCGGAGCCGACCTGTTTGAGAAATATAATGGAATTCGTCTCGATGAAACCGGAAACATTACCGACGAGGATTTCGAAAAAACAGTTATTCGAATTTTAACGAATAAAAAAACTGGAATTGCCGAGACGATACCAAAAAGCGATATAAAAATAAACACATACAAAGCACTTCCGGATGACCCCGCGCAATTTTTAGAGAAGTTCGTCGAAATTGGAAACGATCAAATGAAAAACGAAAATGTCTTTAAGCGTCGTATTTTGGGTCTCACTTCATATTTCAGAAGTGCACAAGAACAATTGATGCCCAGTTATGTAAAATCGGTCGACGTAAAATATGATTTGAAATACGAAAATGGAAAAGTTGAGACAGGTGTGGAGTGGAAAAACATACATTTGATTGACGGCGAAACGCCACCAGAGGAATACACCGTCAATACAAAAATCGAGGCGAATTACAAAGGTCTTGGCAAATGGCAAGACGGAAAAATAACGAAGGTTGTAAAATCGGAAAATATATTTCATGTTGTTCGAAGCGAAATGAGTGGGTACCAGTTCGACTTGTATGAAAAGATCCGAAAAGAAGAAAACGAACGCGAGAGAAACGTGAAAAAGAAACAACGACAGGCCGCCAAAAAAGAAAATGAGTTGTTTACAGTGTCGTCTACCTATCGCATTTTTTCGAGAGCGTGTTGTAATTTTGCTTTCCCTGACCCTCCGGGAAGACCTGTTCCGGATAAACGTGGAAATCAAGAAATTGCCGAAAACCAATTTGACGTAGAAATAACGCCAAAAGTCGATGAAGTAGCAGACGAAGAAGACCCGAATTTGCCGAAAACCGCGGAAGAAGAAAAAGAAATTTTGAATTATCAGAGCAGAATTGATGCCGCTCTTCAAATGTTGAAAGACAAATCCTCGGAGTATTTAACCTTGGAAAAGTTGGAAACCTATAGTCCGAAATTTAAGCAAATCGTGGAACGCTTAACTGACCCCGCTTATCGAGGGTTACATTTATTATATTCGCAGTTTCGCACATTGGAGGGTGTTGGTATTTTGAAGCTGGTCTTGGAAGAAAACGGATTTTCCGAATTTAAAATTGTGAAATCTGACAAAGGTGTGTGGGAAATCAATCCCGTCGAAAACAGCGAAGGAAAGCCAAGATTTGTATTGTATACCGGAACGGAGAGTTCGGAAGAGAAAGAAATCATTCGAAATATATACAATAGCGCGTGGGATTACGTTCCGGCATCTATTTCTGACGAATTGCGCCGCACAAATGAAAACAATTTTTACGGAGAAATTATTAAAATTATGATGATTACCGCGTCGGGGGCAGAAGGTATAAATCTAAAAAATACGCGGTACGTTCATATCGTAGAACCGTATTGGCATTTGGTTCGCATTGAACAGGTGGTGGGACGCGCACGACGCATTTGTAGTCATGAAGATTTGCCGGAAGAAGACCGAAACATACAGGTGTTTTTATATTTATCCGTCATGAGTGTAGAACAAAAAACGAGCGACAAATACATTGATTTGCGCATTCGAGATGTCAGTAAATTGGACGATGTTACACCCGTAACGACGGACGAAGCGTTGTACGAGTCTTCTATGTTAAAAGACAAGATTAATCAACAAATATTGACCGCCATGAAAGAAACGGCAATTGATTGCTCTCTCTACAAAAAGAACAAGACGTCGACAACGGAAAATCTGGTATGTTACGGCGCCGATGTCAAAGTGACGTCCAACCAGTTTTCTTCCTATCCGAAATTTGAGCGCGACGAGGAAGAAAAGGAGGAATTTGTGGAGAAAGAGAAAAAATTGACAGGACTGAAAAAGATTATGGTTGATGATTTAGCATATGCTCTTGATCCAAAAACAAATATTGTATATGATTATTCTAGCTATTTGTCGTCTGTCGAAAATAAAGACAATGCGATTGAACGTGTAGGCATATTGAAGAATAAATCGCAAATAGAAGGAGAACCTGAATATTTTATTGAATACGATATATAAATATATATATATGTAATATATACTATGTCTGTAACTCTAACAGCAAGCAATATTCCCGCGAAATATAATTCGAATAACTTAAATTTGTCGGTTGGAAATGGATTAAACATACACTCTGACAGTAAATCGAACACGGCAGTCGGCGGTTATGCTTTACATTCAACCATGACCGGAGATGAAAATGTAGCAGTAGGAGCAGGCGCACTCTATTCTGACACCGGAAGCAATAACAACGTTGCTATCGGATATGACGCTCTCTGGACGCATGCCACCGGTAACAGCAACGTTGCTTTAGGATCTTACGCATTATCCTTTGACATGTCCAGCAATTACAATACCGCGGTTGGAGACAGCGCTCTGTATAATCATCAATCTGGAAGTAGCAACGTTGCCGTAGGAAACAACGCATTGTATTCGGATTTGGAGGGACAACACAACGTTGCTGTTGGCGATAGTGCCATGTACAGTCATGAAATCGGCGACAGCAATGTTGCTATTGGTACGTCAAGTTTATCCAGCGATGTTTCTGGAAATTACAATATTGCTATTGGAGAGAATTCAATGCTTAATCACGAGTGTGGAGATAACAACATTGCGATTGGCTACGAAGCGATGCCTTCTGATGTTAACGGAAATTATAACGTGGCAATCGGAGATAGCACCTTGTTAAATCATACCTCGGGAGATTATAATATCGCCATTGGAGCAAACGCATTATTCGAGGATGAGTTTGGAGGAGAGGGTGAATATAACATTGGAATTGGCGCATACACATTACATCATAACTCGACTGGTTCAAACAATATTGCGATTGGTTACGAAGCTTTGCTAAGTGAAAAGGATGGAAATAATAACATCGCTATAGGTGAATATTCGATGTGTGGTCTTTACAGCGGCAATGAAAATATTGCTATTGGAAAGAATACATTGTGGGGAGATGCTTCGGGAAACAACGTAAATTATAACATTGCCATTGGTAGCAATAGTTTGGAATTCCATACTAGCGGAGATTATAACGTCGCAATTGGATATCAAGCGTTGAATATTGACGAAAATACATCTTACAATACAGCAATCGGTTATGACGCATTGTACAATCACTTTAATGGAGACAATAATACTGCCATTGGACATAACGCTGGTCAATCAGACATTTCTGGCTCAAACAATACGTTCCTTGGTACATATTCCGATGTGAGCAACAGCGATTTAACGGCTGCCTATTGGAATTCCACTGCAGTTGGATATAACTCTAGAATTACGAAAAGCAACCAGGTTGTATTGGGAGGAAAGGGAGATGATGGAGCGCAGGCAAATGTCTTTATTCCCGGCAACTTGAAAGTGAATGGAATTTTAGAGATTTCTGGAAATATTTACGTCACTGGCGACATCATAATAAATGGACGCTCTGTAAACAGTTTGTTTAATCCTTAAATTATACACCTTAAGCGCGCATGGTAACGTTGCCTTTTCACTCAAATCTGCCCATAAAATTGGAAAAGGTGTAAATATTAGAAATTATTATTCTAATATTTACCAAGCGGAATAAATTGGACCGTATTTGCTCATCGGGTCAGTCTTTTTATTCCAATCGCGATTTCCATCGCGACTGCTTTCCGTATACCGATTGGTATATCGGTAAGTTTTGCTCGTCGGCATTTTACGACGGTATGAGCGGCTGCGACGTCCACCCTTGCGCGTTTTTTCGGTGCGGCTTTTTCTGCGGCGGTCGGTCATTTTTATATAGTATAATCAGATTATTTCTAAATGACATCATAAACGCTGCGAAATTTAAAATTGTAATACAAAAATTACACTTGTAAAAAATCCATATTGATCTTCAAAATAAGTTTTCCGCGCCGCGTAATATCGTATATATTTTGAGTGTTTATTTTCGAAATACCTTGCCCTTTTAACACCATGATTTGATGTTTTTGTAACGCCAACAGTTTTCGTTCAAATTCAAACTTACAATTTGAAATTTCTACGCATATTTTTTCATTGTTAGCAACGTCGGAAAGCTGAAGACAAATATCAATGTGTAAATTGTTTTTCTCGTCGATAACCACGCTTGCCGGCAAGTCTGGAACGCACTTTACATATAAATCGCTACCGGATTGATCATATACCAGTTCATTATGCCAAAGTGGTATCCAGTATATATTGCTGCCGTGAACCAATTTATACACGTTGTTGTTTACAATATCTTCCAATCGTGGATGTAAAAGAATACATTCGTCCTCTTTCTTTTTTTCATTGAGAACGATTTCGATGGTACTCATGAGATCAGAAGAACAATGTAATACGTCTTGATTGTCTCGGATAAGACCATATATAATTTTTAAAAAGGATACGTCGATTTTCTTGATCATCGATATCGCCTTTTCTTCGCAGTTCGTCGCAATTTTTTCGAGAAGTGAATAAAAAACATCCTGTTGTGTTTCGTCGAACGCGAACCTTTGAAGAATGGGTTTAAAAAACAAAAATAAATAGTGTCGATAACCATATTGTTCGGGTTCATATTCGCTGGAATTCAACTCTCGAATTAAATACTCATACGCATTTTGTATTTCAACAAATTTCGCGGCAGTGTCCTTATTTGAATTTTTATCGGGATGATATAGAAGAGCATACTTTCGATATTGTTTTTTTACCACTTCTTCGTCGATATCGTATTGGTCTTCTTCTGGAATTCCTAATATCTTGCATGCATTATAAAACACCGGCGTCCTCGTATCCATATATTTTCACTATCAAGTAAAAGAAAATACTCTCTAAGTGATAAATCGGGCGATAATTGTTATTGTAAAACTTCAAAAATTCGAATGTCTTTATCATAATGTCTCGAATGTTTGCGTTGTCGATTTTTCGAATTCGAATGAAATGATAAATTATATGACGAAGACATTCAACCACGTCCAAATTATAGATCAAAATGTCATATAAAATATCGCGAAACCCAGCAAATGCGATTTTATCGTGATTGACGATTTCTTGGATGATATTATCACATACGATATTGAAAATGTCTCGAGGAATATCTGCCGAGGATCGCATTAACGAAAATGATTTAATTTCTTTTGTGTTCATAATCATTTCTGGCTTTACAGTTTTAATAATTTCTCGAACGCGAGATACGTCTTTTTGTAAGAATGTCGGAGATTTTGAATATGTTATTTTCTGTAGAAAGACACGCGTAGGGTCTTCGGATTGCGAGGAATTCGACGATACCATACGCATATAACTTTCTATATTTGGTCGTCCGATCGAGATACGTTTACATGCGTTCAATATGTTATTGGGTATGAAACTTATATGTTCCGTCAATATAATAAATTTAATCAAAATATTGTTATACACTGAATTGTTATATTGCTGCATGTAACTATAAAAAATATCAAGGAGTTCGTTGTGGATGGAGTGGAAATTTTTACATAAAATAATTCCGATTTTTTCTTGTTTTACGGAAATAATGTCAACGATTTGTAAAAATAATTCGTGCCAAACAATTTTGGAATTACAACCCAAGAGAGACATGTCGATTTCATAATGAATATCGCTGATGTGATATATATAATCTTGTTTGTCTGTTTGAATTTTCATCTTCTTTTCATATTTTAATTCACTCGGACTATATCTTTTTAAAATATACAACGCTTGTGTGTATTTGCCCACTCCCGTTGGACCATGTAAAATTAGGTTCCCGAAGTCTAGGATTTGACACGGGAATTTATTGTAAAAAGATTGTAGTTCTGGATGAAAATTATGTTGTTCCATCGACTGTAAATATTCTTCATAATGACATTCATAAAATTTCATGATGAAGAAAACTCTCCAGGTATTTTTATATCGTTTATTCGTGGAACCTTACAAAATTAATGTGCGATCGCCAAGATCGTAAAATGAATAGGCCTCATAAAATGAGTAGATGGAAGTAACTAAACCAACGAAAAACATTCCATTCAATACCGAAATGATAATATTGGAATATTTTTGTGTTATCGAAAAGCTTTTATTTCCCAAAAAATAACCTGCTAAAAAGGAATAGGAAATGAATACGTTGATAAAAAATAAAGATTCATAGGTAGTTAATTTTGATCTCGATACAGCTGGCATTACAATTTCGTTACCGGTTTCTCCGAAAAGAATATGTAACTTTAATATGGCAATAAGAATAAGAAAGAGAGAAATCAGTTGCGAAATCATAATAAATGCCACCGCGTACAATGATGAAAATAGAAAAGGGTCACATGTTGTCTTTGAAGAACTAAAAAAACCACAGATTTCTTTGAATAACGTAATTGTTGACATTGGACTTGGCGAAATCGTAGACGAAAGACTTCCGGATATGGCAATTGAAGAAATCACGTGGGTCGCCAAGAGTAATCCTAAACCAATAATTTCAGCATTTTTATACATTCCCAACACAATAAACGAAGTCAAGTAAAGGATAAATACCAAGATGTAAAATATATATTCATAGTCGTTCATAGGATATACGAACATTTTACTTCGGGATATTTCTCCAATATCCATGTTAATAAATGATTGGGTTCGCATGTGGAATAACCGCGCCCAAAGCTTTTCAAATTGTAAAACTCGGGTTTTCCCATATCCTTCCTCTGATAATAAATGTATGCCCCGTATTTTCCTCGACGGATACTGATTTCTTCAGTTAGAGATCGAATTATATTTTTATTGTCTACGGAACTCGACGTTTTTTCTGGAGTGGATAAAAGTGGAATTACATCGTCTAGTCGAATTTCATGGATCGGTTTGGATACTTCTTTTACACTTTTCGTCGTTTCTCCCCATTTTACATAAGGACCATACTGGCCAGTTTTTAAATATACGATTTCCCCCTGAAATTCACCAAGATTGTCGTCCGGAATTTCGACCAAGTCATCGAACGTATATCCACCGATCTTGGTAAAATCAAACTGAATGTCTTTTCTTATCGATTTATATTCTCGATCGCCATTCTCCAAGGTTCGATACATTGTCGGACCGCTTTCTTGAAATACCAGCTTCCACTCGTCATCAATATCCCATGATTGTTTTGAAATTTTGGAAATGGGTTGGATAGCCGTTTGAATGTCTTGCAAACAGGTTTCGCAAATTTTATACCAAAAGGGTGTCGTATTGGTTGAAATTTGATCTAATTCTTCCTCCATGCGTTTCGTATAATCGTAGGAAAAAAAATTGTCAAAATGTTGGATTAAAAATTCTACAGTCAGTTTTCCAACGGACTGAAGAACCAATTTTTGTTTTTCATTGCCGAAACGTTTTTCGGAAAGAATTTCGGTTATGTCTGACCCGCGTTCGAGTTTAAAATCGACACAGGTACACAGTGTACCCGAAACGTCCATTTTTTTTACATATCCTCGATCTTGGATCGTTTCGACAATGGTGGCAAACGTCGACGGACGACCAATACCTAAATCTTCCAAGGTTTGAATTAGTGTCGCCTCACTATAGTGTGAATGTGTATTTCTTGCAACACAATTGCTGTCAATACAGAGAGGCTGACCAATAGATTGGATAGATTGATAATACAACAATTCCCCACCACAAGTCGCGTCTTTTTTGTGTTCGTCCAAGATTTTCCAACCAATCAACATAGGAATTTCCAAGACGCGTCGATAATATAAATCTTGAGGAGCCGAAATTTTTATAAGAATTGATTTATATTCATAGTCGCTCATACAACTTTGTATCGTGTTCTTCCATATGAGTTTATAGAGACTTGCTAGTCTCGGGTCTTCTCCAGAACCGACCGAAATGTTTTTCGCCTCGATATTCGTAACACGAATGGCCTCGTGAGGTTGATTTGTGTCTGTATTTTTTAACTTTCCAAGATCACCGAGGACCGAAAATTCCGAAAATTCACGCTGAATGTATGTCTTGGCCGCATCTAGAAACGGATCCGAATATTTTACACTATCGGTTCGCATATAGGTAATCAGCCCATTTTGATATAATTTTTGGCAAAGAGACATGGTTTCTTTCGGTGAATAGTGTAGAATATTTGATGCCTTTTGTAACAATCCAGATGTAGTGAATGGCTTTGGTGGCGGAGTTTTTCCAAGATTTGGATCCTCGATACGGATATGATATGAATACATCTTGGAAAGTCCCAAGAATGATTTCATTGAAACTTCGTCGGGAAATTCGTGATGTAACTCAAAGGGTTCCTGAGAACGCCAGTAAGCCAAGGTTTTGTATCGGACGGCGACCGGCTCCTCACACAAAATCGAGTTGTCATAAATGAGACGAAGCGCTGGAGTTTGGCATCTCCCTGCTGAGAGAGAATTGGATGTGCTATAATACACGTATTTCCATAGGATCGGAGATATTTTGAAACCGACCAAAATGTCCAAGATTTGGCGGGCCTGTTGCGATCTAACGAGTGACATGTTTATTTTTGTCGGGGTTTCAATTGCTTTTAAAATCGCCGGCTTGGTAATTTCGTGGAATAGAATGCGTTTTGTGGCGGTGACCGATAAATGAAATACTTCACAAATGTGCCATGCAATGGCCTCTCCCTCTCGATCATCGTCAGACGCCAAAATTATATTTTCAGGTAAAAAACAATCGATGACGCGGCGCATTTCTTTGACGTGTTCTTTTTTTTCGGAAAGAATGGTGAATGTTGCCAAGAATTGGTTCTTTACATCGATCGCTTTTATACCAGAAATCTCACGGATGTGACCCATACTAGCAATACATTTATAGTCAGGTCCGAGATAGTTTTCGATTTTGGCACACTTGGACGGTGACTCAACAATCACGAGATATCTTGCCGTGATGGCCGAAATTTCTGTCGGCGAACGGCAGAACGTATATTTTTTTTTGTATACTTTAGGCGGCATCTTGGTAATTCATTCGATATAAAATTTTAGATTGTTTAGTGCGCGCAAACTAAAATAAAAAAATAGGCGAAAACCGTATATGAAAAAGATAATTTTGGTATACGGCGTCGGGTTTGAAGTATTGACGGATTATATCCAATCTTTGAACATTGTGGATAAAGAGATCGAATTGAAAGACTTTCTATTGGATCGCTTTCTTCGTTCGAAAAACATCTATATTTTTACGCAGATGTGGATGAAAACCGAGGTTTTCCAAGAATGTCTCTATACGTCGGATCGATTTATTTACTTAAATGTTGAAATGCTCACGGAACAAAATCGCTGGAATAATATAGAAAATTTGATTAAAAAAAATGTCCGCATAGCGGATTACAGTTTGTCAAACATACAATTTATCAAAACCGGTATTAAAGTCCTGAATTTGAAATACGGCCAAGAATTGATTTATCTTCCATATCAATACAACTTGAAAGAATGTTTTTTATTGGAAAACAAAGACCACAAGTACAAGTACGATGTTGGGGTAATTAATGCGTTCCCAAGAAAAGACAGTTCGGTAAATCCCGATTTGAAATACAAACGAAGCGAACTCTTTGAACGGTTAGAAGAGAACAATTTCAATTGTGTGAACATTTTGGGATGGGGAAACGAACGCGATGAAATCATAAAACAGTGTAAAATCATACTGAACATTCACCATTTTGAAGTATACAATATATTTGAACACATTCGATGCGATCGACTGTTGTTTTCCAATAAACTGATCATTTCCGAGAAGTCATTGTATATGGAAGATCTGGATAT
>Ga0114960_10002074_pt1 | contig 15827 bp, 25 predicted proteins | sample C_130625_MF_Meta_FD_92637 | JGI IMG/M metagenome (GOLD analysis project Ga0114960, IMG submission 92637) | Freshwater microbial communities from Lake Croche, Canada to study carbon cycling - C_130625_MF_MetaG | ecosystem: Environmental > Aquatic > Freshwater > Lake | place: Lake Croche, Canada... | reverse complement strand
TTTTATGATATTCTAAGAACATACTTACTAAGTCATCAGAATGAATGTTATCTCTAACTTGTTTTCCTTTATAACCAAAGATGTTATAATGTTTGTTATTGACGATACATTTAATCAAATAAGCTAGAAATCCATGGAGTTCTGCACCTTGATGATTTGGACCAGTCAAACAACCACCTCGGAATACAACGGTATTCATACCGAAGTATCTACCATATTCTTGTACCATAATATCAGCAGCAACTTTTGATGCACCAAAGATAGAATGTTTTGTATGGTCAATCGACATTTTTTCGTCAATATCTGCTAATGTATCATTAATCCATCGACCTTCGTAACGAGTGTCTTCTTCATAAATCATTAAAGAGTCATATTCAACATCTGCTTTACCAGTTTCAAAAGACAGATTAGGACGATCACCATAAACTTTATTAGTTGATGTGAATATGAATGTAGATTTAGGACAATACAAACGAGTAAGTTCTAACAAGTTCATTGTACCTATTGCATTCACAGAGAAATCGGTTAAAGGTTCTTTGGCAGCCCAATCATGAGAAGGTTGTGCAGCCGTATGAACAATCATTTGAACATCGTAAACTTCATGAGATTTGCCGAATATCGTGCTTTCACTATCGTCAAGAGTAAGGCCTTTAAAGATAGTTTCTAATGTTGCATAGTCACGAATATCAACAGATAATGGATTAAAGTTTACACCATAATCTAATTTCATTTTATTTTCAGATTCTTTAGTAGAAGCATCTTCACCGAAGAAATAAGCTCGCATATCATTATCGATACCAACAACATAATATCCTTCAGCAATAAGACGTTTAACAGTTTGAGAACCTATAAGGCCTGAAGATCCGGTAACAATTGCAGTTTTAACTTTATTTTGCATTTTTTATAATTGAGTTTTTGATTAAGAGGTTTTCGATTTCTACTATTGATTGTTCAATAGATTTTACAGATGTGTCTATTTCGATAAATCGGTTTTTCCATTTACCGGAATCTGAATGGTTTTTGTAATAATCATAATACCAATCAAATGAATCTTTTTGTTTAATGAAATCGTTAGGTGAATAAATGATTCGATCTTTAGGTTTTCTTTCTACATATTTTTCGTAGGTATTTGAAAGATAAATTATGGCAAAATTATTATCAAGTAATAAATCACTTAATGAATCGTCTTCTTTGATTAGAGATTTTCTTTCAAAGAATTTAGAGTAAACTAATTCAGAAAGAAAGGAACGATCTAAGATAAAGGTTTCTTCAGGAAATGCAGAGTACATTATGTTAGCCATCACATGGATTCCATGATAAAATTCATGCAAATTTTCAATACATTCAGGCATTTTGTCTTTAACGGACATTTGTCTGAATCCATATTTTTTAGAAAGTATTTCCGCAATCGAAGATTTTCCTGTTCGTGAAAGTCCTTCAAGTATAATTAGTTTTGCCATAATTATTATATGATAAAATAGATTATTTGGTTAAGCAAGTGCGAATATCATTTACAATTCTATCACATGCAGATTCATAAGATTCGTGGTCATATCCTACTTTGTGACATAGTTCTCGCATTTGATTTTCTGCTAAAGTACCTAAAGTGTGCAATACCGTTCGTAGTTGATATGCAACATCGCTTACGTCAGGTTTGTGAGGATTATTAGCATCGATTTTAGTAAAGTAAGGATAGTTTTCATGTCCTGCTTTTATCATTTTGTGCAAGTAATTATTTACTCTTGGAAATACTAAAATGTTTTTTGCCATCATAGCTTCACAGTGAGTTACACCACCATGTACTTCGGTTACAAATAAGTTACAAGCAATATGAGTTTTGTTGATGAACTTTAAATAATCTTCACGAGTAAATTTTTCATCATTTGGCATTACTTCAACATGACCTTTTGATAATTCATTAATCAATTGAAGTTGTTCATCGGTTACTTTACGAGTAGGATTTAACATCACCGCTCGGAAAGGTTTGTCGGTGATAGTTGATAAAATTCCAATTGCTTCAGCAAATGAATCGTAATTAGTATAACGATTTGCCGTATCAGAAATTCGATTACCAAAGTAAATTGTAGGAATTTCAAATTTTTCATCTGTATGGTATTTTGCAATTTCGGCATAATGAGCACCTACACCCCATACTGATTGAGGAGCAAGTTTTGCAGAAGTTTTAAATAAAAGATTGTAAGCTTCCATTGCTTCTACTCTACCAGCTTCACATTGAAATGCGGCAATATCTGATGCAATAAAGGATTCCATTTGTCTTTCGTAATATCGAATCTTTTCAGGAACTTTATTAGCAAGAGGAGAATCTAAAAAATAATTTGTTGAAATGATTTTCACGTCTTTATTTCCTATAGTTTCGAATGCAACTCGCCAATTCTTAGTTAAGGTGTTTTCGTCGTTAATCATTACATCAACATGTGGTAATTTTGCAAGACCTATTTGATGATAGTTAAAACTGAAATTGTAACGAGAAGTTACTGGTGAAATAGGAATTTCTTCACAATAGAATTGAATTGATTCATGATATTTTGTATCAAATAATTCGTACAAATCATTAACATCTTCGCAATCTACTGCAAATGGTAGTTTTACGATGAAATGAAATTCATTAGGATTTTGTTCTAATATAGTTGAAATTATACCAACTGCAATATTAGTACATGCATCGTTTCTAAGTAACCATTGAGGATAACCATTTCTGTTAGTGAAATTAGAAACCTGAATAGCGTAGAATACTGTAGTTTTTTTGTTCATTAAATTTAGTTAATCGATTAATAAAGATTTAAGGTAATCAAAGTCCTTAACAAAGGTGTGAGCCGAAACTACGGATGAAGTTAATTTACCTGTTGGTAATCCTAGTTTGTCAGCGAATTCACATGCAAAACGACCCCATAAATACATATCAAGTTTTAACACTTGACCCATATTTTGCGAACGCATATGTAAGTGGATGTTTAGTTTTCCTTCACGAATAAAGAAAGTTGCAGAGTCACAACATGGAAATTCTAAAGTTTCATCTTTATCAAGTAATAACAGGTCATCTGCATCTAAAATTGAGATAACTGCTCTACGTGAATCAGGATTTTCTTTAAGTTCTTTTTCGATAGAAGGTAATTGAGAAAGAATTCTCGGACCATAGAAGGTATTGAAATTAGCAGGTAAATCCTCTGATTTCGGTTTCTCCATAAATTTAGCGACATTAGGATAGTCTTTAAGGAGTATTTCATGATCGGTTGCTCCGGCAACCATCCAATCATAAAATTTAGAGGCATAATTGTAATCAAGTCTACCTACTGATTCGTTTTCAAATTGAAAGCTTTTAAGATTTTCAACTTCATAAGTAAGGCCAGCAATTTCATGAACATCACCTATACGAGATGAGGTTTTGTATTCTGGTAAATTTATGATTTGTTGATTAACTCCTAAAAATGCATCTTGAAAAGTTGGATAAGAAAAAAATTTGTGCATAAGAATTAGTTTTAAGTCTTATGCACAAATTGTTATTTTGTATCAAGTAATTTTACTTTAGCAACGCAAATTTTCTCTTTGATTTTATCGGTTTTAAGTTTACCAAATCTAGAGAAGACCATTCGGGTCATATTAGGATTGATAGTATCTTTGATGATATTATCTATTTGCTCGCCTTTAATATTCGAATAGGTTCTAAGTTCGAATCTATCTTCTTCGATGTGAGTTAACATAATTGAACCATTCATAAAGAAGAGTCTCTTTGCAGTTTCAAAATCTTGCTTTAAAACGAAGTCATTCATAAACTCGTTTTTCATAGTTTTATTTAAAGTTAAAACTACTAAAGATTCATTAATGAACTCGTTGTATGTTGGTAAATTTTTCAACGTATTTATTTATTTTGGTGACCAGATCTTTCGAGCTTCTCTAGTTATATATTCACTAAGCTCGCTAAAATTATGATCGGTAAATTGTGAATCAAAAGATTCTTTATCCGTAGAAAATGAAATTCTTCCATAAACTTCTCGAGTATCTAAGTATTGAGGTATTCCTGCTTTCCTAAGAGAATCTGAACATATCACATATTCATATCTACCAGAATTGTCATCATATACAACATTAGGTAAAGCTTCGTTTTCGATAAAATATGTACAATGAACCACCGGAACTTCTATCAAACCTTTGTATTTTTGATATAACAAATTAGAGTACATATCGTCATTTTGGAAATATCCATTATCGTCGACTGACGAATGAAAATTTGAGTACATTGAACTAGGATTTACTGAATGTAATAAAGGTGCTACTACCGGTAAATTAGTGGCCATTAGAGACTCAATTGTATGAGGTTTGATTATATTATCACAATCAGCAATAAAATAATCAGCCTTTTCACTCATGGCAAACTGAATAGATTCTTGTCTAATCGCTCCTAATATTTTAAATCGATGAGCATTCCAATCATGATTTCCTATAGTTTTTAGACTTTCATCTATCGACGAATCATCGAATACCATTTTAAATTTCCACTTCCATTTATTATACCAATCCGATAAAACATTAGCTGTATCGTCGTTGCTATCGTTTGTTCGGATATAAAAAACTGTGTTCCATCCAAGAGCAGTCTGAGCCAACATACTATCTAAATACAAAGGCAAGATATGGGCTTTTGATTTTGCTATAATAGGAATTACTAATCTACTCATATATGTTCTAAGATTTCAATGTGGGCTTTAATCATTCGAGGTCTTGCCATTTCAAAAGGCATAAATCCTGCCCAATCAACTTCGGCAGCTTGCAATTGAGACTTTGGTATGGTTTCTGATTGTAGACCTATTTGGTCTAGTGATTTGATAGGTACAATATAATAGGTTAACTTCTTCCAAGGTTTACCTGTTTTAGTTTTGATATAAAATAGTTCCATTTCTGGACCAATCAACTCTTTAGGAACATCAACTCCAATTTCTTCTTTAGTTTCTCGTAAAGCAGCCTGAATATTAGTTTCTCCAGGATCTACGTGTCCTTTAGGAATAGAGTATGTTCCATACCACCTACCGTTAGTTGGATGAACTAATAGAATTTGGCCTTTATAGATTATTGCTAATCCAGATGAGTGTTCCATTATTGTTTGATTAAATTTACTATGTCGCTGTAAGTAACAATTTTAACTCCTAACTTTTTAGCTTTTGCCGTTTTAGATGTAGCAGAATCAATATCATCAGTAATTAGATATGTTGAATCGGCAGATAAAGAAGTTTGAACATAACCATGAGGTGCAATTAGCTTAGCGAATTCCTCTTTAGTTTTAAATCCAAATTCTTTAGGAGAACCAGTCATTTCAAATTTAATTGAATCGGCATTAATAACTTGCTTAACTTCGGTTTCTATTATATATCCGTTGGCTTTTATTAGGTCGATTAAACGAATCACTGATTGATATTCAGGTGATGATTGATTATAGAAAGGTGCATAAGCTTCTCGAGATTTTCCTGAGAAATCTGGAGTTCCACCATCAAATAATTTAGCAATTTGTTCAGACGTAGAGAATCCTACATTTTTAAAAGCCAATGAAGCAATGATACGAGGCATTGTAATTGCTTTACGTTTTTCGAACGATTGTAAAATAATTTCTAATGCTCGACCTTTTTTAAAGTAACCTGACTTAATAAGATTAGCTTCGTTGAATTTTGTTTTGTCGAATAAATCAAACATGGTTTTGATTCCTGCATTATAAAGATTTTCGATGGTAGCACCACCAACATTATCTAATTCAAAGGTTCCAATACCTACTGATAAACGACTAATCAATTGTTCTTTACAATTTGGATTTGTACAAAGTAAATGAACACCATCAATTTCGATTTTACATTCAGGAGTAGAACATTGAGAAGGGATATGGTCGTTAATGTCGTTAACTAATACTGGAGTGATTACGTGTCTTACGATAGGTATAATATCACCGGATTTTACAATTACAACCTTAGCACCAGGAAATAATCCTTTAGCTTGAATATTGCCAAGATTATGTAATGCAACTCTAGAAACAGTAGTTCCATCTAAATCGATTGGTTCAAGTATACCAACTGGTTTGAATTCACCAGATTGTCCTAAGTTCCATTCGATTCTATTGATATATGTTACCGCTTCAGTTGGTGGAAATTTGATAGCCATTGCCCATTTTGGGTGGTGGTCGGTTTCACCAATTTTGTTTCTTAATTCATGAGGGAATTTAATTACAAATCCATCAAGTCCATATTCACAATCATGAATACGATAGTAATGAAACATATTGAAAACCGTTTCAAATTGAGAAGGAAAGAAAGTATGAACAAAATCTGGAATTAAAAATCCATTACGTTTAAGTATTTCGAATTGTTTAGTTCCATGTTCGTATGAATTGTTTTCATGAATACGATATTCAAAAGCAATAAAATCAAAATCATTAATTACACTTAAGTCCTTTATTTCGTCTCGACCTAAGATACCAGCAACAAAGTTACGTGGATTTTTATAATCCATTGAATATTTTTCATTGAATAATTTAGTTTTGATAATTACTTCTCCGCGAATTTCGATTAAACCTGGAATGCTGATTTCGTTAGGAACGATATGCATTATTTTAGAAGTAATGTCAGTTCCATGAGTTCCATTACCTCTAGTAGATGCAGTAATTAGTTTACCGTTTTTGTAAGTTAAGTTACATGAAGAACCATCAAATTTAGGTTCAGCTTCTAAATGTAAAGCTTTTTGCATTAGTGTGCCAGCTACATTTGTAGATTTTTCGATCCAATCGTTAAATTTTTGAATTGGTAAAGATTTATCTTCTAAATCGTTTACTTGAGTTTTTTGTAGAGATAACATCGGAGATAGGTGCTGATTTTCTTTTGAAGTATCATCAGATCCTACTATGTCGATTACGTTTGAACCTTCAGCTCTTAGTAAATCTTCTAATCTATCGAATGCGGTATCGGTCATTAAAGGATTACCATCGTAGTAAGCTTTCTTAGCGTCTAAATAAAGTTTTTCGTTTGTGTTCATATCGTTTTTAATTATAGAGTAAATTTAATCAATATTTCCGATACTAGGAAATGTTTTGACAATTATTTACAAAACTTGTTAACAATTACTCGTTTCTTGCTATGTCTCGTGACACATCTCTAGATTTAATTGTTTCTCGTTTATCATATTCTTTTTTACCTTTAGCTAAAAAGATTTCCATTTTGAACATACCTCTTTCATTTTGAAATATTTTGTAAGGTACAATTGAGTGACCTTTGATTAGGTCTTTTTGTAGCTTTTTAAGTTCTTGTTTTCTCAACAACAATTTGCGGTTGCAATCTGGTTCGTGACTATTAGGAGAATTCTTTACTACTGGAATATGAAGGCCTCTGACGTAAAGTTCATCATTCTCAAAAATACAATAAGTATCAGTAAGTCCAGCTAATCCTAGTCGAATAGATTTAACTTCACTACCCTTTAGTTGTATGCCTGCAATTTCTGACCTCAATAAGTGATAATCAAATTTAGCTTTTCGATTGATGACGTTTACGTCTTTGACTTTTTTCATTATTTTAAGAATTTTCTAATCGATGAATTTAATCGCTCTAAATGTTCTTCATCTTGCAAACCTGCAAATTTCGTAACATTATCAGAAATAAAAGGTATGCAAATCTTTTTGTTAAATACTTCAGCACCTATCCATTCTAGAATAGTATCTAATTGAGTTACACCTAAAATGTTACCGAATGAGGTATTTGATGTACCTATTAGCAATACATTAGTTCCTTTAAGAGTTGAAGGATATCCGGAGTTATCAATCAATTGCTTAAACATATATGGGAATGATCCGTTCCATTCAGGAACTATCATAATGACATGTGTGAAATCTTTCAAGTTAGGAATATCGTCGGTAGCATTTGCCAATGTAATATCAGCGGAAATTGAATCTTTAAATATGTCATGACGAATGAAAGATTCACAACCTAAGGACAGCTTATAATTTAAGCCGTCCTTTGAAGATTGTGTGAGTATGAGTATTTTCATTATTTTTTATCAGCACCACCTATATTCATCATAACTGATTGTCCTCCACCCATCATATAAGTAGGTAAGGCACCATCCCATTTTTGAATCCATTCTAATTGAATAATCTTAGGATTTGTAGAGATAGAATTACCTTTGATTTGTAACGCTTTAGCTTCACCTTCAGCTTTTTCGATTGCAATGTTTTTGTCAATTTGAGCTTGTTTCAAGGCTTCATCTTTTTGACGAGTAATTTGTACCATTGTAAGTACTTTTTGCTCTTCTAATTTCTTTTGATTAATTGAATTTTCATATTGTTTGTTATAGAACACCTCTCTAATTTGAGCAACATCAACGATTATATGATTAGCTGCTAATTCTTTTTGAAGAGACGCTTGCATTTTAGCTTGAATTTCTGCTCTTTTATCAGAGTAACAATCGATAGGAGTATATTTAGAAACAGTCAAAGGCATAATAGATTTAATAGCCGGTCTGATGATGTTTTCCTCAATCCAATGATATTTACCTGTATCGTCATCTGAACCAGAAGAAATATTAGAGTAAATCCAAGAAGCTTGTGTAGGGTCGATATGCCAATTAATAGAAACATCAAATCCCATTTTAATACCATCAGAAGTAGGAGCCCAAATAGCATCATCTGTATTTTTAGCACCTTCACCAGCAGTAGAAGTTAATGTATATACCCATACAGTTTTGTCCATCATTTGAACTTGATTATAAGGAGCTACTAAGTGCCAACCGGTAGTTAGCTCATTTGGATCGACTCCACTAGGTGTAACTACAACTCCTACTTCCTGTGCATCAATTTTGTACAATGTCATAGATACGAAAACTGAAAGTGCAAATGTAATTACGCTGATTAGCAAAGTAATTTTTCCTGCCGGAAATTGCATGACTTCGTCATAATTTTTAGGATCAGCCTCATGTTTGGCGTTGATACCTGATTGGATGGTTCCAATAATTCCATAAATAAGTCCTAATGAGGACGCAATAATTAAAAATGTTAACATAATTTTTGTTTTAAAGTGTTTGTATTAATATTCAGATTCTAATTGTTTTCTAATTCTTTCTTCGTAGCGTTTTTGGTCTTCTACGGCTTTCGCAATTTTTTGATTGTATGCTTCAATTAATGCCGGATCTAATAGAGCTTCTAACTTTCTATCGGTAGTTTCCATTACCATTACCGCATAATCCATTGCAGATTTCAAATCATAAAAGGTTTGCATTCCTTGTGGCTCAACATGATTTCCAGCTCTTACTGTAAATTTGTCAGATTTACCTGGTCTTTCGATTTGATAGAATATCACATAGAATTTAGACAATTCTGCATTGTGATGAAATTTACCGTAACGAATAAATGTAACATACTTATTGTCGACTGAATCCATTTGAGTTTCAATTCTCCATTCTAGTGGTAATTCTGGTCTTAGGATGTCGGCTCTCCAAATAGGAGCTAAATTTGAAATTTGTTTTTCTGTTTGCATTTTGTTAGTTTTAAAAGTTATGGTCAGTTAATCGAATGTCAAAATCGGTAAAGTTTGCAAAGTCCTTTTCATCGGCTTCTAGTCTTCGTTCTACTGTATCTGCATCACTTCGCATTGCTAATCTATCTTTTCGGATATCAAGTGCAATATCAATATAGATGATAAAAGAATTTTTTCTATCGGCTGCATGTAATTTACTGATACCCGAAGGTGTCATAATAAATACATCGTCGGTTAAATGGAATTGAGAATTTGAAGTTCCATAATTCCAACCATTAAAAGAAACATGTTCATAGAAGAACTTTTGCTCAACCATTGTTTGAAATTCATTATCTTCTAAGAAGTAATAATCTCGTCCATCAACTTCACCATCTCTTGGTGGTCGAGTTGTATAAGAAACTCCATAACGATAACCTCTACCTTCTAGTATTTTTCGTAAATGGTCTTTGCCGGATGCGGCTTTTCCGCAAAGTATAATTCTGGATTTTGTACCTGTCATAATAGGTTATTTAATTTTTGTATGTTTTCTTTTAGAGTTTCTCTCGTTCCTAAATCATAAGCGTGCATTTCGTCGGAAGACGAACTTTCTAGATGAAGGCCTAATTGAAAAGGACTCATCAAATAAAATTCACGTTTTTCTTTAGGGATAGATTGGAGATTGATACGGTCTTTGATGCATTGTTCAATTAGCTGAAGTTCTTCTAATTGTTCTTCAATGAGCATTTTAATTGCTTCGGATAGTGAACCGTTTTTCATATTGTGTTTTATATTATATGCAGATTTCTAATTTTGTATTTACAAAGATACTGGCATATTGTACATCATCATGCAATAAAACTTTAATGCATGAATATTAGTACCATCGGCATTTGCAATAGCACCTTGTAAATCGTTGTTTACGACTGATTGTACGAAAGAACCACCAGGATAACCTACTTCATGTCGAGTACAAATAATAGATGTACCTATATTTACAATGTGTTGTTTATCCTCGTTGCTTAAATTTGCAAAGTTAAGAATGTAATTGTTGGCATATTTATCGAAGTATGCTTGAACTTGAGTTTTGATATTTTCCATAATTAGAATATTCTTGAGTTTTCGTTAAGGTAAGCAGTTGGGTCGTAAGATACAAATTGAATTCTAGCAATATCTTTACAGTGGTTATCTCGAATACCACCAGTATCTAATGAGAAGGCTTCGGCAATTTCCATTTCTACTTGTTTGTAGGTTTCTGGAGTTGCTTTTGATTTGATTACAACTTTTAAACCTTTACCTGAAGGAGTAATGAATGTTGCATGAACATAGTTTAGTTTTTCGGCTTTAGCCTTTAATGAGATAACATCTTCGACATTATCGATATCTAAACAAATTACACCATTGTATTCTTCTAATCCTGCAATTGAACGATAATTGAATTGACCGGTTGGAGTAAATACTGGCAGTTTGTCCTTTTTAGGAGATTTTGAAGGATTTTCGTCTTGACGAATTTCTTCGATAATAGATTTGTACTTGTCACTACGAATTTCTTCGATGATAGTAGATAATGTAGAGACTTCCACCGGTTTGGTGTTTTTGACTGACTTGAAACGTGTGATTTTTAACATAATGTTGTTGTTTTAATTTGATATGTAAAACTAATCAATTTCCACGACATATGGAAATGTTTGCTGATTTATTTTTTGAAAGTTATTAACAATTTAGTAATCAATCCAAGTTGTTAACTTTGTAGTACCATCAGTCCATGGCCAAGATTCCATAGCAGCAACCTCATCACCATTACAATATTTATGAATCCATAACCATTGTTCCCAATATTCGTCATCGCCTAATACGGTATAAAATCCAAACCAAAGCCATTCGATTTTTAATGAAGGTGCCTTTTCGCACCGAGGAGTATTGAACTTGTCTTTCCATCTAAGTTCAGTTTTTTCTATCGTAGGAAGCCAACTAAATTTGTAGTTCCAATAAAATTGAGATGTTCTTTTTGGTGATTTCATTATCTTTCAAGTATTACAAATGAACCAAAATAACCATCAAAAACCTGCAATAGATTTTCATAATCACCTGACATCATTTCGTTTATAATTTTTTCTTTGTCTAATCCTAATTGCTTTGCAAAATTTGAAGCATAACCCATAAGAGCAAATGCATTTCCATCAGGTCCGGTTAAGTCAATAACAATAGGTCCAGTTTTTTCTTTTTTCTCTCGTATCATAATTAAGATTTATAAAAGTTAAGTTCGTAGTTTCCAGAATCCATTCGGTACAAAATGATAGTTAAACATTTTTTAGCAAGATTACCTGTTCGTTTTACGATTAGGTCTAAATGATAAAATACAGTTTGTCCATATGCTACATGTTCAGTCCATATGTTTTCTGGAAATTTGATTTCGTAATGATTTTCATCAATGATAGATTGATATGCATTTTGCAATGCTTCATTTTGAGTAGCGAAGTAAGTAGTCGGTTGGTATTTTGACATAATGAATTAGTTTAATTTGATATACAAATATAACAAAAAAACTCGATATTAAAAAATATCGAGTCTGAAAGTTATTAACAATTTAAACAATTTTTGTTACTGGAGGAGTATTGTATTTTGTGACTCTTCCACCACTACCCCATTGCCAAAATCCAGGTAGTTCAACAACATGAAGCAAAACCTTTTTGAGTTCGCCTTCAAAGGCACCTAATCTAGGCATTGAATGACTACCACCTAAATCACAATTTGAATCCTCACTAAAAACTTCCCAAACTCCATTTTCTGTTAACGAATGATTTTTGATTAAATTCTTACCTTCAGTTGTTTGTAAAAATTTATCTAAGTTAGAAGGCTTTTGTTTGATGGCTTTATTGATATTAGCAGTTACTGATTTAAGCGCATTAATTTGCGAATCTATTGCGAATTTATCAATATCCATTAACGAAGTATTTATGGTTAAATTGTGTTCGTTAGCTCTTTTGATTAACTCATTACGAATTAATGATTGCTTTCTAATATTTTCTATATTGCTAATTACAATTGAAAGTTTTGTTTCCATTTCATCTTTTGAACCTAAAATTGATTCATTAGAATATTTCATATATTGATTGAAAGCTTCTGCAATTTCTTGTTTATCGTCAGAGAAATAATTTATTGCAACTGAACCGAAATATCCGCATTCTACACCTTCCGGATTTACGAATTTTAGAGTAGATCCATCTTTCTGTAAATTCATATGAAAGTGCTGAGGCTTTTCGACTTTAACACATTTATATTTTTTACCTATCTCAAAATTTCTATTTGATTGATCGCTAATAGCAGTATAAAAATTTCCATCTTTAAAAGGCAATGAACTATATTGTTTTTTCATAATACGATAGTTTAAATTAGATAAAAAGAAACTCGGCCTTTGTGAGACCGAGTTAAAACTTAAGAGATAAATCTTAAGTCGGGTTGTTGTGAGAAACGGATGATATTTTTCTACCAAACCTCCAGCCAATAGGCAGTTCTTCGGATTTATTAATTTTTTTACTAATGATTCCGTTAGTAATCCAACATGTATTAAATTGAGAATTATTTTCTCCAATACCAACACCTTTACTAGAGGTTTTCATTAGTTCAATTGATTCGGCTTTATGTTTTTTCCCTTTCCAATTTAATGGATTGCCTACCCAACCTTTTTTATATTTAATGGCTGATTCTTTACATTTATCGCTAAATTCTTTAGCAAAAATTTCATCAGTTCTTAGTTTTTCTTTGAATGCAATATTTCCGGCTTTACAAAATTTTACCATATGATCGTTATCGACAAATCCACCACTAAACTCACCACCAAGTCTTAAGTTTAGACATAATTCATCGTCTAATAAATCTTCATTTATAATAAATGATTCTCTATCAGCTAAAGATTCTCTATCTGGGAAAAATTCTAAAATTTCCTTTATATGATTTGCCTTACCATATTTTTTAATAGAATATCCTATTCTAGTACCAGATCCTAAATATCCATCTTCTAAATTATAAGTGGAATGCATTCCAATATAGTACTTATTAGTAATCACACAGGTTATTTTATAAATGTAATGATATCGGATTCGTTCTTTTCTTGGCATATAAATTTTATTTTATATATCCAAGAAAAGTACAATTCCTTGAAATGTGGACCTAGTGGGAATCGAACCCACGTCTTGGAAAGATGTACAATGTATTCATTCACAGGCTTAGCAATATTTTCTAACTTTGCAAAATATAAGGTTGGGTTAACGCAGTTCCTTACCTTCAACTAACTGAGTGATATTATACTCCTGACACTAAGGAGTAATCGCTGTCGAATTTCTGTTCCTGAGTAATCGAGACTCGATTGCTTATGCAGCCATTAAGACTTCACCAGCACCAACGAATGCCATAGCATCTTCGAAGGTCATTGTTGACTTGTTGTCATTTCAAAAGTTACATAGGTGATTTAAGAGTTTCCGATGCTAACTCTGCCTGCATATCAAAGAACTGGTCTACCAATCAAAGCCTGGTTAGGCCCATTAGAACTTCGAGCCTAAATCAATAGACTCGAAATTAAATTATTTAGCTGGGGTAGCAGCCGGAGTAGTTGTAGGAGTTACAACTTTTACTGAATCAACTTTAGTTGAATCTACTTTTACTGAATCAACTTTAACTGCGGTTGAGTCTGTTGATGTTTCTGATGTAGCATTTACTTGTTTACAAGAAACTACTGTTAATGCAGCAATGATTGCTAAGCTTAAAATTAATTTTTTCATTTTGATTTGTTTTAATATTTATTTAAGTTCTGTCAACTTCCATGACAGGTTGGATTAATTATTCAGTGATTACTGGTTGATATTCAAATGTGTCTAAATTCAAATTGAATTCTCCGTATTTTGCAAATAAGGCAGATCTAAATTCTACTTCATCTAAACGAATTTGTTCGATTTGCAAAGACATTTCTGTTATTTTTTGAACTATCTCAGTTTTTTCTCCATCGATTTTACTAACTTGTTCGCTCATTTTTTCAATGATTTCAAACATATCAGTATAACGTTTAATGAAGGATTTTAATTTTTCTATCTCGCTAGGAGCAAGTCTATGTACTGTTTCGTCGGACATTATGATTTTTCTATTTTTTCGAAAGGATATACCTTACTGATGGTTTTATTGAATTCAGCACCTACTGAATTCGAAGTTGAAAATTTAACGTAATCATCTTCGGTTACTCCATCATAACGATACATTGCATCGCCTTTGAAGATTACATAAAGTGATTGAGACTTAAAGTCATAACTTGAAGATTCGATTGTTGATGAATCGTAAGTAACATTTTCGGTAGTTTTTCTCATGTTTATTATATGTTATTAGTTAGTTCTAGAATCAAATTTAAACTTAATTCCATTTGAAATTCCAAAAGATTTTCTATTTCCTAAATGGTGAAGTTTTTGTGCAGTTTCTTGGTCCACAATTTCTATTTGTGAATATTCATTTTTACCAGAGATTATTGTATGACAGGCAACAGCCTTTGTGTCTGAACATTTAACACAGGTAGTAGTGAATGGTAGAATTTCTACTCGCTTAGGATGGATTTGCTCACCACACCCTTTACATAGTTTTGTAGTTTCGTTCATAGTTTTATTTATTTTTCTGTTTCGAATTGATTAGCGGTTTCATCGAAACTTGGCGTATAATTAGAAATAGATGCATAAGAATTACGAGATTCTTGTTGTTCGGCTAATTCAATTTGAGTAGAGTCCATAATGTGATTGTTTAATTTTGATATGTAAAACTAATCAATTTCTACGACATAAAGAAATTTCTTTGCATAAAGTTATTAACATATTATATGGTCTTTGAGGTATGATATATATTATAAGCAACACCTAGGGCTCAAAACAAACACTACCTATGCCAATAGATAATTACCCAAATAATCAAGATTATAGATTAAATATGAATCGTCCACTTACGTGGAAAGAAATGGATGATATGTTCAGGAAACCGGACATATGGGTCGAAAATTTTAACTATATTCAAGGAATGGTCGTTATGTGGGACGATTCCGTACCACCAGTAGATAATGGACCTAGCGGTGCTCTATCATTTTGGTTATGTGATGCAGATCACGTATCATCTTTGAGTAATGCTCCTGGAATGCCAGCAGCAATATGGAGAAGAATAGGTGGATTAAATATTCCTGGTCCTACAGGAGATCCAGGTGGACCTTCTGGTGCTACTGGTCTTACTGGACAAACTGGTGCAACTGGTCGAACTGGTGCAACTGGTCCTACTGGTATAGGAATTACTGGACAAACTGGTGCAACTGGTGCAACT
>Ga0114960_10002069_pt1 | contig 15837 bp, 15 predicted proteins | sample C_130625_MF_Meta_FD_92637 | JGI IMG/M metagenome (GOLD analysis project Ga0114960, IMG submission 92637) | Freshwater microbial communities from Lake Croche, Canada to study carbon cycling - C_130625_MF_MetaG | ecosystem: Environmental > Aquatic > Freshwater > Lake | place: Lake Croche, Canada... | reverse complement strand
ACGGATATCACCAAATGTATTTTTAAAGATACGATCTTCAGAGCCTGCTAAATAGGGTTGCTCCCAATCATATTTAAACTCTTTATAGCGGTTTAACATGGGATATAAACCAAAATTCATGGATCCCATATTAAGAGACGCCACTTCAGGCTTCAGTTTTAATGCTGGCTGGAGTCGGTCAACAACTGCCATGGTAGGTGAGCCACCTGTGGTGAGATTAATGACCACATTGGATCTGGCTTTGATTTGTGGTAAAAATTTCATAAAAGCTTCTGGAGTTTGATCAGGTAAGCCATTCTCAGGATTACGGGCATGCAAATGCACAATTGATGCCCCAGCCTCGGCTGCTCCTACAGCAGCATCTTCAATTTCTTTAGGTGTGATGGGAAGATACGGAGACATTGTAGGTGTATGAATTGAGCCAGTCACAGCACACGTGACGATTACTTTTTTTTGCTTTGCGGACATTTGAACAACCTTTCTTAGATGTTTTTGTATCGGAAGAAAGCTCAAACCCAAGCATTAGCTTGGGTTTGATCATGTCTCCTCCACAAATTATTTTATGAAGCGCTTTTTAAGCTAGTTTTTTTATTTGAACTAGATTAATGAATAATTTTATAAATGACCAATATCAAAAGAGTATTGATACTATGCATTTTTAATGAGTTACAACTTTTTTTAATCAGTACATACCCTAGCATGAATCGAATAAATTCAATTACTTGTTGTTTCAAGGGCTTATATCTTCATGCTTAGAAAGAATAATATCAATATCAATTTGATATTTGTATTTTCATAAAAGACTGTTTATTCTTGATATCATTAAAATTACAAATTTACGGAGATAGACATGACAGCAAAAAAAACCGCGCCAGGAATGACTGGTGTAGCGAATAACAACATTGATCGCACTTTAACCAAAGCTGCCATTGAGCAAATGGCAAAAGAAACTTGTAATTGGGGTAAATGGGGTCCTGATGATGAGATTGGAACTTTGAATTATGTAGGTCCTGAGCAGTTAAAAGAAGCAGCCAAGTTAGTGAAAAAAGGTAAAGCTATTTCATTAGGCTTAGACTTTAATTCACACGGCCCTCAAACAACCGGCTGGGGTGGTCGTTTTAATCCAATCCACACGATGTTAGCAACTGGTACGGATGCAGTCGCTGGTAATCAAGACATACATGGTTTACGTTATGCCGATGATATGGTTTCATTACCTTTGCAATGCGGAACACAATGGGATGCATTGGGTCATATATTTTATGGCGACAAAATGTGGAACGGCTATGATGCAGCTCTCGTAGACTCTTCAGGTGCCAAGAAAAATGGTATTGAAAAAACGCGCGACAAGATGATTGGCCGTGGCGTACTTCTTGATATGGCGCGCTTCAAAGGTGGTGATTTTTTAGCTGATGGTTATGGTATTTCTAATCAAGATTTAGATGACTGCGCTAAAGCTCAAGGAGTAGAAATCAAGCAGGGTGATTTCGTGATCGTTAGAACTGGCATGATGGAAGAGCGTTTAGCAAGAGGTGATTGGGATTCGTATGCTGCTGGTGATGCGCCTGGTCTTCGTTTCGAAACCTGTAAATGGATTTTTGAGAAAAAGATTGCTGCGATTTGTACTGATACGTGGGGATGTGAAGTGCGTCCAAACGAAGTTGTTGGTGTGAGTCAACCATGGCACTGGATTGTGATTCCGATGATTGGAATCACGATGGGTGAAATTTTCAATTTAAAAGAATTAGCCGATGATTGTGACCAAGATAAAGTGTATGAGTTCTTATTTACGGCTCCGCCATTGCCGATTACAGGCGGTGTAGGGTCACCGATTAATCCAATTATTTTGAAATAAATTGCTTGATTGAGCAAAGAAAACACCCTTCGGGGTGTTTTTTTACGTCGCCCGAATGGTCAGACCTGGCCACTTACCTGTTTTTGATCTTTCAACAGTTAATTCAAGAAGCAGTTCAATAAATTGTTGAGCAGCATTACCTAGTTCACGATCTTTTGAATAGACCAAAGTCCAAGTCACCTTTAAATCCTCCAAAGGGGCGGCTGTCAATTTGCCGCTTTCGATTTCTTTCGAGAGAGCACTATAGGTGAGTACCGTAAAGCCAAGACCAGCGGCAGCCATTTCACTTTGCAGTCGAGTGGAGTTGGTTTCTAAAATAACATGATGACTAATGTTACGTGAGCGTAGCGCATCTTCTAAAATCATGCGCATAGAGTTGGGTTGTTGGGTCAATAGGAGTGGTCGAGAAGTAATAGCTTCTAGAGGCAGGGATTTCTCGTCATCGAGTAATCCCTGAGCACCTGCAATAAACAGTTGTTCATCAAATAAAGGACGATGGGACAAGCCGTTCATTGATTCAATCGACAAAACAATGCCTATATCCAGGCGACCATTAAGAATCAATTCATGGATAGTCGAGCTAATATCTTCAATAATCGTCAATTCAACCGCTGGGTACTGAGCCCGATATTGTTGAATGAGTGGTGAAGTGAGTAAATCGAAAAATGATGGTGGGATACCAAATTTTAGTTGACCTTGTATCTCATCTGAAAAGGAACTGATTTCATCACGAACTGAGGCCAGATGATCCAGTAATTTGACTGCCCGGCTACTGAGTGCTTTACCGGCATCAGTCAGAGTGACGCCACTGTCCGAGCGAGTAAATAGCTGAACACCCAAATCAGCTTCGAGTTGTTGAATTTGACGGGATAGGGCGGGTTGCGCAACGTGTAAAACGGCAGCCGCTTTAGTAAAGCTTTTTAGTTCCGAAATTCTTAAAAAATACTTTAATTGTCTAGGGGTCATAAGTAACAAATTGTAGACCTTTTAATCCAAGAAGGACTTAAAAATCTTTGGCCACCTCGATACGGCCTGATTTAGCAGCTTGTTGCATTGCTTCAAAATCTCGCTCATTTTGCTCAGCATAAGCAAAAGCAAATTTTGTAAAGTTTTCATCAAGCTCTTCGCTCGAGCCACAATAGCCAGAAAGGAGAGCTGAGTCACCAGATTTGGCATGTGCAAGAGCTAAAGCCCAACCGCACATGCTGCAATACTCTTTAAAGAAGGATAATTTCGTTTTTCCCGGAGTGAGTTCAACCCCACCTTTCATGTCGCTTAATTGGCGGACATAAAACTGTAAGCCATCTTTTAACTCCCCCCAACCCAAGAAAATATCAGGTGCGCCTTGAACGGTTCTTTGACCAAAAACGACGCGACGACCCTGACTTGGAAAAGGTAACTGCGTGTGTGAAAAAGGTTCTAAAACTGACTTTTGCGCCTCTTTAATTTGTAAAAATAAAGGATCTTTATCATTCACGCCTTGCAACATAATCACCCAACAACGAGTTCCAACACTTCCAACACCAACAACTTTACGGGCGATATCCAATACTTGATAACGTTCTAACAAGTTTCTACGATCATAGTTCAAAGACTCGATATAACTTTTTAAAATGACTTCTTCTAATAACTCAGCTTTATGATTAGATTCAAGATTGACATCTCGAGTTAGAAGTGGACCAGTACTCATGATTTGATGACGATCATTGACTAATTGCGCCATTTTTTCAAATAATTGGAGTTGAGTTCTAGTTTGAGCTTTAGCAACAATCGCCGCAGTTTCTTTTTGGGCTTCAGTGGATAACGTTGTCAGTACTTCCTGCATTTGAATCGTTTTGTACCAGATGCTGAGGTTTGTTTCTTTGGCATAGCTGGCCATATGTTCACGGTAAGATTTCACAATGGCTTTAGCTGCATCTTCGCAATCTGATTTATCTCCGCCAAGAAATTTTGCACATACAACAGCACTTGTCGTTAAGCGTTTCATATCCCATTCCCATGCGCCAGGGTGGGTTTCATCAAAGTCATTCATACTAAAGACGATATTGCGTTCAGCTGTAGCATAAATACCGAAGTTAGAAACATGCATATCACCATTAGCAAGGACGGGGATTTTGCTAGTAGCTTGCTTGCCTATATCTTCAATCATGATTTTGGCAGTTCCTCTTAAAAAAGCAAAAGAGGAGGTGAGCATTCTGGCATGTCGAATGGGAACCAATTCTTGAATACGGGTTTGATCTTGTTCGATGATGATAGCAACAGGATCTCGTCTTGAGCTAGAAACTTTATATTCTGCGTGAACACTTCTTGGTACTTCTTGACGTATTTTTTTGCCAAGGGCAATTCGTTCATCGATACTCAGTTGTGCATTAGTAACTTGTCCTAAGCCATTAAAATAATTCGTCATTGAAGTATCCTTTCGAAATCAATCTGAATCTATAGATTATCCGCTCTATCGTAATTGGTTTATATTACTTAGTGAATCTAAATATTAAATAGTCTGGAGTTGCCGTGCAAATAAATTTGATGAAAAATCGTGTGATTCCAATTTTACTAAGTGCTTTCGTTTTTTTGTTCTCTGGATCGCAAAATGCTTATTCAGTTGAATTGAAAGTGTTAAGTGGGAATGGTTCTCGTCCTGCCGTGATTGAAATTTGTAAATTATTTGAAGCCCAAACAGGCTATCAAGTTAAAGTAGAGTTTGCTGTGAATCCACATGTTCGAGAACGTGTAGATGGAGGAGAGTATGTGGATGTTGTTGTATTGAATCCACCGGTACTAGATCAGTTAATCAATTCTCAAAAAGTAACTGCCTCTAGTAAAACACCTTTTGGAAGAATTGGTGTTGGTGCTGCCATTGCTGCGGGTGCACCAAAGATGGATATTTATACTACGGAGGGTTTTAAAAAGAGTCTACTTGGCGTATCTTCTGTAGCATTTCCGGGAGATGGGGCGAGTGGCAAGTATTTCATTAGTTTACTCAGTCGAATGGGGATTGAGCAAGAAATGCAATCCAAACTTAGACCGATGTCTGGTGAATATAATGTGGAGGGAGTTGCTAAAGGTGAGGTCGAAATGATTGTGGTAGTAGCTTCTCGTATTTATGGTGTGCCAGGAGTTCAATATTTAGGCCTGATTCCTGCAGAACTGCAAACATGGATTGGATTTTCAGCAGGTGTGGGAAGCGGTTCTAAGTACCCAAAGGAAGCAGCGCAATTAACTCAATTTTTTAAGCAAACACAGGCACAGCAAATTATGAAAAAAATTGGTATTGAGCCATTACTCGATTAATTTAAGGTAATATTTTGATAATTAAAAAGGAAGCTATATGTTGCTACGGATTCGATTAGTTTTTTTTATTGCATTATTGATGAGTTTTGGAAGTCACGCTGCAAGTTTTGATTGCACTAAAGCACGCTCAAAACTTGAGCTTTTGATTTGTAATAATCCAAGCCTCAATGATGCTGATACAGCGATGGGGATAGCTTATAAAAATGCCTTAAATACTTTTCCAGTCAAAGGTTTTGTTAAAAGTTCACAAATAGCTTTTTTATCAAATTATAAATATTGTATTGATGAAAAGAATTTGAATGCGAGCTTAAATAATTGTTTATCTCAGACGAATGAACGTACTCAAGAATTAAAAAATTATACCTTGTCGAAAGTGTACTTTAACGGCACTGGAACTTTTAATCCTGAGGATTCTGTGCTACAAATTTATCCTAAAAATGGTAAGCAATATATTAGTATGTTTGGTTCTTTCATGCCAGATATGAATCGCCCTGAACCATTTCCAAGAGGTTTTATTTGTATTCAAGAATTAGAGTTGAAAAGAGTAAATGGGAAGCTGATTCCCAAAGATGATGATTGGAAAGTGGATATATCGGAGAGCAAAATTATTGCTGATTTTTACTCGTGTTCTCCAAGAAATGGTATTTCTGGTGAATATCGTCGGGTTAACTAGGTTTAAGATTTTGAAGTTCAAACTTGTCAATTCATTCATTGCAACTACCCTCATAGTTTCAATAGGAGGATGTGCATTTCCAAAGTATGAGACGGTTATCCGTGAAAAAGATACAGGATACGAAAAGACATATGATCCCAAATATCCATTAAGGTCCTATAAGGCGATTAACTTTATCAAAGTGGATGCTTTTGGCGTCATGACGGTCAATCCAAAAGTCATAACGGAATATGATGAGTTAGAGGCCCCAAAAGTAGAGAAAACAGCACGTGAAAAAAAAGCACCTGACCCTGTAGGGGCGCTTTTGGTTACGGGTTTGACATTGGGCCTCAATCTACTTGTGGCAACTTCAGATACTTATAAGATTCTCACAGGAGACTCTAAAAATGAAAGGGTAATCGGAACAGATATTGATATGACGCGCGCTAAAAAAACTGGGGTAAGGATTTTTAAAAGTACTTTTGATAAGGCCACTGGTCCTATACGAATAGATGGCTTGATCGACGGCCCTTTGACTCTTTTTGGAGAAAAGGATAATAAGTACGACTTATCTAGTTATATCAGGGCTTATTCAGGTTATGAGGTGATTAAACCAATTTTTATTACTTGTATGGAATGTAATGAGAACGTACCTGACCAACGGGGTGTAACAAATTTCACCAGATTTGATATCAATATTCAAGAAATAAAAAATAAGCTCAATCAATCGAATATTTCTGTGCGCCCTAACTAAGGGTTAGGTTAAGAAGATTAATCAACGCTATGTGGAAGTTTTGTGCTTTCAATTTCATTAATCATGGTTAGATCGACGATATGGCCTTCAGATTGAGGGTCCTTAAAGATAATACTTTTAAAGCGTTGATGCCAAATAATATCGTCAGGAGAGTAGGAGTGAACATGATTGATCGCTTCTGAAGTTGTCCCATCAATTCCAGTAATGGTTGCAATGATTGAACAGTTTTCTTGGTTGAGTGTTGAGGTAGATTTACCACACATAGGGCTATCTTTTGTAAGAGGATGTTTAACAACCCATGCGCCTGTCATTACGTGATAATTATTTTTGATTAAAGGTAATGTTTCCATAATCATTTCAATTTGACCGCCTCGATTGATACTCGGGTGTATTAATTGCAAACTAATTTGTGCATTGACCACCATATTGTTTCGAAGATGAGCAACCCGGCACATTAAATGGGGCTCGCCATCATCTTGGTTGATAAGTAATTTATCGCTAAAGATTAACTTACTATTTGGCAGGGAGATTCTTGCAAAAGCAAGAGCCGCAAATGTCCCGATACCAAGTAAACCAATCATCACCTCGATAGTGACTAGAGCATGGGCTAATAAACTCTTCGGATAGTAGGTTCCATATCCTACAGTACCCATCGTTTGCACACTAAAAGAAAAACAGTCAATAAAATTGGGTTCATCTGGACCTGAAATCATGCCAGGGATAAAGTAATACAAAGAACCAAAAAAAGCATTTAAAGATAAAAATATAGTAACAAAAATGCCTATAAACTTACCATGAGAGACTTTGAGAGTTTCATGATAAAAGTCTCCCCCATCTTTGGTATAAGCTTCCTTTATTCCAGCTATGATGATCTGACTAATCTTTTTATTGGATTTCATTTCAGGACATTTTCTTGATATGCAAATTAATTTATTCTATGCAGAGTTCATGAATACTCTATGTTTTTGAAGCTTGTTGGATCAAGATCTGGAGATCTTGTTCCCAACTTCTCATTTTGGCTTGAGTTTTTTTACGTTGTTGCTCATCAAATAGCTCTGTAATTTTTGCCAGTACGATGCCACTATGAAGATCTCTTTTTTTCTCAAATTCTTTTTGTTCGGTAGTACTGCCAAGTTCGATTTCATTGAATAATTGATTCATCATCATTTTTGCTTGCGTCGGTGAAGGTTGCTCTTGGGCAATTTTTTTCAAAGTCTTCATTATCAATTGTTGTTTATAAAGACGCGTTTGGTACACAAGTTCCATATCAAGAAGATACTCTCGAGCAATTTCTTTAATTTGTGTTTTCTGTGATTTACTGAGATTGCCAGAAAATGATTCCGTACGTTCGATGATTTTTTCGACTCTTTTTTCTAAGCGATCTTCAGAGCTTCCTTTGAGAAAATCATTTTGGAATTTTTTATTGGATTTGGCGAAGGCATTTTCAAGATAAGTGAACTGTTTTGGTTGAAGGTTGAGACTAAGGGTGACAGCATCATCTTGTAATAGATTAATGGATGTTCTAGAAAATGACTTGATTTCTTTAACAATATTGACACCATCATCGATTGGCAGAGGTTGATCTAGTTTTGCTCTTAATTTACGTAATTGTTGAAGTGCTTTTGGGAGTTCCTCTTGCCGATGTTTTTTAACTAATAGGGGAATCGATTGATCATACAGTTGCTCCTGTTCGGAGGTTAGGTCAACATAATCATCGATCCACCACTTCAACAGAAAATCAACTTGATTGTAGGCTAGTTGAATTGAACTACACGAGCTTAATAAAAAACTAAAGAAAACTACCAATACTAAATAAGAGCGCTTCGTCTTCAATTTAATCATTTGTTATATTTTTATCTTTAATGATTTTGCTCCAAACTTTGGATTCTTTCGCCATATAGTTCTTTAAATCGTCACGACTACCTGGAAGAGGGAAAAGACCATGTTCATTGAGGGCCGCGGCAACCTCTTTATCTTTTAATACCTTCACAATTTCCTGGTTCCAGCGCTCTAAAATTATCTCAGGCGTTTTGGCTGAAGCAACAAACGCATACCAATTACTCGAGTCAAAGCCAGGGTAGCCTGATTCTGCGATGGTAGGAACATCAGATAAAGAGGGGACTCGTTTTGAACTAGTAACAGCAATTGCTCGCAATTTGCCACTTTTAATATGTGGTTGAGCTGAGGAGATTGTGGAGTAATAGCTATTGACTCGTCCACCTAGTACATCTACTAAAGCAGGACTTCCGCCTTTATAGGGAACGTGCGTTGTATCGATGCCAGCCAAACTATTAAATAATTCACCTTGAAGGTGAGATGCAGAGCCATTTCCTGTAGATGCAAAAGTAATTTTCCCGGGATCTTTTTTCGCTTGATCCACAAAATCCTTGAGACTTTTAATTGAGGATTCTGTTGGCACTACTAAGATGTTCGGAAAGGCAACGCCCATCGTAAGAGGCGCTAAATCTTTCACGGGATCATAGTTCAGTTTCATTAAGTAAGGAGCAATCGATAGGGGACCAATTGAACCTAGCAAGATGACAGAACCATCAGTAGGACCTGTGGCAACTGTGCCATGCACAATATTTCCCCCAGCACCTGGTCTATTTTCGACTACGACATTTTGTCCAATATTCTCACCCAATTTTTTAGCGATGAGTCGTGCGGAAGTGTCAGCGCCACCGCCAGCCGCAAACCCAACATACATCGTAACTGTTTTTTTCGGAGGAAATTCCTGTGAATTTACATTTCCAATGAAAAGTAAAGTTGCCATAAAAAAACAAAGTGATACTTGAGAGAATAGTTTCATAAAAGACGAAGTAAGTGATTAAATAGGGAATTTAATTCATTTTATTCGAAGTTGATGAAGGTATAGGATTCTAATAAGGCTTAGAATAATCCTATAATGGTTTAAACATTTCTCGTCAGAGGAAATAATAAAACGTATATATATAGGAGATGATTCTTTATGAGTCCAATAAAGCAAGTGCTTATTTGTGGTCAGCTCATTCTCAGCTTCTTATTCATTAGTATCTCAAGTTCTTTCGCGCAAGAGTCAAAACCTATCAAAATCATCGTGCCATTTGCGGCTGGCGGCAGTAACGACATTGTAGGCCGAGCAATCGCTCAACAGTTATCTGTAAAGTTGAAGCGCTCGGTGATTGTCGATAATAAGCCAGGTGCTGGAGGATCCTTGGGAGCTGAAATGGTAGCGAGATCAGAACCTGATGGTAGTACTTTACTCTTAGCCTCAGCCAGTTTTGTCATGAATTCAGCGATCATGAAATTAAATTATGATCCCGTAAAATCATTTACTCCGGTTGCGATGCTTGGAGTAGGGCCAAGTATCATTGTGGTCAATAATCAGTTACCTGTGCAAAACATCAAAGAATTGATTGCTTATTCTAAGAAAAACCCTAAAAGTACTAATTTTGGAACAGCTGGTGTGGGAAGTTTTCAGCATTTTGCAGTAGAACTTCTCATGATGAAAACCAATGCTGATATTTCATTGGTACATTACAAAGGCGGAGGTCCAGCACTTCTTGACACTGTTGCTGGCCATGTGCAAATTTGTATGGGGAGTTTGATACAAAATCAAAACTTTATTAAAACAGGACAAGTAAGAGCTTTGGCAATTGCGGGTAATCAGCGCGTTGCATTATTTCCGAATGTGCCAACACTCAAAGAATCAGGCATTGATGTTGAGGCTATGAACTGGTGGGGTATCTTAGCTCCAACTGGAACTTCAAATGAGTTTTTGGATAAGTTGAATTCTGAAATCAATCACATACTAGGTGAACAAGAGATAAAAAATCGGTTTACCAGTGAGGGTGCAGATCCATTACCCATGAGCCGGAAAGAGTTTGAAAAGTATATATCTGAAGAGACTGTTAAATGGGCAAAAGTAGCCAAAAGTGCCAAAATCAGAGCTGATTAACTGGTAAGGTTGTATCGATTAGGTATTTAACCTATTGTGAAAAATAGGTCATGTATTAAGATGGTGTTATTAAAACAATCAACGGAGACATTTATGAAAAAAATAATTCAATTAGTTGTGGTTTTTTGCTCTATCGCATTCAATTTCAGTTTCGCAGCTGAATACATGGATAAAACACCATTTCAATTATCCAGAGCATTTTCTCCAGGAGTGATTACTGAAGGAGGGAAGATTGTTTGGGTAGCTGGTCAAACAGCCACGAGAGATTTTGAAGGTAAAGATATTTCGAATAACTTTGAAGCTCAGGTAAAACAAGTATTTGGACAAATTGATCAAGTATTAAAAGATGCTGGTGGGTCAGTTGCCAATGTTGTGCAGATGACTGTCTTTATTAAAGAGTCTCGATATGGAGATCGATTTGTTGAAATGAGAAAGGACGTCTTCAAAAATGGTAATTATCCAGGTAGTGCTCTCATTACAGTAACTAACTTTGCTAGACCCGGCATTGAAATAGAAATCCAGGCCATCGGAGTCATTGGAGATAACTGTTCACAAGAAAAGCGTTGTTCTGTAAAAAAATAATCATTCAATAGGGCTCTACAACTTTTTCAATCAAAGGATTCCTTATGCAATTGATTAAAAATATCATTTTTTATAGTTTATGTTTTACGTCACTAATGTCTGTTGCACAGACTGGATCATTTCCGCAAAAACCCATTACGATGATTGTTCCCTATACCGCAGGAGGGGGAGTAGATTCCATTGCTAGATTAATTGTTCCAGTCTTGTCAGAGCGTTTGGGGCAAAAAGTGCTCATTGAGAATAAGCCGGGAGTTTCAGGAATGGTTGGCGCACAATATGTTGCAAAAGCGCCTCCAGATGGGTACACCATTCTTGCAGGAAATACGACAACTAATGCAACCAATTATTATTTAACCAAAAACTCAGGATATCACCCCATTAAGGATTTTGTACCGCTATCTTTGTGGGATAGAGGACCAACAGTATTGGTTGTTCCTGCAAATAGTAAGTTTCAAAATGTGAATGATGTTATCAAAGAGTTAAAAAGTAAACCTGGATCATTAAACTATGGTAGCAGTGGATTAGGAAGTGCTCATCATTTGTCGGCAGAAGTATTTATGCATTTAACCAACACTAAGATGCAGCATGTCCCTTATAAAGGTGGGCCTGGTGTGATGGCTGATTTAATCGGTGGTCAACTAGACTTGGCTTTTGAAGTGATACCTGTTGCAAGTCCATTTATAAAAAGTGGTCGACTGCGAGCTCTTGGCGTGAGTAGTAAAACAGAGATTCCTGCACTTCCGGGTGTTAAGCCCATTGCCGATATTGCGGTACCTGGATTTCAAATGGAAACATGGCAAGGGGCATTTGCGCCTGCAGGAACACCGCCCGAGATTACTGAAAAACTCGGTAGAGAAATTGCTTTTGTGATTCAAATGCCTCAAATACAACAAAAATTACAAGAGTTAGGATTAATACCTGACTATCGACATAATCAAGAGTTTAAAGATTTTTTACAGCAGGATTTTGCCATGTGGGGGAAGTTGGTAAAAGACGCCAATATCAAAGCTGAATAAGTCTCAATAGGAACTTCAAGTGATCATCAATAAACTGGAAATTAAAGCGGTCAAAGTCCCTCTAGAAAAACCAATTCCAAGCGGAAAGATGGTGATTAAGACAGTTGATGCATTATTGGTATTTTTGTATACAGATGATTTGCATGGCGAAGGAATGGTGTTTACTTTAAACGGTACACGCTTATCGATTGTCAAAGAGATGATACTGAGTCTCGAAGAGCTTATCGTTGGCATGAATCTAGACAATAGAGATAATTTTTTAAAGCGAGCATGGTCTGAATTGGTATTTTTAGGTCAAAGAGGTATTGGTGCCATCGCGTTATCTGCAATTGATATGGCTTTATGGGATTTAGTGGGTAAAGAGCGTAATCAAAATATTAGTCATATTTTGGGTAGTACCCGAGTTAGTATGCCTATCTATAGAAGTGGAAGTTTGCGTTTATCAGCATCGATTGATGAATTACAACTAGAATCTGATGCATTAAGGAATCAAGGATTTAAGGCAATCAAAATGTCATTAGGTTCTAAGAAAATTGATGATGATGTTGCAAGGGTGAAGGCAGTGAGGCAAGCCATAGGTTTTGAAATGCAATTGATGACTGACTGTAATCAGCAACTGACAGTTGCTCATGCCATTGAATTAGGTAATCGGCTTGAAGAGTTTGGACTCGCATGGATTGAAGAGCCAATTGTCTTTCATGATCATGCAGGAGAAGCTGAAATTGCTAAGGCATTAAGTACTCCCATCGCTAGTGGGGAAAATGAGTTTACCTCACACGGTATGCTAGAAATGATGGAGAAACAATCAGCAGATATTTTAATGCCTGATTTACAAAGGATGGGCGGACCTACAGAATTACTCAAGGTAGGTCAAATGGCGCTTGAGCGAAATATACCCATTGCACCGCATCTATTTACACAAATGTCATTGCCAATAGCTGCGGCAATGCCCAATGCGATTTATGTGGAATATATGCCATGGTTCTCACCACTATATAAAGAGCAATTGATATTAAATTCAGAAGGTGAAGTGTCAGTGCCTCAAGGACCGGGTTGGGGATTTAATTTTGATCAATACGCGATCAAAAAGTTTAGCTATTCTTAAAAATAAATGGAAAAAACCAAATATGTTTACTCGCCGACAGTTTTTAAAAAGTACTAGCTCTTTGGCTGGGGGATTAACCTTTTGCTCTTGTGGTTTATTAAGCACAGCCAATGCCCAGAGTAATTCTGTGAAAAAGCCTCCCGTTATCATTAACGGAAAAAAAATTAAAGCGATTGATGTACATGCACATTGTTATTTCCAGGATGCAATTGATTTAATGGGTGCTGAGGCAAAATCAGTTTTAGCACCAACTCGAGGTCAGATGAAGAACTTTATCAACGTCTCGGAGCGAGTGCAAGCTATGCAGGCGCAAGGCGTAGATATGCAAGTCTTAAGCATCAATCCCTTTTGGTATCGCAAGGATCGAGAAACTACAGAGACAATTTGTAAAATCAATAATGAAAATTTAGCAAAACTTTGCCAAGAAAATTCAGAGCATTTTGCTGGTTTTGCATCCTTAGCAATGCAATTCCCTGATTTGGCAGTCCAGCAGTTAGAACAAGCAGTTAAGAAGTTCGGTCTTGTCGGCGCAGCAATTGGCGGAAGTGTTGCTGGTGATGATTTCTCGAATCCTAAGTACCACCCTGTATTTGCCAAAGCACAAGAATTAAATGTGGCGTTTTTTATTCACCCGCAAAGTACCCCCCAATTAGCCTCGCGTTTTAAAGGTAATGGTTGGTTATCAAATACGATTGGTAATCCCTTAGATACTACGATTGCATTGCAACATTTAATCTTTGACGGTACTTTGGATAAGTTCCCTCAAATAAAAATTATTGCCGCACATGGAGGTGGATATTTTCCATCCTATGCGCCAAGATCTGATCATAGTTGTACCGTATCGCCAACGATGTGTGACCCGAATATTGTTTTAAAGAAAAAACCAACTGAATACATTAAGCAAATGTATTTTGATTCTTTAGTTTTTACGCCAGAAGCCCTTAATTATTTGAAATCTCAAGTAGGCGCTAGTCAAATTATGATTGGTTCAGATCATCCGATTCCATGGGCTGAACAACCCGTAGATCATGTGATGGCAACCCCCAATCTTACTGATGCTGAGCGCATAGGTATTTTATCTGGTAATGCCGCTAGAGTATTAGGGTTAAAGATTTGAAATAACCCATAACCCTAGTCATTCTTATTAAGTCGATACTATTAAATAAGTAGTGATTAACGATTGCACTGAATCTGATTTTTGGCAATGACACAACTAAAGATTTTCTTTCCGTCATGACTATATTCGGTGAATAACCATTGAAGACCTTCTTTGTCTTGTCGATCGAAAGTCGCATAACCAAAATCTAAATAGCTTTCAAATTCTTTAATTTTCATTTTTTTCTTTTGTTCTTGGCTTAAAGAGATATTTTTTGTTTTTAATTCCTCTAAAGCAGAACCACCATTACCTGAAATCAAAGTAACTGGATGAAGATTTTCATAGGAGATTGCTTGAACAGTATGTGTATGCCCATGTAAGGATGCATGAAAATTAGAGGATAAGAGAGTATCGCCTTGAATATTTTTCATTAGTAATCCAAGACTATTCAATTTGAGAGATAAATCATCCTTCGAATCGCCCTTAGTCGGAAGAACAATTGAAATAGGGTGGTGATTTGCAAAAATACTAAAAGATTTTTTCTTAGCAAGTTCTTCGGCCTGAGCAATTTGCTTCGTATAGATTGCATAACTCACATCTTCAGGTTTCATATCTTTGGAGGGCATGTTTGCAGAATCAAAGCTAACAATTTGTGCTTTTGCTCCAAGAGCAACAGCATATGGTTCTGAAAAGCTACCTGCGTCATTTTTGGCATCATTGCAACTGAGATTGTCATCCCAAGGACGGCTATCGATAAATCGGTGCCAACCTTGACCTGCACGTTGGCAGGACTCATGATTACCTCTAACATATAACCAAGGAGTTTTATCTAATAGTGGTTTTGCTGGATCAAAAAAATCAGCTTTCCAGGTATCGAAACCATAACCATATGGTGAGTTTTTACAACCGATTTGGCCCTCAGGGCATGGGCTTTCACGATAGTGAATATCGCCCACATGAACCACTAAGTCGGGGTTAGTTTTTAAAGCATGTTGAATAATTTTTTTTAATGGCCATTTATTGCCGTCGTTGCAATCTTGAAAAGAATTGTCTGCAGCTTTCAAGCGACACCCTGTATCAGCGATGATGACAATTCGTTCTATTTCAGATTTTAGGGCTTGTAAAGTTTGCCCTTGAATAGTTGCTTGTTGAACTCCTTTGGGCCAAGTGATCTCACAGGTTGTAATTGGAAAATTTGAAGCAACTTCATCTGATTTTTTGCGAAGTGGAATATTTGCTGCTTGAGCTCTTGTATTTAATTGTTGTGCTGGTAGCTTATCCCATTGAATCGTTGGGCAGACTTTTTCGGTTGTAATTGCTCTAATAATTACTTTCCCATCGCCCACGACTTGATAGATTTGTAGGAAGTGATTATTAAAATCAACATCTGACAGATTTGTTTTGCATGAGCATAATAAAAAACTAATAAATATAATGCAGAAATATCTGAGAAGTGTGAACAATTAAATTTTAGAGATGAACAATAAGATTTTAGAAATTAAAGAAATTGCAAATATTAGATAACAATTTAAATAATATTTAATTTTTT
>Ga0114960_10002066_pt1 | contig 15842 bp, 12 predicted proteins | sample C_130625_MF_Meta_FD_92637 | JGI IMG/M metagenome (GOLD analysis project Ga0114960, IMG submission 92637) | Freshwater microbial communities from Lake Croche, Canada to study carbon cycling - C_130625_MF_MetaG | ecosystem: Environmental > Aquatic > Freshwater > Lake | place: Lake Croche, Canada... | reverse complement strand
AGGGCGTGCCATCAATGAGCGCGCCTGCCGTGGTGGCGACGGAGTACGAAATCGATGTTGAACCGATAACGACCTTCGGACCGGCATCGCAAGTGGCGACGTACGGCGTTGAGCGATCAACTGGCCCGGGGTAAAGATCGCTGACTGAGGAAATATCGATTGAGCCGAAGCCCATCACGCGTGAAGAGACGCTGTCGTCGAATGGGACAGGTGCGTAATTGAGGCGGATGCTGAGTGAGTCGGTTGTGACTGGTTCGAAGGCGACGATGCCGTCGGCACTTACGGGAGCGCGACGAGCGTCGGCGCCTGCGTAAAGAATGACTTCGCGAGGTAGTGCTTCACCTGCACCGCGGACAAGCACGATCGATGAAAGTGTTCTCTGCTCATTCCACTTCATGTCAATGAGTGCGCTGCCGCCGGCTTCGGTGATGTCAGTGCCGCTGCGCCAATGGGTTGTGCTGTCCCGATCAACGAGGTTGCGCGGGCCCGCTTTGGGGTTGTCGCCCCAGGTGGAATCGGCGGTGATTGAGAAGGTTGGTGTGGTGCCAAGCCAGCGGAGAAGTTGTTGACCCTTCGTTGCCCCAGCGGTAGCAAAGAGATTGAACTTGCCATCTTTTGGAACCGTGAATTCGCGTGCAATCTGTGATTCGGAGTTGAGCGAAACGATTGGTGAGGTTGCGGCACGGTTTCGAGTGAACACCCACGCAGGGTCTGGTGTGCCGGGAGTGGAGAACTGGCTCGTGAGTTGACTGGGAACAACGAGTCGGGGAGTGACCGGCGTTCCGGGGAGCGTGAGTTCTCGAATTCCGATGACGTCGTCAATCGCAAGATAGGAATTGCGATCGATGGAAACTTTCACTGATCTTGTAACGCCGGGAACGACGTTGAGTGGCTGCTTCAATTGGATTGGCTGAAGCGTGGTGGTCGCTTCGCCGGCATCGGTCTGAACGGTGACGTCTATTGGAGACAGCGTGGCGTAAGGGCCGATGTAGAGCGCTGCATCAAGATGATCGATGGCTGTGGGCGCAGCGAATTCGACTTCGACAAATGGATCGACCGGACCCCATGCATCGAATCCATTGATTTGATCGCGATGGGGAATCCACCATGTGTTCGAATCGCCGTCGAGAATGTGTGCTGGATCAAACGCTGGGATGTTTGCAATGAACATCCCGGGGCCGACACTCGACGCTGTGACGGAGGAGAAACCATCAAGCTTTTGGTAGGTGCGACTTTCCGGAAATTGATCCGCAGGAACGACGTCAGTGTTTAAACCGTGGATGTAGCTCTTGTTGTTGCGGTTGAGCCCATAGTCGACGGTTGAAGCTTGGTTGCCATCAGTGATGATCCATTGCGAGGGCACCAGTGGCGAGGGAGTGCGATCTCGGGTGAGGAGGTACGGGCGATCGCCGAACACCGCCTTGGGGATGGAAAGCGTCGATCCGATATCTCCGCTTAACCATGTGGATGACGATTCTGCATAGGTGGCCGCCACCGCACCGCCGGGTACTGAGTAGATCTCAACCTGTTGGAGGTCGCCGAAGCCGTACCCACGATCGCCAAATCCTGCAACGACGGTGAATCCGCTCGCCGTCATGGCGTTTCGGACTGACTCGGGCGGGGGTGCACCGTTCGCTTCTGAGCGTTGATCATTTGGAACAACGACGGCGGTGAATCCACCTCGGCGGAGGTATTCGACAAGGCCCGGGTTACCACCCTGTTCGATCACTGTCTCTGTGGCGTCGAGATACTCCACGACGTCGAGCCCGCTGAGGGGGGCTTGACTTCGTGTTGCCCACGTGACGTCAGATCCCCATTGAATTGGAATCTGAGCGGTAAAGCCCCAGTTGAAATCGGCATCGGGGATGCCGGGTAGGACCAGAGTTCGGCCCGGTGAGTTTTGAGACAACCAAGCATTGGCATCAACCCATGCTTTGGGAATCTCTGAAGTGCCGGGACCACGCGTGAGTGTGTTCCTCCAAAGCGGCCATGACGCAAGTGCAAGCACGATGATTGCGACGCCGGCGAGGCTCCGTCTGAAGAACGCGTGGTTTTTTATGGGCTTGAAATCAAGAAATCCCGCAAGGGCATGTGCAATTCCGAAAGCAACTGGAAGTGCGATGAGCGGTTGAAATTTATAGAGATTGCGAAAAGCATTGAGAGCGCCATCGAGCAGGGTTCTGTATTGCTCATCAGCAGGATTTCCGAAGAGCCCTCCGAAACCGCCACCAACTGCAGCAACGCCGAGCAGGAAACTTGAGATGAGAAAGGTGCGTTCAGGGAGGCGACGACGAGCGAGTCCGGCGATCCCGACTGCTGCGACTAGTGACGTCGCAAGGATCGGCACCGTACGGAGTGTGAGGGCGAATCCTGCTGGATTCGTTCCACCTGGCAGCCGAGAAACCCAATCAGCAGTGCCTCGCAAAACTTCGAAGATCGAGGTTGGCGCCGTTGTCGTCCGGACCGATTCGGTGTACTGCAAAATATCGGGACCGAATTTGCCGAAGAGGTAGAGACCGACAAGCCACCACAGCGTGGCCATTGGGACGGCAAGAAACCACCACCGCAGAAGGCTTGCTCGGCGGGGTCCTCGCGAGCGGCAGAGGAGGTAGAGAATTGGAAGCGGAAGGATCGCAACTGTGACTGCCGCATTTGCTCCGCCCATGAGTGCGATAGCGACTGCCGATTTTGCGGCCGCCTTCCGGGTAGAGCCTTCTTTCGACGCACGTACGAGTGGCAGCAACGCCCAGGGCAGGAACACCGCTCCCATGGCAAACGGAGATTGCCAACCGACGCGGGAAAGGATGACCGGCGAGATCGCGTAGGCAAATCCTGCGGCAATGCGTGTGGAGGGCCGGCCGATCTTGAATGCGTCAGCGAGGCGGACGAATCCCCACAGCGCTAGTGCAATAAAGAAGTAGATGAAAAGTCGTTCGCTAATCCACGGTGGAATATGCAGCGCATTTGCGAGTCCAAACCAGAGGTCGAAAACGAACCAGTAGCCGTTTTGTTGAAACTGAACAGCGCCCATGTCCCAATAGGGATTCCATAAGTCGAATCCACGAGCGGCCATCGTGAAGGGATCAAGGATTCGATCAAGGCGTGTGAGATACACAATTTCGCCGAATCGCTGCAGAAACGCGCCGATGAGAATCGGGAGCGTCGCAATCGCGATCCACTTCGACGGAGTTGCCCTATCGTCCGAAGTTTCAAAATCTGTTTGTTGAAGGCTTGTGCTTGGCGCGGTCATGGGGGTTGGCTGGTTGATCCCTTATCGGCCTCGAACGCTACGTTCAAGTACCGACTCAAACGAGTCAACCGCTCGATCCCAAGTAAATGATGCTGCTCTGGCGTTGGCCGCAATCGACATTTCGGTCCGGCGGTCTGCGTTCGATGCAAGAGAGATCCACTGCTCAACAAAGTCATCTTCGTCCTCAGCGAGGTAACCGGAGATTCCGTCTTGCACCGAGTCCCGAACGCCGGCGACATCGAAGGCGATGGTTGGAACTGACGCAGCTGCTGCTTCCATAACGACAGTGCCCCAACCCTCGTGGTGAGCGGGATGAATTAGCAGCCAAGCGTGGGAGAGTTCCGTGCGCTTGCGGGCTTCGTCCACCCAACCAGTGAACTCCACGTCAGGACCAGCGAGAGCGCGGAGTTTGTCGAGTTCAGGACCGTCTCCAACGATGACGAGCTTGCCGCCAGTCATCGGGCGCACGAACTCCCACATCTTGAGCGCTAGCTCGACTCGTTTGTGGGGAACGAGTCTGCTTAGAACAATGAACCGAGGTTCTGCCGACGGTGATGGATCAAGAGGTTCGAAATCGAGTCCCATCTCGATGGTTGAGATGTGAGAAGGGTCAATGCTGAGGTCAACTAACCCATCGGTTGTCGAAGGCGAGACCGATACGAATGGGGCTCGCCGGTAGACGCGCGGCATCAGCCACCCTTCGAGCCAACGTCCGACTGCAGCGATGGGCTCGGGGAACTGCATTCCCCATTGCTGTGTATGGATGTGGTGGACCAAGCCGACGACAGGTTTTCGTTGCCACAGCGGCGAGAAGTAGGGGACGCCGTTTTCAACATCCACCACGACGTCGACACCTTTGGATCGGCGCAGAAACGAAAGTGGTGCTCGCAAGTACTGCGTGTAGTTGCCGCCAATTCGCGCGCTTTGGTAATTGTGATTTCCCGACGGCCCCCCGTGCAGCAACAGCACCTGATGGCCCCGTTCCGTGAGTCTCGTCGCGAGTTGATCAATCACAACTTCGGATCCACCAGCCTGAGGATGGGCGGTGTCGCGCCACGCGAGAAAAACAATCCGCATGTGATCAGTCGAGTCTCTAGTGATCGGCCGAAGACGTGATCGGTGTAGGTACCGGGAGTCCGCTCCGAGACGCTAAGCCCTGAACCCGGCTAGGTCGTGTGCGATAGCGAATCTGGACGAGGTCGATTGCGGCTCGAATCGAGTCTCGAATGGGCCGAACTGCGGAGTGGTCGCTCGCGACCCACGTAACGGGCACTTCGTCGATGGAGTACCCGAGGGCGACGCCAAGTCGAAGGATCTCGGGATCGAACGCGAAGCGATTGTTTTCGGAAAGCGAAAAGAGAAGGCGGGCAACGTCACCGCGAAAAGCTTTGAAACCGCACTGTGAGTCATGAATGTCGAGGTCAGTCGACATGCGCATCAACTGATTGAACGTCCGGCCCATGAGCTGTCGTATCGGGCTTGATCGCGTCACGATCGAGCCAGGCACGCTCCGTGATCCGATCACAATGTCGAACTTGGAGAGTCGGTCGAGGAAATCGTCGACATGCGTAAGAGAGGTTGAGAGGTCAGCATCCATGAACAGGACCGCGTCGGAAGTTGTTCGAGCAACGCCGGCTCGTAATGCCGCACCCTTTCCGAGATTCTTTGGAAGGCGGATGATCTCTATGCGGTCATCACCTTGGGTGAGGTGTTTGGCAAGGCCGGCGGAATCGTCAGTGCTTCCATCGTCAACGAGGAAAATTTCGGTATCAGCCTCTGGGAACTGGCGCGTGACTCGAGCGAGTGTGGTGGGTAGAGCCCGAGACTCGTTAAACATCGGGATGATGATGCTTCTCTGGGCCCCCACGCCGAAGAGTCTAAGTGATTTCCGCTACGGGACTTAGAGCGATGGAAGCCGTTCGTCGTGGAGGTCCCCGTTAGAGGGCCTACTCGGGCGAGGACCGGGCTGTCAGGAGGATCGAGTGGTGGACGACGTTGAAACGGTCGGTTTCAAGAATTTGAAATTCTTCTGCAACCGCCCTTTCAAGATCATCGGACGTCCGCGGGAAGTGGCCTGCGTCAAGCCTCCAAAAGACCCTTGAGAACCAGCGGCGTTTACGCCACACCCCATCAAGAAAAATGAATGAACCGCCAGGCTTCAGCACTCGATTTGCCTCAGTGAGCGACGCTGGCCAGATCGAATCGTCAAGGTGATGGGAGACGCACTGCATCAAGACAACGTCAGCGCTGTTGTCGGGAAGCGGAAGCGCTGAAGCATCGCCGACGAGTCGTTCGATTTGCTTCTCTGTCGGCTCTACCGTGAGAACCCGCGCATCTGGGTCGATGCTGTAATAGGTCCATTCTGTTGGCCACATTGAACGACTGCGTGCGGTTCCCCCACCGATGTCGACAACTGTCCCGATCGGCAGGTCGGCAAAGGTGAGGGTGGCAACCGGGCCCAAGTGTGCTTCTAAGCGACTCCTACCCAAAAGGTGTGTCTGAAACTCGTTCACCTTGGGATGAGAAACAATTCTTCCGAATACATCCCGAAGCGACATGCAGCGAGGTTACTTGCGGGTATCCACTACATTTGACTCACCTCCAAACGGGGTGGATGTTCGAGAATTCGGGGCACGTTCGGTCATGGGAGAGCAGGTGGGCGAGTACCAGCGAGGCTTTCCGACAAAGGTGCTCTCAGTTGCAACTTCAGTCATGCCGAAATCTGTTTTTCATCCTGTAGTCGCCCGGCTGCACCTTCGAGCTGAGCCCGAGATGCGTGGCATCATCGACCGCTGCGACCCCTCTGGCACGGCGATCGACGTTGGCACCTGGTACGGACCATGGACATATTGGCTTTCAAAGCGTGTTCGCGATGTGCAGTCGTTTGAGCCGAATCCCAATGTCGCTGCTGTGCTCCGTCGTGGAGTTGCTTCAAACGTGACTGTGCACGAATTCGCAGTCTCTGATGTCGAGGGCACTGCCGAACTCGTTCTTCAAGATCTCAGCGTTGGGTCTGAAGGGACAGCATCGATTGTTCCTGGCGTCGAGGGTGCTGGGTCTCATTCCGTGCGTACGAAGCGCATCGACGACATGGGGTTCAGCGATGTCCGTTTCATCAAGATCGATGTCGAGGGTCACGAGGACGCGGTCATCCGGGGGGCGCAGGAAACGATCGAACGGGATCACCCTGTGCTCTTTGTCGAACTTGAAGAGCGGATGACCAATATCAACGAAACGATCTCGATGATGGCCGACCTTGGCTACGAAGCCCGCTTCGTTATGAACGATGCGTGGACTTCGACATCGTCGGTTGACCTCGCCGCTTGGCAGCGAGAGTTCACCCGGACTCACAACACCCAGAGCTATTTGCAAACCGTCGTGAAGGGCAATGGGTATGTGAACGATGTCGCGTTTGTTCACCCCCAAAGCACCTGGGCGCCTTGGGACTGAACACAACAAGTTCTTGGTTTTAGCGCTGCTGGTTAATTGATCAACGGATCGCGCGGAAGTCCGAGAATGCGCTCGCCAATTTGATTGCGCTTGATCTCTGAGGTCCCACCAGCAATAGCAAGCGCACGATGCATAAGTTGCAACGTGCCGCCCATGAATCCTTCGTCCTCAATGTAAACGCCAACGGGGCCTGCGAGTTCGAAAAGAATTGCTGCTGCTTCTTCCGCGTTCTCGGTGAGTAGAAGCTTTGTGACTGCACCCTCTGGCCCGGGTTCGCCACCGGCGACAGCGCGCTGCGCGCTGCGAACGTTGAGGGTTTCGGCTGCTTGCGACCGAGCAGTTGCTCGTCCGATACGACCGGCACCACCAGGGAGACGATCTGGGTGTTCATCGAACGGCGCGAGGAACGAGGCCGGAGGAATCACCATGGCTCCGTCACCGCTGCCGATGCTCACACTTTCGTTGCCAAGGGTTCCACGAGCAACGGTCCAGCCGCCATCGACGGGGCCGACAACATCGTCATCGGGTACGAAGACATCGTTAAAGAAGACCTCATTGAATTCAGCGCCACCGTTGACCATGCGGAGTGGACGAATCTCGACACCTTCGGCATGCATATCAACAACCATGCACGTGATGCCCTGATGCTTTGGCACATCTGGGTTGGTTCGAACGGTAATGAGGCCAAACGATGCGAGGTGCGCGCCGGTGGTCCAAACCTTCTGGCCGTTGACGAGCCAACCGCCATCGACGCGGGTGGCCTTTGTCTTCACGCCTGCAGCATCGGAACCGGCATCGGGTTCGCTGAAGAGCTGGCACCAAATGAGTTCCTGATTGAGGGCAGGCATAATCCAGCGGGCGAGCTGGTCGTCATTGGAATGTTGGGTCAGCGTGAGGATGACCCAACCGGTGATTTGGTAACCGGGGCGCTTCACGCCTGCACGATTGAACTCTTCTTCGATGACGAGCTGCTCAACCGCGCTTGCGGCGCGGCCCCACGGCTTCGGCCAATGAGGAACCGCGTATCCCGAAGCAACGAGTGCACGGACTCGTTCATTGCCGTCAAGATCCTTGACCGCTTCGATGGCGGCGCGTGCTTCAGCGCGAAATGCTTCAGCTTCTGGTGGAAGTTCAACCGCGCGCACAATCTTCACGTCTTTACGAAGAAGGTTGGTGATATCGATTGCGGCGGCTTCTGCGTCGACAATCGCTTCGATTGCGAGAGCGCGTCGGAGGAAGAGATGGGCGTCGTGTTCCCAGGTGAAGCCGATTCCGCCATGGATCTGAATGTTCATCTGTGAGTTTCGATCGCCAGCATGCGCTGCAGTGGCGGCTGCCATCGCCGCGGCATAGGAGAACTGTTCGCCTCCGGCCGAGGCAGCACGGGCTGCGTCCCATACCTCGGCTGTTGCGATTTCGGTTTCGACGAGCATGTTGGCGCAGTGATGCTTCACCGCTTGGAACATGGCGATCGCTCGACCGAATTGCTGACGCTCTCGGGCGTAGTCGGCGGCCATGTCGGTGGTTGCGCGCGCCACACCGGTTGTCTCGGCAGCAAGTAACAGTCGGGCGTAATCAGTAAGTGACTGCGCGCCGCCCGGGATGATGATCGCTTCTGCGTCATCGAAGGTGACCTGTGCACTGCGGCGAGTGGGGTCGAGATTGGTCATCGTGCGGATGTCGACGCCCTTTGCCGCGGCGTCGACAATCGCAAGATCGTCGCCAACGGTTACGACAATGAGATTGGCGAGGGTTGCGCTGAGAACACTGCGGGCGGTTCCTGCGATGGAGTTGGACTTGGCCGAGAGTGCATCGCCGAATCCGATGCCGGCGACGACGCTTCCGTCAGCGAGTCCGGGCAGGAGCTGTGAAGCCACGTCGGCTGGCGCTACGGATGCGATTGCGGCACTCGCAATCACCGTGGACACGAACGGACCGGGAGCAAGGCCTGCTCCCATTTTTTCGACAACGACAACGAGTTCGGGCATTCCGAATCCCGAGCCACCGTTTTTTTCGGGAATGTGGAGACCGAGCCATCCGAGTTCGGCGAGGGCAGACCAAAACGAGGGCATGGTCTCGGTCTTGGCTTCGAGAAGTTCTCGAGCAGCGCCTCGTGAGTCGTGACGTTCCAGGAAATCCGCAGTGACATCAGCCAGGGTGCGGTGGTCTTCGGTGATGGCGATCGACATTCGGGTGCGCTCCAAAGAGGGAAGTGTGACTGCGGAAGCGTATCCACCCACCAGCAACCGCACCTATGCGGGCCAGCGGTCAGAATGGGGAGATGAAGACGGATGCAATCATTCACGGCGACTTGGCCGAGGCATCAAACGCAATACGGCGGGCCGAGGACGCCGGTTTCGATGGAGCGGTTTCGGTTGAGATCTCCCACGACCCGTTTCTGCCGCTGGCGTTGGGGGCTGCCGCTACCGAGCGTGTCGACCTCATCACCGGTATTGCCGTGGCGTTTGCCCGAAATCCCATGAATGCGGCGGTCATCGCCAATGACATCAACCGCCTTTCGAATGGCCGCTTCATTCTTGGGCTTGGCAGTCAGATCAAACCCCACATCACCAAGCGATTCTCGATGCCATGGTCGGACCCCGCTGCTCGCATGCGCGAGTTCGTTCTTGCCATCCGGGCAATTTGGGATTCTTGGAACGAGGGAACGCCACTTGAGTTCCGCGGCGACTACTACCGACACACGTTGATGACGCCGATGTTCAACCAGGGGCCGAGCGAATGCGGTAACCCGCGGATCTTTGTGGCTGCGGTTGGTCCGGCGATGACCGCCGTTGCTGGCGAGGTCGCTGACGGACTCATGGCGCATGGGTTCACGACCCCGAGCTATTTGCGGGAAGTCACGATGGTGAATCTCGCGAAAGGCCTTGAACGTTCCAACCGTTCGCGCCGCGATGTTGAAGTGACGATTCCGATTATGTCTGCCGTGGGTCGTGACGATGCTGAGGTTGCTCCGAAACTCGCAGCTGTTCGCCAGCAGCTTGCGTTTTACGGTTCGACGCCCGCGTATCGCGGCGTACTTGAGCACCACGGTTGGGGCGAGGTTGGTGACGAACTCAACCGTCTTTCGAAGCAGGGCGAATGGGTGGCGATGGCCGATTTGATTACCGACGAGATGCTTCGTGAATTTGCGGTGATTGGCGATCTCGAGTCGGTAAGTACCGAGATCAAGCGGAAATTCGGGGGACTTGTAGATCGTGTCCAGATGGGTCTCAGCGATGAGCCGTTGAAGATCTGATTCTTCGCTTCGCAGTACGCTCGCCAACTAGGTGACGACGTTGTCGCCGCTGGGTTGGGGGATGAAATGAGCGAACGCAATAAATCGCTAGTCGAACAGTTCTTTGTCGCTGGACGCGAGGTCGACCGTCTGTCGTTTATGACCGAAGACGTCGAGTGGTGGAACGGTCTTGGGAAGTTTCCCGCTGCGCCCGGGCAAACCGTTTTTCGTGGCAAGGAAGAAGTCGGCGCGCGAATTTTGGGACGTGCCCCGTCGCCACCGCAACCGAACGGCCGACGAATCGATCGCTATGACCTATCAACAATCAGTTTCGATGACGTCCATACGATTGCCGATGGGCCTTACGTCTTCCGTCAACACCTCTATAAAGCAACAACTATGGGCGGCAAGCCCTACGAAAATGTGTACGGATTCCTCTTTCGCTTCACCGATGACGGACTCATCGACCGCATCTGGGAGCACTGGGGAACGTTGAACGCTTATGAAACCTTGTTTCAGGGCCCACTTGTCGTTCATGACCCTGACGAGATTCTGATGACGACGCCGTCGGTTCGACAACGGCTTGATCTCGAACGTTCGGTTGACCGCGATGTCATTGCCGAGTGCATGGAGATTGCGGTTCACGCGCCCAATGGGTCAAACCAGCAGCCCTATCGATTCATATTTGTCGATGATGCCGAAACCAAAGCCAAACTCGCAGCGATCTATCGCTCTGCCATGGCCGACTTCATCGGTCGTCCTCGTACCGATGCCGCTGAAGATCGGGTTGATCGCACGTCTGAAGCGCAACAGCGCATTGCCCGCAGCGTTGCCTACCTTGCCGAGAACATTGAAAAGGTTCCGGTTCTTTGCGTTCCTATCGTCGCTGGTCGGACCGACGGGCATGGCTCTGGGGCACACGCCGATCGCACATCTACGTTTTGGCAGGCGGGCCGTTGGGGGTCGGTTGTACCGGCGCTTTGGTCATTCATGCTGGCCCTTCGATCGCGCGGACTTGGTTCGGCATGGACGACGTTGACGTTGATTCGCGAACGGGAAGTTGCCGAAGCGTTGGGCATTCCCTATGACGAATGGATGCAGGTGGGTCTGTTCCCAATCGCCCACACAATCGGCACGGACTTCCGCATCACCCCGCGCAAGCCCGCTGAAGAACTCACGAGATGGAATCAGTTCCGCAGTTCGTGAACCCGTTTTAGGTCTCGAAAGGCAGAAGTGATTCGGCAAGAGCCCCGAGTTCCGCATCGGGATCAGCGTCGCCTACAAGCGGGATGATTACGAACTTCGAAGCTCCAACATCGATGAACTCTTTCAAAAGCGACGGAAGTGCTTCACGCGTTGGGATGACCGAGCGAGGGTCAAGGCCCGGACGACGACGTTCGATCACATCGACAAATCGTTGGGGCAGTGGGCCGTCCGAATAGGAGATAAGAGCGCCGTAATGCTGAGGGTCCATCGTTCGACCGGCCTCGCTCGCAGCGGCCTCAATCACAGGAATCGATTCCGCAACGTCGGCCGGTGAGCAGAACGACGGCAACCAACCGTCGCCAACTCGACCCACACGTCGAAGTTCGCTTGGTGCGATTCCACCGAGCCACACTTCAAGTCGTTCCTGTGTGGGACGAGGCAACACCTGCACGTCGTCAACTGAGAAGAACTCACCGTGATGAGAAATGACCTCGCCCGTCCAGCACGCGCGCATGAGCGCTAGCGCTTCGTCGTGACGCCGACCGCGTTCTGTCCGTTCAACGCCAAACGCGCGTTGTTCAGGCGGATCGACGGCTCCGAGACCAACTGCTGGAAGAAAGCGACCGCCGGAAAGCACATCGAGCGTTGCCATTTCCTTCGCCAGAATGACGGGGTTGCGGCCGGGAAGAACAAGCACCGAGGTGCCGAGCTTCATTCGAGTTGTGCGTCCGGCAGCAATGGCGAGGGCGATCATGGGATCGGGAGTCTCGGCACTGATTCGCTCGGACATCCAGAGCGAGTCGAATCCGAGTTCTTCGGATCGATCAACGATTGATGCGAAGCGATTGGGGTCGGCTACCCCGGACAGTGTGCCGAGGCCAATCCCAACTCGTACTTTCATGGCGCCGCTCATTCGCTGATCCTTGCACTTCTCCCCTGATGGAGGTGGGTTCGAGGCGAAGCGACCTCTGTGGGCAGGTCCGGCCGCGTACAGTCGTAGTCCTTGAACGCCCCCCGTTCCTCTTTCCTGCGTCGTTCGCGTCTCACTGCGGTTCTCGCGGTGTCATTGGCTGTTCTTGCCGTGGTGGGTTGTTCTGGATCAAAGGGAACGCCGACAGCAACGACGGAGTCGACTGCGACAACGGTTGCAGCAACTTCGGGACCAGTGGACGGGGGCACCCTCGACATTGCAGTTGCGGCGGCCCCTGCGAAGTGGGCGCCGAATTCAGGGCCATGGACGACCGATGAACTTCAAGCAGCGCGAGCCATCTATGACCGCCTTATGGTTCGAGATTCAAACGATCAACCCGTTCCGGAGTTGCTTGCGAAGGTGACTCCGAATTCGACGTTCACCTCGTGGACCTTGACTGTCCGCAGTGGGATTACGTTCAGCGATGGCTCGCCACTAACGGCTGATTCGGTCGCATTCAATCTGCGCGCTCAGCAGATGGATTCTTCAAACACCGATCTCTTGGCGCCGATTGCTTCGGTGACGACTCCTGATGCGCAAACTGTGGTTGTAACGATGTTTACGCCGTGGTCAACCTTCCCTGAAGTACTCACCACTCGGGTGGGGACGATTGCTGCACCAACCACGCTTCTTGGTTTCGATGATCATCCAATCGGAACTGGCCCCTTCAAGTGGTCGGGCGTCGACGAAGCGGGCATCACGATCGTTGTGAAAAACCCCACGTACTGGAAGAAGGGTTTGCCCCATCTCGATGCCGTGCGTTTTCTTCCAATTCCCGAAGCTGCTGATCGAGTGACTGCTGCGCTTGAAGGCAAGGTCGGAATGGTGGCGATCGACGAACCTCGACAGTTGCAACGACTCGAAACTGTTCAGAACCGTGAAGACAAGATCACCGTTCACGACGATCGGAATGCTGAACGACCGAAAGTCAATGTTGCGTTCGAAACTGGTCGCGCCCCGTTTGATCGGATCGCTGCCCGTCGCGCTGTCGCACTCGCGACTGATCGGGCAGAGATCCTTTCCAAAGCGTTCGTGGGGCAGGGTTCACTTGCGCGGGGAATGGTGAGCGATACCTCGCCTTGGTTTGTGGATCACTCAACGCCGGCTCGCGATGTTGATCGGGCAAAGAAGCAGGTCGAGGAGTACACGAACGAGACGGGACTTCCGTTGACGTTCCATCTTTTGGTTGCGCCGGGGACGACTCTCGAACGAGTGGCGTCGTTGTGGCGTGGTCAGCTCCAAGAAGTCGGCATCGACATGACGATCGATCTGGTCGATCCGTCAATGCTCTCGATTGTCGCTGCTTTCGGTCAGTTCCAAGCGATTCTGCAAGTTGGCTTTGATTCTTCGCAGCCTGATGCGTATGAGCCGCTCTTCCGCGGTATCCCCGCTGAGCAAACGGCGATCAGTCGCAATACCACTCGCTACATCAATCCACTCGTGACGAAGGCGTTTGCCGATGCTCGCACAACCGCCGACGTGACCCGACAGGTTGACGACTACGGGACTATTCAGGAACAAGTCGCGATCGACCTTCCGTACTTGTTCCTCGTTCAAATGCGCGAAGTCATCGTGACCACGCCAAAATTACGGGACGTCACGAATTGGTCAAGCGGTTCAGGCGCAGGCGGACTTGGCCAGGACGATGCAACGGTGTCGCTGGCGCAAATGTGGTTGGCGCGCTGAGTTAGCCGTTGAGCGCAGTGCCAGCGAACGGGGAGGGATCACCGTTGGCAGGAATCTCTGGAACGCTCCAGTCCATGCGGGCTGACAGGTTCGCTGCAACAGCAGCCCATTCGGCGGGGTTCCAGCCCTGAGCGACGGCTTCGACCTGATGGGCCTGATTGATGTGGACGAACGCAGGAAGCGCCTCGAGACCAAATGCCTTCACCGCGCTGCGGTCAGCATCGGCGAACACGAGGATCTCGGAAGCCAACTGGCCCACGTATGCGCGGGTTTCTTCATCCGAAGCGGTTACGAGAAGAGCGATGCGAACATCGGCCTCGGCGTAATTGCGCAGGATACGCAGGGCGGTTTCGATGATCCAGGAACTTTCGTTCGTGTACGGGTCGAGGGCCACGATCGCCAGATGGAAGTTGGTGGTCCATTGCGAGATCGGACGGCCTTCGCCAGTCAGGGGGGTCAGTTCCACGGCGGCCTGCACATCGGTAGTCACAGCATCAGAAGGTAGCGCGAGTAGGTTCTTGGAAACACACACGGGCGCTCAGTTCGTGGAAAGCCCTCAGGAGTCACCATGTTTCTTCCCGACGCAGTTACCAGCACCGGTTACAACATCGTCCTTCTTCTCCACATTCTCGCAGTCATCATCGGTTTCTCGCCGTTGTGGCTCGCCCCTGTGCTGATCCGTCTTACTGCGAATGGCGACAAAGCCGCGGCCGATGGACTTGAGGTTTCGATTCTTCGATTCTCGCTTCCGGGTATTGGCCTTGCTGGGCTTCTCGGGTTCGGCCTGTCGGCAATGAGCGACAAGTACTACAAGATGTCGCAGGCTTGGATCTCGATCGCTGCCGTTCTCTGGATCGTGCTCTTGGCGGTGCTGTTCTTCGTCGCTCGTCCGGCCATCAAGGCGTTCCGTGACGGTGACGCTGCTGCTCGTGGTCGAATCATGATGGCGACTGGCATTGGTCACCTGATTCTCGTCGTCATGCTGTATCTCATGATCTTCAAGCCGGGCGCCTGAGACATCTCGGTAGGGTGCGGTTCTGATGCACCCCGTTGAACGACTCCGCTACGTGGCTCGGGCCACGGGCTATCCCCAAAGTGTGATCGTTTCTGAAACGGCGCGTGCGCTTGCAAGTTTCGCGAACGATCCGCAGGGACTCGTTACCGCATGCCGCCGAATGGTCCAGCGCCAGCCCGGTTCAGCCCCGTTGGTGTGGTTGTGCGCGCGTGTCCTGTGCGCTGGCGATCCCTATGCGGAAATTCGAGCGGCACTCGAAGAACTCGAAGGCGATCGCACCTCGGTAGAACTCGCACATTCACTTCCTGATGAAGCAACGATTGTTGTCCTGGGCTGGCCCGAGTTGATTGGCGCTGCACTTCCTCGCCGTGGTGACGTCGAGGTCTTGGTCGTCGACGTGCACCAGGAAGGCGGGGGACTGGTGATGCAACTGGTCGATGCCGATGTGAATGCCGTTGATGTCCCACTTGCAGGCTTGGGTGCAGCGGTGGCTGATGCTGATCTCGTTCTGCTCGAAGCCTCGGTCGTGGCTCCATCTGAATGGCTCGGCATCTCGGGTTCGTTGGCGGCGGCGGCGGTCGCAAAAGCACACGAAGTGCCGGTGTGGGTGGTTGCTGGTGTGGGCCGTTTCCTTCCGCAGCGCATGTGGGAACCCGTCAAAGAACGGATCATCCCCGATGAACCATGGGACGCTGACGACGAGGTCGTGCCTCTTTCGATGCTTGATCAGATTGTGGGCCCGACTGGCCCGCTTGCTGTTGCCGACGCATTGCGTCGCACCGATTGTCCGATCGCAACCGAGCTGTTTAAAGGCGACGTCATCTAACTCGCCGGTAGGGTTTCGGCCATGACAGCGCCGATCACTGACTCGTCGATCGTTGATCGGTATCTCGAACTTGGTCTACGCATGGGGCGCCATATCGACGGCTTTGTCGACGCCTATTACGGCCCGAGTGTCATTGCCGATCGAGTCGCCTGCGAACCGGTTCCAGCTCCCGATTCGCTGGTCACGGCTGCGGGTCAACTCGTT
>Ga0114960_10002065_pt1 | contig 15843 bp, 16 predicted proteins | sample C_130625_MF_Meta_FD_92637 | JGI IMG/M metagenome (GOLD analysis project Ga0114960, IMG submission 92637) | Freshwater microbial communities from Lake Croche, Canada to study carbon cycling - C_130625_MF_MetaG | ecosystem: Environmental > Aquatic > Freshwater > Lake | place: Lake Croche, Canada... | reverse complement strand
TGCTATTTCTAAATTTCTCAGTTTTTTGATTTTTGATTTTCTAAATATTTTTAACTTTTGCTATTTCTAATTTTCGTAGTTTGCTTTTTAGAATTCTAAAGCATTTGCTATTAGCATTTTTTCTTCGTTTTCTTCGAAATCTCATACGCCCCCCCATATAAGATTTCTCACTTTTTTTAAAAAAACCCCGACATAAACCCGGCAGGCGTAGCACCACGCCGTACGGTCACATACACCAAAGGTCTTAAAAAGGTTTTGTCATTTACCTTTTTCACTTCCTTTTTTCAATTTAAAATATTAATTTAGAGAGAAACACCTTTTAATATCATTTAATTCATTTCTCTCTTATTTAATATTTTAATCCTTTCTTATTCTTTATTTTATTCCGAATACCAAGACGGTAATACATCTTCCAATGTATCTTCGGCTGGTTTTATAGCTTCTGTTCCTTTAAGTTTACGTTTATCAAATGTATTTGCATCATGGCTCATGATAACTATTGTTTGCTTATAATCTAGTTGTATCATTGGTATTTTATAATCTTTGAGAAAATATTTCTCTTCACTGCACTTTGCTTTGTTATCAAATTTACTTATGTTTAATAATTCCTTTCGAAAACAAAATGTACCTGCCGTGCCGTGACTGGCGTGAAATTCATGTGTGGTGTATAATGTTTCATCGTCCGTATAATATAATAACATTTTACTACTGGCGGCGATTATTGCCTGCGGGTTGCATTTTAATGTATCGATTGAATGCTGAATGCGTGTCGGTTGATGGTAGTCATCATCATCAAAGTATATGATGTAATTACCTCTGGCTTTCTCATTCGAATAATTTCTTTTCGCTCCTAAATTCATTTTCTCGCAAATATAATGATATTTTACATAAGGTAAATGTTTAACTAAATCATATATTTTATCAGTACCATCATCCATGATTATCCATTCAATATCGTCTTTTGAATAAGTCTGCTCTTCAATTGAGCGAATCAATTTGGGAAAGAACTTCCTACGGTTATAGGTTACTGTTACAATACTGACTAAACGGGCGTTTTTTTCACGTTGAAGGGCAATTGTATTTTTTTTCATATATATAATAAAAACATTTTTATTTTTATTTAATCTCTCTATACTTCTAAATATGTTTGCTTTTTTTTCCACTTTTAACTAAAGAAGCAAGTTCCGGATTTTGTTCCAAATTTCCAAGTAATCCCCCATATTCAACTTGTGTTTCCAGTTTATATGGGGGTCTTACTGATTGAAATTCATATATATATCTATCAGTTTGAAGTCCAGCATCATATACTTTTCTATTCAAAAAATCTAATCCTTGTCTTTCATTTTCAACAAAATAACTACGTTCTTCTGCCCGTCCTTTATTTCCTTTGTAATGAAGAGTATATAACGTATATCCCTTTTTAACTGGTGATTTTTCATTCCCTTTTTCCTTCTCCTTCGGTGGAGGTTTGCTGCCTTTTTTATATATATGAAAATTGACGGCTTTAATAAGCTCCTCCCGTTTCATTGTTGAAAACCCTTTTATACAATTGTGTAAATTATGTTGGCGTATTAACGCCTTTAACTCGGACACCTTCATCTTTTCTACTTCAGAAGGCATTATATTATATAATAGGGAAATAATATTCCATGTTTGTGTATAAAGCATTCTATAATGTTTTTCGGCACAATATACCCCATCGAAAATATCATCGTTTTCTGCTAAAAAGTCTTCTAATTCCCACCAACAACAAAAGTCGCAACCATATTGTCCGTTCAAATGCCCTTTAGGGCAACACATCTTACTTACATCACACGGAATACAACTAAATTCATCGTTATCAGACATCACAACTTCTTTTCCATTAGGGATTGATTTTTTGCAATAATAGCAGTCTGTATTAGAATATTCGTCATAACAATCGGGACAGAACATACTCTCGCTAAATGGTGGATTATCAATACTACCCCAAATACCATATCTATTATAATCCATTCCCTTCTTTAAATTTTCAGTATTATCACAATATTCATTACCACAACATTGTATATCTTTTTTTTCTTCTTCTTCCACCAGAACTAATCTATACTTGCGTCCCGTTCGTTTGCTGATTTTCACACCACCGATGTATTGCTTTTCCATTTTTTCAATTCGTTTGCTTGTTTCTTTGGTTTAATGCTACTAAATAGATTTTAAAATTACAAATCAATTTTAAAATTTTACATAATATTTTTCAAAATTTTTTCAAAATTTTAATGATAGCAACATTTTCGTTTGCTTGTTTGTTTGTTGGTTTAATATATATCATTTATTTATTTGTTGAAAAAAATTTCAATTTTTTGACATTCCCTGCGGACGCAATAGGTCACTTTTGATTTTTTTTAAAAAGTATAGAGAGATTATTCCAACCAAATAATATCCTTTGCTAATTCCATTTTCCAACAATAATAAAAGCAATCAAAGTTACAAGCATTTTTCCAATTTTCAGGTTCAACGCCATCAATTAATTTAATAAATTGAATACGCTTTCTTGGTATAATAATTTGTAAGCCTTCATTTTTAAATAACCCCCGAACATATTGAGTATTAATTTTGCTACTCGGCAATATTAATATAAAAGGTTTTCCCAATTCTTTTAAACGAATAAGCACTTCTTTGGATTTTGAAAAAGGCGGATTACTAATAATAATATCTCCGCAATCATTTTCAAAGAAGTCTTTTTCTTCGTGTATAACATTAAACCCTAGATCGGTTAAATATTGTCCGCTCTTACCATCTCCATAAAATGCTTCCCATATTAGTTTATCTTTTGGAATAAATTGTTTAATATTCTCCCATGCATATTTTGGTGTCATATAATCATCGTGTTTCATAAATGTTTTTGTATGAAAACCAGCCATTTTATATAATATAATAATATCGTTTGTTTGTTTGTTTGGTTTAATGCTACTAAATAGATTTTAAAATTACAAATCAATTTTAAAATTTTACATAATATTTTTCAAAATTTTTTCAAAATTTATAATATCTCTATACTTCTAAATCAGATAGGGCTTTTAATTGCAATTCATCTACATCATCTTCCGGGAAGCGTACATGGTGTTGGTGCTTTTGCTTGGGCGGCGGCGTAGATGGTGCTACTGGTGAATCAGGGGGGCTTTCTCGTCTTTTATCTTGTTGACAATCGCTTTTTATGCAACCAAATTCGATATGTTTGACTTTGTAATGCAAAAAGAGATTACTTACCATACCAACGATGGCAATGATGAGGGCTACTACTGGCGTTGCTGATGTTGATGTTGTAGATATATCAGGCATGCTTGATGATGCCTCTGTTGAGTTTAACATTTATATTATAGAGAGAATTATTAAAAAAATTTTGAATTTTTAGGGGAAATATTTTAAAATTGATTTGTAATTTTAAAATCTATTTAGTAGCATTAAACAAACAAACAAGCAAACAAAAATGACAAATGTATTTGGATATTATTGTGGTGATATTTATTGGTGCGGATACACTGGGATGAACGATCAGTGTAATCTTTGTGTAAATTGCGACCCTTATGGATATTATCTCAAACGACGTGGAACTCCAATGCCTGAATACTTTTGGGCAAATTATATTCCTGGAATATATGCTATCAACAATAACATATTTGATTATAAATCTCAAAGTTGGATTCATAATCCCAATAAAAAAGAAATTACATTTAAAATTGTATGGAAACAACGACAAACCAGTAGTAAATTGTTGAGTGTAATTAACAATTGTTGTTTCTTTTGTAAAAAATCAAAAGATGAAAACGGCATTTGTCGTCCGTGTAAAGAAGAAGACGAAAAGGAAGAAGAAGAAGAAGAAGATGAAGATATACCATTTTGCGATTATAAATATTGTGAAAATACAGAAAATTTAAAAAAAGCGATTGGTTGGAATAGATATGAACAAAAATTTATGGAACAGATGTTCTGTCCCGATTGTTATGATATGAGTTCTAATACAGACTGCTATTATTGCGGAAAATCAATCCCTAATGGAAAAGAAGTTGTGTTATCTGCTGACGGTAATTTTAGTTGTATTCCGTGTTATGTATTATACCGTTGTTGCCCTAAAGGGCATTTTGGCGGACAATATGGTTGCGACTTTTGCGAGAGTCAATACGAATTAAAATCATTTTTGAGAGAGAATAAAGAAGTATTTAAAGGAAAATATTGTGCTGAAAAGCATTATAGAATGCTTAAATGCTCTTGAGAATTAATCATAAATTGATTTGTAAAACTATATAAACATAAATAGATAGTAATAGATATAAATGGATTACAAAAATGGAAAAATTTACACAATTCGCTCACATAAAACGGATATGTTTTATATTGGAAGCACTACACAGACGCTGACGAAAAGATTTAGTTATCATAATACAGGGTTTATTTTTTGCGAAAAAAATGAAGGTAAAAGATATACTTCAAGTCACGAAATAATTAAATTAGGTGATGCCTATATTGAATTATTGGAGGAATTTCCGTGTGAAAATAAACAGCAATTAAATAAACAAGAAGGGCAACAAATTCGTTTTTATAAAGATAAATTGGTTAATTGTCGTATTCCTGGAAGAACACAAACCGAACATCGGGTAGATAATATTGATAGTTATAAAGAAAAAGATAAATTATATTATGATAAAAACAAACAACAAATTGCTAAAAAATTGTCTATAAAAATAAAATGTGAATGTGGTTCTCAACATACTATAAATCATAAATCACATCATTTACGTTCTAAAAAGCATATTGATTTCACCAATAACAACCCGATTCTACATTCTTGAACCCTGCGGGGCGTTCGCTCACCTTCGGGCGTGACCAATGGTGATTGAGATAGGCGGCAACGGCGTATTTGTTCTCGGATAACATTCTAGAGTTATACACCCCGAAATAGGTACTAAGAACCCCGCCGATGTAAATAGCACTTTTACCGCACTCAAAAATATGATTACATACGATATTACCAGTCCCGCCACAAGATACCAAAGCAACGTCATATTCATCTTTATATGTATCAAGTAATTTAAACCATTTATCATACTCAATATACCATTCTAAACTTAAATTCTCTCCTTGAGTTTGTGGGGGTTTTATAAAAACAAAAGAACAATCTGGAAATAAGTCTACTGGGTAGATAGGTTTGCCGATTTTTTCTTTAATGCTTTCGATAAATGCCGAGATGATTAGAATACGTTTACCTTTGAGGGCTGTAGTCCATGCATTGCTATGAATATAATTAAACACATCTAACGCCCTCGCCCACGCCATCGGTTTCCCTTTACAAATATTGTATTCTATCCAGTCTTGGCTTGCACCTACCCCTGTCGTATAAACATTGTCTTTTTTACTCCACCCAGTATATATTTCGCAATTCTTGAAGGCTTTGGTATACTCTTTACAATAAAGATTGAGAGATTTATCATTCGATATTTGTACACCCGCATTATTCTTCATAGTCTTTTGGTACTGAGGGGTAATTTTTTTATGAAAAGCAACTATATTCTCTATGCCTGCTACACGAGGGATAATGAAGGGTTGCTCTGCCTTTAACTTACCCATTATATAGTTCAGCAGTTTATCATTATCATTCCAATGTGGTTGCTCGATGAAAGGGTTTGTCAACCCATGTGGAATTAGATTACAATATGGGGGATTAATTGCATCAGCCTTGGTATAATTGCGAATCTGCGTGGTATGATAATGTAATGCTTTCATATACGTGGGAATATTTAATTGAGTAAAACCTAGTGTTTGAAATAGATGAGCAATGTGATTGTCGCAGCCGGGGGTGCCTAGATTAAAACGAAACACTTTTTCATATTCTGCCAAATGTAAACTATGGTTGCTATGCCACATCCATGCATCTTGGCTATCCGCTCGTGGTCCAAACATTGTAGAAGTTTTTATATCGCTTGTGTATTCCCATCGCAATAAATTTAACATCAATCTTTCCTTGGTGCGAAAATAATCTAAATTTTTAATAGATTCATCGAAGAATATATCGGCATTAGCCGTAATAAGCCAACCACTTAAATTCATTACGTGAGCTAATTTAAATATATCTGCATACTGTAATCTATGACCGAGCGGAATTTGTACGATTTTGTCATTGGTCTCCAATCCCAACTCTTCCAGCGTGTAAACCCGCTCATTCAAAAGATAAATCGCATCAATGTAGGGGTTAAGCTGATTTTGAGTGAGACAGTACCTAATTTCCTTCTGCCGTTCGATATCAGGATGGATAAAAAACTGCTGGAACAAGCTTATCCTGGTTTTTTCACAGATACCTAAATTAAAATAATTTTGAGGGTCTGCCGATGAAATTGTATATAACATTATATATAATATACAATTATTTTTTATTTCTTTTCTTTTTTTAATTTCTTTTTGTATCCTGCTAATTCTTTGGATTGGTCTTTAATTTCTGCTTTTAATACTTTTATAAGTTTAACATGTTCGGTCATCAACTTTTCTGTAGACATCACCGTCTTGGTTTTGGGGATAAGTTGCATTCCCTTCCGGTGTTCTAACGTTTCTTCACGTTTCTTCATTGATCGCTTTTTCTCTCCCATAGGGGTTTTGCTTTTGCTCTTCTTCTCTTCGCTATCGCTTTCGCTACTGCTACTATCTTTGCGTTGGCTGGGCATTATATAATATACTTATATTTTTAGTTTATAACAATCATCAAACTGATTCTGGCGTAGAAAATCATAACCATTATTGGTTAGAAGATGACGGATTTGGGTTCGTCTTGGTTCTACATAATTTGTTTCTATATCAATTAATCCAAACTGATAGCGTTTGAAATCCAAGCCTCTTAATATCTCAAGCTCTGAACCTTCTGTATCTAGGCTCATATACTCAATAAAACGAGGGGCATCATTTTCGTCCAGTAAATCGGTAAGGGTCTGTGTCTGAACCTTGATCTGAACCTTGTTCCTATCTACTACATGCTTATGTGCGTCAATATGTTTGCTTATGCCACTCAACATTGCGTCCGCTGCAGAATCAAAAACTAATTCCAATCCCGATGTAGAATAGAGGGCTTTATTGCTACAGATTGCTATCCGATTTTTGATGAGTTTTTCAAACTGGTTAGGGATAGGTTCAATACAAATGCCTTTCCAAGCATATTGTGTTTCCAGCAAATAAGTATTTGAAAGGGCAATGCCATCGTAAGCACCAACCTCTACGAAATATCCTTCTCGTTGCCCTTGATAATGTTTTACAACTGCTAAATCTTGTCCAAGCTGACTGTAACTTTCTCTCTGTGCCATATAAAATAAGAAAAGATTATATTTTTTTATTTTATTCTATACCATCTAAAATAACATGTTCGCTTTTTAATTTCATCGGTGCATCTACTACTTTAAACTTTTTCTTTTTTTCTGGAACTGCTTTATCATATACTACTTCGATAGTTTTATCTGCCTTTTTCTTTCGTGGTGTTTTTGGTTTGGCGATTTCACCTTCTTTTGGTTCAACCTTTTCTAAAGGTTGCTTCTTAACTCGGGGCTTGGCAGAGGCTGGTTTCTTCTCTACGGGTGTGTAACTCTTCTTGCTTTCGGGGTCTTTCAAACACGCTGAATATGATTTTCCACTAGTTTTCGCCAATTCCTTGATGTGATTTACCCAAGCACTCATTCTTTTATAATATTGCTAAAGAAAATAATTTTTATTTTTTAATTAAATGTGCGGCATCTACTCCCGCCGCTTTTCCACCATCTATATATTATCTTCGTTTATTTATTTCTATAGCAGCGATTAAACCCTTCGGGTCTTTGGTTTTGTAAGCATAGACCTTGCCTGTTTCTTTATTGGTTACTCTGTAAGTGCCTTTGGGTGTTGCGTTGGCTAGAATCTTGTAGGGCATCTATACATTACTGATAGATTTCTTTGCCTTCGGCTTCTTTGCCTCCGTTTTAGAATCATACACAGTCACCTGCGTATCCACGCTATGATTCATCATTTCAGCCATTTTTACTCTTTCAGGTCCGCTCATTTTATTGACGATTTCTGTGACAAATTTTCGCCGAAAATAACGGCTACCGTTCTCTTTACCTAAAACTTTTGTAACATGCAGGGATACTTGCTCACTATTCATTGCACCAAATAAAGGTCCGTTGATTTTCATCTTTTTCATCCATTTAATTAAACTATCAGGCAATTTAAAAGTTGTTTCTTCGCCTTGAACCTTACTGATTCTCCTTGTATATTTTCCAGTTGAGAGAATGAGTTGATTATATTTGCTGTTCTTTCCTACAAATGTGTTAACCCACTCGCTTAAACGTAAAGCAGGTACTTCGGGTGCATAGAGATGGGCGAACATGCGAATAATAGGGTCTTCACTGCTTTCGTATTTCTTAAGTTCTTCATAACTCATTCCTTCACTATTATGTACAATTTCTTCCTTATATTGTTTACTCAGGGCTGCACCTTCTTTGTAAATTGTTTGCTTCATTTCATCACTCAAGGGCTTTACATGGTCTAATACTATCTTAAGGGTACTTAAAGCCGATTGCTGACTAGAGGGCGTGGTATATATCTTAATCAATTGAATTCGATGTTCCAACATCCAATCATACGTCTTTTCATCTGCCGCCTTGAATAACGTTTTGAAGATAGGTGTATTCTTATCCTTACGAATAGTTTTTGAATTTTCATTTGCCGTACTAGTTTCTTCAAAACGGGTTTTTAACCATGATAAAATTTCTTCTTCATTGATATTAAGTTTGGCTTTTTCCTTTTCTTTTTCTAAATATTTTTGATGTTTTACGCTATTGCCATGTTTCTCGGCTGTCGCATGGTTAAATGAACCACCACAAGCACATTTGACTTTGTTCTTCTCTCTGTATTCCTGCATATACTTTTTTAAATCGGCTGTCTTTTTCGTTTTTTCAGACATTCTTTTTATATTATTGCTAAAGAAAAAAAATAAGTAATATTTTTCAATTTTTTATATAAATATATACTACTATATTGATATAATGCCTAAGCGAAATAAAAAAGTTACTAAAAAAGGGAAAGATATGCCTCTATCCATTGTTACTCCTAAACAAGACAGACCTTTTGTAAAGCCGACAGACCCGTTGTGGAATCCTATGGAGGAGAGAACGGCAAAAAATGGGTGGTGTTCTTTTTGAGCATTTCTTTTTGATGTTTTTTTGATTTAAAATGATGATATTTTTGGTCTTTTACATATTTTAAACCGCATTCGCATAATACTTCTTCTTGGTGTAAATAATTGGCATTAAAAGTTAATATCTTACTTACTTTAAGTTTCCAAGGTTCAGTTTCATTTTTCCTTTCAGACCACATCTTAAATTCAGGTTTAAATTCATAACCGAGTAATATCATTGCGATAATAAATTCTCCACTAAAAATCAAAACACCATCTCCTCTTCCAACTTCACCATATAGTTCAAATAATTCATTTTTTTCTTGCTTACACCAATAATTTAATTCGGCATTACCAGTATTACTTTGAACATTCCAATACTTTTTTTGACTTTTATGTTTAGTAAATCTTTGAGGGATATACTTTAGCAATAATTTAATCGTCGCCCATTCTATAGGGACTTTACATTCCTGTCCTCTAAAACATAATCCATAAGCATCCACATTTAAATTTTCAGGCAATACTACTGCCAGTATTTTCTGAAAATTTTTATCTAATTCTTCAAAATCTTCTAAAGTACTCATTCTATATATATACTAATTATTTTATTTTTAAGTATTAAACGTTATATTTCTAAATCTTTAGGAATTTAATTGAATTAATATTTTACGTTTAATACTTAAAAATAAAATAATTAGTATATATATAGAATGGAAGCCCCCCCCCAAATCGCTTTAGCCATCACCCAAGAACCCTCGTTCATCAGCAATAAAACTTTTGTTGAAAAAATACCACGGCATTACCTAGAGCAATTAATTAATAGTGAAGGGGTATTACAATCCAAATGGGATTTAACCAATTACTCCCAAAAATACGCCTCGCAAAATTATATCAATGAACGTGAGCAATTACGCTCTTATCTAGAAAATTGGAATAAAAAATCCAACGGTTTCCTCGTAAAATACAATAAAGCCAAGCACCAATGGGGGAGGGTTTTCCCCGCCAAATCCCTCGGTATTACTTCGTTTGCCAAGAAAACCCGTAACACTTTTATTAAAAATACTTATTACGATTTTGATTTGAAAAATTGCCAACCCGAAATACTCCGTTGTATCTGCCAAGCCAATAACATTCCATGCGACATTGTTATCAAATACTGTAACGAAAGGGAATCCATTATTGCCAACATTATTGCTTCTTCAGGAGGGAAATGTAACCGAGATATGGTCAAATCTCTCATTATCCGTCTTTCTTTTATGGGCGGGTTTGATGGGTGGATTGCAGAAAATGACCTCGATTTATTTCCTGAACCGGTTATTGTCAAACAATACCGCCAAGAGGTAAATACTATTGCCAATCTTATTAAAAATGCCAATCCCGATTTGTTTAAAACTATGAGCCGTTTAAAGAAAGAAAAGGGTGAAGATAATGTTATGGGGTCTTTCCTTTCTACTTATCTCCAAGAATACGAACTCCGTCTAGTAGAAAATGTAATGAAATATCTTTGTTATGAAACTTCTATTTGTTCCACGGATAAACCCAACCAGTTCTTAGCAACCTATGAATTTGACGGCTTGAAATTATTGAAAGAGAGAATTGAAGAGTACGGAGGGATTGAATCTATTCTTATCCTTTTGAATAACTTGAATATGAAAATGGGGTTTAATATCCTTTGGGAAATAAAACCTATTGAGAAATTCTATGATTTTGTATTTATTGCTCCGCCTGCGTTGAATCCTGAAGACGAAAAAGAACGCATCAAAGACGAAAAGGAGTTCGAGAAAAAAGCCTACAAAGAAAAAGAGCAGAAACAAAAACTAGAGGAAAGGGCGGTTCTTGTCTCCAAACATAAGGGGTTGTTGGCGAGTAATGACAAAGAAGCAAGCGAAATGATTTATAAACAAATCAAAGCCAATATTAAATTCTCCGATAAAACTTTTTACTACAAATACAATTATCTATGGGTGAGTGATGAAGGGATGGTTCGCTCCCTTGTTAGTAATTACATCCGCAATTCAGGTATTAAACGTTTAAATACCTTCAATAATAAAATAGAGGATTTTGTCCAACATCGCAAATGCGGTCAGAATGTATTGAATGATGTTCTTGATTTGGCTGTTTTAGATTTTGACGACGATTGGGTTAAAAATATGTATAAATCATCTCTCGGCAAGATTTTATTCACCAATGGTTATTATGATTTCCAACTCACCAAGTTCTTTGCTTATGCTGATAAGGTGTTTGACCACAGTATTATCTTCACTGAGCGCGTACATTACGATTGGATTAATGATACCGACGAAGAATATATACAATCCGTTAAGCAACGCCTTTTCATCTCTCCCTTTGGACAAGATGTGGCTGATTATTATTTATTGAATATTGCAAGGGGGTTAGCCGGAGATGTTATGAAAAGGGTTCTCTTTGGTATTGGCGATTCCGACTCGGGTAAATCAATCCTGACTAATGCCCTCCACTCCGTTTGCGGAGGTTATTGCGGAACTTTTAATGCCAACAATCTAGTCGTCAAAAAGATGACCTCTGGCGATGATGCCCAGCAATATCGGTGGGTCATGATGTTATTGTCTAAACGCATTATTGCTTCTAGTGAATTAAAATCTGATGCGGAAATTGATGGGACTATCCTGAAGAAAATCTCCAGCGGAGGGTTGGACAAGATTGTAGCGCGGACGCATAATAAAACCGAAACTGAATTTCATATCCAATTTTTGCCGATTATATTTGCCAATGATATTGATAAGATAAAACCAATGGACGACGCAATTGTTACACGAGTAAGAGCGATTACTTATAATCGTAAGTATGTTGATAATCCTACGCTTGGTAATCCTTTTGAACTGAAGAAAGATGAAAATTTAAAGTTTGAAATATTAACTCATCAATTTCAGTTAGCCTTTATGACTTTGTTGATGCGAGCTTATGGAAAATTTGTAATAAATAAAAGGGTAGAAGTTGAACCCGAAGGGATAAAAAAAGCGATTGTAAATACCTTCGGTGTTGTTGAAGATATCATTACAAAATTTCAAAATGATTTTGAGATTACAAATGACCCAGATGATTTTATAAAAAGTGCTGATATTGAAGAATGGATTAAACAAATCAAACTAGGTATTACTATGACCAAACTCGGGAGGGATTTGAATAAATATGCTGAACTAAATAAATTAGAAAACGTGATGAGTAAGGCTAAGAAAATAGATAAGAAAACTGTTCAATGTTGGATAGGGATTAAACAATACTAGAAGGTTAGGGGTTATTGGTTGGGACTTTAGTTTTGACTTCTAGCTGTATATATATATAAAAAAAATATAATATATATATCAACTGTATAAATTATACAGTTGATAAACTATTTATAATAAATAAATAATAAATTCAGCGTCTTTGATAAACTACAACCCCCAACCATACAACCACCAACCTACTTATTAACAACTAACTAACTAACTAACTAACTAACTAACAACTAGAGTAATATACTATAGGAATAACCATCCCCCTCAAAATAAGAAAAAAAAGAAAAAAAAGAATTAAGTAATGATTTAGTGATGATTTAGGAAAGGCAGCCCCTGTTATTTTCGCATGATATATCATAATGCCGATATACCAGTGTGATAAGTGTGATTTTCGAACGAGAAGGAAGGACGCAATGTCGTACCATTTAGGTCGAAAGTTTCCATGCCCTAACCAAATTGTAAAGGTGAATGCAGATATTATGACCTTAATCCATAAGGAAGGTATTGAAGTAATTAAAATAGCTCAAGATTTCAAAATGGATTTGAATAAAATCGTTGATTATGGTGCTGAAAGTGATTAAACGGCTTTAAGTTCTTTTTCATAAGTATTTAAATAAAATAGTTAAATACATATACATGAGCGGTAGACACCCCTTTACCCAAGCTTCGATTTTGCGTCCGCTAGTGACGATGCGACAGTGGGCTTATTCCACAAGACCCATCGAGACCAAAAGCCCGCCGAACCCGCTCCTGAAGCAGTCCAGTTTTCCGTTTTGGAATGTCTCGCTAAATAAGCAGCCTTATGTTTCTCGGCTACGTCTTTCCCCTCCTTTTGGTAAAGGGTATAGTCCCGCATACCAGCAGCCCCAAACTTTACCGTTTTGGTACGATTCGTCTCGGTATTTAATAATACCACTACAAATTTATGGACACCATCTGAACTCTTAGACATTTTAACAAATTTATAACCCATATAAATTGGTTATAAATTATTTTGTTTTAAATTTTTCAAATGAAACCATCGTATAAAATATTTGAGATTTGTCTGCCAAGAGGAACCGTAGTATCATTGGCAGCATAGTTCAAGGTTGCCCTCACACTACATGCAACGCTAAACGTTAGATTGTAAAGTGGTATGGAAGTAATCGTATTATTCGCACTGCTAGTAACAGGATAAGTGAAGACGGGTGTGTCAGATGATGTCGCCCCAACTTTATTATAAAATTTGTAATAACACACGGTTGTGGTTGCTCCCAAATTGGCAGGCGACCAAGCCGTCAGTGTGACAGGCGAGGAACTTACAGTAAGACCCGTCCCTGCCGAAATATCTACCAGCGTGATGATGGAGGCAGGATTCGTATAAGAATACACTTTTCCAATAGTGTTTGTGCCAGTTGCTAAAACTACCTGCCCTGACACATTCACATCTCCCGTTACAGTAGTTGTTCCTTGTGGATAAGAATTAACATTCAACACACCACTAGCATCACATTTCAATGGCATTGAGATATTAGATGGATTGTTTGCTTTTGCGAGTGATGATGTCATTAAAAACGAATTGTTGTCGGTAATTAGATTTACGAGAGAACCACTGTCTGCGTTAGTTGCCTTCAGTCCAACCGAACCGATTGTATTTGTTCCTGACGCTAAAAAAACTGTGCCAGACACATTCGTTGTTCCTTGAGGATAATTATTTACACATAAAATGCCAGCAGTTGCTCCTGAAGCATCACATCTTAACACTCTAGCAAGACTATTAGAGTCTAATGCTTGGATTTGCGACGCAGTTACTAGTCTGTTATTACTATCAGTAAAAAGATTTACTAAATTTCCATTTGTATTGCTAAATGCTGCTTTCAGTCCAACAGAACCTGATACATTTTGAATTGCTGGGAAATTAGAAACAATTACCGACCCTGAAATGTTGCTGGTGTTACAAACTGTTATCTTGCTATCAATGCTTGCTACCGAAGCCGCAATTGCGGCACTATTGGTTTCTGTAACATTTCCTTTTATAATGACAGAACCAGAAATGTCGCTGGTATTACATGTTACGATTTTGCCATCAATGCTTGCCACCGATGATGCGATTGCTGCACTATTAATTTCTGTGACATCGCCGCTTATAACCACTGAACCGATTGAATTACCACCAGCAGGAAGAGCCTCTGTCAGATAAACCGCTTGAGGTATGAGATAACTTGAATTGGCAACTATATTCACCCGTAGGTCGCCATAAGAATCTAACAACAATGGTTTCATAGTTTCAACTAAATTTATGGCATAGGCATCTTTTAAGCCAGAACTATTGCCAAGACTTGTTACGAGGGTTACGAGTCTGTCTGTAGGCACTGTAGCAACTACGCCCCATAAGAACGGAACCGCATTCTTAAGTAACCAAAATTGATCACCAAGTGCTACTTGACTTAAGAAAGCAGTCCCTTCACCTGACACGTCTGTGCCGCTAATCTCTGCAATCAATCCAGTCAGCGGAGTAAAGGTTTCAAACCCTGACGCATACATTCCCATGCTAGAATTGGTGGCGGATGTGATGACTGTGCCGCTTATGTCACTCGTATTACATATTACGATTTTTCCATCAATGCTAGTAGCAGTTTCTGAAATTGCGGTTACTATTGCTAGAATGTCTGTGCTATTTTTTTCAGTAACTGTATTTTCAACGGCAACGCTCAACCAATGGGTATTATACCGAGCGGATAATTCAACGGTTTCAGTGCCTAAAAGTTTGCCATACACATTAATTATTTCATATATTGTCGCATTTATTAACCGCATAGACGTTGGAGAACTAATGCTATACACCTCGCCTAATAAGGCAACAACGCCATCTGCGGTTAGGTAATAAACTAAATTACCGACGACAAAATCAGTAACAAAATCTGTGCCAACACCGGTAGTAAGAGAGGAAGCTGGAACAAGGTTTGGTGAGGCAACACTCAAAGACCCCACTAGTGGAACAAAATTTGGTGCTAGGGCATTTAATGCAACGCTTTGTAGCTGTGGAAAATTTGAAATAGTAGCCGAAACGGCATCAGGAATACTAACAACCAATTGCCCTGATGTATCTTGGAGCAACGGTTTGATGACATTATATTCAGGTGCCAAGCCCCATTTAGAAAATATGTAGTCAGGTCCATAATCTACCAAATAAGGTTTCATACCTATTGAATTAACATCCAATATACCATAGTTAAAAGCCGTCCCTAGATTGACAATCAAACCGCTGTTGTCTAGGGCATATATTTCTTTACCTAGAAACAAGGCAGCACTAACGTCTTGATATAATTCAATACCATATTCAAATACATCTCCAGTGGGATAAGCACTGTATAAAGTGCCATACGGCAACCAGTTGGTAACAATGGGACATAATCCATTGGCTGTGACATATTGCCCCGAAATGTC
>Ga0114960_10002062_pt1 | contig 15854 bp, 19 predicted proteins | sample C_130625_MF_Meta_FD_92637 | JGI IMG/M metagenome (GOLD analysis project Ga0114960, IMG submission 92637) | Freshwater microbial communities from Lake Croche, Canada to study carbon cycling - C_130625_MF_MetaG | ecosystem: Environmental > Aquatic > Freshwater > Lake | place: Lake Croche, Canada... | reverse complement strand
GTCAATGGCTCGACAACTCGGTGATACAAGCGCAGACCTTGTAAATGATGCGCCTACGGTTGCGGATAAAGGAGCTGAGTTAGAGCTGAAAGCTGCTAACTTTGAAGAACAGTACGGAATAACTGCAGACACTCCAGAAGAAAAAGCAGCTTTAGAAGTTGCTAAAAATAACATTCTCAACAATATCGATTCTCAAGCTGTTTACAACGACTACATGAGCGGTAAATATGCTGAGATAGATCTAACATCACCTACCCCGACAACAGTCAACGAAGACGGGGTGAATGAGCCTATTGTAGATGAAGAGCCGTTCACCTACCCAGTTGTTCCTGATTTTAAACCTGACTACTCACTCAACCCCGAAGACCCTACTAAAATAGGAATAGACCCTGAGACCGGTACAGGATTAACCGGAACGGCGTTCACAGGTGTAAGCGATCTTGTAGATCCTAATTGGACACCAGACTACAGCCTCTATAATCCAACCTCAGGCTCTACAGACGGTCAGGGTTTAAAACTGCCTACAACGTCAAACCTAGAGGATATGGGCGGCGGGCAAGGATTAACTTCAGGCGAGGTCGGTGCTGGAGAAAGCACAGACGGATTGACTGTAGACTTGAGCGGCAAAGATGCGGTAACTCCTGAAGATTTAACAGATCCAAGTCTAGTAGGTGTAGATGACTCAAACTACAAATTAGACCCACTTGAAGTAGAAACCCAAACTCCAGGAAACATAGTAGCCGTCGGCACTCCCAAAAAACCAGCAACTGACTCAAATTTACCAAGAGGCAGCGATATTGCTCCAAAACCGGCGAACGCGTCTGCAACAAACCCTGACGGGACGGAGGCTGTACCTACTTGGAAATCGGCTCTTCTCACTCCTGGCCTACTAACCTCAACATACAACCCTAATGCCGATTACTCTTTTAAAGGTACGTATACCCCTCAAGCGATAGACATCAGTCAGCAAACCCCTTTGCAGCAGATAAACCCTGTGTTTCAGCAGCAACAGCCCCAAACAGACACGACTACTATGCCTCAAACGCAAAACACTTCTGGATATTATAATTACGGGGTTGAAAAGAGTCCTCTTTCTTTTGACAGTTCACCGTTCTACGGCTCGTCTACCCCGCAAGTTGCGCACCTGCGAGGTGGCGGTCTAGCCATGGCGTCACCACTTATGGCGGCGGGAGGCGTTCCTTACAAAGGATCGCACTACGTGCAAGGAGCCGGTGGAGGCCAAGACGATTTGATTGACGCTCGTCTAGCTGATGGAGAATACGTATTTGACGCTGATGTAGTTGCAGCGTTGGGTGATGGGTCAAACACAGAAGGTGCAAGAAAGTTAGATGCTATGAGAGAATCAATAAGAAAGCAAAAACGCTCTGCGCCAATTAACCGTATACCGCCGAAGGCTAAATCACCTCTGGCTTATCTCAAAGGAGTTAAGTAATGTCTTTAACCCAAGGTGATCCGTTACCAAATGTAAACACGACGACAACTCAGACGACCACTGCCCCAGCAGCGTACACGGGCTATTTGAATGATCTGGCAAAAGCTGGTCAAACTGCTTTAACGGCAGACCCTACAAAACTTGTTGCGGGTTTTACCGATTTACAAAAGCAAGGACAAGCAGCTGTTCCTGGAGCGGCTACAGCGTATCAACCAGGACTAACAGCAGCTGGAAATACTGCATCTACAGCGGCGGGAGGTTTAACTCCTGAAAATATCCAAGCCTTGATGAACCCATACACCCATAACGTGGTGGATGAGATGGGTAGGCTACAGCAGCAAAACATACAACGCAATGTAATGCCCGGATTGAAGGCTGCGTTTGCGGGCACTGGAGGCAGCGGCTCACAGAGGTTTGCCAATGCTACAGGCCAAACTATGGCTGATATGCAGTCCAACTTGACAGGGCAGCAGTACGGAGCTTTGAACACAGGCTACAACAATGCGGTTAACGCTGATCTGCAAAACTTGCAACTTCAGAACAATGCGTCAAAGACACAAGCTGATATCGCAGCTCAAGAGCAAAATCTAGGGCTCACCGGCGCAACTGCAATGATGAACACTGGAGCTCAGCAGCAAGCACTGCAACAAGCGAAAATTGATGCACCCCTGAAACAAGCAACAAACGCAGCTCAACTACTTCGTGGTCAAACTGTACCTACATCGACATCGCAAACATACAATGGACCGATGCCTGGAGCTTATTCAGCCTCACCGTTGGCTCAAATGGCTGCCATGGCTACGCTGTTTGCATCTGGGTCTAACGGCACAAGCGCAATCAAAGGGTTGACCGATTGGTATAAACAAACTTTCCCGTCAACTCCTGCTGTTCCTGTTGTTCCTGGTAATACGCAAGCCCCTCCAGGTACTAACCCATCTGAGGATGGGAGCAATGGACCTCCTCTTGATACGGTCAATGGGGGTGATGGAGGAGGATCAACAACGGTCAATCCTGATGCAAATATTGATGAGCCTCCTGCCCCTGAAATTGTCCCAGAAGGACCTTGACTATGACCACAGCTTCACCTCTTAAATCAGCTTCTTCAGTAATGTCTCCAGATGTTTTTGGAGATAACGACACCGATTATGCGGAGAAGTATCAGAACGCCAAAGACGCTGAAGATAAGTTGATGCAGCTTTTGGACAAAAGACAAGAGTCAAGGCTCAGCCCATCTATGCTCTCACTGGCTGGAGCTCTTTTGGATCCAGGCAGGACCGGCAGCTTTGGTGAAGCCCTAGGTCGTGGGGCTACGGCGTATGCTAACATGCAGCCACAAGAGGACAAACAGCTGCAAGAAAACGCGATGATGCAAATGCAGCTTCGCAACATGCAGTTGGAAAGGGCTCAGCAGGGTAAAATCTCTAAAATGGCAGCTCCTTTCATCCAAGGCTTTTTGAACCCAGACGGGGCAGCTAAAGCTCCAAATGCAGCTCCTGTAAACTCTACAAACATGAGTCCTGAAGTTCTGGCAAAAATTAAAGAGTTGTACGCTCAAAACGGTCCTGAAGTGAGCCTAAACGAGGCTGGGGCAAACGCTCCTGCCCCTGCGCCAGCAGAGCCGGTTGAGCAGTTGTCTGCGGGATCTTCTAACGCATCCGATACTTTTAAAACTGGACTCGCAACTCCAGCTGCTGTAACAGCTAAAACCCCGATTTCTGATGTGACTACAGGCGATTTACCCCCTGCGGCTCCTCTTGCGGCTACTGCCGTTATCGACACCAGCCCTGATATAATGATCAACGGTCGTAAAGTCAATCCTGAGATTATCGCGGGTTTGAAGATGGTGCCCGCAACCAGAGCAATCGGTGAGGCTTTGGATGGTGTGTACAAACAGAAGATCGCTGAACGTGAGTATTTACTGAAAACCGAAGAGAACCGTCGTCAAAACGAAGCAGCTGTTATCAAACAGGCAGAGGAAAAACGAAACCAACGTGCGGCTCAAATTAAAGAAGTCCAAGAAACACGAGACGTAAGCAAAAACGTCCGTGAGCAGGGTGAGTTTGAACGTGGGGCTTACAAGACGACTCCTTGGGGTTACATGGATCTTACTGATCCTAAAAAGCCTAAACCCGTGTATATCGCTAATCCGGGTGAAGCTGATGTAGGCATCAATTTTCCTGAGTACGATGGAGATAGTCTTTTAGGGTCTAGAGAAGATTTGATGAAGCTGCGTGAGGCTAGATCCAATAAAGACAAAGCCGGTGTCGATGCTATTTACAACTACCTTAAGTTTGGCGTAAGCGGAAAGCCGGTAGCGGGTGACAAAAACCAAGGACAGCCATCTGCCGATGATAAAGCTGTAACAAAAGCAGCTAGAGAAAAAACGGCTACAGTGAGTGCTGAAGCTCAATCCAAACAGACTCAAGACTTTTTAAATAATGAGTCCTCTAATCGAGACACAGTTTATACCGCTGCGCGGATCATGAAGAATGCGAGCGGGAACTCTAAGATGTATGGACTGCTAAAGCAGCCAGGACTAGGAACTGCCCTCGCATCTTTCATCCGCGACAAGGGTGAGGTTGGCGATTTTGCAATAACCAAAGACAATTTAGAGAATTTTTTAAGGCTCAAGAAGTTTGACACTACAAAAGAAGATATGACCGCTGTGGCAGAAATGGCCAGTGATCTGGCTCGCTTACACTTTCAATTTCGTAAAAACTTACTCGCTAATCAAGGGTCTGTGTCTGATAGAGAAGATGCAGGTATCGCTAAGATTCAAGGTACCCCCGCAGACACTCCAGAGTACCTGATCAAAATGGCTCAACTGACCGGTCGTAAAGCGCAGTTTGATACCCAAGTTGCTGCAGATTTTAAAGCGTATAGACGACAAATCAAAGACCCCTACGCGGTTCTCGATGTTTATAAGAGCGATCCTAAATCTGGATATCAAAAAGTTTTAAACTCGTATGACGACTGGTTAACAAAGACGTACAACCTTCCTCAAAATGTCATACCCAAAGCAAAACCTGAGACCGCCTCTAAGGGTAACTCAGGAGCTTTGAATGACTCCACTTTGGACGCTATCTTGAAAAAACGTAATATCAAATAACTAGGGATCAGCATGCCTATCGACTACGATAAACTCAGTGATGCGCAGCTCAAAGTAGCCAAGATGGTTTCTGATGAGGCAAAAGCGCAAGGGCTTGACCCAGATCTTGTTTTGCCCCTTGCATATCAAGAGAGCCGCTTTCGGGCAAACGCTCTTGGTCCTATGACCAGCCGAAAAGAAAGAGCCGCAGGAGTTATGCAGCTTTTACCCTCTACAGCTAAAGACTTAAAAGTGAACCCTTACAACTTAGAAGAAAACATACGAGGTGGGGTTACGTATTTTAAACAACTACTTGAAAATCCAGAAATTGGAGGCATTGACAAGGACAGAGCATACATCGCTTATAACGCAGGTCCTAACTCAAAGTTCTTTAAGACTGGAAACCCAGAACACATACCGACTGAGTCTATCCTCTATTTGAAAAAAATTAGAGCGCATGGAGCTGAAGAAAAAAGCCCTGAAACTCAGGCACTGACTTCTGAGTCCGCTCCTCCAGAGTCTATGGATCAAAATGAAGAATTCATAAACGACACTGCTCAAGAAGCTCCGGCTGAGGCGCCAGCACCTGTCGTAGAAGCAGAAGCGCAGAAGCCTCCAGGACAATTTGATTTTGATTTTGAAAAGTTCAAAAAAGAGCAAGAAGCCGCAGCGCAGAATAAACCTTACGGGTTCAGTGACCAAAGTCTTTTGACTGGGGGAGCTGGCACTCTTGCAGGATTGACTGTAGGAACTGGACAGGTAGGCTTAAAAGCCTTAAATGATTTTCGTAATCTACCTAAAGATTTGACTACTGCTGTTCAAGCTGCCAAGACCGGAGTTAGCGCATCGGGTAGCCCGCAAGGAGTTAAAGACTGGGCAGAGTCACAAGGCTACAAAGATCGTGGAGCGCAGACCTACGAAAAAGCTCATCAAGCTGAGAGCGGAAAACGTGTTGGAGCTAAAATCAGAAATCCTCTAACTGGTGAGGTTACACAGCCAGTTTTCAGAACTGCAAAACCTCCGGCTTTTGAGCCCGTAGTTGAACCACCTCCTAGTGCGTTAAAGCAAGCAGGCAACTGGGGTTCAAAGATACTACAGCACCCTCTAGTCAACCGAACGCTGGGTGGTTTAGGCGTAGCATTCAGCGGCAATGAAGCTTATGAGAGAGCCAAAGCCGGAGATGTCCCTGGAGCAGCTCTTGCAGGCACTTCTGCTCTAGCAAGTGCGGCCTCTCTGTATCCCCCAGCGGCTTTACCCGCAAACTTGATATCTGCAGGCAGCACTGGCACTTTAGCTATGTTGGATAAAATCCGGAACAAGATGGCAGAGGAAGCTAAGACTCCGCAAGCTCCCGTGACTGAAGCTGAGCTCAAACAGGCAAACCAGCCGGTTGGCGGGTTCTATCCTCAACGAATGGTTAGACGACGTAGTCCTGAGCAGATACGACAGACCCAACAGCAGCTCACAGGAAAATTGCTCGGGGATTTGGATAATCAGCTGCAGGATTTCTCTAAACCCGCTCAAAGTCCTCTTGCAGCTGCCTCAAAATGATCATTTAAGCCTACGGAGGGCTTTTTCTACTTCCTCAATTCCCCGCATATCCCGAAGTAGAACAAGCACCTCCACTATTCCTCTTAATAGAGGTATCGCAAAGTCATCGGTTTCAAGGTCACCCTCTATGCCGACCCTAGGGGTAACGAACAAGTTATCGTCTATCTCAAGCTCAATCGTGAAACGGTGCTTCATGATTACTCCTGACCAACGTAGGCTGACGTGGGAGTTGAGCCGTCTTGAGGTTCCCGCCGAGCAACCTCAATGTACTTTTCTAGAAAATGCTGAGCCTTGAGCAAATCGTCAAGACCGTTCTTGTGTTTCCAACGAACCACGTATTTTGTGATTTGACCCTGAAAATAATCAAGGTCATTTGCTACAACAAAGTCCCAGTGTTGGATGCCAGACTTGTAATGAGTCCCAGCTACTTGACGAGAATTAGCTGACGAGGGTTTTAGATCACCAGCCTTGACGCCATTAAATCGTTTTTCAAAATCATGCATGTCTACGCTCCTTTACAAGATCCTCTAGCAACTTCAAACCTACGGGGTGTGGGGTTAGCCCACGCAGGTACTCAACACCACGCTCAAAGACGTCTGAGATGGTTCTATTACCCATATCTAGCTCACCCAAACAAGTGTAGCAAAGATCAAGCATATCAGCCCACTTCAGAGTCAACGCTTCACCGACTGTAAGTTTTGGAGACTTGAGCCAGTTTTGCGCCATCATCTTTTCCTCAAGAGCGTCTAAATTCTCTTTGAGGATCGGCATTTCCCACTTTGCAGTCGCAGGAACATCACCCGTCCACTGCTCAGCGGTGTCGTGTAACAACGTAGCTGAAATCAGCTCAGGCGACGGGTTCTCATCGCCGCAAAGCGCAAACACGATCGCTAAGACGTTTGCAGTGTGCTCGCCTACGGTCTCATATTTATTCATTCTACGGGTATGCCAGCGGGTAACTGAGTTGCCTGCCCGTACAGTTTTGATCACTTCATGCGCTAACATTTTTACCTTTCAGTGGAGCACGGCGAACTTTTGCAGTGCCTCGTGGGTACTTCATCTCACGAGCTTGGGCATCACCAACGCGGATCTCGCGAAAAGCTGCTGCATCTTTACAGCCATCAACCATACGCTGCTGCTCATCCCAGAGTTCTAAGATCAGGCCAGCCAGAGGACGCATGCTATAGGTGGGGTTGTACCGCTCAAAATCAGCAGCAGTTTCCCAGCCAAACGCTTCTAAATACACATCCCAGCTCACCCGCAGCCGACGAAGCAAACTCTTAACAGCCGCGTCAGATGGGCGAACATAGTACATTGGTAAGTTGATACCGGCTTCACGAGCTAGATTGACCCAGTGGTCATCGTCTAGAAAGTTTCTCTTGTAAAGCTCACGCTGAAAGTCAGATTGTTCTCTAGCTTTCGCGCTACTCTCTGGTGAGAAGGGCTTTGTCATTTCGTTCTTTCTCAATTTTAGATTTCAAATATCCTGCAATCAACAAGGCTTCAGCGCGATCGATATGTTTTTTGAGGTGCAACTCAGCCTTTGGAAACATCTTGATCGCCATCGCTCTTGCCTGCTCTTTATCACTTGTCAACCCATAGTGCTTCTTCCACATGGACGGGGTAACAAAGAACGTAGGTACGTAAGCGCAAGCCAGCACCGATCTGCAGCAGCCAAACGAGTCACCAAGACTGAACACGCTTGACACGCCTTGTCCGGGCATCGCGTTGACTCGCTCAAGCGCAGCTACAGAATGAAAATCAGCATGGCGCATGATATCTAGCATGCCCGCTGGGTTGATCTCATTTTTGACTGTACCCGAACCTTTCAGCATAATCGGTATATCCCACACCCTGTACCCCAAGTGATCGATCATCGCTATCGCCCCACTTAACCCAGGATCAATACCGATGTAGGTATTTAGATTCTCGTCCATAAGTCGCAACCTTTCACCTGAGCTGATGAGGATAGCAGTATAGACTGTCTATCACAGACCCAACCGCCTTCGTCTTTGATTGATGAATACTGGCAAGTTCTGCAGTGCACAAGAGGAGCCGCATCATTCCAGCAGACATCTTTAGCATCACAGAACTTGCACCGCCAATCGCTTTCCTTCTCAGCGATCCTAGGAGGAGGCGACATCGAGTAGGTAAGTTCGTGGAGCTTGCGCTCAATATCAGCAATGCACTCCTCGTCATACTCAATCCTTTCGATGTAGTACTGCTCATCGTCTTTACGCAACGCAACATAAAGAGCTCGCTTCAACCCAGCCAACCACATACCGGACTGCATCTGGTAGTAGTGCTCAGGTTTGGCGACCTTTACACCACGGCTCGAGAGCTCTTTGTACCCGTTCGCATTTGTCGTTTTAATTTCCAACAAATGAGGAGTTTTCTCAGCTCCAGGCACGCCACGAACCACACCGTCAGGCTTGCACACGAAGTGCCCGCTTGCAGCAGTGTAAACCCATTGTTGTCCGGTGTCTGCATCAACCTCCCAGACCTCAAGACCCGCGTCTTTAAGATCTTGCACAATCCGCGCCTCCTGGAGATGACCGGTCTGAAACAGCCGCAATATACGCCCTTTAAAGGAGTCATTGTAGAAGCCTCGCCAGTCATACCAGATAGACCGGACACACTCATCACCGATACCTGAAGCGCCAACTCGGCTAAGTCGCAGGGTTTTACTTTGCTTCTTTTCATAAGCGGCGTAGATCAAGTCTTCGAGAGCGGAGTGATGTCGCGGTATAGCAGCCATTAGACAGCCTTGGTTACTGCTCTGACCGCCCACATACTAGCGGTTTCGGCATGAGTGATTGCAATATTGAGAGCGCGTTGCGTCTCACCGGCGTGATACGAGTCACGAAGAGTTTCCAGATACTTAACTGCATCATCAAAATTCGTCTTGATCGTATTTACTCGACGTACCTGATCATCGTTAAGTACGGTGTATCCTATCGGGTCTGTGGGCACGGGAGCTTGTATAGACTCAAACTCCAGAGTTATAGGAACTGCGTAGGGCACAGGAGTGCTATCAGCAGCGTCTTCAACCGGCGGCGGTGGGGGTTTCTTTGCTTGAGTTACCATGATCAATCGTCCCAAGGAGCTTTCTTACCTGCAGGAGCCGGAGGCTTAGAGGTAGTAGATGGAGCAGGGGTAGATGCAGCCGCAACAGGGGTAGGCTTTGCAGCTGGAGCTGGTGATGCCTTTGGGGCAGCGGAAGCGGCAACTTTGTAACCATTAATGCGGTTCTGCGGACCGTACTGACCACTTCCTGGCTCAGTCGCAACATCAGCGTAGAAAGGAAGATTGATCAGCTCATCAGTGTCAGCCGCATTAGGTTTACCGCAAGCAGCAGCCCAACCAGACACTTGACGACGTCCAATTTCCTCAGCTTTGGCGCTGGGGTTCTGGATGTTGAAGTTCATGAAGATCAAACGATCAATATGCGTAGGACCGAGAACGCGGAACTTGGCTTTGATGTACACACCAGTACCAGCGGAAGTTTTCTTGTCCTCAGCTTCCTCACACATCAGCTGATACTCGCCATCAGGTATAGGCTCATAAGAACCGCCACCGCCTGTGTCGGGTTCATAGTCACCCGCATTGAATCCAAATCTTGCCATATTAAATACTCCTCTTACTGTTTGACAGGGATAGTCTCAGCCAGCTTCTCGAAAACCATAGGGATGGTGTCCGGGCAGTTGTACCGATTCTTTGCGACGTATGCAGGGTTCTCAACGACATGGAGAAGACGTTCTCCAGTGGTGATACCGCGCGATACTTGGTTACCGAAGCCCGCATCGGACTTCTTGACAATCACTCGAAAACTTGCGAAAGCCAGCACATCGACCCACTCTTGCAATATAGCATTGCAGCGATTGGACAGCTTGGGCTGGAAACGATCGTAAGGCTCAGAGCGAGGGTCTTCGTACTTCACTGTAGCCGAATGAGCCAGAATGACGATGTTCATGTCACGCTTTTTGCGCAACACATCAAAGCCAGTCAGCAGCTCACGAAACGACTCAGCGATCATCATGGCACCCTTGCCGTATGATAGATCTTTAGCGTCATGCTTGGACTCGATATCAGCCGTGATCAAAGGCTCAATCAACCAGTCGGCTGTGTCCAGCACCACGGTCTTGAACTCATGTTCTTCTTTGATCAGCGAGCGAATACTTTGCGCAATGTCATCAACGGTCTCAGCGCGAGGAAATGATGTGATGTCCAAAGACGCCAAACCATCCTCAGTTGAGATAAAGATAGGAGCAGGGAAGGTGCTAGCCAATGTGCTCTTACCGATGCCGTGCCCGCCATAAATACAAATTCGTGGGGGCAGGGCTTGCTTACCTACAATTAAATTTTCTTTCCAATCACTCACGTTTTCCTCCTGTTAAAATTACACCGCTCCGTTATTATAACCTCAAACATTAACGTAAGGGGTTAAAGTTTAAAATTATTTTGTCATACTTTAACTTATTCTTGTCCCAGCGCAAAACTTGGCAGACATCTGAAAGCTCAATCACTACAGTTATACAGATAGCGCAGAGCGTAGGGTCACCAGACATGACGATATAGTCATCGTCTTGGTACTCACGCATTACGCGCCTTGCATGCTCTATAGCCGCATCAGGATCAAAATCCCTACCTATAGACGAGAACACCTCTCGAACGTTTCCGTGCTCACTAGCAGCAGAGTAGTCGCGCCTCTTGTCAACATGAACCAACCACACATTACTCATTTGATATCTCCATAAACTTTACCCCATTTGACCTCGGCTTTCACCGGAAGGTCAGGCCACCACGTAGGTGGAGTTGACATTACTTGCTCTATGTAGTCCCTAGCAGCAGGACCCTCGTGCTCATCAACCACCCCTATAATCTCATCATGCACCGTCAGAGCCACAGGATAGGTTTCATTGACGATAAGCAACTGCTCCATTACGATGTGTCGCGCTACAGACTGAATTATATTCTCAACGACCAACCCGCCATAGATACTAGATAAACCATCGCCTCTTGACATGTACGCCCACCTACGCTTTCTAGACTCATAATGTAGCCCAGGATAGAACAGAGGCAAACCCACGGGCAAATGGATAGTGTTTTTATCTGTAGAGCAAGATAAGCTCTTGCTGAGAACAACGATATCGCCGTCATGTATGAGCTGCAGAGCTTTGTCGCAGGTGTTCCAAAACCGTACGATAGCGTCGTTCTTCTGACGATAAGTCTGTATGGCCTTCTCACACATCGCGAAAGAAAGAGGTTTACCTTGTGCACGGAGGAACTCGACGAAGGTTGGAGCAGACATTCCGTAACCGGCTCCTAGCACAGTTGTCTTGCCCAGCCAACGTTCCTCCTCGTCAGCCTTTGTGATCGTGCGTCCGTAGATAAACGAAGCCATGTGGCAGTAAGGATCTAAACCCTGCCTGAAAACTTCTACAAGGTCAGTTTGACCAGCAGCCAGAGCTAGAGCCCGAGCTTCGATCTGTGAGCTATCACCCACGACTAAGACCTTGCCTGGAGGGGCAATGATACCTTTGCGGAGCTTTGACCCACGAGGTAGATTTTGTAGATTGATACCACCGCCTCCGCTGAAACGACCTGTATGCGCCCCGTAGTAGAGCAGAGGAACTGGAAGCAGTCCTGATTTGCCAATGGAGCTGAGACGATTAGCGCGAGTTTCCTCAATGGTCGATTTAAGTTTAAGACGGGTGGCGACGAGGGTCTGCACACGAACATCAGGATGCTCGAGCAGGTCTGTGATTCCTTGATCATCTTTGGCAAAGGCATAGGTAGGTTTTTTAGTCCTCTCACTGATTTTCATCGGCGGTTCTACGCCTAGAGTTCTAAGAGCGTCAGCCATCTTATGGTTTGACATGATAACTTCACGAGTGATACCGGCATCTTCCAGCATCTTGTCACGGCTCATCATAAGATCAACAACGTACTTGTCTAGCATCTCGTGATTGACCGCCAACTTAGGGTTTGTAACAGCTTTAATAGACCAATCTAGTAGCATCAGCTCAAAACGAGGGAAACCCGTAATAAGAGCATCGTAAATCCCATAGCATAGCTCATCGTCACGCACGCAATACTCACCTAAAATCGTTTTCTCATAGCTTTCAAGCTGCTCAAGACGCTTTCCTTTAGAAATGCTGAGCGCGTCAAGTTTAGGGTCAAGACCTAGGTATTGAGCAACAGAGCGCAAGCTATAAGACTTGAGCCGAAGCCTACCGCGAGCCAACCCAACAGTGTCTACCCACTCTTTAGGATCCCACTTATAGTGATGAGCCGCTATACCGCCATCAAACTGCGCATTGTGAGCAATCGCCCGCACTTTGTTTCCGTAGAACTTGAAAGCCTTACCTACATCACCACCCCAAGCCATAACTGTAGGCTCTTTGTTCATCTTGAAACCGCAGCACAGCGTCTGGTACCTAGGGTCACGGATATACTCAGTTGCCGTCATGGATGTCAGCGAGTATTTCTCTTTAGGATCATAGAAGGTCTCAAAATCAATCGTCAGGGTATCAAGCATCGCCTGCCTTAATCAACTTGTCAGCAAGGCGATAGGCTTCTTCACAATCCTCATTGAAATCAGTATCACCGTTTTTCATCAGCTCTTTGAATATTTCGATGGCAAAATACTGACGAATCGTCATGCCTGGCTCTATGATGTACCCGTGCTGGTTAACTGGAAACGCTGATTTTTTCACCGCACTCATGTTTTTCTCCTGCCTGTTTAGTTAAAAATACCATCTTACACTCTTTACAAACCCACGCTGAGCCTTGCTCAACTACGGTTCTTTTGTCGCCATGAATCCCACGTACCCTGCCGAAAAATGTTCTTATCTTTTCTAGCATTATGCCTCCTTTTCTTTGAGCCAAATCTCGCACGCCTTACGCCAGTCAGTAGCTTTAATACTATCGAGGTAGCGCAACCCATGACGAGTTTTCTTATGCTCCCACCAAACCAAACTGATCGGCTGAACGACCTCTTGGAAGTAGGGAGTGCGGAACAGCTGATCGGTTTGAGGATCAACCATGAAGTCAAGCAAGTCAGCTTCCCAGTCAGAAGTCTCACAGTCTTTGAACATCCCATAGGGCTGCACGATAAGCTCAGCGTAGTCGGTAGAATAGTAGTCCTCGGGTACGTACGAGGTATCCTTGACCTTGTCCCAGACTGGGATATTAACGTACACGTGAAGCGAGTCAGACATCTGCGTGTACGGACCAACCTTGTATCCCGCGCGGTGAGCAACGTACTCTTGGAGCATGCTGAAGTGCACCACGTTCGCACCCAGTTTGCCGTACAACAGATCGTTAGACCGGCAGCAAACCGTCATATACAGGGCTCCGTCACGAACCTTCCAATAGATGTGAGTATTGCAGGGGTGGTCTTTTTTGCTTTGACCTAGGTCAAGCTCAGCGTCCCACATCGTAGTCACCACGCGACGGTCTTCAGGGTTACGCTTTAAGATCGCTATGGCTTTCTCGATCTGATCAAAACCCTTGTTACCGCGAAGGCGCCAGCCGTACGCACCCCAGAACGTATCGCCATCGTCGCTGTACTGCTTCATCTGTGCGTTAAAGTAATCAAGGAACTCCACATCGCGGTAACCGCCTATGACCCAAAGCCCTTCCATACTGTGAAAGAACGGATTACACATACGTTTCTTGTCAAACAATACGCGCTGCATCGAGTCTCGATACGTCGTTGCAACCGGCTCATTGAACTCTATGACTGGGCCATTACGCGAGTTACGTTCTACGCCCTCCAAGCGAATTGCATTGATTTCTAACGAGAAAGCCTCGTTGACGTTTTTAACATTGAAAGCTCTCATCATTGCTCCTTAAAAAGCTGTTTCTGGTTTGTAAGTCGAGCGGGGACGACCTGTGCCGTTCTCAGTGCGGATATACTTGTCAAACTCACACATGCAGTTCTGCCAGTCGTGCAGCGTCAGCTTTGGCTCACCTAGGTCTACGTAAGCTGATACCTTTTCAGCAATGTATTGCAGCTCGTCGTTGAACTGATCCTGGATTATGCGCTTGTCTAGCCCTCTACCAAATAGCCGGTTGAGTCCACGAGTCGAGCCAGGACCGATTGGAGCGTAGCTGTAAAGATCAGGAGCGTTACACAGCACAGGGCTATACGTCAGATCGGCGACGACTTGACCAGTCATGAAAGTGCCAAAGCCGTACGCGCCTTTGAAAGCCTCGATAGACTTTTCAACAGTGATGTCATTTTGAAGAAAGAAGTCCTCAAACCATACGTACTTTTGAGTGAGGGGCTCTAGCATAGACTTGGAGACCCAGCGACCTTTACCCATGCCGGCAGGAAGCTGTCGAGCCGTGACCAAGTACGCCCCAGTCCAGCTCTTCACACCGGACTCAACTCGGCGGTCTATATAGTCGCCAAAGGCTTCAGCGTCAAAGTGCTCAACCGGCCATAGCCCTTCATCCATCAACCCTTGCAGTGTAGGTGGCCAGTTGATCCAACGAGCGCAGCAAAGCATGAACCACAGGTGTGAGTTGTCTTTGTAAGGCTCTATGATGTGATTGATAATCCAAGCTGATACACGATCATCACGGCGACGTACGTTGCAGAACCGGTACCGGTCTAAGATCATATCCTCAGTCCAAGGTCTAGGAGCCCCAGCGTCACGTTCACGCCTCACATGCTCACGCTCATCAACAAAGTAAGCGAGTTTTGTCAGCATGAGCGGGTTAGGTAAACCAGCCAGATTGTCAAACATTGTCAAGCCCCAGCTCTTTACAGATAACTTCAACGGCTTCCTCAGCACTTACCCAGTGAGGTTCTAGGCCAGCGTTGTGTAGTTTCCGAGCTGATGAAATATTTTTCTTGTCATTTGTTAAGATGTTATCAGTTTTCTCGATAGGAGGCTTGCCCTCCACCGCGCGGCGAGCGTTCACATTAGCGACGCACTGATCGAAGGGAGTGCTGAGGCAGATAGGAACAAGCCGTGCGTCTATCTCTTTAAGCCGTTGGTGCAGTACGATCGTAGGCTCATATACGTTGCCCACAATTACGCCTTCATAAATTACGTTTGAAAACTGCGCGCATTCAACTACAGCATCCCAGACCATTTGAGGAGTCTTGACCGTATCGCACCCTCCACATACACGGTCATAAGACCCCAGGATGACAAAGTCTTTGTATACGTTGACCAAGACGCCATTGGTGGCGTTGACCTTTTTCTTGAACGTACCCTCAGCTCTATCCATCACTTTACGGGCTACCCACGTCTTGCCCGCACCGTTAGAACCTCGTATAGAAATAACCACGTTTGACATACTCGCTCCGTTAACTTAAGATTAAATTATAACGCTCTGAGGGTTAACGACAACCCCTAGAAACCCTAATGCAAGCGTCACCGCGTCACGCTGCGACACCAACCTAGAATCCATACCCCATGACTGCAACTTCAAGTGAGCTAGCTCAACTGCGCGGTATTTTGGAAGCAGCGATTTTGCTGGATCAAAAGGCTTCTCATTGCCTGCAAGAGCGCGTCTGTTCATCGTCTGAGCGATACATTGATTGCTGGGAGTATCAAGGGTGAGAGCGTGCAAGACCCCATAACCTTCACACGCATCAGCGATGTCTTTGGTCAGTTGCTGGAGTCCAGACATCAGCAAGCCTTCCATGACGATGTGTCCGTAAGGGATGATTTCAGCGCAGGCAGGTACAACGTCACGAACATGACGCACACGATCAACACCGCCAGTGACCGCACCTTC
>Ga0114960_10002061_pt1 | contig 15854 bp, 15 predicted proteins | sample C_130625_MF_Meta_FD_92637 | JGI IMG/M metagenome (GOLD analysis project Ga0114960, IMG submission 92637) | Freshwater microbial communities from Lake Croche, Canada to study carbon cycling - C_130625_MF_MetaG | ecosystem: Environmental > Aquatic > Freshwater > Lake | place: Lake Croche, Canada... | reverse complement strand
GTCGTGTTGCTGGAACACCGTCGCTGCGACACCCGAAAGTGCCGTCACGATCGCGAAAGCGAGACCGATGACGAGAACGAGATGTGGGCCCTTAATTCGTTTACGTTCCATACGGTTGCAAAACCTACTCGCGCCCATGGGCGCGCAACCTCACCAGCGGGCAGAGCGACGCGTTAGGAGAGGTTCAGGATTCGTCGACCATGCGTGCTGCGAGATTGCGCAGCAACTGCACAGCGAAACCGGGAACCTCTTCAATGAGGCCATTGAACTCACGCTGGGCGATCACGAGGACCTCCATGGCGGAGTCGGCCGTGACCGTTGCGGTGCGGACGCCGCCGGTCAGGGGAGCAAGTTCGCCAACGACGGCGTAAGGGCCAAGATTGGCCACGGTTGCACCGTCACGGGTCACAGTGGCTGAGCCGGTGACGATCACGAAGCATTCGTGGCCTGGCTCGCCTTCGCGCACCAGAACCTTTCCTGCCTCGATGGAGACCTCCACCGCTGCTGCTGCCACTTGCTGGAGCTGGCGCTTGTCGCACTCTGCGAAGAGCGGAACCTGAGCCAGATGATCGAGCCATGCGTCACGTGCCATGAGCCGAAGCATAGGGAGAACCCCGGCGCTCTGCTCGTCCATTCGGCCACCGACCCTTCACGACCACGAAACATTTGGGAAACAGGGCATCCGTACCGTGGTGTTCGTGGATGTCGCCCTACTTCGTTGGCCAATGGAAGAAGAACGTCGCCAAGCCCTTGCGGCTCGGGGAGCGTCCCGGCTTTTGCTGGTTGACGCCGACACTGCCGCGCCCGACGCCGTTGATTGCCTCGAGGACTGGATCCGGCTGCCGGCCAGTCAGGACGACATCGATGCTCGATGCCGTGCCATTGCCACTCGTTCGATGGTGCACAACTCCGAAACCCCGGGTCTCGATCCCGATGGCGTTCTTCGTGTTGGAGCGAGTTGGGTCTCGCTGCCGCCGCTCGAAGCCCGACTCATGTCGGCCTTGCTCGATCGGTTTGGTGCCGTCGTGAGTCGCGACATTCTTTCTCGAACCGGATGGCCTACGGGCGCACCGGGGCGCAACGCGCTCGATGTGCACATGCTTCGCTTGCGCCGTCGGATCGCCCCATTGGGTTTGGCGATCCGCACTGTTCGTTCGCGTGGCTACTTATTAGAAGCCGGCGAATTGCAGATGGTTCAGCCGGCCTGACGAGCGACGGCCTCGGCAGCAGCCTTGGCCGCTTCGGCATCGCCGAGATAGCGATCGGTCAATGCCAGTCGCTTCGTTGGCACCATTGCGTCGTCGAGTTCGTAGCGAATCGGCACACCGGTGGGAAGATTTACATCGGCAATGTCGGCATCGCTGATCGCATCGAGATGCTTGATGAGGGCTCGAAGGCTGTTGCCATGAGCGACAACAAGAACGGTGTTGCCAGCGCGCAGATCGGGGACGATTCCGTCATACCAATAGGGCAGCATGCGGTCGACAACGTCGGCGAGACATTCCGAGGCGGGCAGGACATCGGCGGGAAGTGAGGCGTAGCGCTCGTCGAAGCGAGGGTGACGGGGATCGTCGAGTTCGAGCTTGGGCGGTGGCACGTCGTACGAACGACGCCATTCGAAGACCTGGTCTTTGCCGTACTTCTCCGTGGTCTCTTTCTTATCCATGCCCTGCAACGCGCCGTAATGGCGTTCGTTGAGGCGCCAAGAACGACGAACGGGAACCCACAAACGGTCCATGCCATCGAGGGCGAGGTTGGCGGTACGGATGGCCCGGGTCTGCATCGAGGTGTGGACCACGGTGGGCGCGACGCCGGCCGAGGCCATGGCCGGCCCGGCAGCACTGGCTTCGGCCCGGCCCTGATCGGTGAGATCGGCGTCGTACCAACCGGTAAAGAGGTTTTCGAGGTTCCAGGTGCTCTGACCGTGGCGCAGCAGGACGAGGGTGGAAGTCATGGTTCCAGTCTGCCCCACCCGGATCGGGGGCCCGGGGAAGGCCCGGCCGAAAGAATTTCCGAGAAATCCGAAAATTCTTTGGAATTCGGGAATGGAAGGGCCCTGAGCAAAGTTGTTAGTGTCACGCTCAACTTTCTTAGCGCCGGCCACTCAGCCCCGTTCGGTAGTCGAGAAGTATCCCCCCGATAACCAGTATCAGAAACAAAGAAACAAGGAGTATCACCATGGCAAAGGCCGTCGGTATCGACCTCGGCACCACGAACTCGGTCGTCTCGGTTCTCGAGGCGGGCGACCCAGTGGTCATTCCCAACGCAGAAGGCAGCCGCACCACGCCTTCAGTGGTCGCATTCGCAAAGAACGGCGAGGTCCTCGTCGGCGAAGTGGCCAAGCGTCAGTCCATCACCAACCCCGACCGCACGATTCGTTCGGTCAAGCGCCATATGGGCACCAACTGGACCATCGACATCGATGGCAAGGCCTATACCGCTCAAGAAATTTCCGCTCGCACGCTCATGAAGCTCAAGCGCGATGCCGAGGCCTATCTCGGTGACACCGTCACCCAGGCCGTCATCACCGTGCCCGCGTACTTCGACGACGCGCAGCGCACCGCAACGAAAGAGGCTGGCCAGATCGCCGGTCTCGAGGTGCTCCGCATCATCAACGAGCCGACCGCTGCCGCACTTGCGTACGGACTCGACAAAGAAACTGCCGATCAGACGATCCTCGTGTTCGACCTCGGTGGCGGCACATTCGACGTTTCGGTTCTTGAAATCGGCGACGGCGTCTTTGAAGTGAAGTCGACCCACGGCGACACCAGCCTTGGTGGCGACGACTGGGACGAGCGCATCATCAATTGGCTCGCCGACGGATTCAAGACCGCACACGGTGTCGACTTGTTGAAAGACAACATGGCGATTCAACGTCTGAAGGAATCTGCCGAGAAGGCGAAGATCGAACTGTCACAGGTGCAGCAGACGCAGATCAATCTGCCGTTCATCACTGCAACCCCCGACGGCCCGTTGCATCTCGACGAGCAACTCACTCGTGCGAAGTTCCAGGAACTCACCGCTGATCTTCTTGAGCGTTGTCGTGTTCCGTTCGAGCAAGCCATTGTCGACGCCGGCCTCACCAAGGGCGATGTCGATCACGTGGTTCTGGTTGGCGGTTCAACTCGCATGCCGGCCGTTGTCGATCTCGTCAAAGAAATGACGGGCAACGATCCGCACAAGGGCGTGAATCCCGATGAGGTCGTCGCTATCGGCGCAGCCGTTCAGGCCGGCGTACTTAAGGGCGAGGTCAAGGACGTTCTCCTCCTCGATGTCACGCCGCTTTCTCTTGGTATCGAAACCAAGGGTTCGGTTATGACCAAGCTCATCGAGCGCAACACCACCATCCCGACTCGTCGCACCGAGGTGTTCACCACTGCGGAAGACAATCAGCCGTCGGTCGAGATCAATGTGTTGCAGGGTGAGCGCGAAATGGCGCAGTTCAACAAGTCACTCGGCAAGTTCCAACTCGTGGACCTTCCGCCTGCACCTCGCGGTGTGCCGCAGATCGAAGTCACCTTTGACATCGATGCAAACGGCATCGTGCATGTGTCGGCGAAGGATCGTGCGACCAACAAGGAACAGTCAATGACCATCACCGGTCAGTCCTCGCTCAGCAAGGATCAGATCAATCAAATGGTCAAAGACGCCGAAGCGCACGCTGCAGAAGACACAAAGCGTCGCGAAGAAGCCGACGTTCGTAACAGCGCCGACACGCTCGTCTACCAAACAGAGAAGTTGCTCAAAGATCAGGGCGACAAAATCTCTGAAGACGAGAAGGCATCAGTCGAGGCAAAGCTTGCCGACCTCAAGACCGCACTCGCGGGCACTGATGGTGAAGCCATCAAGGTCGCAACTGAAACACTCATGACTGCAAGTCAAGACTTCACCCAGAAGCTGTACGAACAGGCTGCGGCCGAAGAGTCAGCTGCTGGTGGAGCCGCAACGAGCTCGGCACCGAACGACGACGAAGTCGTCGACGCCGAGATCGTCGACGACGAAAGCAAGTGACCGTGTCAGGTGACGGAGAGGTCTCGGAAGAGACCTCTCCGACTGACGACGAACTGGTTGAAGCAGCAGCCGGTGGAGAACAAGGTTTCGAAGAAGCCGACGCCACTGGCGAAATCGATGTTGCGCTACTCGTTGCCGAACGCGACGAGTTCCGCGACACGATGCTGCGAGTCAAAGCCGAGTTCGATAACTACCGCAAGCGTGTTGCTCGTGAACAAGAAGAATTGCGTGAACGCGCCAACGAGAATCTGGCCGAGAAATTGCTCGTAGTTCTCGATGCGTGCGAAGCAGCGATCGGTCACGGATCAACCGATGTCGAACCGATCGCAAAGATGCTTGCGGATCTACTCGGGAACGAAGGGCTGGTGCGATTGACACCAGCCAACGAGCCGTTCGATCCGAATCAGCACGATGCGGTGATGCATGAAGAAGGCGACGGTGGCGAGCCGATTGTTGTCGAGACGCTCCGCACTGGGTACCAGTGGAAAAGCCGGGTTCTCCGCCCGGCCATGGTGAAGGTCAAGGGTTAGAAGTGGCTCCACAGCGCGAGTGGTTCGACAAGAACTACTACGAAGTCCTCGGTGTGTCGGAAACGGCAGCACCGAAGGACATCACGCGCGCGTACCGGAAGTTGGCTCGGGAGTTTCATCCCGATGCCAACCCCGGTAACGCTTCAGCAGAAGACAAGTTCAAGGAAATCTCCGCGGCCTACGACGTTGTCGGCGATGAGACCAAGCGGGCCGAGTACGACGAAGTTCGTCGTCAGGGTTCGATGGGTGGCATGGGCTTCGGCGGCGGTCGTGGTGGCGGCGGATTCAACCCCGGTGCTGGCGGCTCTCAGTATGAAGGTGCCGATCTCGGCGATCTTCTCGGTGGCATGTTCGGCGGCGGCCGTCGTGGTCGACAAAGTCAAAGTCGGGGTCGAGCCCCGCAGCGCGGGAACGATCTCGAATCCAAAATTCATCTTTCGTTCCGCGACGCGTACACGGGAATGGAAACCGCGCTCCACCTCACGAGCGATTTGCCGTGCGGAACGTGTAGCGGTTCCGGCGCAAAGCCGGGTACTCGTCCGACAACGTGTCAGCACTGTCGTGGAAGCGGTGTCTCCGACGATAACCAGGGCATGTTCTCGTTCTCCTCTCCCTGTCCCGTGTGTGGCGGTGCTGGTTCAGTCATCACCTCACCATGCGGAACATGTCGCGGTACCGGTGTCGAAAAGCGGGCGCGCGAAGTCAAAGTCCGTATTCCTGCCGGCGTCGACGATGGTCAACGCATCAAGTTGAAAGGACGCGGCGGTGCTGGTCGTAACGGTGGCGAGATCGGTGACCTCTACGTCATCGTGAATGTCGATCGTGACGACATCTTCGGCCGCGACGGAAAGAACCTCACCATCAATGTTCCCGTGACATTCGCTGAAGCAACGCTGGGCACAAAGCTCACCGTTCCCACGCTCGACGGCAATCCCGTCACGCTGAAGATTCCGGCGGGCACGCCCACCGGCAAGGTTTTCCGCGTGAAAGGCCGCGGCGTCGCAACAAAGAAGATCACTGGCGATCTGCTTGTCACCGTGCAGGTCGATGTTCCAACAAAGATCACGAGCGAACAGCGAGACGCGCTCGAAGCCATGGCTGCTGCGTTTCCTGCCGCTCCCCGCGACTACTTGGGGGTCTGAACATGAGCCCAATGTCTGATTCCAACGCACAGATGCGAGCGGTGTACATCATTTCTGTTGCCGCGGAGCTTGCAGGCGTGCATCCCCAAACGCTTCGCATTTACGAACGCAGAGGTTTGCTTGAGCCGGCGCGCACGACTGGTGGCTCACGCCGTTACAGCCAGGCCGACATCGATCATCTGCGCCGAATTCAGGAACTCACCGACGAAGGTTTGAACCTCGCTGGTGTGAAGAAAGTGCTCGAGCTCGAAGCGCATATCTCCGCGCTTGAATCAGCACTTCTTCAGTCTCGGGCAGAGATGGCCGCAGCAGTTGAAGAAACCCATCGCTCCTACCGGCGCGATCTGGTTCCCCTTCGACAGTCGGTGGCTCCGTTTGGGAATGCCGCTGAGGTCCTTCGCCGCTTATCTCAGCAGTAACGTCTCCCAAGTGGTGGCACCCGGTGAAGTAGTGACAGCTTCATCCGATGCCATCGATTCGGGGCGTCTTTCGAAGGCAGAACGGAAGTGCGCGCGCATCGGTGCGCTTGTTGGCGTCCTCTTTTTTCTGCTCCTCGCAACATGGGGCCAGCCATGGCACATGTTCGACAAGGGTCCATTTTCGACGGATTTCTATGACGCGCAAGCCCGATCGATGGTGCACGGTCATCTGGATATCCCTGCAGACGTCGCTCGAGTCGAAGGGGTTGTGGTCGACGGAAAAGTTCAGATCTATTTCGGCTTCGGCCCCGCCTTGATTCGAACTCCGCTTACTGGTTGGACGACGTTCTTTGATCGTCGACTTTCGATTTTGAGCATGTCGCTTGCCGCTGGCGTGCTTGGAATGGCAACGGCACGCCTACTTAAACGGGCACGCGCTCTTGTCGTTGATGCACCAACAGGAAGACCCTGGTGGTTCGGACTCCTCGCAGCCGGGTCGATCCTCTGCACCCCAGTGCTCTTTTTGGCATCGCGAGCGATGGTGTACCACGAGGCGCTGATCTGGGGATGTGCTGCCGCGGTCGCAGGACTGGATCTTGCGATTCGTTGGTGGAGAGATCCGACACGTCGGCACTTCGTCGAAGCTGTAGCCCTCGCAACGTTTGCGATTTCATGTCGCGCAACCTCGGGACTCGCTCCAGCGATTGCCATCGGTCTCTTCGGAGTGGTGCTGGCCTTCCGTCGTCAGTGGATCAAGGCGGCGATTGTGATTGCGGGTGCGGTTATCGCGCTGCTCGGTTATGTGGCGTTCAACTGGTTGCGATTTCGCTCGCTCACGTCGACGATCGCTTCGGGCCAAGTCTGGTCACTGCAGAATAAGTCTCGACAGGAATTTCTTAAGGCAAACGGTGGTAGCCCTCTTGGCTTCCAGTTCGTTCGCTCGACGTTCGCTCAATATTTCTCACCCATTGCGGTTGGTTGGCAGCGTTTCTTCCCGTTTGTGAACTTTGGATCACGCGCAACGCCAGTTGGTGATGTGGTGTTTGACGGGATCAAGCCGACGGGCTCCATTGAGTTTGGTGCTCCGGTGTTTTTTGTCCTTGCGATCATCGGGAGTTGGTGGACCGTGGTTCGCGACCGATCGCGCGAATGGTCCGTTCTGGCGCTCGCTTCAATCGCCGCGTTCATTCCGACCCTCATGTTTGGAAACATCGTTCATCGCTATTTGGTTGATTTCGTTCCCGCAGTAGTGATCTTGGCCTGCCCTGCTGTTTGGGTTGTTATGAAGCGCCTCCAACGATGGAACGAACCTGCGCGGAAATCGGTTTTGGTGGTGACGGCTGTCGTTGCTCTTCTCGGTGCGTTAGTGCAGACGGGGTTCGCACTAGAGACCCGAGCTTTCGTGCTGCGTCCAGCCGAATCTGAAGCGCAGGCGTTTGTGGACTTCCAAAACTTGATTGATCGACAACTCTTTGATGGCCCGCCGCCGTTACTCCAACATGTGAATGGCGATGTACTTCCTACTGAAGGAATCTCTGACGGCTCGTTAGTCATTCTCGATGACTGTGCTGGCTTGTATCGATTTAATGGAGATAACTGGCAGGTCCTCGAGCGCAAGCCCGAAGGTGGGCGCCGCTTCATCATTACGGGCAGCATTAGCGAGGTTCCGAAACCACTACTTCAAGGATCCCGCTGGACACTCAGCGGTCGCCGGACGCCTGAGGGCGTGGTTTTCGTTTATGAATCAGCAAACGGTCGGCGCGACGAATCGGAACCGGTCCCGCTCCCTGAGGGTCCTCTTACCTTCGATGCGATAGCGGACCAAGCACAAATTTCCACGATCTCTCTGACACACGAAGGTTCCCTTGTCTTTACCGACTCTGCCCTGGGCGCTTCGAATGCACGACCGAGTGCTGGTTGGACATCGACTCCCGGATCGGCCCCACTCTGCGAATCACTCCTCGCCCGAATTGAGAACTGACTCGAATGACGGCCGGAGTAGCGATTCGGGGGTGGTGACACCTGTCGCAGATGTTGAGAACTCGGTTGGTAGAGGCGGTGAACACCGATTTGGGCCAGGGGTAACGCTCGTCATCGGGCTGGGCCCAAACAGCAGGGTTTCATCGTTCGGCCGCTTTGATGCCCATTGGAATCGGATGGGGCGGGTGAAACGCCAACGGGTAGTGTTTCCCGGTTCCCATGCAGTGCCATTGAGGAGTTCACCGTGCCAGCAACCGTCGTCGTCGGAACCCAGTGGGGTGACGAGGGGAAGGGCAAGTTCACCGACCTGTTCGCCCGCGATCAACACCTCGTCGTTCGCTATCAAGGCGGGCATAACGCGGGCCACACCCTCGTGGTCGACGGTGAGTCCTTCAAGTTGCAGTTGGTGCCGAGCGGCATCCTCTATCCGCACATCACGCCGGTTATCGGCAATGGCGTTGTCGTCGACCCTCGCGTGCTCATCGCCGAACTCGACATGCTCGAATCCAAGGGCGTCGACACCTCAAAGCTGAAGATCAGCGGCAACGCGCATTTGATCCTCCCGTACCACCAGGAACTCGACAAGCTCACCGAGCGTCGCCTCGGTAAGAACAAGGTGGGCACGACCAAGCGCGGGATTGGCCCGGCGTATGCCGATAAGGCTTCGCGTGTTGGTCTGCGTGTGCAGGATCTTCTCGATCCGAAGATTTTCCGTGAGAAGCTCGACGTTGCCCTTAAAGAGAAGAACGCGATCTTTGCCAAGGTCTTCAATCAACTTCCGCTTGATGGCGATGCGATTGCTACCGAATACCTCGACGTATGTGCACCGCGCCTTGCGCCGATGATCACTGATTCGGTGAATCTCATTCATGAATCTCTGGAAGCGGGTGAGAACGTTCTGCTCGAAGGCGCGCAGGCCACGTTCCTTGATCTCGATCACGGCACCTACCCGTTCGTAACGTCGTCGAACCCAGTTGCTGGTGGCGCGTGCACCGGTGCCGGTATTGGCCCTCGCTATATCGATCGCGTTGTTGGTATCGCCAAGGCGTACACGACCCGCGTTGGTTCTGGTCCGTTCCCCACCGAACTCACCGATGAAATCGGCGATGCGCTCATCGACATCGGCCACGAGTACGGCACGAACACTGGTCGGCGTCGCCGCACCGGTTGGTGCGACACCGTGATGTTGCGTCATTCCGTTCGATTGAACTCGTTGTCGGAAATCGCGCTGACGAAACTTGATGTGTTCGACACTTTTGATTCCATCAAGGTGTGCATCGCCTACGAACTCAACGGCGAAACGTTTACGCACCTTCCGTATCACCAATCGGTGTTGCATGAGGTAACGCCGGTCTATGCAGAATTCCCCGGTTGGAAGTCCGATATTTCTGGCATCACGTCGCGTGACGATCTTCCCAAGGAAGCATTCGATTACGTGTCGTTCTTGCAGGATCAGATTGGTGTTCCGATTGGTCTTGTTGGCGTTGGTCCGGGGCGCGATCAGTACTTGAACTTCACCCTCTGATGAAGGTTTGCGTCGTTGGTTCCGGTGGTCGTGAGCACGCGCTCGCTACGGTGCTGCGTCGCCATCACGAGGTTGTGGTTACACCCGGTAACCCCGGAATTCCCGATTCCATCGCAACACCCGCAACCGAGATTGATGCTGATCTCTATGTGATTGGGCCGGAAGCGCCGCTCGTTGCTGGTCTTGCCGACGAACTGCGTGCTGCGGGCAAGTTGGTTTTCGGCCCAGGGGCAGATGGTGCGCGTCTTGAAGGTTCAAAGGCGTGGATGAAAGAAGTTCTTGTTGCTGCTGGTGTTCCCACTGCGCGACACGGCACGTTCACCGAAGCCGAACCGGCATTCGCGTTTCTCGACACGCTCGATGGTTTGTATGTCGTGAAGACCGATGGACTTGCTGCAGGCAAGGGCGTCATCGTCACAACATCGCTCGAAGAAGCTCGCGCTGCTGTTCTTGACTACCTCTCGGGCGATGCGTTCGGCGATGCCGGTCGCACCCTTGTCATTGAAGAAGGTCTCACGGGCCCCGAAGTATCCGTTCTTGCAATTTGCGACGGAACAACTGCGGTTGCGCTTTCGCCGGCGCAGGATTTCAAACGCGTGGGCGATGACGATGCCGGCCCGAACACTGGCGGCATGGGCGCGTACTCACCGGTTCCGGTTGCGGATCAATCAGTCATCGATGCCGTGATGAACGACGGCGTGCTTCCAACGCTTGCCTACTTGCGTTCGATCGGTATCGATTACCGCGGGGTTCTCTATGCCGGCCTCATGCTCACGCCTAACGGTCCAAAGATGCTCGAGTACAACGTGCGCTTCGGTGATCCGGAAACTCAGGTTGTGCTTCCCCGTCTCACCAGCGACCTCGGAGAACTGCTTGCATCGGCCGCTGCAGGCCAACTCGGTGCAGCACCAACCTTCGACGATGGCGCAGCCGTCACCGTGGTGTGTGCCTCTGAGGGTTACCCACGCGACCCGCGCACCGGCGATGTGATTGAAGGACTCGACGATGCACAAGCTGTCGCTGGTGCCACCGTGTTCTGCGCCGGAGTTGATGCCAATGCCAATGGCGAACTCATCACTGCGGGCGGTCGAGTGCTCACGGTGACTGGTCAGGGCGCCACTTTGGCCGAAGCCCGACAGACTGCGTACGACGCAGTCAGCAAGATTTCTTGGCCCGGGCTGCACCACCGCAACGACATAGCTTCGGCCGCTGCGACCGACACGCTTAAAGATCAGCCTCGTCGCGCCGATTCTTGATGGGTAAATCGCACCGGGACCACCTCGGTGTCGTCGTATCCTAAAGAGGTGCCCGTTTTGGGCCCTTGAGGAGACCGAATGGCGTCCACGTCTGTGCCCAATGTTCTTGCTGCTCGATATGCGAGCACGGAGATGGTCCGGCTGTGGTCGCCTGAACAGAAAATCGTTCTTGAACGAGAACTGTGGCTGGCCGTTCTTGAAGCTCAGCGCGATCTCGGCGTTGCCGTGCCCGACGATGCGATCGATGCCTATCGCCGTGTGATCGACCAGGTCGACCTCGATTCCATCGATGCGCGTGAACGCGTGACCCGTCACGATGTCAAGGCCCGCATCGACGAGTTCTGTGCCCTAGCCGGTCACGAACAGATTCACAAGGGAATGACGTCTCGCGATCTCACCGAGAATGTTGAGCAACTGCAGTTGCGTCGCTCACTCGTTGTTATTCGTGGCCGAATGCTTGCATCGCTGGCTCGTTTGGCCGAACGCGCTGCGGAATCGGCAACCGTGGTTATGGCTGGTCGTTCGCACAACGTGCCCGCGCAGGCCACCACGCTCGGTAAGCGCTTCGCGAATGCCGGTGAAGAGTTGCTGCAAGCGCTGTACCGAGTCGATGACCTTCTTGCTCGCTATCCGATGCGCGGCATTAAGGGCCCAGTCGGCACGCAACAAGACATGCTCGATCTGTTCGATGGCGACGGCGCACGTCTCGAACAACTTGAGTCTCGTGTTGCTGCGCACCTTGGTTTCGATGCGTGGCTCACCAATGTGGGTCAGGTGTATCCGCGCTCGCTCGACCTCGATGTGGTCGCAGCGCTCGTCCAAGCTGCCGCTGGTCCTGCCGATCTCGCTCTCACGATTCGCCTCATGGCCGGCCAAGAACTGGTCACTGAAGGTTTCCGTGCCGGTCAGGTCGGTTCATCGGCCATGCCGCACAAGATGAATAGTCGCAGTTGCGAACGCATTGGCGGGTTACTCGCCATTCTTCGTGGGCACCTGACGATGGTCGCCTCACTCGCGGGCGATCAATGGAATGAAGGCGATGTCAGTTGTTCGGTGGTGCGCCGCGTTGCATTACCCGACGCGTTTCTTGCCATCGATGGTTTGTTCGAAACGTTCTTGACCGTTCTTGCCGACTTCGGTTCGTACCCGGCAGTTATTGAACGCGAACTTGATCGTTACCTTCCGTTTCTCGCTACGACAAAGGTGCTTGTTGCTTCGGTACGTAGCGGCGTCGGTCGCGAACAAGCGCACGAAGCCATTAAGGAACACGCGGTTGCGGCGGCGTTGCGACTTCGCGAAGACGGAGCCGAGGGCAACGATCTCATCGAACGACTCGCCGCCGATCCGCGACTCGGTCTTGCTCCTGATGAACTTGCCGATGTGCTCGCGAACCCAATCGACTTTGTTGGTCGCGCACCTGAACAAGTCGCGTCATTTGTCGCAACAGTTTCGGAACTCGTGGCGGGAGACCCTGCTGCGGCTGGGTATCGTCCGGGGGACATCCTCTGAACTGAGGATCTGTCGCGGGCCATTCCCAGGAGAACCGCTATGACCGACGCACTCCCACACATTTACTCAGGCAAAGTTCGCGATATTTACGACGCGGGCGACAACCGCTTGCTCATGGTCACTTCCGATCGCCTGAGCGCGTTCGACGTTGTTATGGCTGAACCGATTCCCGAAAAGGGCCGAGTACTCACGGCGATGTCGGCGTTCTGGTTCGAGAAGCTCCGAGACGTTGCAGGCAGCCACCTCATCTCAACCTCGCTTGATGATTGCCCGGCGCCCGCTCAGCGCGACGACTGGCAGGGCCGCATCATGCTGTGCCGCAAGGCCGAAATGCTGCCCATCGAATGCATTGTTCGTGGGTATCTCACCGGTTCGGCATGGAAGGAATACAAGGCCAGCGGCACGATGCACGGACAGCAACTCCCCGCTGGTTTGCTCGAATCGGCCAAGTTGCCCGAACCCGTTTTCACACCCTCCACCAAAGCCGCCGAAGGTCACGACGAGAACATCTCCTTCGAGGCTGCAGTCGATCTGATCGGGGCTGACCTCGCCGATCGGGCTCGTTCGGTGGCGCTTGGGCTTTACACAAAGGGCGCCGAGTGGGCCGCGGCCCGAGGCATTCTTATTGCCGACACTAAGTTCGAACTGGGTCTGATTGATGGCGAACTTGTGGTGTGTGACGAGGTGCTGACTCCGGATTCCTCGCGGTTCTGGGCGGCAGAACGTTGGACGCCGGGCAGCACGCCTCCCTCGTTCGATAAGCAGCCCGTGCGCGATTACCTCGATGGGCTCGATTGGAACAAGCAGCCACCTGCGCCACCGCTTCCCGCCGAGGTCGTCGACACCACGAGCGCTCGCTACGTCGATGCCTACGAGCGCATCACTGGTCGTTCATTTGCCGAATGGCGCGGGTGACGATCGACCGGATGCAGTTCTGCATCGCTTACGCGCGTCGATGTGCGAACATGGGCCAATGATCTTCTCGGTGCACGTCGAAGTCCGTCTTCGACCTGGGATCGCTGATCCCCAAGGTTCCACCATCGAACGAGCCATGCCCACACTGGGTTTTGCGGGCGTGAGTGGCGTACGCGTCGGCAAGAGCATTCGTTTCGAAATCGACGCTGCCGATGAAGCATCGGCTCGCACCGAAGCGGAAGATCTCTGTCGTCGGTTCCTCACCAATCCCGTGATCGAAGACGCGATTGTTGAACTCGAACCAGCTGGCGTCGCATCGTGAGTTCTCGCGTCGGGGTCGTCGTCTTCCCCGGTTCGAACTGTGAGCAGGACATGATCGAGGCCATGCGCCTCGTTGGTGGCGAGCCCGAACTTCTGTGGCACGGCGATGCAACAGTGAATGGTGTCGATGCGGTCATCGTTCCCGGTGGCTTTGCTCATGGCGATTACTTGCGTCCCGGTGCCATTGCGCGTTTCTCACCAGTGATGTCTGCAGTCGCCGAGTTCGCTGCTGCCGGCGGCCCAGTTGTCGGTATTTGTAACGGTTTTCAGGTGCTTACCGAAGCAGGGCTTCTTCCCGGTGCACTGCAAAAGAACGCCGGTCTGAAGTTTGTTTGCGCACCTGCACAACTGCGCGTCGAGACCACAAACTCGGTGCTCACTCGTGCCGCCGACAAAGGCGCCGTTCTGAGCATTCCGATCAACCACTTCGAAGGCAATTACACCTGCGATGCAGAAACGCTGGCGCAACTTCGCGATGAAGATCGCATCGTGTTGCGTTACGTCGTGAACCCCAATGGTTCTGTCGATGACATTGCCGGTGTGTGCAACGAAGGTCGCAACGTGGTTGGGCTTATGCCACACCCAGAACGCTCGACCAGCGAACTACTTGGAAGCACCGACGGATTGCCGTTGCTTCGTTCGTTGCTGTCTGTCTGAACGACAGCGTCGGAACGAACTGCGCTAGTTCAAAATCCCGGCGCGTCGTAAAACTTCGCGCGGAACACCAAGTTCGAGCCAGGCCTCAGGACTGAGTTCCTTGGAATCGTTGTAGTCCTTGGCCACGCCCACGAACTCGTTTTCAAGGGCAACCATGTCGATGGGTGACTCGAGTTCCTCGAGATCCTTCTGTTTCTTGATCTTTGACTGCACCAAATCCAGCTTGCGCAACGGGTCTTTTTCGGATGCGAGATCGGCATCGATCTTTTCGATGCTCTTGCGTAAACCCTCTGCGGTGATCGGTCGACCTCGTCGGGGCTTCGCAGATTCGATGGCCTGCAGGTAGCGACGCACGATTTGTCCGCGCTCGCGACCCTCTTTGAGCGCGAGTTTGTGGCTCGGTGTCATCGTTCCGGGAGGAAGACCGATCCGCGGCTTCTCCTCAGAAGGTTCAGAGGTCTGGTCGCTCATGAGTGTTGAGTCCATCACACCACCGCGAAACCGACAACGGTCACGTCGAAACCCGGAGAATTGTGGTGTTCCGGCGCACTAGCCTGCACGTAATGGATGACGCGATTCACCGTGCCCTCGGCCTGACTGACTCCGAATACGAAGACATCCGCAAGATCCTCAACCGCGACCCCAACCATCTCGAGTTGGCGATGTTTGCGGTCATGTGGTCCGAGCACTGCTCCTACAAGTCGTCTCGCGTGCACCTCAAGCGTCTTCCCACTGAAGCTCCGTGGGTGCTTGTGGGTCCGGGCGAAAATGCGGGCGTTGTCGATGTGGGCGATGGCATCGCCGCTGCCATCCGCATCGAATCGCATAACCATCCTTCTGCGATTGAGCCCTATCAAGGTGCGGCCACTGGCGTTGGCGGCATTCTCCGCGACATCTTCACGATGGGCGCACGTCCGATCGCGCTGATGGATCCGCTTCGATTCGGTCCGCTCGACGATCCGCGCAGTCGCTGGATCGCCGAAGGCGTCATTAGTGGCGTTTCCGGTTACGGCAACTCGGTAGGCGTACCCACCATTGGTGGCGAAACGGTTTTCGACCCTACCTATATGGGTAATCCGCTCGTCAACGTGCTGTGCCTCGGGGTTCTGCCCACTGAACGCCTCGTGCTCGGTCAGGCAACTGGTGTTGGCAACCTTGCGGTGTTGCTGGGTTCGAGCACTGGTCGCGACGGCATCGGCGGCGTGAGCGTTCTCGCTTCTGCCGGTTTCTCCGATGAAGAAACCGATGCGGAAAAGCGCCCTTCGGTGCAGGTCGGCGATCCTTACGAAGAAAAGCGCCTCATCGAGGCATGTCTCGAACTTCTCGACGCCGGTCTCGTTGTCGGCATTCAAGATCTCGGTGGCGCAGGTCTTGCCTGTGCCACAAGCGAAACTGCCAGCCGCGGCGGCATGGGTATGGATGTTGATGTCAACGCCATTCCTCGCCGCGAAGCAGGCATGGAGCCCTTCGAGGTCATGACCTCGGAAAGCCAAGAACGCATGCTTGCCATTGTCGAGCCCGCCGATCTCGATCAGGTGCTCGAAATTTGTGCGCGCTGGGAAGTTCGTTCTTCCGTTATCGGCATCGTC
>Ga0114960_10002058_pt1 | contig 15867 bp, 15 predicted proteins | sample C_130625_MF_Meta_FD_92637 | JGI IMG/M metagenome (GOLD analysis project Ga0114960, IMG submission 92637) | Freshwater microbial communities from Lake Croche, Canada to study carbon cycling - C_130625_MF_MetaG | ecosystem: Environmental > Aquatic > Freshwater > Lake | place: Lake Croche, Canada... | reverse complement strand
TTGAAATAGTTGATTTCCAATACCACCTTCGAGATTAATTGTTACTCCCAATAATCGAATTGGTTTCCTAGGCTTCTGGTACATATTCAAACTATACTGTTTATACTTATTATGTGAGCTCCGACAACAACAACATGGCGGTACCCACTAATGGTGCCTCCGTATTAATCCGAGCTCACTTAGATTCACCATACTTGTATGAAGCTCTCAAATCTGTTGCAAGACAATCAACAACTTTCAATGTAGAAATTTTGATTGGTCTTGATAGACCGACACAGTTACTGATGAGACAATTAGAGAAATTTAAAACTGAATTCCCAAATATGGATATTCAATATTTTGAGTTATCGGATGTAGGTATAGCTACCCGGCTGAATGTCCTGGCCTCAAAATCAAGTTTCGAATTCTTGTTCATCCTGGATTCTGATGATCGGATGGCCCCTAATCGAATAGAAACTCAAGTAAAGTTCCTTCGAGAAAATGAAAATTACGCAGCTGTCGGATCAGCTATTTCAATCATCAACCAATCTGGTGTGAAAATTGGTGAAAAGGGTTTCTCAACCGATAAGGACCGCATAAGAGTTACCAAATATTCTCATCTTCCCCTAGCCCATCCTGCTGCTTCAATTCGGAAAAGCGCACTGATACAAGTTGGTGGGTATCGAGACTTCTTCTTCCCATCCGAGGACTACGACTTGTGGCTGAGACTCCTTGAACAATTTGAACTTGGAAACTTAAGTGAGATTCTGACCGACTATCGAATTCATGATTCTCAAGCCACAGCCACAAAGTTTTTTTGGAACAATGCGGCTGCAATTGCAGCCGAGATCTCAAGCAAGAACCGAGCTTCGGGAAAAATGGAAGTAAATGAACTATTTGAAAACCCACAAGCATGGGCGAAGAGAAGTCCTAGATTGCCACGAATAATCTTGATATCTTCTAGGGCATATCTATGGCACCGTGCCAAGAAGGAGATTAGAAAAAGGAATTACTTGGCCGCTTTCTTTGCTGCTTTGCTCTTCCTGGCACTACAACCAAATTCTGGGAGTAAAGAGTTACTTGCAAAATTTCGCAATCGAAAACAATTCAGTTAAGATCATATTAACTCAGCTCTGAGCTTAGGAAAATTAAAGGAACCAGTCAGGTAAGCGAGATTTCATAGCAAGCGCCTCTGGCGGGAGTAATCGCTCATTCTTTTTGAAATTAGCCCTTATACCTCGAATGTCTTGAAATTCACTTTGGATTTTTGAAATTAGTTCACGGTTGGTGGGGGTATTCAATTCTTGGTGTCCGTATGAATCAAGCTTTGATTCGATGAGGCGCGGGCCACCCTGGAAAGAAAAGTGCCACCCCCCAGTTCTGATGACTCGACGAGGTAACCTGTGGTGTGTTCTCGAATTATTTACTCCATAGCGAATGAAGCTTCCTAAAGTGGATGTCACGGAGCCTGTCCAGTTTCTCCAAGACTCGTCCGAGAGATTATTCATAAGATAGATAAAAGGACGCTGCTTGTATACAAATATTCCACTTTGCGGCAACGAAGTGGGCGGTTTTTTAGGATTCCAAATTTCATCAACATCAGAGACAACTATGCGAGAGTCTAGCGGAATCCCCTGGAGTGCATGTAATAGATACTCCTTATTGAAAAACTCTCGCACCCAATGAGAATCACCTAGTGGTACATTTTGAGAAGTCAGCGTTCTGGAACAAACTTGCCTGAGTTTGCCGCTAGTTTTCTTGTCAAAAAACGCTAAGTAGAGATCAGATCTTGAGAAATATGGTGCATCGAGGACAACGACATGCATTTTTGTTAGATATTTCTCAAAGAGATACAAATTATCAGAAAGATGAGCTGGCTTCTCCAAACCTGTAAAGGTGTGCTTTGCCTCGAGAATTACAAATTTATCTACAATATTGGAAAGCATTTCAAGCCTAAGTTGAAGAATTTCAAACTCATCCATAAAGTAGAATGAGTCGATTAGGAGAACCGAATTTAGTTTTTTATTTTTTCTAAAGACGTGTGGATATTGAAGTTTTGAGTAATTTGTCTTCGTCTTCAAATTAGCAAAAATATTGGCAATTGCAGAGTATGCACGAATACCGATAAGTTTTTTCAGCAAAATAACAAACCAAATCCACGTCCGAGACCTTCTTCTTCGTGGAAGCCATTTCAAATTGCGCAAGTTAAACAGACTTGAATTTCTGTAAATTTTAGATGGAATCTTAGATTCCTGAAATCTAGTTTCTATGAACCCAAGTAATTTTGCTGAGACTTTGGCCCTTTCAAGGTTCCACAGACCTCCTGTTGAATCTAAATAAACCCAATCTGGATTAATCGTGTACCCACAAGACCAGAAACGATTTGTTTTGTATCCGGCCCAGAATTTAGGAGCGATACATATTTCGACCTTCTCGTTAAGCCAAGCCGGAAACCAGGCAAAACTAGAATTGGAAATAATCAGATATCTGGCGTTGTAGATTGAGAGATAATCCTCATCAATCCCATTGTTTACGATTTCTTCGGGCGGAAAGAAATATTTGGCTAATTCAGGATCATCAGTAACTACCTTAAACTTGATTCCAGGGATAGTTTCGGACATGACTTTCCGCGCTCTTTGCCAGTAATGCCTATCCAAGAAAAGAGCCTTCCAGTGGCGATATTCCCCACCTCGGAAATTTATAACGCAAATATTGTCCTCCACCTCAGAATAAAATTCTGGAGCCTGGGGCTTGAGCCAATCCTGGATTTGAAACTTAAATGGCTGGATGAAACCATGATTTTGAAAATTACCTTGAATTTTTGTTGAGTCCAAAATCTCGTGAATATCTATTGTGTTGTAGGTTGTGTCTAATCCGGACTCAGGATCAAATTCTTGATTTTCTTGGAAAATGTTTTCAATCCCCAACGGAAGGATGGACGTATCATTCGGGTCGGAGTCAGGTGGAAGTTCTACAAACTCACCAAAATCCAAGTTGAGAAATGGAAAACCTTTAAAGTATTGTGGATTGACCACCCCGAAAGGTAAGGACTTTTGCTCGGCGATAACTCGAAGAGTGACGTAGGCCCAAAGTTGATTACCAAGTCCTTGACCTTCATAGAATTGAGTGCAGATCAACGTGGATTACCCCCTACTTGCCAGCTGTATTTGATTCAAGTGACAATTTAATCCCGAGGTCCAAACTGTACTTTGGCACCCATGATGACTCTCGCAAAATTTTGGATATTTCTAGAGAGAAATTGCGACGGTCTGTTGGTCTTGAGGCTCGATAATCAACCCTCAGTTCTTCTTTGGCTAAATCTGTAAGAATAGTAATTACATCGCGAAGTGAGTGGCTTGTTCCGCTTCCCACGTTGTAAATCCCAGAAAGTGAACCCTCTGAGAGGGCCAAAATGGCATCTGTGACATCATCGATATATATGTAATCTCGCGTCGAATCCAGTTGGCCGAAAACACAAATTTCCCTGCCGTGGGTGATTGCATCAATCCACTCTGCAATCACCCCTTGACCTCGACCAATAGGCTGATTCGGTCCGTAAACGTTTGAAATTCTCAAAATTGAGTAAGGTAAACCAGATTTTTCGAGAGCCAGCTCCATCTGACGCTTAAGTTTCCCATATGCATTGGTTCCTTGAGCCGAACAAGTTTCATCGAAAGCACTCTCTTGGCCATCGTAGAGACATCCTGCTGAACTTAGGAAAATGAAGTGAACATTTTGGTTCCCATTCGACTTCAAAGCTGCAAGGAATTCTTGGAATATTTTCAATTCCGCTTCGCATAAACCCGGATTGATTTCCGCGGAAACAGGGTTTACTTTCGAAGCCGCCCAGACAACTCTATCGAACTGATCAAATTTCCCGGCGCCCGACATTAATTTCTTCAATTGGGTTTGAGAATCGATAAGAACAACAGGCAAACCCTCTCGGATCAGAGTTTTTGAGAGAGTCTTACCAATAAAACCAGCGGATCCAACGAGCAAGTATTGATTCAACTCAACACCAAAGAATAGAATCTCACAACCCGATACTATACGCAGACAGTGGAAAAAGAGATTGGTGTGTCAAGAATTTGCACGGTGTAATCAGCTCATACAACAACTCACCTGAAAAGCTTGTCGGATATTTCGATTCATTTTCGATCTATGACCAGTCAGATGATCAAGAAATCGCGAAAAGGCTTGCAGCAGTATTTCCGCATTTGGTCGCTACGAAAAATTCGGGCCATTCGCTGTCGCACTATTTTGCTTACATAATTGAGAATTACCACCAATTACCGGAGTATATAGTTTTCTTGAAATCAAATGTAATACCGAGACATATTGATATTCAAACTTTCGAAAAATGTATCTTCTTTTCAAAACTTAACAATGGATATGTAAGTTTCTTCAATGACAAAAAATTTGAGGATAAAATTCGGATTGCATATCACATTTATCCAGGATTATTCTTTGAGCGGAATAATTCTTGGTATATGAAGCGAGTTGAGAGCCGGTACTTTAAAGATTTCAATCAGCTTCTAAATTTTCTGTTTATAGATCCCAAAGTTCCGGAGTTTGTTCCTTTTACGCCTGGAGCATGTTTTGGGGTCCTTGCATCCCAAGTCGAGAGAATCCCCCTAGGGGTTTGGAAATTCTTGGAAGAAATTACTACCTATAAGTATTTTCCCAGTGAAGCGTATTTAGTAGAACGCGTTCTATTTATTCTGCTTCACGCACCATATGACTTTCAATCATATTTTCTCAACGACAGTGAAGCTTGGAAATTAAAATTAAACCTTCTTCGGGAAGAAAGGCGAAACTTTAACCGGACGAAAGTCAACCCACCCCAATTTTTGAAAGTAAGAACACACTTATATTCGTTGCTCGTAAAGATAGAGGCTAAGATTCGTTTTGAGCTTGATTCTCGATTCTAGATAAGCACAGACAATTCTTTTCCTTCACTCTCTGGGAAGAATGAGAACTCTTCGCAATCGGGATTTCATGTATCAATAGGTTCTTGAAATCATGCGTAGCCTGACTGTCGTGTAATCTGTTGACGACATCCAGCGAATTCCTAAGCACTGGTGTCCCGAAATTATGTAGCATCCTCAAATACCATTCGCAATCCACCATATAGCTCAATCTTGTGTCAAAAGGTAAGAAGCTATTGCGATAAAAAATTGCAACGGATGGACTGCTGAAAGTGTTTCTCCCATCTAGAAAATTATCATTCGTAGTGGGAAATATTGGTTTTATGAAGTTTCCTGAGCTTTGATCCAGATGCAGTGTTCCGGTGACAAGCCACTTAGATTTGGAGAATTTTAGACGGCGAGCGTTCCCCTTTAACACTTTATTATGATTGAGATAATCGTCTTGGAATAGGATCTTGATTAGTTCACCGCGAGCCATTGAGATGGACGAATTTATATTTGCAGCAAGCCCTATCCCAGGTTTTGCGCTGAGATATCTAATTTCAACCCCTAAACGGGAATACTCCCCACAAAGTTGATCAACTCGAGAATCCCCGGTGTCATCAGAAATACAAATCTCGAATGCGACACCCTTTTGAAGCCAAACTGAGTGTATCGCTTCCTTGAGGTAATCCAATTGGTTAGGATGAATGATATGGACAGGGATGCAGACGCTTATCACCCTGTGACACTATCACTGAACTGTTGAAGATTTGGATTGGATGCGAATGAAAGTACTACGGAGGATTAAGAGAGCATACATTCACTATATTAGTCGAAGAATTCGGAAATATAAGTTAGAAAATCGGATCCTTCGCTCTGCGCCGAATAATGTGACAGAAGCTGCGCGACTCGTAAATACCTTGATTGATATTGAAAGAATTGAGAATAAGCGTTATCTGGAAGTAGGCGTTGAATACGGATACACATTTGCAAACGTACTATGCGATAAAAAATACGCTGTAGATCCTAATCTCCGATTCAACAAGTTTCTCAAGCCTAAATCTTGGAATCTTTACGAGATGACATCTGATGATTTTTTTGAGGCATTAGATAAATCGGTGAAGTTTGACTTTATTTTTTTAGACGGACTTCATACATCGGAACAAACCTATAAAGATTTTCGCAACTGTCTACCTCATTTAAAAAAGAATTCAGTAATTATTATCGATGACACTGTTCCATGCGATGAATTCTCTGCCAATCCTGACCAGGCCTTGTCCTACAGGCTTCGATTAGAGTCTGGAAATCCGGGAGACGGTTCGTGGCATGGAGATGTGTTCAAAGTAGTTATTGCCTTGAACTCATTAAAGAATTTTCAATTTAATTTGGCAACAATTTCCGATTTAAATAATCCTAAGACAGTCATCTGGATTGATTCGAATGCTGATTGGCCAAAAAACCTTCCCTCAATGCCCGAGGTCAGGTCTAATTATTCTGATTTTTTCGCAGCGGGAGTTATTCACCAGTCCTTCAACCCAATGTCCGAAAAAGATTTTTATGAGTCTTTTAAAGCCGGAAGGAAATAGAAGCTGAGATGAACTCAGTTTTTCGCGAGATTGCCCGAGTTCTGAAGTATTCACGAGGGAAAAAGTATTACTCAGAAACCGGTGAGGACTCAATTCTCGCAGGGATCATCTCTGGAGAACGAGGAAGTTTTTTAGATATTGGAGCATCACACCCAATAATCGGTAACAACACCTATTTCCTGTATTGCAGAGGCTGGAAAGGCATAGCCATTGAACCGCAAAAACAATTCAATTTTGCTTGGAAGATTTCTAGATCAAGGGATTCCCTAATTAATTGTCTGGTAGGAGCAACCAGCGAAGTACAATTTTATAAATTCAAGAACTCGCTACTTTCGACCACGAATTCCGAGGTTGCGGCGAATCACGCAGAACGGGGTCTCGTTTGGGAAGAGGAGAAGATAAAGTCAATCCCACTTTCCCAACTTTTGCCCCCAAGACTAGATTCAAGTGAAGAATTCCTACTTAATGTTGATGTGGAAGGATCCGAACTTGAATGTTTACAGACCATAGATTTCTCAGCACAGAGACCTCGGTACATTCTTGTTGAAAGCTGGTCGCTCCCTTGGGCTAAGAAATCAAAAGCTTTAGATTTTTTGGAGGACAACAATTATCGATTGATGGCCTACACAGGGCTTACAGCGTTGATGGTTCCATCTGAGGTTTTCACTTCTATTAGAGGCTTGCGGCACTCACTTTCAGAATTTGATTAGTTATTTGCTCGAAATCATCCCTAGAAAATAGAGAGGCTGATAACTGGGACGAATTATCAGATAGATATTTCCTCAATCTAAAATCCCCACTTAGCCTCACCATTTGTGAAATGTATTCTGAGGTAGAACTTGCGTGTAAATAATGAAGGTCCTTCACAAACGGATATCCCGCTAGGCTCTTTGAGTTAGCAACTACGGGAACACCTAAAGTCAGAGGTTCAAAGACCTTACTTTGCATACCAGCGCCCCCATGGTAGGGAACAACTACACCTAGAGAGTTCAAGAGAAAATTCTGATATTTTTCACTGAAGCCTACGATTTCAACATTGTCTGGAATTTTGATATCTGCGGGTAGGCGCGTACCAAAAATCAGGATTCTGATACTTGGGTCAGTCTTAAGTAAATCTGGAGCAAGTTTTTCAAGGCAATAATCTAAGTTCCGCCTATTATGTCGAACGTCAAATGATGACCCCATTACAACAAAATAGTTGGAATCAGGAACTCGAGATTTTTGACTGCTTACCAAGTATGAGAGCTGACGCAATGGAAGGATTGATATCGATTTCAAATTGATTAACTTGTATCGAAATGCATCACGTGGAGAAATTGGAACAAGTGAACTCATCTTCACTGCTCTTCTCTCCCCCATAATTTTCAGAAAGAATTTCAGAAATCGAAAGATTCCTGGATCTTCAGCTAGCACGTGAGACGGTTCGAAATTAACCGATCTGATAACTTGTGGAATCGAATTATCTAAGAGTGGTGAATAGAATTGAGTCTCCGACCAAACAAGATCGACGTCAAATTTTGAAATAATCTTTTTGACTTGATTCTTTAACCTAGCATTTGAGAATTGAGTGATTGACGGATCAAAATATTTAAGGAAATCAAAAAAATATTTAGTTGATAGGTGTGGAGTTACCAGTTGAAATTCGCCACTTTCAACACCCGTTCCATCGGGATTTACACACTCAAAAGTCCGATGATTGACACTTATTTCAAGGCGCCAAACCTCGTTGTTCCTCGACAACAGCCGTATTCCAGCCCATGTGTCCATTTCTTGAGCCCCATAAACGACATTCGAGACACGGCCAAAGTTATCACTCAAGTAAATATCAGAGTTTTGGTGGTTTCTTACGTGATGAATAACTAGTATTCGCATAGCTGAAGAATAACTTGGGGAACCCACGAATGTTCAAGAATCACGTCACTAGAATGCTTCGGAAATTCGTTGTAAAGACCGAAACCTTTGAAAAAGCGCAAGGCGAGATTGCGGCTTTACGTGACCTCCTGCGCACCTATTCAAAATCAAATTCGGAGTACTTCCAGGATGTGTGGGTGGCGAAATCTTTAGGTAGGGAAGGATTTTTTGTAGAGTTTGGTGCAGCAGATGGAAAAACCATCAGCAATACTTACCTACTGGAAAATGAGTTCGGGTGGCATGGAATTCTTGCTGAGCCATGTCGGGCATTCCACGACCAACTAGCAAAAAACAGAAGATGTAAAATTGACCAAAGAGCGGTATGGACAAGTACCGGCGACGAGTTACTTTTCTTCGAATCTCAAGATGCCTTTTTATCTGGAGTTTCTTCACCTCAGTACTTGAATGCAAAAAGCAATACTTCGGCTCGATATAAGGTGAAAACAGTGACTCTTACAGATCTATTGCGAGATCATGCCGCACCGCATATTATCGACTTCCTCTCGGTAGACACCGAAGGTGGAGAGATTGAGATCATTAAGGATTTCATCAACAAAGGTCAGTTCTTTGTAAGACTCCTATGCATAGAGCACAGTTGGAGAGAAGAGGACGAACAATTATTGCAATTCATGGCTGCCAATGGATTTCGTCGGGTTTATGAAAATTTACCATCAAGGGATTATTGGTTTGAGAACACTTATTGAGTCACAAGTTCGTGTTCTAGGAGTTGGACATCGGCTTTAAAAAAACCTTGAGTGTCGTAATTTTTTAATCCAGCAAACCAATTTGCTGGAAAAATGGAGAATTTCTCGGCCCCAATATGTGTGGCCCACCAGGAATAAGTTGAGTTGGAACCAATAAGCTGTTGACAAAGCCCCATTTCAAAAAGGCTAGAGATTGAATCGGGGGATCTGTTGAAGCTAGTAGGCAGACTAAATCTTCTAAATTTCTCCACTATCGGCACACAAGAATCTCTATCATCAGTGAAAATTAACAAACTACTTACATCGGGGCGCTTCGAGAGCATTGTTTCGACTGCATCTAAGTAATATTCATCGGAGCAAAACCCATGAAAGTTTCGTGTTTTTGGATTAGAAATATAATCCCCTCTCCTAATATGAATCCCAAGAACATTCTGTTCAATTTGTAAGCGCTTCTTATTGTGTACTTCATATTCCCGAGTCAGCCCCTCATTGATTACTGAGATTGTCTCTTGAAAAATATCGTCCCAGTAATGTAGGGAAACTAGGCTGGATTTATAGTGACCTTGGGCGGAGAACTCAATCTCTGGTGCATTGAAGGGGGAAACCTCTTTAATATACTCGAGACGCAAAGCATTATTACGCCACACTTTTTTCTCCAGAAAGCTTTTCTTTATTCGATTTAAGCCCCAACCGGGGTGTTCAGTAGGGAAGTATTCGAATTCCGAGTTTAAAAATTGATTGATTTCTACCTTACGTTTCTGTTGGTGACTTGAAGATTTATACCCGAGCAAACTAAATACGGGCTGAGTCCCCGTTACTTTTTTCAACTTTCGAGCAAAAGCGTACTGAAAAAGTTGGTTACCCAGGCCACCCGAAACTTCAATTACAGGAAATACCCCTGTCTTATCTGTGAAATGCATCTAGTTGATATCTTCTAACATTTTAATTGATCTTGCATATTGTTTGGCAATTCTTGGAGAGTACAGCCAAGAGTAGGGGCGTGTAATCCCCCAAGTCCGCAAAAGCTCGACTTCTTTATGATTCGAATTCTTGGTTATATGTGGGTTAGTTGATAGAACTTCTAGTTTGGTATCTGCCCAACGAGAACCAATCTGAGTGTGAGAATGGGACTGTCCTTCATTTTGAATTAAAGACTCCCTCGAAATACTGATATCAGGCATAATGCTTGTGGTTTGGTGCAACCAAGCAGCTGCTACCCACCAATTATCCCAACCACCAGAATTGAGAGTTCGAGCACGGATTAATTTTTGCAACCATACATTTTTGATAGCAATTTTGAGCAGGGGATCGGATGTAAAAAGTTCTGAGCCTCGAACAACTGATTTCATTAGCACATTGGAATCGTTGGCATCAGAAATAAACTTCAACATTCGTTCGATGCTTTCAGAATGTGATGCCCACCCCCATACAGAATGGAAATTTGTTTCCTCGAATTGAACGGTGTGGTTGGTTTCGAAGGAAACTGCAGCTTGAGGTAATGGATTGTGCCCCTGAATAGACCAGTAATTCCTGAATCCTCGAGACAAATTCATTTGATCGATGTAGTCAATGAAGGATTGTCTAAACTCGATATCGTCCTCAAGCACTATTCCAAACTCATAGTCAGAAAAGAATCGACTAAAGGCCAACATGAAGTGTCTATGTAAACCAAGATTAACTTCACTGACATTTATAGACACCATGGATGAAGAACCTGACGCCCAACGTTCTGCAATCATTCTCACTTCACGGCACTTTTCTGAGTCTTCAGAGTTTTGTGGGCCGTCAATCGAGATGCAAATCCTTCGATTGCCCAATTTTGAAATGCGGTTAAGTTGGGATTGTGTTGTTTGAGGTCTGTTGTAGGCCATTAATAGTAATGGAGCGCCTAATGATTTATCCATAAAGTGCAGAACCTAGTTCCTCCCAATTCAATTTGCCATTGAGTAAATCTTTTGTGGCAACAGTTTGTTTCATTTTCATAACACGGTGCAAAGTATCCACGATGATTGTGACATCCGCATTTATTGGGAATATGAGACCCGATTCTTCAGAGACCACTTGAGAAGCAAATCCTGAATCCGAAGATGCAACGGGAGTTCCTGAAGCAAGTGCCTCAATCAGTGGATATGGACCCCCCTCAAGATCAGCAACGTTTAAGATTGCACTCGCTTGCCGAATTAACTCCGGATTCTGAGAAAGATTAAATTCTTTGATTTCGAGATTGCGAGGCAAACCCGCTTTGAAATTAAGTTGCTCGGCCCAGTTTTTCCCATGAATAAGGAAATTGATATCCGGCGCCGACTCTATAACTCTTCGGAGAATGTCTGGTCTCTTGCGAGGCTTACAATCACCCACGATAATCACATAGGAGGAGCCTAGGTCCACAATGTTCGGCAATGGGAAATAAACTTTTCGGTTCACAGCGCCAAATGCGACTAGAATTTTATTCTCATCAATACCCACGTTTGCAACCATGCTTTTAACATTCAAATTTTGCACGATTACCTTTGAGCACATTCCTAACCTCGAAATAAGATCGGTATCATTAGATGAAAGATTATTGAAATGAGTTAAGTAGGCATGATTTTCTCTTGATTCTAAAAAATACTTTTCTGGTAATTTCAAAAGCATTTCATGATGCATGAATAGGTTTACGTCATACCGTTTTCTAAAAAATCTTTGATAGAAAAGAGCTGGATTTAGCAATTCTCGACGTGAGACCGGCAGGTAGTTGAATTTTGGTTGTAGGCCAATTGCTTCGGCTGACTCTCTTGCTATCGCATCAATAATCCATCCTCGATGCCCAGTTGAGAGGAAGACGCCATAGGTCTTTTCCTTATTATAAATTTAGGACCCCCTGAGCGCTATCTCCAGTGAGATGAGTTACCTTAATCCTAAGAGTTTGATACCGAGAAGGAGTCATAGTGCCACGGCTTAGCGTACTCTTCCCAGCCCATCGAATTAACCCCTTCATGGTTGATGCGCTGGAGAGTCTTTTGAGGCAAAGTTTTAGGGACTTTGAAGTCCTATTTCTTGATAACTCAATTGATGGAATTGATGCAAGATATTGGGATCTTGATGCTCGTATTACTCACGTAAAATTGAGTTCGAAATTTGGCCTAGCTGAGAGTCTTAATGCAGGGATAGAAATCTCCAAATCAGAATATCTAGCGAGGATGGATTACGACGACCTATCGCTCCCCATGAGGTTTGAGAAGCAGATTCAATTCATGGACGCTAATCCTGAAATTTCTATTTTAGGCACAGGGGCACGCGTTATTGGACTTGATATTGATGCAAATGCAAAATCTGGTCAATCACTCAGGAGACCGCTAACGCACCGGGAGGTCATTCCTTATCTTTTGGAGAAGAATCCTCTCATTCATCCCACCGTTATGTTCCGACGAAGTTTTTTTGAGATTTCTAAAATCAGATATAGAAGTCGCTATGACGGCGCTGAAGACCTGGATCTGTGGACAAGAGCGTCCCATGTTGTTGGTATAGCAAATCTTGATGAAGATTTACTTGAGTATCGGATTCACCCAGGTCAGTTCAGTCGAGAAGACTCTCTTAATTCCGTACAACTTGCCCTTCGATGCCGTATGCGTCATGCCTTGTGGATAATTTTTAGGGTTCCAGCATTACGGGTGAGAGCAATCAAGTCACTTTTGAAGACTTGTCTGAAGTTTCTTCGACACTATCCAACCGCTTTGATGTCGAAGAACTTCGATAAATTTAGTGAGTCAAGATTCGAGTGAATTGTTTACGGTAGGCATCAATCATGCTGTTATCCGAAACCTTCTTTTGAGCTTCCAAAAACGTGTTCGAGCTTCTTATTGAATCTGCACTCTTTTGCAACAACTGGTAATCCAAATTTGACATCTCGCTAACCAACAAATTTAGATCAATAGACTCAACGAGATCGCTATTTCCAGTGTTTCGATTAGTTAGCACCAAAGCTCCATGCGAAATAGCCTCAAGAGTTATCGTCGGGTACACATCGAAACACTCCGACAATACGGCGACAAAACCCACTTTATGGAGGAGTTTGAATAAGTCTTCTGGATCTAGATTCCCAAAGTAACTAAATTGCTCTGAACCCAACAGTTTTTTTGCTCGCTGGGCTAGCTCTGAAGGTCCAGCCAAGTAGAGATTGACTCCAGGATTACTCTTTACAAGTTCAAAAACTTGGTCGAGCCCCTTTGCATAGGCACGACCAGCAAAGAGCAGAATCTTGTTTTGTCGCTGCTCTCGGGACGGTATAACGCATACACATTTCTCAACATTATTAGGTATTACCTCATCAATTCTAAAACCGAATGATCTATAAATTTCTGCCTGAAGATCACTGATGGCTATAACTGAGGCGCACTGATTCAAAATCATCCTATTAATAGACAGCCTTAATTGAACAATGTAATGCTTGAAATACTCACCCGTCTTTCTTTTCAGTTTGTTATTCATTTCAAACGAAATTTGACTCTGCGAAGCCGAGAGAAAATCTGGAGCAGCAATATTCAAATCTTCTGGAAAAAGTTTTCGAGGTACCAACCATCCAAAATCATGTAACGTGCAGACGATCGGGATGTGCATCAGACTAAGTAGTAGTATCGCAGTCCTGGGAATCCTATTCCCAATTTGATGAACCGCTACGATTGAAGGTTTTTCTGATTTTACTTTTCTGTACAGCCAAATCAATGGAGACAACCCCAAATACTCACACCGGAGTTTATTACTTAATCCAAGCGAAGATCGCCTTGCGACAGTTTCCGAAATTTTTAAAATGTGTTGAGAAGTTTTATCCTCGTCAAATCCATCAACTTTGATAGCTGTCGACCAGTATTGAGCTGAATATTCGAAATTCAACTGATTAAAGATTCTAAACGCGATGGATGCGGCTCCAGGTTGCTCTGTAGGCAACAACTCGTTAATAACGACAATTTTCTTTTGCTCCACCAGCGCTAGAGTACACTCGGGGCATTGGCCGGGGGTCTAAATGAAAAAAGTTTTTCACATCATCACAACGATTAATCGGGGCGGAGCAGAGAATCAACTTTTGGTTCTCGCTCGACAGCAAATTAGAGACGGTTATTCTGTTGAAGTTGCATATTTGAAGGACTCACCCGCCCTGCAGGACGATTTTGAAGCATTAGGCGTGAAGGTTAATAATCTCCTGACTGGGAAGAACCCGTTTGCACAGTTGCTAATCTTGCATAGATATCTCAAAAGTGATCAGGCTGCTGTCCACGCGCATCTTCCAAGAGCGCAACTTCTCGCAATTTTCTCCCGAACCGGAAATCCAATAATTTCGTCACGTCATGATGCTGAGCCATTTTTTCATAATGCTCCAAAACTTCTTTCAAGGATATTGGCCCTAATTGTTGATGCTCGGTCTCATAAGCAAATAGCAATTAGTGAAGCCGTCAAAAGAAGCATGCTTGAGAGGGGAGAAGTATGGAAAGAATCAAATGTGACGGTAATACATTACGGTTTTGAATCTTTTCCACCTCAACCTCCGATTGATCCATTCCCAGAGAATTTTGAGGTCATTACGAAGGGCAAGACGATTGTCGGGACAGCAGGGCGCCTTGTTCAACAAAAGGACTATCCAACATTGCTAGCCGGATTCGCTTCATTCCATAAGAACCAACCAAATTCTGTGTTAGTTATCGCAGGCGCCGGGCCACTCCGAAAGGAACTCGAGAATTATTGCCAACTGCTAGAAATCGAATCGAATGTCTTCTGGCTGGGTGGAATCAGTGACCTTGACTCCTTCTATCGAAAATTGGACATTTTCGTATTGGCGAGCAAAACCGAGGGATTTGGATTGGTGCTGCTTGAGGCGATGTCATACAAGCTTCCAATTGTTGCGTCGAACTCTACGGCGATACCGGAAGTCGTAGGTTCCACAGGAGGCTTATTTTTCCAAGCTGGAAATCACATTGAACTTTGCGATGCCCTCTCCCGTATGGTTGATAAAGAGAATCTAGATAGATACTCCCAACTTTCCAAGAATAGGATCCTAGACTTCAGCCCCCGGATAATGTCCCAAAAAATCACCGAGATTTATGAATTGGCGGCTAGAAATTGAAATCAATTTTAATAACTGGCGGCGCTGGATTTATCGGATCCCATACGGCCATTAAATTTGCTGAACTTGGCTTCAAGGTGACCGCCGTAGATAATTTCTCTCCCTACTATTCAGTGGAATTAAAAAGATCCAGAGTCAGAAATTTTCTGACCCAAACGAATATCCATTTTATCGAGGGTAATCTGGCAGATTTAGAATTTGTGGACGATCTACTTAAGCAAGTAAATCCCGATTGCGTGATTCATCTTGCTGCTCAACCTGGGGTAAGACTACCAATTTCAGAACATTACAAGTATGTCGATTCAAATTTGCAAGCTTTCTCAAATGTTATTTTGGAGTCAGCAAGGCACGGAGTATCAAAATTCTTATACGCTTCCTCATCAAGCGTCTACGGAAATTCTGGAAATATCCCATTCAGCGAGGCAGATAGAGCTTTAACTCCGATAAGTTTTTACGGCGCAACGAAATTGAGTAATGAGCTTCTTGCTAGTTCTGTATCTAGAAATTTTCAAATGCCTTCCCGTGGGTTACGGTTTTTCACCGTCTACGGTCCCTGGGGGCGTCCAGATATGGCATACTTTAAATTAGCTAGCGCACTACAATCTGGTTCAGCTTTTTCGCTTTACGGTGATGGAAAAGTCCGCCGAGATTTTACCTTTGTAGATTACGTGGTTGAATCAGTT
>Ga0114960_10002053_pt1 | contig 15889 bp, 16 predicted proteins | sample C_130625_MF_Meta_FD_92637 | JGI IMG/M metagenome (GOLD analysis project Ga0114960, IMG submission 92637) | Freshwater microbial communities from Lake Croche, Canada to study carbon cycling - C_130625_MF_MetaG | ecosystem: Environmental > Aquatic > Freshwater > Lake | place: Lake Croche, Canada... | reverse complement strand
GTGGGCAAAGCGATTGCGGCGGTTTTATCCATCTAACGCACTGAGGCTGTCTGAATAGAGCGTCAATTGTTCAAGACATGGTTCTGGGTATGACGCTTTCAACACCACATGTCGGCCAAGCACTGTGACTTGATCACAAAGGGCAGGGCCATCGGTATCATCTGGGCAAATGGATCAAAGGCGTTGCTTTGAGCGACTGAATAATGAAAATAATTTTTAACACGGGCGTGTTTGGAAAAAACGGCATAGAGCACGCGTTGGTCAACTTATTACTTGAACTCGACCAAACCCATCATCAATTCATACTTCATCAAATTTATGAATTGGATGAAGACAGTCTACTTTTAGACAAAATCAAACACATGGTTGTAAAAGACTGCAGCTTGCCCAGAACCAGTTTTTGGGGGCATACACACATGCATCGAAAAAAAAGTATTTTTTACAAACTACTTGATGCATTCGGTATATTGAATATTCACCGCTTGATTGCCAACCATATCAATCAACAGCAGGCGGATATGGTGGTTGACTATGATTTATCTTTATTAAGGTCAGCGCATTTAATCACAGCCCCCAAAATAGGCTTTTTCCACTTTAGACCCAAGCGATTTAGAAATGGTGGCGTCAAAAGATTACGCCGCATTGGCAAGAGACTGAAGCACTATCAAACCCTGGTGGTGTTGTGCGACGAAATGTACCAAGAAGCATGCGATGTGTGGCCACACCTGAAAGATAAGTTAATTGTCTTGCCAAACGCTATCAATATGGGCAGCTTAATTAAAAAATCCCAAGAAACAATTCACTTGCCACCCGGCATCAATTCAGGTTCATACTTCATCTCCATTGTCAGGTTAACGCATCAAAAAAACATTGAATTGCTGCTAGCCGCCTATCAAAGAGCCAAAAACCTGGGTTGCTCATGGCCTTTGCTGGTGATAGGAGATGGTGAAGACAAAGAAAAACTGATGCAATTAAGCATAGGATTAAATATTGAAGAAAGTGTTTTCTTTTTAGGCTACCAAACCAATCCTCACCCATACTTGGCACAAGCAGGCACACTCGTGATGAGCTCTCGAGAGGAGGGATTCCCTGTTAGCTTATTAGAAGCCCTGGCCCTTGGATGCCCCATCATTTCATTAGCCTGTCCGACGGGCCCCACAGACATACTTCAACATGGCGTATTGGGCAGACTGATCCCATTCACCGAAGACAATCCGGCGGAGTTAGGTTTGGCTATGTTTGAAATGAGTGAAAACAGTCTTCTTAGAAATGCTTACACACAAAAATACGCGACAGCAGTTGAAAATTACGCAGCCGACGTCATCGCTCACCGTTTCATGGACATTTTGCGCAATACCGCATTTGTTCATGGATCTGAATAAAGCGTGAGGAAGATGGGATGAACCCAATGGCATTTAAAACGGGATATCGTCATCCATGTCATCAAAACCTGACTTGGCTGGTGCCGGCGCTTTGGCCGCCGCAGCAGGTGTTGATGCGCGCGGTGCACTGCGTGCGCCGCCATCTTCACTGGCAGGAGCGCCCATGCCTTCGCGTCCGCCAAGCAACTGCAATTCAGTGGCAATGATGTCCACGGTGTTTTTTTCCACGCCGGTGGTTTTGTCGGTGTAGACGCCGTATTTCAAGCGGCCTTCCACATAAATGGGGCGGCCTTTTTTCACGTACTCGCCCGCGATTTCGGCCAGACGGTCATAAAAAGTGACCCGGTGCCATTGCGTGTCTTCCACAGTTTCGCCGCTGGTTTTGTCTTTGCGCTTGGTGCTGGTGGCGATGGATACATTGGCCACGGCTTGGCCGCTGGGCAAATAGCGGACTTCGGGGTCCCGGCCGCAATTGCCGAGCAGTATGACTTTGTTGACGGATGCCATGGTGTACCTCTTGTGTGACAGTGAATAAATGAAGTCTTGAGATGGATTATGCGTCTTGCTGACAGGCCAATCAGTGCGCCGTGCCAGTTGTAGGTGGTGCGCTACGCACGTAGCGTGTGCCCCAGGACACCGCCAACCAAACCAGCATCAGCAGGCTACTGGCCAGAAAAACCCCGTGAGCGCCAACGCGTTTGACCAGCCAGCCGCCGAACGCTCCGCCGGCAAAAATGCCCAGCGACTGCAAGGTGTTGTACACGCCCAGCGCCGCGCCGCGTGAGCCTGTGGGGGCGAGTCGCGAGGCGAGGCTGGGTTGGCTGGCTTCCAGCACATTGAAACCGCAGAAAAACACAAACAGCAACACTGCCATCAGCCAAAGCTGCGGCTGACCGGCCCAGGCCATCCAACCCCAGGCGGCTTGCACCGTCAGCACCAGCGCGATGCAAGCCAGAAACAGAGGCCGCAAATGGCCTTGGCGTTCCAGCGGAAACAAGGTCATGCCCATGAACACAAAGGACAGCAGCACGGCGGGCAAATACACGTAGCCGTGGTCGGTGCTGGCCACTCCGGCTTGCACCAACAGTGCGGGAATGGCGACCCAGGAGGCAAGTTGCACCGCATACAAAGCGAACACGCCAAAATTTAATCGAATCAAATCCGTATGAACCAGCAAGCCCCACAGGCTGTGTTTTGATGTTGTGTGGTGTTGCAAAGGCATTTCAACCGGCGTCCACCAGCGAACAATCACCATACCGCCCAGCGCCAACAACAACGTCACGCCGAAGATGGCTGACAAGCCGCCCCAACCCGAGAGCACCGGCCCGAGCAACAGGGACAGCGCAAACATCAAACCGATGCTGCCGCCGACCAGCGCCATTCCCTTTGTGCGAACCGCGTCGCGGGTCTGATCGGCTAACAAAGCCGTGACCGCCGCCGAAATCGCGCCGCTGCCCTGCAGCGCACGGCCCCAGGCCAAGCCGTTGACGCTGGTGGCCATGGCGCCGATGACGCTGCCCAGCGCCAGCAAGGCCAATCCCAAGTAGATGACTCGTTTGCGGCCCCAGCGGTCAGCCGCCAAGCCGAAAGGGATTTGTAACGATGCTTGCACCAAGCCGTAAATGCCCATGGCAAAGCCCACGGCGGTCGCATCCTGTCCACCGTCGTACTGGCGCGCTTCGATCATGAAAACCGGCAGCACCATGAACAAGCCCAGCATGCGCAATGCGTAAATACTGGAGAGTGAAAACGCCGAGCGCTTTTCGGCCGGCGTCATGCGCGCGTCGGCAGGGGTGTCTGAAGAGGGAAGTGAGGACAAGAGCGGGTTACCTGTGAGAAAACCAAAGTGAACAACATACATTGTCGCCCATGACCCGCCCGTATCATGCAAGCCATGGCCAAAGACAAAACCCTCTTCAGTTGCAGCGAATGCGGCGGCACCAGCCCTAAATGGCTGGGCAAATGCCCGCATTGCGAGGCTTGGAATACCTTGGTGGAAAGCCGCGTCAGCGAGAACGCCGCAAGCAAAAACCGTTACAGCGAACGCTCCGGTTTGGCGCCTGCCTCACCAGTCATGGCGCTCAGCGACATCGAAGCGCAAGAAGTCGATCGCACACCGACCGGCCAGGACGAACTTGACAGGGTGCTGGGTGGCGGCATGGTCGAAGGCGGCGTGGTGTTGATCGGCGGTGATCCGGGTATTGGCAAATCCACTTTGTTGTTGCAGGCGCTGGATGGTTTGCAGCGCAGCGGTCAAAGCACTTTGTATGTGACCGGCGAAGAATCCGGTGCGCAAGTGGCTTTGCGTGCGCGCAGGCTGGGTTTAGACAACAGCAGGGTGAACGTGTTGGCTGAAACCCAGTTGGAAAAAATCATCAGCACTTTGCAATCGCAAGCACCGCATATCGCGGTCATCGATTCGATTCAAACGGTGTATTCAGATCAACTCACCAGCGCCCCGGGTTCGGTGGCGCAAGTACGCGAATGCGCCGCGCATTTGACGCGCTTGGCCAAGTCCAGCGGTACCGCCATTGTGCTGGTCGGTCACGTTACCAAAGAAGGTGCCTTGGCAGGCCCGCGTGTGCTCGAGCACATGGTCGACACGGTGCTGTATTTTGAAGGTGACACGCATTCCAGTTTCCGACTGGTACGCGCCATCAAAAACCGGTTTGGTGCGGTGAATGAAATCGGCGTGTTCGCCATGACCGAAAAAGGCCTCAAAGGCGTCAGTAACCCAAGTGCGATTTTTCTCAGCCAACACGCCGAACCGGTGCCAGGCAGCTGCGTCATGGTGACCTTGGAAGGTACGCGTCCGCTGTTGGTGGAAATACAGGCGCTGGTCGACAGTGGCGGGCCGTCACCGAGGCGTTTGTCCGTAGGCTTAGACCGCGACCGCCTCGCCATGTTGCTGGCAGTGTTGCACCGCCATGCGGGCGTGGCTTGCATGGACCAGGATGTGTTTGTCAACGCGGTCGGCGGCGTGCGTATCAGCGAACCGGCGGCGGATTTGGCGGTGTTACTGGCCATACAAAGCAGTTTGCGCGGCAAGCCGCTGCCTAAAGGCTTTTTGGCGTTTGGCGAAATCGGCCTGGCCGGTGAAGTGCGGCCCGCGCCGCGCGGCCAGGAGCGCTTGAAAGAAGCCGCCAAGCTGGGCTTTAGCGTGGCACTGATTCCTAAAGCGAATGCGCCTAAAAAACCCATAGAAGGCATGACAGTGCATGCGGTAGAGCGGGTTGATCAGGCGATAGCGGTGTTGCGACAGTTGGATTGAGACTGTCTACTGTGGGGTGTCATGCCGCGTACCCCAAGCATCAGCGGGCGACAGGGCCGGACAAGGCCGACAACCCATTGGTTTCTTGCGATGTATCAACATCACATGAGCATTTCATCTTGACAATGGACTTTTGTTTTGCAGAAAAGTCAAGATGTCACCTTTCCCAAAAATCGCCATACTGGCTGTTTGTCAGAGTGGCTTGATTTTGGCGCAAGCGCAGGTCAGTGTGCCTATGCCGACATTCACACCATACACGCAGCAATGCACGGTGTGCCACATCGCTTATCCGCCGGGCATGTTGTCAGACCAGGCTTGGCAGAAGTTGATGGCAGACATGCCTGCACATTTTGGCGGCAGCGTCATGGTGAATGTAGACACACAACTAGAAATTTCTGATTGGTTACAAAAAAATGCGGGGACTTATGCGCCAGCACAAACGCAAGACCCGCCGCAACACCGCATCACCCAATCAGACTGGTGGCAAAACATTCACCGCAGAAGTAAAAAAATCCCGGCCAGTTTCTGGAAACCCCCTGTGCGCTTGAGTGCATCCCATTGTGCGGCTTGCCACAGCCAAGCCGTATCGGGTGAATTCAGCAGCAAAACAGCCAAACTGCCTAAATAAAAGAGCCAAGGCTGATTGCGTCAAAATCAGCGCATGAACTGGCGAAATATTTTTTTACCTGCTGGCCTGGCCGGCCTCTTGTATCTTTCCTTCCGCGCATGGGGCTGGTGGGGTTTTTCGCTTGTCTCTAGCGGCATCATTTTTTGGCTGTTGCAACACGTGACCCGTTTGATGAAAACCATGGAAAGCGCGGCTGAGCGCCCAACGGGTTCGTTAGACAATGCGGTGATGTTTCATGCGCAGTTGCACAAGGGACAACGCTTGCTCAAGGTCATCGGTATGGCGCAAAGTTTGGGTAATTTACAAACCGCGCAAGGCGAACAACCCGAAATTTTCGCCTGGCAAGACGCGTCTGGAGACCGGGTCGAATGCACGTTTCAAGAGGGGCGTTTGACCTATTGGAACTTGCAACGGATGGCTCATACACCCTAGCCCTTTGGCGGGACGTAAAATCGTCTGCTTTGACTGCTGAACTGCCACCGAAAGGATTTTCATGAGCGCCCTGCCACCCCCGATGCACGACCGAGACGGCAAAATTTGGATGGATGGCGAATTGGTTGAATGGCGTGACGCCAAAATCCACGTGCTGTCTCACACCTTGCATTACGGCTGCGGTGCTTTTGAAGGCGTACGTGCTTACGAAACCGTCAACGGTACCGCCATCTTCCGTTTGCAAGAGCACACCGAACGGTTGTTTAACAGCGCCAAAATTCTGCGCATGAAAATCCCGTTTACCCAAGACGAAGTGAACGAAGTGCAGCGTACCGTCGTGCGGGCTAACAACTTGAAAAGCGGTTATGTCCGTCCGTTGACTTGGATAGGCTCACAAAAACTCGGTGTCAGCCCCAAAGGTAACCGCATACACCTGATGGTGGCGGCTTGGACCTGGGGCGCTTACCTCGGTGAAGACGGCATGAAGCGCGGCATCCGTGTCAAGACCAGTAGCTACACACGCCACCACGTGAATATCACCATGACGCAGGCCAAAGCCGTCAGCAATTACACCAACTCCATATTGGCCAACATGGAAGCGCTGGACGATGGTTATGACGAAGCCTTGCTATTGGATGCTTCGGGTTTTGTTTCTGAAGGCGCTGGCGAGAATCTGTTCATCATCAAAGGCGGTGTCATTTATACGCCCGATTTGTCGGCCGGTGCGTTGAACGGTATCACCCGCAACACGGTGTTTCATATTGCCAAGGACTTGGGCTTGGAGATCGTGCAAAAGCGCATCACACGCGACGAAATCTATATCGCGGACGAGGCTTTTTTCACCGGCACAGCAGCTGAAGTCACCCCCATACGCGAACTCGACCGCATCGAGATCGGCATCGGCAGCCGTGGCCCGATCACAGAAAAAATCCAAAGCGCGTTCTTTGACATCGTCAACGGCCGCAACCCCAAGTACGCCCATTGGCTGACAGCCGTTTGATCACGTGAACGCCAACACCCTACCTATCGAACTCAAGGCGGCCGACTTGAACAGCCACGGCGGCGTGTTTTGCCCCAGTCCGCTGGCGCACATGAAAACCTGGAACACCCATCCCAAGGTATTTCTTGACGTGGCCCGCACTGGCGAGGCCAAGTGCCCTTATTGCTCCACGGTTTACCGCTTGAAAGACGGTGAACATGCGCACGCGCATTGAATTAAATGTTGTTGACCTAGGTGGGCGTATGGCCAAGCCATGACCCGAACATTGTTTATTGCCCCGCAATGGATTGGTGACGCGGTCATGACCGAACCGCTGCTGCGTGAATTACACCGCAGGGGCGAACAAATCACCGTGGCCGCTTTGTCCTGGGTAGCGCCTGTCTATGAGCATATGGCGTCGGTCACTGAGGTAGTGACCTTGCCGTTCAAGCATGGCCAATTGCAATGGTCTGAACGCAGGGCTTTGGCGCGGCAATGGCGCGGTAAATTTGACAAGGCCTATGTCGCCCCCAATTCTTTCAAAAGCGCATTGATCCCATGGATGGCAGGCATTTCTGAGCGTATCGGCTACCACGGAGAGTCACGCTATGGCGTATTGACAAAGCGCTTAGCTAACCCCGACCCCAAGCAACTTGCGCCAATGGTGGCTTTTTACTTTGGCTTGGCCAGTGGCAAAGCAGAAGGTGGCAGTGGCTGGCGCCCGGTGTTGCAACGACCGACCGAAGCCGTGCGACACACACTGCAAACCTTTGCTTTGCATGCGGGAGGGTATACCGTGATAGCACCCGGTGCAGAGTATGGACCCGCCAAAATGTGGCCAGCCCATCACGTGGCCCGATTGTGTCAATTGACAAACAACCCGGTCGTGCTGCTGGCTTCCGCCAAAGAGCGTGACCTGTGTGTTTCTATTGCGGATAAAGCGGTTGGTGCTCAGGTTCAAAACCTGGCCGGCATCACCAGTTTGAGTCAAGCGCTGGATCTGATTTCTGCTGCGCATGACATGGTGAGTAACGATTCAGGATTGATGCACGTGGCCGCGGCACTCAGTGTGCCGCAGGTGGCTGTGTTTGGTTCAAGCAGTCCAAAGCATACCCCGCCGTTGAGTGATAAAGCACAGGTGGTCTGGTTGGCAGATGACCCTAATTACTCACCCGCATTGGACTGTGCACCGTGTTTTGAGCGTATTTGCCCGTTAGGCCATACCCGTTGTTTGAATGATGTGAAGCCCGATCGGGTCGCGCAACTGTTACAGGCTATGTGACAACGCATCAAGCGCGTGACGACAAAATTTTCAGACGCGATTTAACCAGTCGAGATAAGCGCTGACGCCCTCGTCAACTGTCATGAATCGCTCGCCATAACCCGCTTGTCGCAATGCAGATATGTCTGCTTGCGTATAGCTTTGGTAAGCGCCTTTCAAATGGGCAGGAAACGGAATGTATTCGATGCGGTTGTCGGTTTGCCGGTGTTGCTTGTGCCAAGCGATAACAGCGTTTGCCACCTGATTGAAACTGTGAGCTTGACCGGTTCCTAAATTGAATATTCCGCTGACATGGGCATGGTCCATGAACCAAAGATTGACTTTGGCACAGTCGGCGACATAAACAAAGTCCCTCAACTGTTCTCCGTTGGCATAACCATCAGTGCCTTCAAACAAGCGGCATATTCCATCGTTTTGCAATTGGCGATTGAAATGAAAAGCAGTCGATGACATGCTGCCTTTGTGCGCTTCACGCGGTCCATACACATTGAAATAGCGCAGGCCCACCACCTGATGCCGCAAGCGCCCTTGCAGACTTCTTACATATTGATCGAATTGAAACTTCGAGTAAGCGTACATATTGATCGGCAGTTCGCAATGGCGTTGCTCAGAAAAGCCATGCTTACCCAGTCCATACACTGAGGCTGAAGACGCATAAATATAAGAGGCATTGACACGCTGGCACCAGTCCAGCAGTTGTTTGCTGTATTCAAAATTGTTGCGCATCATGAATTGCCCGTCCCATTCGGTGGTGGCGGAACACGCGCCCAAATGGAACACCGCACTCACATGACCCAAGTCTTGGTTGGCCTGAATTTTCGCCATGAAATCATCACGGTCTAGGTAATCACGGATATGCAGATCGGCCAAGTTATGCATTTTTTGGCCGTTTTTTAAATGGTCAACGACCAGTATGTCGGTATGACCGCGCAGGTTGAGTTGCTCGATCAGGTTACTGCCGATAAGGCCGGCGCCGCCAGTGACGATGATCATCGTTGATAGGGTTCGTTAACAGGTTGAAAGAAGACATTTTGAACAACCAGCAACCAATGCAATTATTTGATGGGGTTGACAAATGACGCGTTGTAAACAAACCCTGACAGTATAATGCGATGCGAATTTAAAGAATACAAACCCATCACAATTCGACAAAAAACAAATAACAATTATTTTTATGAACCAATCAATGTTTTTGCAGCATGTGACAGAACATCAAGCCATTTGTGAGTGGGTCAAAAGCCTGGAGGACGACGTCAATCGGGTATCTCAAGTCATCTCAGCCGCGGTTAAAGACGGTGGAAAAATCATGTTGTGTGGCAACGGAGGATCAGCCGCTGACAGCCAACACATTGCTGCCGAGTTCATAGGCAGATTTACACAGGACAGAGAACCCATAGCCGCCTTGGCATTAACCACTGACACATCCGTATTAACCTGTGTTGGAAATGACTATGCGTTTGATCAGATCTTCGCCAGACAGGTTAAAGGCCTGGGGCGTCAAGGTGATGTTTTGATGGCTATTTCCACTTCAGGCCATTCGGCCAATGTCATAAATGCAGTCAAGCAAGCCAAGCTGCTGGGAATTACGACCATTGGACTCTTGGGAAAAGATGGCGGACAACTTGCCAAAGATTGCGACTTGTCGTTGGTTATTGCGCACCAGCAAACAGCGCGAATTCAGGAAATGCATATTCTCATAGGACACATTATTTGTCACAGTGTTGAAACCCAATTAGGCTTGGTCTGATTTCACCATCCATCATGATTGACCCCAACAAAGCAAGTTCTACAGGACCCTACGACTTTTCTAAGGTCAGGGTATTGGTAGTGGGCGATGTCATGCTGGACCGCTATTGGTATGGCCAATCCAACAGAATCTCTCCAGAAGCGCCAGTTGTGGTGGTCAATATCAACCAAGAGGAAACTCGACTGGGTGGGGCTGGTAACGTGGCGGCCAATGTCGCCTCTCTCGGCGCGAATGCATTGTTAATGGGCTTGATGGGCGACGATCAGGCAGGTGTGCAATTGGAAACATTGCTGAGCCAAAAAAATATCATCTCGCATTTATTCAAGTTGCCCAACAAAACCACCATCGTGAAAAACCGGGTGATGTCAAGGCAGCAGCAAATGATCCGGCTTGATTTTGAAATGCCATATGGTGATTGGCCGCAAGATACATTTCTTGCTGAATACCAAAAGTTGCTCTCATCAGTAGACGCTGTCATATTGTCTGACTATGCAAAGGGCACGTTGGCAGACTTGAAGCAACTGATTTCATTGGCTCGTCAAAAAGAAATACCTGTTTTGATAGACACCAAGGGAAAAGATTTTGAAAAATACAAAAACGCTTCGGTCATCACGCCAAATTTAAGCGAATTTGAAACAGTGGTCGGTGTGTGTTCAAACTTATCGGAGATTGAAAGCAAGGGCGAGAAATTAAGAGAGGCATTAGGACTTGAAGCCGTATTGGTCACACGAAGCGAAAAGGGCATGAGTCTGATTTCCAAAGAGCAAAGTCCTTTACATATCCCCACCGAAGCCAAAGAAGTCTTTGATGTCACAGGGGCCGGGGACACGGTGATCGCCACTTTGTCGGTGGCGATGGCCTATGGTTTTCCTTTGAAACAAGCCGCGGTTCTGGCCAACAAAGCTGCAGGCGTGGTAGTTTCTAAATTGGGAACCGCCGTCATTCACATTGATGAATTGAACGAGCAAACACAATCTCATACCCAATCTGATCCAATTTACACGGCATCGCAACTGAAACTAATCATCCATAAAGCCCAGTCTGAGTCATTGTCCGTCGTGATGACTAACGGTTGCTTTGATATTTTGCATCCAGGGCATATAGATTATTTAGAAAAAGCCCGCGCCCTTGGTGACATGTTGTTTGTTGCTGTGAATGATGATGAATCTGTGAAACGTTTGAAGGGCGAAAAAAGACCCATCAATTCGTTGGCTTCGCGAATGAAAATGTTGAGTTCACTGGCTTGCGTCACAGGCGTGGTTGCATTTTCAGAAGACACCCCGGAATCGCTTTACTGTGATTTGTTGCCAGACGTGTTGGTCAAAGGGGGAGACTACAGCATTGATCAAATTGCTGGCGCAGATTGTGTATTGAAAAACAACGGCAAAGTCATGGCGCTCGACTTTGTAGATGGTTATTCGTCTTCACAGATCATCAACAAAATTAAAAACAGCTAGCCATGGAGAAACTATCAATAGATGCTGTTTTTATTTTATCGGTGAGAACGTTTGAGGACAGAATACATCATGTCAAACAACAAATGGCATTGCATGATCTTTCTTACCAATTTATCTTTGAATTTGATATACCAGTTTTACAGTCAGAAATATTAATCAATACCTTTGAGACCGAGGATGTTCTTGATAAGCCACAGCAATCGCTGGTTTTGAAACACATACATGCTTGGCGATTGTGTGTTGAAAAAAATTATAAAAACATACTGGTATTCGAAGATGATGTCATTCTGAAAGAAAACTTCGTCACTAGACTCAATGACGCAGTCACAAATTTAGAACATAAACAGAATGCCTACTTGCTTTTTTTGGGAGGTGCAGATACGAAGGTGCCCGATGCATTTTTATTGAGTAACGATGCCATTGTGGAGCAACCCATTGCCACTGCTGAGGCTTACGTCACCAACTTATCGGCCTGCAAAAAAAGAATAGATTGGTTGGGTCAACATAAAGTCAACTTACCGGCAGATTTTTTGCTAAGGGCCATGGATCCTTTGTGTGGAATCACGCAGTATTGGCTGAAAGAGCATCTTGCCGAGCAAGGAAGTGTGACAGGCATATTTGCATCTAGCCTTGACAAACAAAGACAAAAGCATTCTTTGTTATTTAACTATCTTCGCTACCAGTGGCAAAAGATAAATAGAAAAAAACTTAGAAAATACTACGCCATTATCAAAAGTAAATTCAAATAAATAGCAAATGAAAATAGTTAAATTAGCACAATTACAATTTTTATTTACTGCGGTGATTGCGCTCAGCGTGGTTTCTCCGCCTTTGGCCAATTTATGCGAAGTGATTCTTTTTTTGGGCTTGTTTTTTTGTACTGCTGTCAATGAAAACTTGTTGCGTTATATAAAAACACCAGACTTTAAAATCCATGCCAGTTTTGTTGCGATGCTGATGGTAGGGGTGTTTTATCCGTTAGTAGATACGCAAACCTATTTGTCCAGCATTTTGAATTGGAGAAAATTTTTATTATTGCCTATAGGATTTATTTTATTTAACGAAAGTCAAAATCAAAATCAAAAAGCACTTAAAGTAATTTTTTACTTGATACTGGCGCTGACGATTTTGAACGTAATTTATAAATCGCATCTGCTTTTCTTTTTTAATAAAGACGTCATTGCGTACCAGCTTGGAACCACATCATCTGAAGGTATGTTTGTTTCAGTTGCACTGGCAATTGTGCTGTCATCAATTTTGAAAAAACCTAAATTATGGGCGCCGCAAAACTTCATTGAAATAGTATGGGCCTGTTACTTGGTTTTATACATTGCAATATTCACAACAGGTAGAAGCGGGTATTTAGCGATGTTGGTTGTATTGATTTTTATGTCTATCAAATACATAAAAACACACGATCAAAAAATTGATATTCGGTCTTGGTTAGTGATGGCCGCAGTAGCTTTCTCGGCAATTTTTCTGCTCATCAGCAGTAAAACTTCATCGGATCGTATAGAACAAGCCGTGGTTGAATTGCAGCAATCTGAAAAAAACGCGAATGAAAATGTCGTGACTTCCATTGGACAAAGGGTCATATTTTGGAAAAATACTGTCGAAATGATCCCCCAATATTTTGTATTGGGCGCCGGAACCGGTGGATTTAAAGCGGCCTATACCAAGCAAGTGGCAAACAAAAGCGGATTAATTGCAGCAATCACGCAAGACCCACACAATCAATACTTGAAAATCTTGATAGAGCAGGGAATATTGGGTTTGATACTTTTCATCACAATGATCGTAAGGAGTTTGATGCAGACTCATAGCAAAGATGAAAATTACCTGTTAGGACCAGCTATTTTGTTTATATGGATACTGACCAGTTGCTTTAATGCGCACTTTTCGACGTTCATGGAAGGTACATTTATTTGGGGATGGATGGGTTTGATGAACAGGTTCGCGGCAAAGGTATGAAAATATTGGTCATTTGTATCCAAAGAATTGGCGACGTATTACTGACTACCCCTTTGATCCACTCGCTCAGGATGGCGTATTCACAAGCAGAAATAGATGTATTGGTGTGCCAAGATAGCGCACAAATTCTGCATGGCAATGAAGATATCAACCAGGTGATTGAGATTCAAAGAAATTCAAAAAAGTCAGAAAGACTGAAAGAAATCAAAAAACTTTGGAATCAGTATGACATGTCAATCACCACCATGCCATCTGACAGAGCCCGTATTTACGGTTGGGCAGCATCCAAGCTTCACTATGGAACCTACCTTGAAAGCGACAGTTTTCTTTTTAAAAAAATGATGTCGCATGCTGTCAAATTTGACAATACATCTATCCATACAGTTGAGATGAATTTAAAAATATGCGAGATGATTGGCATAGCAAAGCTTGAAACAGTTGTCACACCTCAATTACTCAATCACAACACTGTTCCTAAATTGGCTAAACCTTATGCGGTCATCCACCCTTACCCAAAATTTATATACAAGGAATGGCATAAAAGTGAATGGAAAAAACTCATCAAGCATTTGCTAGAGCAAGGCTTAAATATATACATCAGTGGTGGCAATGAAGCCAAAGAGATCGCATACTGTGAAGACCTTGTGCTGTCTGATAAGACCCTCAATTTGTCTGGGAAAGTCAGCTTTTCTGAGTTGGCAGAAATGATTAAAAATGCTGAAATTTACATAGGGGTGGATACATCAGTCACCCATTTGGCTGCAGCCACAGGTGTCAAAGTTATCGCTATATACGGCCCAACCAATCCTGTGAAATGGGGACCATGGCCATCGATCAGAGACGCACAAAGACCTGCGATTTGGTTGCGTCATGATCAAGTACCGCAACACCATTCAAATATCACGCTGATACAAGGCCAGCAAAGTTGCGTCCCTTGCGCCGAAGAAGGGTGTGAAAAACACATAGATAGCGAGAGCAAATGCTTGACATCACTGACAAGTGCATATGTGATCCAAGAAGTGGATAAATATTTAAGATCAAGCCGCGCGGCGTATGCGCTCTAGCAATTTGGATTTATTTTGCTCGGCCTGCGAACGGTTATTTTCGGGATGGTACAAATGCAATACCTCTGTGGCAAATGAGCCAGATTTGCGTTTTATGCCCGCAGAATGTAGGCGAAAAACCATGTCTGCGTCTTCATGGCCCCATCCTTCAAAAGTTTCGTCATAGCCGCCCACAAACTCAAAATCCTGACGCCAACAGGCAAAATTACAACCCTTGATCCCACGCCATTTAAATCCTGAATAGTAACGAACAGAAGATTGACAAAACTTGATATAAAAAGCTAAAAATTTATTGACAGAACCGTTTAAGCGTTTCCATAATAAATGGCTGCGAAAGCCAGAAATATCCCAGACTTGTTGTGCAATCAGTGATTGTGTGAATTTCTCATTCAACAGCACGCGACTGCCAGTCACCATATGCGCATCTTCGCTCAAGCAACGGTGTCTTGCGATAAAGTCAGGTTGAACAATACAGTCACCGTCTAAAAAAATAAAATACGAACCACGGCAATGCTTGACAGCCAAGTTGCGAATGGCGGCAAGACGAAACCCCAGATCTTCATGCCAAACATGTGTCAGTGGTTGCGAGAAATTTTGAATCAAAGCATCTATCAGTTGACGGGTTTCATCTTTAGAACCATCATCTGCAACCACGATCTCGAAGTTGGTGTCGGTTTGCTGATTTAAAGATTGCAAAACCAAACTTAAAGCATCCGGTCGGTTGTATGTGCTGACAATCACACTAATTAGCACGGTCCACCTTTTGGTTCAAAAGCCATAATTTCAAATACCGATAATAACTACCTTCCGCATTCGACATAGACAAAGCAAGCCCATGCGAGCCATCTAAAAACCCCAATTTGAAAATATATGTTCTGATAAATGCCCACACACCATGTAAAACTGCATTCAATACACTGCTTTTTTTGCCAGCTAAAAAAGCTTGTTGTGCAGAGTCGGTTGAATACCGGTCTATCTTATTCAGTACTTGGCTGAAATTGATGACGCTGTAGTGAAACATAGGCGAGTGTAATTTTTGGGCTTGCGTGTTTGTCAATAGTTTTTCGTGCACCAGATGGTCAGAAAATCGAGCGGTTCCACGTTTGAATAAACGCGTGACGTAATCAGGATTCCAACCCGAATGGTTGATCAAACGTCCACAATAAAAAGAGCGGCGCGGTATGTCGTAACAGTCGCTTAAAGGATGAGAAATAACCGATTGAATTTCATCACGCAGTTCTTTGGATAATCTTTCATCAGCGTCAATAGACAGCACCCAATCCTGAGTGGCCAAATCTAGCGCACGATTTTTCTGTGCGCCGAAACCAGGCCAATCAGTGGGCGAAGAAATCACCGCGTTGTATGACTTGGCAATAGATAAAGTTTCATCTGTACTCGATGAATCGACAATCACAATTTCATTGGCAATCTCGCGAACCGACGACAAGCAAGCATCCAAATTGGCTTGTTCATTGCGTGTGATGACGATGACAGAAAGTGTGTGCATTGAAAAAATATCCGATAAATCAGCGAGTAGTCGAAATCATTGACGACGCAAACCCAGAAAAATGACGGCAGCTACAACGATCAGCGCACCGATGATTTGAATGGGTTCTATGCTTTGCCCCAAGATGGACCAACCCAACACCAAAGCGAACACCGGCTCCACATTCATG